>Ga0182021_10001743_pt1 | contig 25205 bp, 19 predicted proteins | sample 612E3MmetaG_FD_120493 | JGI IMG/M metagenome (GOLD analysis project Ga0182021, IMG submission 120493) | Permafrost microbial communities from Stordalen Mire, Sweden - 612E3M metaG (Illumina Assembly) | ecosystem: Environmental > Terrestrial > Soil > Wetlands > Permafrost | place: Sweden... | reverse complement strand
CTGCGCGGCGGGGAACGAACGCGCGTGGCAGGACTTCATCAGCCGCTATCAGCATAAGCTGCGCAGCATGGCGCTGCACATCACGCGGGACGGAGCGCACGCCGCGGAACTGGCCGATTCCCTGTTTGCCGATCTGTATGGCGTCAACACGCGGGACGGAGTGCGCAAATCGAAGCTGATTTTTTACACCGGACGCGGATCACTCGAAGGCTGGCTGCGCACGGTGATGGCGCAGGAGTTCATCAATCGCTACCGCAAACAGAAACGCACGGTCAGTCTTGAGGAGCAGGAAGAGGCAGGCACGCAGTTTGTTGCGGCCGACCCGGCGCCTTCATGCGCTTCGGACCAGCGCGTGGAAGCCGCCACCGACCAGGCCCTGGCGGAGCTGTCCGCCGAGGACCGTTACGTTCTGGCGGCTTATTTTCTGGATGGCCGCACGCTGGCCGAAATCGCCCGCGCCCTGGGGCTTCATGAGTCGAGCATCAGCCGGCGGCTGGACCGGGTTTCCACCGCACTCCGGAAGAGAATTCTGGCGGGCCTGCGGGAACGCGGGTTGAGCCACGCCCAGGCCACTGAAGCTTTGGATACCGACGTGCGCGATCTGCAGGTAGATTTGCGTGCCAGGTTGACGCAAGATTCGGGTCCAAAAGCGTTCCCTGGGAGAAATGCCCCCGCCAAAGAGAAAGGGGGCGACGGTAGCCATGCCTGAGGTCCCAAAAATCGTGCAAGCCCGCCTGCGGGCCGGAGCTTTATCCACGGGGCATCCCGATCCCGACCTGCTCACGGCTTTTGCCGAGCAGACGCTGTCGGCGGCGGAGCGGGAAGGCGTCTTGCAGCATCTGGCGGTCTGCGGAGATTGCCGCGAGGTGATTGCGATCGCGCTGCCCGCGAGTGAGAGTGTGTTTGTCCCGCAAGGGGCACCGGAAGAAGAGGAAGCCGCGGCGACGGTTCGGCAACCCAGGCCGCGAATGAACTGGTTCGGATGGCTTGGCCTGCGCGGGGCAGCGCTGGCGGCCGGAGTTTTGGTCGTGGCCTCGGTGCTGATACTACGTCCGGGGAAGCAGCCACAGCCCAGAGTTGAGAGCACGGTTGCAAGCGTGAATAGTCAGGCGGAGCAGGTCGTGGCGGAACCGGCCTCCGCAAAGCCTGCTGGCCCCTCCGCTGAACCGCGTTTGACCGCCACCGTCAAGCCTGAAGAGTTGCGCTTAAGCAACAATGAAGCCGGCCGGGCCAAGCTGGATTCTCCATTCTCAAGAGAATCAAGAATCGCACCTGCGCGGGAACCAGCGGAATTGGCAAAGATGCAGCCGGGTGCCGCGCTCCGAGACAGGAAGCGGGCCGACCGGAGCGAGGCCGACAAGTTGGCGCCGATGGCGGCCGCACCGGCAGTGTCAGGTGCAGTATCCGGAGGCTCAGTTTCCGAAGTCGCAGGGGTATCGCCGGCAGCAGTCCAGCAAGCGCCTCCGGCGAACGCAGAAGCGGTAACCGCTCGTGCGGCGACTGAAGCCGTGGAAGTCAGCGGAGCCTCGCCGGTGGTGGAAACGAAGGACTCCGCCGCAAGCCAGAACGTTGGCCTGCTGGCGCGCAATATGGAAACTCTCCCCATCGAAAAGGCAAAAGCTCCGGTCCCGAGTCCGGCGGAGAAGGCCGCTACAGCCTCCAGAACCAAGAAGCAAGCGGTGGGCGCATCGTCGAATTACGCGGTCGCAGATGAGGTTTCGGCGCGGGCTCTTGCGGCGACGTGGCAACTTTCGGGAGGCACGCTCCAGCGCTCTTTGGATGCCGGCGCGAGCTGGCAAACGGTTCTGCGCGCGGACCATCCTCTGCTCTGCCACTCCGCTCGCGGTCCTGACATCTGGGCCGCTGGACAAGCCGGGACGGTATTTCATTCCAGCGATGGCGGCGTGACCTGGACCGAGTTGCATCCCGCAGTGATGGATCAATTGCTCACTGCTGACATCACGGGCATCGCATTCCAGAAGCCCGGCGAAGCGGTGCTCACCAGCGGCGGCGAGTCCTGGATCACCATGGACAACGGCAAGACCTGGACAAAGAAGTGATCCGATCGCGCCTGGCTACTGCCTTGCTCCTGGTCTCCGTCGCTTTCGCTCAAAAAGCCGGAGAGCCGATTCGTCCGGAATGGTGCCGCCAATTGCCGCGTCCGGAGTACAAGACGCTGGAGCGCGTCCTGGGCGATGAGGCGTGGTTTGAGGTCTACCAGATTCGGCCCGGCGTCTTCGCGATCTACGAGCCGAAGCAGTTTGAGGAAGTCATTTCCTATCTCATCCTCGGCGGCAAGCGCGCGGTTCTCTTTGATACCGGACTGGGAGTCGGCAGAATCAGCACAGTCGTTGCCAGGCTCACCCCGCTCCCCATCACGGTCATCAATTCCCATTCGCACTTCGATCACGTTGGGGGCAACGCGGAGTTCAAAGAGATCTGGAATCGCGACCTGCCCTACACGCGCCGCAACATGCGCGGCGAACGCAACATTTACTCCCGCGATGCGCTTGCCGCCGAGCGGCTCTGCGGAACGCTGCCGCCGGGCGTAACTGAGGGCTCTTACAAAATCCGCCCCTGGACGAGCCATCATTCCCTGCGCAACGGTGAACGCCTCGATCTTGGCGGCCGCTGGTTGGAAGTGATCTTCACTCCCGGCCATACTCCAGATTCCCTTTCGCTGCTCGATCGGACGAACGGCCTGCTCTTCACTGGCGACACGTTTTATCCGGGGCCGATTTACCTTTTTGTTCCGGAGACCGATTTCGCCGCCTACACCCGATCGGTCGTGCGACTGGCCGCACTCGAACCTCGCATCAAGCTGCTCCTCCCCGCGCACAACGTCCCCGTCGCCGATCCCATCAACCTCAAGAAACTGGCTGCCGCCGTCGAACAAGTGAACAGCGGCCAGGCAAAGGGGCAGGTAACCGAGGGCCATCGCGAATACCAGTTTGATGGCTTTTCATTATTACTATCAATCAGATAGCGGCCCGATTTGCCCGGCGCGGACGATTACTTCTGGTGTCCGCTCTAGCGGTACCGTTTTGCATGATGACATTACGTAAGTGACATTTACAGTCGGGCCAATCGGACATAGGATGTCCATGTTTGGCAGTTCTGGGGGAGGGCTGCCGAAGGCGTCCTGAGCGTTCATTCGCTCTGGGCGCTTTTTTTATTTGCCGGTCAACACGCGGACGGGCGAACTAACCGGATAGATATCCAGCCAACGCTGGAGAACACTCTTCCCCGCACCGTTATCCGCCGCGGCGGCCGAAGGCAGCAGGTCTTATCCACTTCCGCGATGGGCCTCTCGCGAAGGCCGCATTCAGTTCCTCGATCGCCGGGCAAGAAGTGGGAAGAGATACCCAGTCGTTCCTACAGCAAACGATTGCTGCACGAGCATGACGCACACAAGAGAAGAACCTCGGCGGCGACCTCGGCATGACCCTCGACTGGCTTCCACTGGCCGACAGAATGGTTCCGCTTGTCCGAGCGCAGGCTGCCGCAGGAGGGTTTGCGAGAAGACCCGCAGGGTGTTCCTACCCATCGATTCCGGCCATCCCAATTCACGATCGATGGCGGACGGATCGAATGTGCCGGCTTGCTGGGGAGACCAAGGGCCCGCCGAGGATGCGCACAAAAAGGCAGGGCAGGTGGGGAACAGTGAAGACAACCGGGCCCCATATTTTACGAGTGTTTGCCGGGTGCAGTCGCTTTCCCGCTTTTTGGAAGACAGCGTCTCTTCTGCGGACTGAGGGACATGCCGATCATCGCCCAGTGGCCTCAGCGCCACGGGAATAGGGGGTTTTGGCGTGCTACAATCCACCACGTTTGAGGCTGTTTGCTTCGGTGCGAGGGTGCACACCCCAGCATCATGGATATCAGAGAGATAGCAAAACGAGCCAGGGTTTCGACCGCGACGGTATCCCGCGCTATCAACCGTGTGCCCACTGTCAATCCGCAACTGGCGAAACGCGTCTGGAACGTAGTCGAAGAGCTGGGCTATTACCCCAATACCCAGGCGCGGGCCCTGGTGTCTGGGCGGAGTCGCATCTTTGGACTCATTATTTCTGAGATCACCAATCCATTCTTTCCGGAAATAGTCCAGGTCTTCGAGCGGATCGCCGTCCAACACCACTACGAGATTCTTCTGACCTCCACCGGAAACGACCCCAAGCGCATGGAGACAGCAGTGCGGCGGATGATCGAGCGCCGCGTGGATGGGGTTGCCGTGATGACCTTTGGCATGGAAGAAGTGTTGCTCGAAGACTTGAAGTTGCGGAAGGTGCCTCTGGTCTTTGCCGATGTGGGTTTGGCGGGTCCTCATGTAAGCAACATCCGGATTGATTATCTGCATGGTATTCGGCAGGCAGTACAGCATCTAGCCGCGCTCCGCCATCAGAAGATTGCTTTTGTTTCGGGGCCTCTCCGCTTGAAATCGGCGGAGGCCCGAAAGCAGGCGTTCGTCCGCTCCATGAAAGAAATTGGTCTGGAGGTTGACAAGAACCTGATCGTCGAGGGCAATCATACGATTGAGGGTGGAATTGCAGCCCTGGGTCAGTTGCTCCGAGGATCGGTGCGGCCGACGGCCGTGCTTTGCTCCAATGATATGACCGCGCTGGGAGTCATGCGCAAGAGTTACGAAGACGGCATCTCAATTCCCCGGGACTTGTCGGTGATCGGTTTCGATGACATCCATCTTGCGCAGTTCGTGCTGCCTGCCCTCACCACCGTGCAGATGTCACAAGCCGAACTGGCTCGCCTGGCCTTCGATGCATTGCTGGCAGAGGTAGAGAGTGACACACCTTCCGCCAGCGGAAAAGAATATGTACTGACCACCCATCTCGTGCTTCGGGAGTCGACCCACCTTGTATCCGGAACCGCGAAGCGACCGGCGGGCAGCACGAAGAACTAGCCCGACGAATTCGGAAACCGCCGGCTGGTTCCGGTTGACGCGCTTGTCGGTATACGTTTACTGTTAAACCCGATAAGGCGCGGATGTGGAAAAGGAGAGCGCTGAATCTATGCTGCTGCAAACGCTGCGTCAGGCAGTGTTGGACGCAAACCTCGAACTGGTTCGCCGCGGCCTGGTGCTGTACACGTTTGGCAACGCCAGCGGGATCTCCCGAGAACAAGGGTTGGTCGCGATCAAGCCCAGCGGCGTGCCCTATGACAGCATGTCCGCTGAGGACATCGTTGTTACGGATCTGAGCGGGCGGGTGGTCGAAGGGAAACTCCGTCCTTCTTCCGATTTGGCGACCCATATCGAGATCTACAAACGTTTCCCGGGCGCGGGCGGAGTGGCGCACACTCATTCCGAGTTCGCGACGGCATGGGCGCAAGCGCGGCGACCCATACCCTGTTTTGGAACCACCCATGCCGATTCCTTTCATGGACCCGTTCCAGTCACCCTCTGTTTGACCCCGGAAGAAATTGCTGGCGACTACGAGAAAAACACAGGACTCGCGATATGCCGCCTTTTTGACCAACTGGGCACGGATGGCATTCCAGCGGTCCTGGTCGCCGGACACGCCCCGTTCTGCTGGGGTCCCACTCCGTCCGAAGCTGCGTATAATGCGGTGATCCTGGAATCGGTGGCCCGGATGGCGTATTACACAATCGGAATCGCTCCGGAAGCTACGCCTCTTTCGTCCCACCTCCACGATAAGCACTACCTTAGAAAACACGGCCGGAACGCATATTACGGGCAGGCCAAGGATAAGCAATGACCCCAATGCTAGCGACCGTAGTGCCAGCCCGGCTGGTACACCTTTCCCCGATCGATATTGCCATCGTGGTTTTCTATTTTGCGTTGGTTCTCTCCATCGGCTGGTACTTGCGAGGGCGGGCCAAGACGGGCGAGGACTTCTTCATGGCGGGACGGGAGATGACGGCATGGGTCGCCGGTCTCAGCTTTCTCTCGGCCAATCTAGGCGCGCTCGAATTGATGGGTTGGGCGGGTTCCGCTTACCAATACGGCATTCTGGCGACGCACTGGTATTGGATCGGCGCCATCCCGGCGATGCTGTTCCTGGCGCTGGTCATGATGCCGTTCTACTACATTTCCAAGACCCACTCGGTGCCGGGATATCTGAAACTGCGTTTTGGGGAACCCAGCCGCGCCCTGTCCGCGGTTTCGTTCGCCTTCATGACCGTGCTCATGAGCGGCGTCAATATGTTTGCCATGGCCAAGGTTATGCAGATTGTCCTCGGGTGGGACATCAACTTCAGCATCTGGGTCTCGTCCCTGACGGTTGCCATTTATGTGACGCTGGGCGGACTGCGCTCGGCCATCTTTAATGAAGTGCTGCAGTTCTTCCTGATCTGGGCAGGCGCTCTGCTGATTCCGATTCTTGGGTTGTACGAAGCCGGCGGGTGGACCAACCTCAAGGTGCTGATTGCGCAGAGAGCATCGGAACAGTACGTCCATCTCTGGTCGGGCCTGGGCTCATTCACCACCAATCCGATGGGAATCCATTGGACGGGCATTGTGTTTGGACTGGGCGCTATTATCTCGATGGGCTACTGGACCACGGACTTCCTGGTCGTACAGCGCATTCTGGCCGCGAAAGATATTCGGAGCGCGGAAATGGCGCCCATTATCGGCGCCGGATTCAAGATGATGGTCCCCTTCATCGTGATCCTTCCCGGCCTGTTGGGCTTGGCCGTACTTCCCGAGAAACTGGTTCCCGAATCGGTGGCCGCGGTAACAGGAGGCCACAGCTATAACGACGTTCTCCCGCTCATGCTCGCTCGCTACTGCGGTCCCGGGTTGCTCGGCCTTGGAGTTACGGCGCTGATCGCGGGCTTCATGTCGGGCATGGCGGGGAATGTGAGCGCATTCACGACCGTTTGGACGTATGACATCTACCGGCCGTTTATCAACAGTAAAGGCAGCGATCACCATTACGTGAACATGGGACGTTGGACTACGATCATCGGAGTACTGATCAGCGTGGGTACTGCGTATCTGGTGATGCAATTCGCCAGCATCATGGATTACGTGCAGGCGCTATTCAGCTTCTTCATTGCTCCACTGTTTGGCACGGTCGTGCTGGGCATGCTGTGGAAGCGAGCGACCGGCCCGGGCGGATTCTGGGGATTGCTGTGTGGGACGCTTTCCTCGATCAGCATGTGGACCTGGGTAAAACTCGACCCTTCCGCGCTGCGGTATGTTGCACTCTCGTCCAACGCCAAAGGCCTTGCCCAAGATATGTATCAGGCACTCTGGTCTTTCGTAGTCTGTGTCACCGTAACCGTGGTGGTAAGCCTGGCGACGAAGCCCATCGCAGACAGCCAGTTGACTGGGTTGGTGTACGGGTTGACAGAGATACCTGCCGTCGGGGACGTTCCGCTGTACCAGAAGCCTCTTTTCTGGGCGGCTGTGGTGGTGGTCGTTTTCTTCATACTGAACATTATTTTCTGGTAAACGGAGGCACGCAGCATGGTCTCGATCTGGTTTTTCATCGGCATTTCACTGGCTGTGAATGGCGCGCTGATTCTTGCTGCGGGAATTTATCAACTGATCGATCCCCCCGTAAATCCTGGCATTGTCCTCTTCCAGCTACACGCCAATGTGTGGTGGGGAGCGGCGTTGCTGGTGTTCGGTCTTATTTATTGTTTCAAATTCGCGCCCAAGCGGCAGTCCTAGAACAGTGTTCTTATAACTAACTACTAAGGAGTTTTATGCCGTCGAAAAAAATGACCATGGGCCTGATCGTGGGCAACCGTGGTTTCTTTCCCGATCACCTCGCCAAAAGCGGCCGGGAAGAAATCCTACGTGTTCTGCAAGCCGCCGGTATGGATGTAGTGGCGCTGAGTCCAGAAGAAAGCAAGTACGGCGCTGTGGAGACGCGGGATGAGTCCCACCGCTGCGCCGATTTGTTCAAGCGCAATCGCGAGCGGATTGATGGGATCATAGTTACTCTCCCGAATTTTGGCGAAGAAAGAGCAATCGCCGATACGCTGCGCTGGGCCGACCTTCGAGTGCCCGTTTTGGTTCAAGCCACGCCTGACGATCCGAAGAAAATGACGATCGCCTCCCGCCGCGACAGCTTTTGCGGCAAGATGTCGGCCTGCAACAACCTGCGGCAGTACGGCATTCCCTACTCTCTCACCACGCTCCACACCGAGAGCCTGGACTCACCGGAGTTCACCAAGGATCTCCAGTGGTTCGCCGCGGTGTGCCGGGTGGTCAACGGATTCCGTAACCTTCGTGTGGGCGCCATTGGCGCGCGGCCGACCGCGTTCAACACCGTCCGCTACAGCGAGAAGATCCTGGAGTCGCAGGGGATTTCGATCGAAACCCTCGACCTTTCGGAAGTGCTGGGCCGGATCGGGCGCATGAAAGACAACGACGACAAGGCGCAAACCAAACTGGCTTCCATTCATAAGTATGTGGATGCCAGCGGCGTGCCCGCGGCGGCGCTGATGAAGATGGCGAAACTGGGCGCGGTCATTGACCACTGGATGGCAGACACGCAGGTTGCCGTCAGTGCGGTTCAGTGCTGGACCTCCATCGAAGAAAATCTCGGCGTCGTGCCTTGCACGGTCATGAGCATGATGAGCGACGGCCTGCTCTCCAGCGCTTGCGAAGTCGATATTTGCGGCGTGCTCGGCATGCACGCGCTGCGTCTGGCTTCAGAAACGCCTTCCGCGCTGCTCGACTGGAACAACAACTACGGGACCGATCCCAACAAGGCGGTTTGCTTTCATTGCTCGAACCTGCCCAAGCATTTTTTCCGCTCGGTGAAGATGGACTTCCAGGAAATCATCGCCGGCACGGTGGGCAAAGAGAACACGTTTGGCACCTGCGTCGGTCTGATCAAACCGGAGAAGATGAGCTTTGCGCGCTTCTCCACCGACGATACCGCGGGCAAAATGCGTGGCTACGTGGGCGAGGGACGATTCACCGACGACCCGCTGAATACATTTGGCGGCGCCGGCGTGGTCGAAATTCCCCACCTCCAGAAGTTGCTGCGCTTCATCTGTGAAAACGGATTTGAGCATCACGTCGCCGCAAACCTCTCTTCCGTCGCCTCCGCCGTACAGGAAGCTGCTACCCGCTATTTCGGCTGGGATATGTACTTCCACGGAGATCAGGGGGCCTGCTGATGGCCGTTGTAATCGGTGTGGACTTTGGAACGCTCAGTGTCCGCGTGTCGGTGGTGGATAGCAAAAAGGGCTTGCTGGAATCGGCGGTCACAGACTATCCCCTTCACCGCAAACGGGAAGATCCGGAATTTGCTACGCAATCCCATGCCGACCACATGCAGGCACTCGCTTCAGCGACTCGCCAGGCGTTGAAGAAGGCCGGAATCTCCGGCGATCAGATCGAAGCCATTGCGCTCGACACGACCGGCTCCTCCGTGATCCCCGTTGGCAAAGACATGCAGCCGCTGGATGACTATTACCTTTGGTGCGACCATCGCGCCAAGGGCGAAGCAGCGGAAATCACCGAAGCAGCCCACCGCGAGGGACTCGAAGCGATCCAGTGGTGCGGCGGAGTTTATTCGTCGGAGTGGGGATTCTCAAAACTTCTGCACTGGCTTCGCCACAATCCTGCGAAGCGCTCCCAGTTTGTTTCGGCCTTCGAACATTGCGACATGGTGGCCGCCACTCTTTCCGGAATCACTGATTCCAGAAAAGCGAAACGCAGCGTTTGCGCCATGGGCCACAAGTGGCTGTGGAACCGTCAACTCGGCGGTCTGCCCTCGGAGGAGTTCCTCACCAAGGTGGATCCATTACTCAGCGGCGTCCGTGACAAACTGGATGGTGAGTACGCGACCTCCGACCAGATTGCAGGAACGCTCTCGCCCCACTGGGCGGGACAACTCGGGCTCAAGCCGGGCATCCCGATTCCGGTGGGAGCCTTCGACGCCCATTGGGACGCGATCGGTGCCGGTTGCAGCACCGACGACATGGTCAACGTTGTCGGCACCTCCACCTGCATCATCGGCATCACGCCCTCGGTCAACCTGGTGCCTGGCGTCTGCGGTGTGGTGCAAGGGAGTGTGCATCCCCAACGCACGGGCATCGAGGCCGGACTGTCCGCCGTGGGAGATATCTTCAGCGCTATCGCAACCCGCGCCGGCACAACGGTCGAGGCCTTGGGTGGTGGGCTGAAAGATTATCGCGCCGGCCAGACCGGACTCCTGCGCATGACGTGGGACAACGGCGATCGCACTGTGCTGGTCAATCCGAACCTGCGCGGCGCCACGCTGGGCTGGAATCTGCAGAGTACCGCTCAAGACGAACTGTTCGCTGCGATTGAGGGCACGGCGTTCCACACTCGCGTCATCCTTGACCGGATGGCGGAACACGGTGTCACCATCAAGCGCGTGATCAATGCCGGCGGCATTCCTCAGAAGAACAATGTGCTGAACCAGGTCTATGCCAACATCCTGAAACGGCCAGTCCTCGTCCCGAGCAGCAATGTGGTCGGCCTAGGCTCGGCGATTTTTGCATTCCTGGGGGCGAAGACTTTCAAAACTGTGGAAGAAGCGCAGAAGGCGATTTGCCCTTCGCACAAGGTCTTCAAGCCGCAAGACTCCGAAGAACGTGTGTACGAAGAACTCTACCCGCTCTATCGGAAGCTTTATTTCGCGCTGGGCTCCCCAGGCGACAATCCCTTAGGCGACGTGATGCCGAAACTGATTCGCGTGGCAGAATCAGTGAACCGAGCCGCCCCTCCGCTCCCGGCTTAGTTGGCACGCAATCGGCGTCAGGTTCCCCATTGGATGACGGTGTAGGACCGCGCCGGCACTTCGAACTTCGTGCGTCCTCCGGTGGTCGCGGGTTTGTCGAATGCCTGCGGCGCGACGCGCTGCGGCGATTCGAAGGTGTTGAAGGCCTTCAGATCGCTGCCCGTGATCGTGGTCGACATCAGCACTTTTCCCGGCGCCTTGTCCTGCCAGTTGACCTCGACGGCGTGGGCCTTCGACAAGTCGCGATTGAGGATGAAGAGCGTAGTCTTCCCGCTTTCCGCGTTGGCGGTTGCCACCGCATCCAGATACGGAACCTGCCCCATTCCGGAAACCTCATACGTCGGCGACTCCACCAGAAGGTTGAGCACCGATCCATGGGCAAACTGTAGCGCCCAGCTGTACGGATAGTAGATCGACTGCTTGAGCATTCCATTCGCGTTGGTCATGATGGGCGCGATGACGTTGACCAACTGGGCCAGGCACGCGAGCTTCACGCGATCGGCATTGCGCATCAACGTGTTCAGGATGCCACCCACCAGCAGTGCGTCTTCCAGGTTGTAGACCTCCTCCAGAAGGTGGGGAGCCTCTTCCCCATGCGCTCGAAGGGCGTCCCCAGTGCGGGCCCGGTACCAGACGTTCCACTCGTCGAACGAGAGCCACAGCTTCTTCGGGGACCGCTTGTGTCCTTGAACCAGGTCGCAGACCGCAAGCGTTTCCTTGATCTGCTGCTCCATGCTCAGGTTCATGGCCACAAACTTCGCACTGTCGGTTCCAGTCTCTTCCTGAGTATTCCCGATGTAGCGATGCAGAGAGAGCGCATCAACGTAGTCGTAGCATTGCTCCAGGACTTCGCGATCCCATTCCAGATAGGTGGGCATTCCCGGCCCACTGGAGCCGCAGGCGATGAGTTGAAGCGAGGGATCGATCGCATGCATCTGCCGCGCCGCATCCTCCGCCTTCAGTCCATACTCGGTCGCTGTCATGTGTCCAACCTGCCAGGGGCCGTCCATTTCATTTCCCAGACACCAGCGCTTCACCCTGTAGGGTTCTGCAACGCCGTGCTTGCGCCGCAGGTCGCTCCACTTCGTTCCCTTCTCAAGATTGCAATACTCCACCAGCGCGGCCGCATCTTCGGCCGATCCCGTCCCCAGGTTGAGACCCATCAACGGCTCCGTGCCGACCGCCTTGCACCAGGTCATGAATTCATTGGTGCCGATCTGATTGGTGTTGAGCGCGTTCCATGCCTTGTCGAGCACGTGCGGACGATCCTGCTTTGGCCCCACTCCGTCGAGCCAGTTGTAGCTCGAGACAAAATTACCGCCGGGATAGCGAATGATGGGAACTCCTAGCTGTCGTACCTCGTCCATTACGTCCTTCCGGAACCCGTTGGCGTCGGACAGCTTCGAGCCCGGATCGTAAATCCCTTCGTAGATCGCCCGGCCGAGGTGCTCCAGAAACGACCCAAACAGATTTCGGTCCAGAGGCGCGATGCGGCGGCGGGAATCCAGGTAAATCCGCGCCATGTCAGCCGCAGGGGATGGCGTCTGGGCCGAGGCAAAGCTCCCGAGCAAAGTGCTGGCGGAGCAGGCCACACCGGCGCTGGCAGCCTGGCGCAAGAAACGGCGTCTGTTTTCGGAAAACATATTGATATTTCTCCTGGCGATTATCGAGGAATTAAGCACTCTCCGGAAAGTCCGGAACCTCGGCAAAACCATCGTAGCGAATCGAGCCTCCCAGTGGTCCGCAGCAGGAGGTTTTCGGGGGACCAGGTTTTGCCCCGCCATGGTAAACGTTTTACGACCTGAGCGCGCCACAAGAAGTTGCACCGCCCCAGCCAGTGCCTTGCTGTCGAGAGCAAAGTCCTGGCCATCCTGTGCCCCCGAAAAGACCGGCGCAAGGAAAGCTGGACATCTAATTTGAAACGTTTTACACTCCGACGTTTTCTGCTCGAATCCAGCCCTCATTCTAAGGAGCCCCTGTGAAGACCCGCTTGTGTCTCGCCTTATTGGTTCTCCGTTTGCTCGCCGTAGCGGCGGACGCGCCCGCAAAACCAGGCGGCAAAGCAGTGCGGACGATCACAGCCGCCGAACTCGAAGACAAGGTTCGGGGAGGGTGGGCTGGGCAGATGGTTGGCGTGACGTATGGCGCGCCTACGGAATTTGGCTTCCTGCAGAAAACCAACGATCAACCCCGCGACTGGAAGCCTGAAGAACTGGCGGGTGCGCTCGATCAGGACGACCTCTACGTGGAGATGACGTTCTCCGATGTCATGGATCGTTTAGGCGTGAACGCCACCTCTGACGACTACGGCGAGGCGTTCAAGAACTCCAAATATCAACTGTGGCATGCGAACCTGTCTGCACGCCGCGCATTGCTGCGCGGCGTGAAGGGTTCCATGTCCGGCAATCCGAAATATAACTTGCATTCAAATGACATCGATTTCCAAATCGAGTCGGACTTTATTGGCCTGATGACACCGGGCATGCCGGTCGCCGCGCAACGATTCGCGGGACGCGTCGGACGGGTGATGAACTATGGCGATGGCGTCTATGGCGGCATCTTCATAGCAGCCATGTACTCATCGGCGTACTTTGAGAGCGATCCACGCAAGGTCGTCGAGGCCGGAGTCGCCGCGATTCCCGCCGGCAGTACCTATGCCCATGTGATCAACGATGTGCTTGGCTGGTCGAAGGAGAATCCGGCCAACTGGAAGAAGACCTGGCAACTTCTGGAAGATAAGGGATCGCGATGACGCATGTCCTGAGGGAGCGCTGAAGCCGTTCAACATCGATGCGTCCCTGAACGGCGCCTATGTCGCCATGGGCCTGCTCTATGGTGACAAAGACTTCGAGAAGACGATGGACATTGCCATGCGCGGTGGTCAAGACAGCGATTGCAACCCGGCCTCGGCTGGCGGAATTCTCGGAACGATGATTGGCTACAAGGCCATCCCGGCGAAGTGGACCGCCCCGCTTCCGGCCATCGCCGATAAGAAGTTCTCCTACACGAACTACTCCTATAACACCTCCGTCGAGAAGACGATCGAGCGCACGAAGCAGGTCGTGAAGCTGGAAGGAGGCAAGGTCGAAGCGAACGGACTTGTCATTCCACTACAAAAGCCGGTTGCGTTGAAGTTGGAGCAATTCAAGCCGGGCAAGGTGATGGAGCGCATTGGTTTCACCGACTCGCGCTGGAAGTTCTCTGGTAGCTGGCAGAAGGTGGACAAGGAATGGTCCGTCTCCCAAGGCTCGGATCAGTCCGGCTCGGAAGCCGTCGTCACGTTCAAGGGTACCGGCGCAATCCTGACCGGAACTCTGCGGCCCGAAGGCGGGCTGTTCGAAGTGTACCTCGACGGCAAGAGCGTCGGAACCCGTGATACTTACAACGCCGACGGTGAGCGTTACAAAGAAGGCCTATGGGGCGACTTCGGTCTTCCGGCTGGTGAGCATACGCTGCGCGTTGTCGTAAAGGGTCAGCCTTTCCAGGATTCCGCTGGCACGTGGGTCAACCTTGAGGATCTGGTCGTCTTCGAGAATTGACTGGAGATTGCCCCCACCGCACATCGCGATTTGCATATTACGGAATGGGACGAGCTTTGGTGGAGCTTGCTGATTTCAAGTCTGCGCTGGCGCCGCTGCAGCATGTGCTCGCGATGCAGCCTTCACTGATCCAGTCACATTTCCAGCTCGGGAAAGCATACCGGCAACTCGGTCGCATGGAGGACCCGGATAGCATAGCCGTACGGGCGCGAGTGTGACTGTGATCTGGGTCTCCCTTAGATTGTGACGAAAGCCCCCTCATCTGCAAAAGGCGCGAATGAATGGGGCACTCCGAGTTTGGCTGGGCCACCCGCCAGTACAAAAAGTTCTTGGATTCAGGCAATCGGGATCAGGGGGCTCGCCCGCAGAAGATATATGGTAGGCACGACTGGACTCGAACCAGCGACCTCTACCGTGTCAAGGTAGCGCTCTAACCAACTGAGCTACGCGCCTACACCACTTTGTGATTGTAATGGCTCCGGCGGGGCGAGGCAATCGCGCCCGCCTTCGTCCTTTCTCCGCATCCGGTCAGTGCGCGAATGAGAAGTTCAAGCCCGTGGAAAACAGCATGTCGTTCTTTTTCTTTGGCGGCGTCGCCCCGGTCGGCGGATTGCTGACATAGATATCGCCGAACGAATTCTGCCAGCCCAGCCACTTGTTGATCTTCGTCACCAGGCCGAGATTGAACGTCGTGCGGTATTCCACCGTCTGGCTTAAGTTCGGATAGAAATACCAGTTCTGGGTGAGCACAGTGGACTTGCCCAGCTTGTGCATGAAATCGTCGCCCAGCGTCAAACTCGCTTGATTCCGCGACCTGGCCAAATCGGGCGGATTGATGGCAATCGAGTAGCTCTCATGCGTGTAGTTTGCGCCCGCCAGCAGGTCCAAGCTTGTCGTATCGCTCTTGATCGCGTGCAGGCCAACGCCGCCACCGAACAGCGAACGCAGATCGAGGTTTTGCAGGGAATCGTGGTAGAAATCGCCGTTCACGAAGCCAAACACGCGCGGTCTAAAGTCGTGGTCATAGCGCGCCCCGCCTCCAATCGCATTCGCGGTTGTGTGCGGCGAAGCAGTCGGCAGGTCATTGGTCGCATAAACCGAGTTGGTGTACAGGCTCAACCGATCGTGCAAGCCCTTCCGCGACGCGGCGAAGGCGATGTTCAGATTCTTGGTTTCACTGTTGCCGCGCGTTACCGCGAAGCCGACATTGACCCCGCCATTCCAGCCTTCTTTGAGCCCTGGGTGCAGGCTCTTCTCATAAGCCGTCTGTTCGGCCGGACTGCGCAGCATGCTGATGGAAGCCTTCGGCGCCTCAACCGATCCCGATGTCCTGGTCGCGACCACCACATTGTCGCCGCTTGTGGTCACGGTCCCGACCACCGTCTTGCCCCCGCTCAAACCAACGTTCAGGTCGCCCGCCGAAGTGATCGCCTGGATCACATCAAACTTCACCGTGACATCACCCGCATAGTCCGTCTTGATCACCAGTTCTTTGCCATCGGACTTGGTAATCGTCCCGGTCAGGCGATCGCCGTTCTTCAGCGTGATTTGATCGGCTAGCGCAGGAACCACCAGACACAAAAGAACAGCGAACACAATTCGCTTAGTCATAAAACCTCCAAGATTTCAATAAAATGGGAATTTGAGCGTCCAGGCCAGATAGACAGCGTTTCTACGGGCGGGAAGTTCGAAATATCACTGCAACATCCTCACCTGAGGCAACCAAGAATTATATCGAAATTTGGTATGCGAGGAACGGAATGTGCCGAAATTAACGCGCATGATCCACCCGGAATTTTAGTGCCTGGAAGACTCCAAAACCTCCTTGAACACCGAGTCAAAACGGGCCGTTGTCCGGAATTCTGGACTCGCCGCCCTGTGTTGCCATTCTTGAGCGCGAGTTCCCCGGGCCGATACCCTTGCCCGGGTAAGGCCCCAAAACAATTACTTCGGTGACCTATCGGGGACACCATCGCCGAACTATGTTGACGGAAGGGCATTTGTGGCTGCAACGGAGGCTTTGTGAAACGGTACGTCCCGATATCGCTATTGCTGCTCTCGACCGTAAACCCTCTGCTTGCCGCCCAGACTCCGGCTCCCGCATCAACGGACATCATTTTCTGGTCGCTGGCCGGCGACATTGGGGGAACGCGCCTGCAACGCATGGTAGGGGAGCAAGGGTTGGCGTGCCGCGTAACACCGCCCTGCGCTGCCACCCTGCAAAAGGCTGGAGCGAGCGCTGGCCTGATCCATGATTTGCAAAAGCTGGATCTGCAGAAATCAACAGCCAAGGAACCGTGTGCGTGCTCGGGTGATGCCGCGCAAGTGGCCACGCTCCTGCATGAAAAGAAGTCCGCCGCTGCCGAAAACAAGATCCGCGCTCTGCTCCGCGACGACGCCAAGAATCCCTGGCTGCACTTCGCTTACGGCACAGTCCTGCGCCAGCGCGAGCGTTTCGAGGAAGCCTTTGACGCATTCGAAGAGTCCTCGCGGCTGATGCCGGGTTTCCCTGAAACCCACAGCCAGCTCTCCTATCTGTTCTACCGGCTCGATGACGCCGACCACGCCATCGCCGAAGCCCGCACGGCCCTGAGCATGGATCCCAAGAACGCCGAGGCCTACCGCTATCTGGGCCTGGCCCTCTATGCCGACGGCCAGTACGACGCCGCCCTGAATGCCTTCCAGCAATCACTGGTGCGGGAACCGGAAAATGCGGATGTGTATTACGACATGGGAATCACGCTCCGCGACCAGGGAGACCTGCGGCGCGCCGCCATCGCCTACCAGCACGCCCTGAAGTTGCGTCCGAACTTCTGGGAGGCGCACAGCAATCTGGGCGTCGCCCTGCACGATCAGGGAAGGCTGGACGAGGCGGTCACGGAATATCTGGAAGCCAAGCGCCTCGCCCCCCGGGAAGCCAGCATCCGCAACAACCTGGGAAACACGTATTGCGACAAGAGCGATTTTGACCGCGCGATTACGGAATTTCAGGATCTCTATCGTCAGAATCCGGAGTGGGAGGGCGGCCACAGCTGTCTTGCACGCGCCCATATGGCGAAGCGCAACTACGGCGCCGCCATTGACGAACTGCGGGCGGCGATTCGCCAGAACCCGGCCGGAGCCGCCGAGCATCGCGTTCTAGGACAGGCCCTGCTTCTTGCCGGCAAAGACCAGGAGGCCCTGCACGAGCTGCAAGTCGCGGTCTCCATCAATCCCGACTCGGCCCTCGCCCACCACTACTTGGGAACAGCGCTGGTGAATACGCAACAACTGGCCGAGGCTGAAAAAGAGTTCCGCCACGCTCTCCGGCTGGAGGCCAGCGCCCAGAACCACTATTCCCTGGCCGCCTGCCTGATGGCCCTCAACCGCTACGAGGAGGCCCTGGGGGAACTCGAAACCGCCTCTCGCATGGATCCCAGCCAGGATCTCTACCGCACCCGCATGCAGGAAGTAGTCCGGCTGATCACCGCCTCAAAGTGATTCCCTGAAGGCTGCCCGGAAGGCTGTCCGACTGGGCAGTGGTCCGCATGCACTGACGTGCATCGCCTCCCGGCCCCTCCAAACCTAGAATGGCACCTAGGGCTGATGCCGCCAGCAGGTGGGCATCCGCCGAGGGGGCGACCATGGAATCAACCGGCGTGCAACGGGCCAAGGCGAAACCAGATAATGTGCCGCACAATACCCCAGATCGCCCCGGCTCGGGCGTGACCCCGGCCAGCGTAGCAGCACTGCGTGCGCGCAAACCGGCTGGCTATGGCTTGCCCTGTTCGAAGTGCCGGATGTACTACCCCGCTGACATGGACTGCTGCCCCGTCTGCAACTCTCCCGAACGGGTCTCGCCGACGGCGTTCAACGCTGCCGAAGCCCCAACTGCTCCGCCATCCCCGCCAAGTCAGGCCGCACCTTTGGTGGACGACCGCGACCGTCTGCTGAAAGAGCTGAAGTCCCAGATTTTCCAGGCGCACACTCAGATCAACGCCGCCGCCACATTCCGTTGCTGCATGGACCAGAATCACGAAGGAAGCTCGGAACCGGCCGCCGTTTGCCACAATTGCTACGGCGAGCTTCGTCAACAGGCCGACCGCATGGAAGCCGCCCTTCATATCGACCTGAAAGAGGCGGCACAGATTGTGTATAAAGCAGTGTGGGCCGATTCGTCCGACCCCGGCAAGACTTACGAGAACGCTGCCGCCGAGCTGTTATCGGAACTGCGCAAGCGGGCCGGAATTGGACTGCTGCTCGGCTCGAATCAGCCCCTGGCGCACTGAAAACTGAATCTCACAGGTAGGTTCCGGGAGGGCACGGCCTTCAGCCGTGCCGCCCGAACAGCATAAAAACTGGGCGTTAGCCCCCGAGGCTCCGACCTGCCTGGCTAGTCCGCTTTGAATACCACGTACTTCTTCCCCGCGTAGAGCCGGTATCCCCCACCGTCTTTTTCCAGCTTCAGCGGGACCGCGTGCTTGATCTGATCGTCGTTCGGCGTGGCAACCGAGAGCAGATCCGCCGAGGCAACGTTCATCACGACGAATTTGTCGTCCTTGAAACCGAATCCGTATTCTCCGGGATCGAGCGTGGCGCCTTCGAAGCTGAGCTTGGTCTCGGTAATGAACAGTCCCTGATATTTTTCCTTGATTGAAGTTGAGTACCCGGAGTTATCCACCAGCGCGGCCAGCACGAACTTGCCCGCGCCATTCTTGAGGCCTACCGAATTGCGCGCCTGCACCGGCGCGGACTGCCCGGCAAAGAAGTAGTTGGTGGGAACGACCTTCTTCAGCTCATCGCTGGTCAAGAGCTGAGCCCCGGCCTGGGCGGCGAGGGTGACGAGAACAATCAGGCAAATCCACTTCACGCGGCGGTTCATAAACGCTCCTTCTGGGATGGTGAAATTCATTGAGGTAAGGAAGTCAACATATTACACAAGCGCGCCGACTCGTGCAGTGCCCACCGCATGAGACGTCACCCGGCCACGCTACTTGCCAGCGAAGCGCAACTTTCCAAAAACTGCCGGTACGTGGAAGTTGGGCTGCGGCGTGTTGGTCGCCTGCCAGGCCGAATAGAAGCGCGGTTCTGTTGGACCCTCCACGCGGTAGAAATTCGCGCGCCAGACCGCGGCAGGATCGAATTTCGGCGCTAGTGCCTTGGTGGGGATGGCCAGCTCGGCGGCCCAGGTACCGCGCTCCTTGTCGAGCCAGACGGAACGCTCCAGTCCGCTCTTGAGATCGCTCAGCCCTCCGGGAAAGATGTCCAGGTCAATCCACATGCCGTTTGGGCTGATTTCGAATTCCCGGTAATAAGGTGGCCGCGAGGGATCCGGCTGCAGGAACGCCTCGGCCACGTCGCGGTCCCAGAGATGGTCGCGGCGCCCGTTGGGATCGGAATCGTCGAAGACAAAAAGTTCGCGATAGCGGCATTCGAAGCGGAGAAAAAGAGTCTTCGGGGTCCAGAGCACGCGCACCTGAGTCTGCCGCGCCGGATCCGCATTCTTGCCCTGCCAGTCCTGGCAAAACGAAACAGGCGTGGCACTTTCCCACTCCGGCGCGGGATGCCGCGCATCGAGCGGGATTTCACGGGTCACACGGGCCGCAATCACAGTATCCGCTCCCGTAGAACATGCTTGCGATTTTTCCTGGCTCATAAGCAGAGGCGGCAGGAGGCAAATCACCGCTACCATTAACTTTCGCATAATAGTCCGTGCAGCACGGGTCGTATCAGCGCATCGCACTTAACTGCGGAAACTCGCGAATGCATGCATCACCGTGGAAGAGCGGCCCTTCAGGGCCGGGTAAAGCGTCGTATTGAACGAGGGCTTCAGCCCCGGTGGTCGCCTTCCTCGGCATTGAGCTTCGTTCAGCCCGCTTCAGCGATGCCGCCAGCCATCCACCCAGATGCCCTATCTGGCCCCAAATCGAACCTTCCACCGAGAAAACACTTCAACCGCAACATTCGGATAGTCCGCTAGACCACAACCAGCCTATCTTACCGCCATGGTCACCCATACGATATTCTCAGATGACGAAGTCATGAAACTCAGCGACGAAACCCGTTGGCAAGCCGTGGTCGACCGCGACGCCTCGCTTGACGGCACCTTTGTTTTTGCGGTCTCGAGCACTGGCATCTTCTGCCGGCCGTCGTGCCCGGCCAAGCGCGCCCGGCGTGAGAACGTGCGTTTCTTCGACCATGCCGCCGCCGCCGAGCAAGCCGGATACCGCGCCTGCCTGCGCTGCCGCCCCAAGGCCGCAGACGGCAACCCGCAGTCTGCCATGGTGCGAGCGATCTGCCGCTACATCGAGCAGCACATCGAAGACCGCCTCACGCTCGGCCTGCTGGGGAAAGAATTTCGCCTGAGCCCGTTTCATCTTCAGCGCACGTTCAAGGCAGTGCTCGGCGTCTCGCCGAAGGCCTACATCGATGCCTGCCGCCTGCGCCAGGTAAAGCAGAACCTGCAAGCCGGCCACAACGTAACGACGTCCCTCTACGCCGCCGGATACGGCTCCAGCAGCCGCCTCTACGAGCGCACCGCCGGCCAACTCGGCATGACTCCGGAAAAATACCGCCGTGGCGCGCTCGCCGCCATTGTCCGTTACACGACCGCGCGCTCACCTCTAGGCCGCATGCTGATCGCCGCCACCGACAAGGGCATCTGCGCCATCCAGTTCGCCGACACCGATGCGGAACTGCAGCAAGGCCTCATGCGCGAGTTCCCCTTCGCTGTCCGCAAACGCGACGACGAAGCGATGGCGCAGTGGAAGCTGAGCCTGGAACGCCTCATCGATGGCGAAGAATCGAACCGGTCGCTTCCCCTCGACATCCGGGCTACGGCCTTCCAGAGAAAAGTCTGGGAGCACTTGCAGAAGATTCCCCGTGGAGAAACCCGCTCCTACAGCGAAGTCGCCCGCAAGATCGGCATGCCGAAAGCGACCCGCGCCGTGGCCCGCGCCTGCGCTACGAATCCTGTGGCAGTTGCGATCCCCTGCCATCGCGTAGTACGCCAAGGCGGCGAGCTTGGAGGCTATCGTTGGGGAATCGAACGCAAAGAACAGTTACTGGCGATGGAGAAAGAGGCAGGAGCGTAAAGCGGTTGATTGTGTAATGGGGATGTTACGCCATTTGATTGCTTAGCTCCGCGGCGTCCAAACTCACAGGTAGGGCTTCAGTTCTGCGTATTGAGAACGAGTAGGACTGGCAAGATCGATGCCGGCGGTGTACTCCACAACTATGTCTTCAAAACGGACATTGAAAGGATCGAACACGAAAGCTTCAACAGTGGCCTGTTGCCCGACTTCGAATTCGGGCAGTGTAATCGTCACATGTTGGCGGTTGTCCGCCCCCACAGAACTCCCGGTGCGCCGGACGACAAAGGTAAGCTGTTTTAGTGCCGATTCCTGACGCTTCCGAACTGCGCAGGTGATGCGGTTATAGCGGGGAAGAAAAGCCTTCTCTTTGCCGGGAGGACGGACGAGTTTCTTATCGTAGTTAACGAGCGAGACATCAAAAGCCTTTCTCTGCTCGATCACCTCCTGGACTTTTTCAGGGTTTGCGATCGGTCTGTATGCCGCATAGGACTTCTCGCTAAAGAGTTGAGAAGGAGTCTGCTCGATCCAGTTGGCGAAGCTCGAATCGTACAGGGCGGTTTCTCCCGCCTCCCAACCGTGCCAGTAAAGTGCTTCGTCCCCGCCCAGGCTTCTCAAGCAATAGCAGCCGTCGGTGGTACCGTCGTATCCAATCGCGAAAAAGTCTGCGTTGGCTTCAACGCGCAGTTGCTCCGTCCACCGATCCAGTTCGCCCTGTGCCTGAATTGGAAAGAGCGTCAATGATCCCGCGAAGAATCTGCCCGGTCCAATCTCGCATACGAAATCAAGATACGAATCCGGACATACCAGCGATCGCTGCGAGAAAAACTCTAAGGCCAGCGCACGGTCAATCGGCCCGTAAGGGCGGTGGTATCCTCCCTGATGAATAGCCAACTCACGCGAGAACTTAGGAAATGAAACGCCCATTTCGCTTCGCAACAAGGGCGAGTTTACACCAAGATGTCGAAAACAGCGTTTACACCACCTACTCTTTGTCCGCCCCGAAGGGGCAGTACAGGATAGCCCCGGGCGTAAGCCCGGGGTAGCAGCGAGAAACGACCGGAGTCCCGTCGGGACGGTACCCTACTTCCCAATCTTCGCGTATTTCTGCCGAGCCTCCCCAAACATCGTCAGCACCGCCTGCTTCTCCGCCTCCGTATTCCACGCCGTGCTGCTCTGTACCGCCGCAATCAGCCGGTCCACCCACGCCACAAAATACGCCGCATCCGCCGGGCTGTGCAGAGGCGCTCCCGCCATCGTCACATACACCGGGCTGGTCGTCGCATACGGATAAAGATCCAGAATCGGATACTCCGCCTTGTCGCTGAATGCCCGCAGAACGCACCAACCGCTGCCATCGAGTGGAATCGAGCCAGTCGCCTCCGCGCTCTGCCGATCGCCCTTCAACTCAATCTCCCGCGCCACCTTTCCATTGCAAACGATCTGTAAGTGGTCCACCGGGACAATCGACCGCAGCGCAACCTTGAACGGCACTTGCTGCTTCTTCTCCAGCCGGACTTCGCCACCGATTGGCTGGCCGCCAAGCGAAAACCTGAGCAGAGGCCCATTCGTGGCAAACGTCTTGCCCGCCTTGATCGCCGCCAGCCATGGCTCGATCTTCAGCGGCCCAGCCGGAACTTCCGCATACACACGATTCAATCCCGCCGGCCCCCGCAGCGAAGCATAGTTGCCCATGAAATCCGTGCCCGCCGCGGTAGGCAGGCGGAAGCCGCAATTCAGCAGCTTGTACCAAACTTCGGCCGTGGACTTATGATCTGCAAATCCCACGACCTCGATGTAATCCACCTTGCCCAGCGCCACGTCGGCCGGTAACTCGTAAGTAAGAGGATCATCCTTCGCCGGGTCCGGCACACTCTCCAGCGGATGCACATACCCCACCAACGCGCCCTGCTCATGCGCCATATCGGCGACGTTGGCATTCGCCGGAAACAGGCTGGCGGCCGCCGTGTTGGGATACCCGACATAGCCGGGAAGGATCAGGTTGCGGGTCAGGTTCAGCAACCCTAGATGTCCCCAGTAACTGGTATGAAATTCCTGCCCGTGAAAGAGCAAAGTGCCTTCCGTAGAAGCCGGGTCAATCTTCGGCGAAAAATACGCGATATCCGGAAAGCGCTGCTCCTTATTAACGATGAGGTTTTCGACAATCGCCAGATTCTCCGCCTCGGCCTGCTCGACTAGGTGTGCCGGGGTATTGCGGTAGGTCCCGGCGTAGTTCATGTGAACATGCACGTCGCCGCTGACCCAGTGCGTCTTGTGTAACACCTCCGTTTCGAGCGGGCGCATCCCCACGAACAGTGCGGACGTGCTGTTTGCCTTGATTTGAACTCGCGTGTGTTTGAACGGATACTCGAACCCGCGCATGACGCCAACTTCAATACTCCCCCCGACGGGCACCGTCATTTCGGAAACGCCTGTGGTATCGAAGTAGTGCGTTTCAAATGGCCTCTCTCTACGATCAAAACTGTCATCCGCATGCATCCAGGCATCGTCCGGAGCATAAGCCCGCTCATCCGAGGCGGTCACAAAGACCCGGGCGGCGAGGGGTTTGTTGTTCGCATCCACGACTTTCAGAGTGAAGCGGGCCATCCGTTGTTTGTACTGGCGCTCGCGCACCACCACCTCCGTCTGCGCTCCCCCGGGTATTGTCTGCACCCACAACGATGTATTTCCGCCGCGGTTCGAGATAAACGCAATCTTCGTCCCGTCCGGCGACCACCGCGGATTGGTGTTGTCGTAATCGCCGTAGGAAATCGGAAACGCATCGCCGCCCCCGGCCGGCATCACCCAAAGCTGGTGCCATGGCTGTCCCAGGTACGACGCGTACACCATGCGCTTGCCGTCCGGCGAAAAGTCCGGACGCGCCTTCCACGTGGTCTCTTCGTAATGAATTTCGCGTGCCTCGGCCCCCGGCTGCGCTTTCACGATCCAAAAGCCGCCCGTACCGTGAATGTGCCCGCGGTTCGAGATGAACAGAATCTCCGACCCGTCCCGCGACCACACGGGACTGATGTCGTGGTCCATCTTGCTGTAGTAATAACGAGGCAATGAGCTGACGTTTTCAGCAGTAAGTTGCTGGACGTTGCTAAGCCCGCTCTCTTCGAATCGTCCAACAAAGATGTGAAAGTGGCCCTTGCCGGAGGTCGATACAAACGCCAGCCGCTTGCCGTCGGGCGAAAACCGCGGCTCAAGATTGACTGCGCCGCCGGAAGTGAGCTGACGCGTGTGCCCATCGCGCAAATCGAGCGACCAGAGCTCAACCGCGTCGTGATCGTAACGCGTGAAAACCACCCAGCGCGCATCCCCCGACCAGTCCGGCTGGTAGTCGTATCCAGGCCCGGCCGTGAGCTGTTCCGCCTTCGCACTTCCCACTTCCTGCCGCCACAGCGATCCGGCCATCGAATACACCAGACTGCGCGAATCCGGAGACCACGCCAGCGAACTCGGCCCCGTCGTCAACTGCGGCAGATACATCTCGCGGTAGTAGTAGGAATGCGGCAGATCAATCTGTTTGAGTACCGGTTCGCGTTGTGCGAAACAATAAGTGGCACCCAACAGCACGAAAAAGCAAGCAAGACAAGACTTAGACAAGGGCCCTCCACAAAACAGAAAAACGGCGAAGACTCGACCATGCGCCAGTGTGCTCGAAATCTAGTTTGACGGTGCGACCACCGGCAGCAGAATTTGCGACGCATGCCCGCCCCCGTGATAGACGCGGATGCTGGCTTTCTTCATCTCCGCGCTGGTGACCTCGGACTTCCCATTCTGCAGGTTACGCGAGAAATTCGGAGAGAAACTCCCGGAGATCTGCACGCGGATCCGGTGCCCCTTCAGGAACACGTTGCTCGTGATCAGGTTTCCGAGCTTGAGTT
>Ga0182021_10001741_pt1 | contig 25209 bp, 25 predicted proteins | sample 612E3MmetaG_FD_120493 | JGI IMG/M metagenome (GOLD analysis project Ga0182021, IMG submission 120493) | Permafrost microbial communities from Stordalen Mire, Sweden - 612E3M metaG (Illumina Assembly) | ecosystem: Environmental > Terrestrial > Soil > Wetlands > Permafrost | place: Sweden... | reverse complement strand
GTGGCGCACATCTTCTACTGCGGCGGAATGGCGGCGTCCATCGTGGCCTCGATACGGGGAAACCGGTTGGCGGAGTGGGCGCTGATCGCGCAGATTTCGCCCGGGATGTTGAAAGGGCTGAATCGCGCGACACTGGCCAAGGCCTCGCTGCCCGGCTACGAGGCGTGGTTCCGGCGGCACGCCTGGGTGCATGCGATCTGGGTGCCGCTCGGGACGTGGGTGTGGCTGGTGGCGCTGGTTTCGTCGGCCTTCGCGAGGAGCATCGAGTGGCGCGGGCGGCGGTACCCGCTGAAGCGCGGAGGGGCGTGAGTTGGGGCGCTCCGAGAAACCCGGTGGGACAGACCATCGCCTTTCGTGGTCTGTCGTGGTTCGCTATCACACTGCTGGTTGACAGGCGACAAAAGGCGATCGCCTGTCCCACCTCCAACCTGGCCGTCCCCGGTCCCGGAGCCAGGTCCAGCGAGGGTAGTTTTTCGACCCTGTTGGGATGGGCCCGCGGCCCGCGAAACTTCATGAAAATAGGTGGGGCATGCTTTAGCTTGCCAGTCGGCCGAAGGCCGGCCATGCCTCCACGAGGTGGTTTTTCGACTCTGTCATGCGTCGCTGAAGCACTGCTGGTTGACAGGCGGCAAAAGGCGATCGCCTGTCCCACCTCTGACTGGCGGAATGTGGAGCCTCCAGGTCCGAGCTGCGCTCGGATGCACAAGGCGGAGCCTTATGCCACTCTATCGGGAGGGAGGTTCACCATGAGCATACGGACGGCGGGCGCGCTGGCGCTCGTCATGTTGGGTGTAGGAGCGGGCGCGGCGGCGGACGTGACTTGCGGGGGACACGGCACGCGGGAGAGCCTGTTCGTTTCCACACAGTGGCTGGCCGATCACATCAAGGACGCCAACCTGGTGGTGCTGGCGGTGGGGGAGAAGGCCGACTACGACGCCGGGCACATCGCGGGGTCGCGGTTCATCGATTACGGTTCGGTGGGTGTGAGGGGCGAGACCGGCCTCATGCTCGAACTGCCGCCGGCGGACAAGTTCGTCAAGGTGTTATCGAAGCTCGGCGCCGGAATCGATTCGCGCGTGGTGGTCTACCGGCTGAAGGACTGGCTGCCGCAGGCGGCGCGCGTGGTCATGACGCTGGACGCCATGGGGCTCGGCCAGAACGCCGGGTTACTGGACGGCAATCTGGCGACGTGGCGGGAAGAAGGGCGGGCGACTTCCACCGACGTCCCAGCGGAGAAGGATGGACCGGCGACGGTGTGCCCGCAGGGCAACGTGATAGCGGAGCTGGAATTCGTGAAGGCCAACCTGCATCGAGAGGGCGTGCGCATTCTGGATGCGCGCGATCCCAAGATCTATAGCGGCGAAACGGTGCGCGCCGGGTTCCCGCCCGGCCACATACAAGGCGCGGGGAACGTCTATTACAGCGGGCTGCTGGACGAGAAAACCGGCAAGCTGAAGCCGGTGGAAGAACTCCAAGCGCAATTCCGCGCGGCGGGGGTGAAGCCGGGGGATCGAGTGGTGACTTACTGTTTCATTGGCCAGCAGGCGAGCGTGCTGTACCTGGTTTCGCGATATCTGGGCTACGATACGCGGCTCTACGACGGTTCGTGGGATGAGTGGAGCAGGCATCCGGAACTGCCGGTGGAGAGCGCGGCGGGCGAGAAGAAGTAAGACGGCGGCTGGAAGCGCCCACCCCACCAGGAATGGCTATCCTAAGAGGATGAGGATAGCTTTGTTGGCGGTGCTGACGGCTGCCGCGCTCGGGGCGCAGGAAGTTCCGCCGTGCCACCAGACGCCCGCTTATTCCACTTGCGAACTGGTCTTCGAGTTGAGCGACGCGGCAAGGGCGATGCATCCCGAACCCTATAAGACGGTCGATTTGAAGGCGGAATTCCGTTCGCCGCGGCACCGCACGCTGGCGCTGCCGGCGTACTGGGACGGCGGGCGGCGCATGGTGGTGCGCTTCGCGCCGACAGAGGCGGGCGACTGGGCCTACCGCCTCACCAGCAACACGCCCGAATTCGACGGCAAGACGGGGAGCTTCACGGCGGCGGCATCGCCATCGCCCGGGTTCATCCATCCGGAGAATGTCCATCACTGGATGTATGCGGAGCGCGACGCGCGCGGGCTCTATCAGGCGCACCTGTGGATGGGCGCCAGCGAGCTGCGCTTCGCCTTCGAGGACGACGCCACGTTTCGCGCCGTGGCGGATGCGCGCGCGGCGCAGAAGTTCAACCACCTGCGGGGAGCCATCTGGGGCGAGGGCACTGGCAGCCTGTACCAAGGTCCGGATGCGCCGAATCTGGCGCAGTTCCGGCGCCTGGACGAACGCATACGCTATCTCAACGGCAAGGGCATCGCGGCCGATCTGATTCTGGCGGCGGACGGCGCGTCACTGGCCCAGGCCTTTCCCTCCTGGCAGCAGCGGCGCCGCTTCCTGCGCTACCTGGTGGGCCGCTATGCCGCCATGGACGTCACCTGGCAAGGCGTCGAGCACTTCGAAGATTCCGTGGACACGCGCTCGCTGCTGAAAGAGGCCGGGGGGGTGCTGAAGGAACTGGATGGCTATCGGCATCCGCGCACAACGGGTGCGCGCGTGACCTCGGCGCCGCTGTTGGACGACGGCTGGATGGACTTCGCCGCCTACGGGAATACCGATGACCAGATCGGCGCCGTCGAGCATCAGCTCTACGGCGTGCCGTTCGTCAATCTGGATTGCGGGCGCGAGGACAGCGGGGCGGGGAAGAGCGCACCCGGAGACGTGGACACCGCCGCCCTGCGGAAGCGGCTGTGGAACGCCACCATGAACGGCCAATCGCCGACTTACGCCAATACCGGCGCGGGCGCGCAGTATGCCAATTCGCCGGGGGCGAAGCAGATGACCGTGTGGTACGACTTCTTCTTCAACGACACGCGCTACTGGGAACTGGAGCCGTATTTCGATGTGGACGGCGGACGCGCCCTGGCGCTGGAGGACACCGAGTACGTGGTCTACGTGGAGAAGCCGGGGCCGCTCGAACTGGTGGTGGAGAAGCACGGCTACGACATCTATTGGGTCAACCCCATCGACGGCCAATTCACCAAGGGCAAGTTCAAGGGCGACCACTTCACCGGCGCGCCGCCCGACATGTCGCACGATTGGGTGCTGCACGTGGTGCGCGAGGGGCGCGTGGAAGGCATGAACAAATCCTACAAGTTCGAATCGCGCGACATCGTGCTGCAGGAGGTGGAGTCGAACAGTCCCAAGGTGCCGTTCACCATCGAGCAGCCGGTGGAGGATGTGCACGTGCGGGTGTCGCCGCCGTTCGCCGCCAGGATCACGAAGGAAACGCGCGCCACGCGCAGCATGATGTGGCTGTGGACGGGCGAGGTTTCGGCCGACGGGCAGGGATATCGGGTGCTGGCCACGGAGCAGAAGGGCGTGATGCGGCCGCTGGGCGGCATCGCGAAGAGCTTTCCGGCCGTGATGCACCTGCGCGCGTATGGGATGAACGCCAACGGGAAGGTGTACGCGATCGACCGCGCGTTAGGGCTCACCCCATGACTCGACCAGTGATGCCGCTGATCCTGGCGGTGGATACCACCAGCGAGTACGGCAGCCTGGCGCTGGAGCGGGACGGCGAACTGCTGGAGGAAGCGCTGCTCCACGCGCCTGGCAGCTTCAGCCCGGTGCTCTACGAGGAGTTGGCGCGGCTGCTCGATCGGCATGGCGTGAAACTGGCGGACGTGGCGTGCTTCGCGGCGGCGTCGGGGCCGGGCACCTTCACCGGCGTGCGCGTGGCGCTAGCGTGCGTGAAGGGGCTGGCGGAGGCGATGGGGAAGCCGGCGGTGGCGGTGTCGAATCTGCAAGCGGTGGCGCGATACGGTACGGCGCGGCTGCGCGGCGTGGTGCTGGATGCGCGGCGGGGCGAAATCTACGGTGCGGTCTACGACGATGCGGGCAAGCTGGTCACCGGCGAAGTAGTGGCGAAGTTCGCGCCGTGGCTGGAAACGCTGCCCGGCGGGGTGGAAGAGTTCCTGTCGAACGATCTGACGGTGACGCTGGAGGGGACGCGATTCGCGGGCGCGCGCGTGGTGACGGCGCCGCGAGCGTTGGCGGGTGTGATTGCGCGCATCGCGGGCGAGCGCCTGGCGCGCGGCGAGGCGAGCGACGCGGCGGCGCTGGATGCCAACTACGTGCGGCGCACGGACGCGGAGCTGGCGTTGAAGGTGTAGCCCAAAGGTGGGACAGACGATCGGTTTTTGTCGTCTGTCGGCTGTGGCGGCCTGGCGAGGCATGACAGACCACGCAAGGCGATGGTCTGTCCCACCGGGTCGGTCGAGTATTACGTTTGACATAATGCGCACCACGTCATAGACTAGGACTTGATCCGGTCATTCAAGGGCCCAGACACCGCTTCGCTCTTTGAGGACCACATGGTTCGGCGATTTCAAGCCATCGAACCGCCTGCGCGGCGGAAGCTTCTGTACTTGCATCGGACACTGCGGCTAGGGGATCTTCGCGTGCCTCCCGGAAACCAGCTTGAAGCGCTGAAAGGCGGCCGCGCGGGGACGTACAGCATTCGCATCAATGACCAATGGCGCATCTGCTTCGTCTGGCGTGACGGCGATGCTTATGACGTGGAGATCGTGGATTACCACTAAGGTGCTGGGGAGATGACAATGAAGCCGTCGAAGCGACTCGATCCAATCCATCCTGGAGAGATCCTCCTGGAAGACTTCATGAGACCATTGGGGATCAGCATCAATCAGTTGGCTCGGGATCTCGATGTCCCACCCAACCGCATCGGCGCAATCGTGAATGGCACTCGTTCCATCACGGCCGATACGGCATTGAGGCTGGGAACATACTTCCGTGTTTCACCGGAAACCTGGCTCGGGCTGCAGATCGACTACGACCTTCGCCTCATTCGGCAGCGCGACGGGGATCGGATCGTCAGTAGCGTCCGCGCGCGGCCGGCCGCGTGACCGGAGCGCCTTGGTGGGGCAGGCCCTCTGGCCTGCCAACTATCCCGCTTTCCGTTCGCGTTCCAGAGCCTGGTGGAGCAGTCCCTTCAGATAGGTCTGGTAGGGCAACCCGCGTCTCTCCGCAATCTGCTGCGCCGTTTCGATATCGGCGATCGGCAGCCGGATCGTGGTGGATCTGGTGGCCCCGCGGATCACGGGCAGCCGTTTGATCTTCCCTTCCTTCTTCGCCTTCAGGAAGAGCGCCGTGACGACCTCCGGATGCGCGTCCCACCACGCGGCTTCTTCCTTTTCCGATTTGAACGCCGGAATCCTGGTCATGGCTGGCATCATTCCTCTCCCCGGTAGATCTCCCGTTCGGCGATCGCGAAGGTCAGCAGCCTGGCCGCGTTGGTCTCCCCCAGGCACAGCCTGCGGCGCTCGCGCTGCCGTTCCTGAACGTCGATCACCATCGGCCCATTCCAATAGGCTTCCTCGCACTCCTCGGGAGTAATTCCGTGTCGTGCGATGTGCGCCACGTTCGCGGCGTCCCAATCGAATTCCATTCGCACCTACAGTGTACATACGATTCGTGGCAGGAGGCAAGCCCCCCCAGCCGTGCAGGCGGAAAAGGATAGCTCATCCGTCCGCTACCATATCTAGATGCGGGAACTCTTGCACTCCGTCGCGCTACGCGCCGCGCGATATCTGGAAGACATACAGGAACGGCGAGTCAGCCCGTCCGAAGAAGCCGTCCGCGGCCTGGCCCGTTTTGACGAACCGCTGCCGGAGGGGCCGATGGCGCCGGAGGACGTCATCTGCATGTTGGACGATGTGGGCTCGCCGGCCACCATGGGCGTCGCTGGACCTCGGTTCTTCGGGTTCGTGCTTGGCGGTTCGTTGCCCGCCGCGCTGGGCGCCAACTGGCTGGCTTCCGCCTGGGATCAAAACGCGGGCCTGTTCGTGGCCACGCCGGTTTCCGCCACGCTGGAAGAAGTCTCCTTGCGCTGGCTGCTGGACGTGCTGGCGCTACCCGCGGGATGCGGCAGCGCGTTCGTCACCGGCGCCACGATGGCCAATTTCACGGCGCTCGCCGCGGCGCGCCACGCGGTGCTCGGGGGTGTGGGCTGGGACGTGGAAGCCCGGGGCCTGTTCGGCGCGCCCGAAATCCAGGTAGTCGTGAGCGAGGAGGCGCATCCGTCGGTCATCAAGTCGCTGGGCATGCTCGGCATGGGCCGGGAACGCGTGGTGCGCGTGCCGGTGGACGCCCAAGGGCGCATGTTGGCCGGCGCGCTTCCGGAATTGAACACTCCGAGCATCGTGTGCGTGCAGGTGGGCAACGTGAACACGGGATCGTGCGATCCGGTGCAGGAGATTTGCCGGCGCGCGCACGAGAGTGGCGCGTGGGTGCACGTGGACGGCGCGTTCGGATTGTGGGCCGCCGCCAGCCCGCGGCATGCTCACCTGGTGGCGGGCGCCGGCAGCGCGGATTCGTGGGCCACCGACGCGCACAAATGGCTCAACGTGCCTTATGACAGCGGCCTGGCCTTGGTGCGCGACGCGGAGCAACTGCGCGGCGCGATGAGTCTGACGGCGGCGTATCTGCCGCAGGGCGGACACCGCGAGCCCTCACAGTATGTTCCCGAACTTTCGCGGCGCGCCCGCGGCGTGGACATATGGGCCGCGCTGAAATCGTTGGGGCGCAGCGGATTGGCCGAGTTGATCGACCGCAATTGCCGCTGCGCCACACGGTTCGCCGCGGGCCTGGCGGGCGCGGGTTTTGAGATTCTGAACGGCGTGGTGTTGAACCAGGTGCTGGTGAGCTTCGGAGGTCCGGAAGCGACCCAGCGCGTGATCGCGGGGCTTCAGGAGGACGGCACCTGTTGGTGCGGTCCTACGCTGTGGCAGGGACGGGTGGCGATGCGGATCAGCGTCTCTTCCTGGGCGACGACGGAGGCGGATGTCGACCGCAGCCTGGAAGCCATCCTGCGGATCGCACGTAGAACAGACGGTGCGCCGGGATAACCCGGGCTGAGCCGGCAAGAGCTTCGTTTTGACGCGGCCAGGCGGACTGGGCCGCCGCTACGTCAACGCCAGATTCAAATTCTCAATTGCCTCGTCGATTTCGGCCGTGTTCTTGAAACCCACGGTCACGCTGTCGACACCCGCATTGTTGAACGCGAACCGCATCGCCGCCTGCCGGTCCTGACGGGAGGTGAAGGTGCCTTCTCCGATCAGCTTCATGCCGATCACACCCATGCCTTCGGTGTGGACCTGCTTGACATGGGCGACCACCTCGCTCACGTTCCCCGGACCGCTCGTGGCGAAATCTTCCGCGTCCATTCTGGCGCCGTTGTGGTTTACACGCAGCAGGGCGATCTCCAGCCACTTATTTCCCGGGAACTGGCGCAACGCCGGCAGCCCGTGCGCCGACGCGCCGTGCCCCACCACCATCTTCTTCGACTGCGCCTCCAGTATTCCGTCCTGCCACTGCGCCGTGTCCGCCGGCCAGGTGGACGTGTGTTGGAAGTGCAGCAGCATCACGTCGAAGTAATCGGTATTCGCCAGCTTGCGCAGCTCGTCGATCTTCTCCAGCGGATTCACCCCCTGTCGCGTGGTCACCTTGGACATCAGCTTGTAGGTATCGCGTGGAATGCCCTTCAGCGCCACGCCCAGCATCTTATGCATCTCGCCGTAGGATTCGGCCGTTTCAAAGAAGCGAATGCCCCGGTCGTAGGCGTGGCGCACCAGCCCGGTGAATTCGTCCTGCCCGAGTTGGCGCTGCACCCGCCCGCCCATCGACCCGGTGCCAAAGGCGAGCCGCGTGACCTTGACGCCGGATTTTCCGAGCGTCACCCAATCCGTCGCCGTCCCGCGCGCCCGCAAGGGCAGGCCTCCGGTCCCCGCGAGTACGCCCGCGGCGAGTCCGGTTCTTAAGAAATCGCGTCTGGAATACAGTGGCATTGTCGCCCTCCAATTGGGAATATCCTATCACGAGTCCGGACTGCGCGGCGACGAATCCGCAAGAACACGAGGATAAGCAAGCCCCGGTGTATACTGGGCAAGATCCGCAAATCCCAGCATTGTATCCCGGGGGAGACCCATTCCGCGCGAATGATTATGGCGGCCGGACTGGGGCTCACTACAACCTGTGAAGAGCCAACCTCAGTGGGGCGGCGCTGGCACAGGCTGCCGCGGAGTTATGACCGATGGCCACTGAATCGCCGTTAATTCTTATTCATCTTTTCGCCTATCTGCAACCGCGGTTCCACTCTGTCCGTAAGACCGTTATATGATGCGCCATGTACTGTTGCTGCTGCTCGCCGCGAGCGTTTGTCTCGGGGCGGACACAACCCCCGAGGGTCTGCGCAAGCTGGTGCGCGGTTGCCTGGTGAATCTGCAAGGGTCGGGCGAAAAGATCAAGAGCTTCACCTACCGGATGACCGTGGAAGACAAGGAACTCGACCCCCACGGCGCCGCGCGGACGCGGTCCCGCGTGGTCAGCCGGAGTTATGACGGCGATATCACGGTCAGCCGCCTTCTCTCGCGCGACGGCGTGCCGTTGTCGGAAGCCGAGCGGCGGCAGAACGAGGAGCAGATTCAAAAGCGGCTCGCCGAGTTGAAGGCGCGGTCTCCCGAGCAGCGTGCCAAGGATGCGGAGCAGAGGCGCAAAGGGCGCAACAGCCAGGCGGAATGGTACAAAGAAGCGCCCGAGGCGCTCGATTTCAAGCTGGACGGCCAGGAGACGATCGACGGGCGCGCCAGCTTCGTGGTCGAATTCTCGCCTCATCCGGGCTACCGGCCCGCAAATATCTGGGCGCGCGTCTTCCTGAAGATGAGCGGTAAGGTGTGGATCGATGCCGAAGAAACGGAACTGGTGAAAGCCGACGCCCGCATCTTCGACGATGTCACGATTGGCTGGGGACTGGTGGGCCGCATCGACAAGGGCACCGGCTTCTCGATGGATCGAACGCGCGTGGCTCCGTTGACCTGGCTTCCGCGCACGGAGCAAAACCACTACTCGGCGCGCCTGCTGTTGAAAACCATCCGGGGCGATGAGCGGGTCGAGTATGCGGAATACGTAAGACGATAAGGGGTCGCCATGGCGTTCAACGGCACGCACACGCTTGGGAGCGGGGTCGCGTTGACCACCCGGTATTCGTCGATGGTGGGTTCTCCCGCTGCTGCTTGACGCGGAATCGAAGCCGGCCTATCGAGCGCCTTCAAAGTGATCTATGAAGGCCGGACATGAAGGACGTTGCATTTGGCCATTTTCTTGACGCGCGAAGCCGCGTCGCGGTAGGTTAGGGGCATGCCTGGAGAGGAGGATTCATGACGATTACCGTTGACATCACACCCGAGGTTCAGGCTGAGCTCGCACGCCAGGCAGTCGCCCACGGCCGCGCGGTCGAGGTGTATGCCGCGAGCCTGCTCGAAGGGGCTGTCCGTCTTCCCGCTGGCGCTGACAGGCTGAGTCAGGATCGGCTCGAAAACACCTTCCGGGAAATGGCGGAGTTCTCGCAAAAGGTCCCGGCCCTGCCCGATGAGGCCTTCACGCGCGAGAGTCTGTATCGGGATCACGACTGATGCCGGATGCCGCCTGGTGGCTCCTCGATACCAATATCCTGTTGCGGATGAGCAAGAGCGACGATCCGCACCACCCGATGATTAGAGGGGCGCTCCGGGCGCTGGTGGCGCAGGCGCACGGCTCTGTTTCACCTCTCAAATCCTCGGCGAGTTCTGGAATGCGTCTACTCGTCCCCGCGACCGAAATGGGTTCGGCCTGAGTACCGCCGAGACGGATCGCATCGCCCGCGTGATCGAGCGGGATTTTGAGCTTCTGCCGGACAGCCGCGACGTGCACGATCGTTGGCGGCGGCTGCTGGTCGCGCACGACGTCAAGGGCGTGCAGGTCCACGATGCCCGCCTGGCCGCGAGCATGTACGTTCATGGCGTTGCGCAATTGCTGACGGTCAATGTCCGGGATTTCCAACGATTCGAAGGGCTCCGTGCGATCCACCCCGCCGAAGTGACTCGCCCGATACAGCAGCTATGAGCAACGTGGCGCCGACGCTCCGCGATACCGGTTCCCCCTGCGCTGATTACCGGGCGGGGTCGGGCGACTACTGCGCTGCGGCCAAGCTTGCCCGGCAGCAATGCGTCCTCGCGCTGGATAGGAACGGCCGCTGAGTAGCTGCGACGGCCACTCGCGCCGAGTGCGACACTGGTGAGCCGCGATAGCGACATCGCAGGCAATGACGGATAGGTGGCGACGTGCGTCCAATGGGAGCGGCTGATGGGCAGACGGGGGCACCCATGCCCGCTTCCTCTGCTGCTTCTGAGCCGCCCTCGAATGCGATGCCGGAGTAAATGACGTTGTTGCGCTAAATCGGCGGTGTGTGATAGCGTCTGTTCAAACGGCTACTTCAAAAAAACCAGGTCTTGCCGTCACGCTGCGTTGGTACGCGGTGGAGACTGATGACGATGCCCGCTGGCGTCACGATCTGGCGCTGTATGCGTATCTCGCGCCCGTGAAGGCCGAAATCTACTATTCGGGGAAGTGCGACCGGACAACGGTGCGCGGCCGGGCCAGCTATAGCGCGAAACCCGGCGCGTGGGACTGTATTAATGAACGCAGCAAGACCCACCGCGTGATCGTGGCTGAGATCGAAGTTAGGCAGCGGCTAACGCGCCAACTGCTGGCTGATATAGAAAGCTTGCTTATCTTCGAAATCCAGCAGGTTTGCAACGTGCAGAATGCCGCTTCACGCGGGAAGCATGTCAGGCCAGGCATGCGTGTCGAATGTCGCGGCAATGAGTGGCCGCTATCGAGACGGGTGTATTGGGATGCGTAGCGCCACCAAGACAGAACTAGTTTCGGTCGAACCAGCCAAGCTGTTTGCGGGAATCAGGAGCATAAAAAACCGACCATGAAGCCTCGGCCCGCGAAGGATTTTGCTGCGATTGCCTGCTGTACTTTCTGTGGAAGTCGCAACATCCTCAAGCCGCCAATTGCGGCTGGAAGTAGATGCGCTGTCTGCGGAAGGATTCTGGAAGTTCGCCCAGATATCGAGTGCCCCCACTGCCACGTCGAACCCATTCAAGTATCCATGGGACGCGATCCCGAGGCCGGGCCTTTTCTCATGTGCTCGGCATGCAGCCGCCAAATCGCGGACGGCATTCCTCTACCTCCTGAATCCGCGACACTGTCTGTTTGGGCGTTGCGATTACTCGCTGGGGCCTCCGCACGTTTGGTTGCAAGGATCCTGAATCGGCCACTGTGGTATCAGTATCAACCCAAGCCGGCCCGCGCTCAGTTTCAGGATTTGCGCACATCGTGGAGATCGGAGTCGTACGCCCGCGAAAGGGAACGGCAGGGGCAGCCACGACCACGCGAGAACGATCTCACGGTCTACGCACATCCCGGTGAGGGCGAGCGGATCAAGCGTAGTCGGCAAGTCGTACTTTCACGCCATACGGCCTTGCTGAACAAGTACCGGCAATATATCAGCACTTTCCTGCCGATTGCGCACGGAAGGATCTATCAGGACGAGTACGGCGATGAGATCTGGGAGGGAGCCGATAGAGAGATTAACAAAATTGTCGATGACAAGGTATTCAAAAGAGAGAATATCCGTGACCGGGACGAGTTCTACTCGTTCGAGTCTCTGAGTCGTTGCGAGCCGGCCTTTGGGTCTGAATATTCTGATTGTTGGATTTTTGATGAACTCAAGGATCGCTTGAAGGTCTACCACCAGACCCGTCTGCACGCTCTGGCAGCAGCGGGTGACATGGACCCCGACAAAATGTCCGGCACCGAATTCGAGCAATGGCTCATCGCTTCGATCAGACAAGCCGGCATAGTCGATGCCAAACCCACCAAGCGCACGGGCGATCAGGGCGCGGACATAATCGTGCGACAGGGCCGAACGATTGTGATCCAAGCAAAGTGCTATCAGCAATCGGTGGGCAATGCCGCAGTTCAAGAGGTGCATGGGGCAAGATTCCTCTATGCGGCGGACGAGGCGTGGGTCGTTACCAATTCAACATTCACGCGGTCAGCCAGGGAACTTGCTACATCAACCGGCGTGCGCTTGGTAGATCGATCAAGCTTCAGGGATATCGGATCGTTGATCACTCAGGCGATTGCGTCCGAAGATCAGCAGCTTCGAGCGGAACCGCGCCCCAGCGAATGCGCCGTGCCCGGCGACCTGCGTTCAGCAAGTGAGTGTTCAAATCCTGCCCGCGAAACTGAATCGGATCCTGAATCCACTTTGCCCTTGATCGCATCAGACTGTGCCACGCCACCTCCCAGTGACGCACCTGTGCCGTCGCCAGCCGACGACCCGCCGCAAACCGCCGCTCGAATTGTGGCTGCCAAGTCACGACGCGTGGTCTCAGGATCGATCGCGGCAATCGTGCTCGTTGGAACTGCCGGGTACTTGCTCATGAGCCACTACAGCCGCGAGCGAGTCGAGCAGAGAGTCCGGGAGGTGCTCGCGGTCTGGACCAGCACGATATTGTCCAACGACCTCGCTGGGCAGGTTGACTGCTACGCGCCTACGGTCGCACCGTTTTTCCAGCGCGCCAGCGCTACCCTTCAGGAAGTCGCTGCGGAGAAGGAACGGGGCATGAAGGCCTATCCGCTCGTCAGAAAGTACGTCATTTCGAATATCAGCTTTGAACGCGTGGACGCGAACAGGGTGGTCGTGTCGTTTGACAAGACTTGGGAAGCTCGCGGCCGCCGAACATTTGCTGGCAGTGAGAGACAATCTCTTGAGTTGCGTCCGCTCGGCGGGCGGTGGCGCATCATCGGAGAGCGGGAACTGCAAATATACTGGGTGCGAACGAAGTGAGCAGCCAGTTTCAAGCTCCGGCGCCAGAGGACGGTCGGCCGGTCGTCGGTGCTAGTGCGGGCGTAGCGGAATCGCCTACGGAGGCCCTTTGACTTTCGTGTTGAGCTAACCTCAATGGCTCGCTGCCGCCTTCGTCTTGCGCAGATCGTACACGTACATGCTCCAGCCGATTTTGGCGACGGGCTCCCGCAGGCGCAGCGGCGCCAGGTCGTTCAGCGGCACGTACACGCCTTGTAGCGGGGTCACGTTGGCCACGCAGTATTCGTCGATTTCGTCCCAGCCCTTTTGATCGAGAGGCCCTGGGTATCCCATCTCGTCGATCCCGTAGTAGCGCATCTGCGCATTGCCGAAATAGTAGACGCGGGCGCGGCGATTGCCGGCGTGTGCGTCCAGCCAGAGGCCCAGCTTCTTGACATCCTGGCCCCAGTCGATATTGGAATCCACCAGGTATTCGGGACCGCGCCCCGGCCCGCCCACCAGCTCGTTGAAGAACGCCAGATAGTCGGGCGTGATCCGCGCGCACTCCGCCATCTGCAAGGCCACCAGCGCAGCCAGCGCGCAAACGCCCGCCCGCCAGTTGGCGCGCGTGGCGAGCCACGCCGCCGTGCCCACATATAGAAACGGATAGACCGGCAGGATGTGGCGCATCCCGATGTTGATCCCGCTGGTCATGCTGAAAACAAAATAGAGCAGCGGCGGCAGGGCGAGGCCCAGCGCCATGGGGGAGATCCATTGGCGCCGCCACGCCTGCCACAGGCCCGCGGCCACCAGCAGCAGCGTGGCCCCCAGCGCCGCCATCGTGCTCTTCACCGCGAATACCGCCGGGAAGTAATACCACCAGCCGGTCTCCGAGCGCATCCCCAACAGGTAGCTGGAGTGCCCGCCGGCATTGTGGTCGGCCACATGATTCAGCCCGAGCAGGTAGGCGTGCGCCGGCAGGTGAAACCAGCGCCCCAGGTGGAATAATGTGTTCCCGATAGCGTTGTTGCGTGCCACGAGCGTGGATAGCCGCGGCATGGTGGTGCGGAAGCAGCGCACCGTTTCCGGCCAGTAGACGATGGCGACCATGACGATCGCGGTGGCGATCACCGTGCCCGCGGCGATGGCGGCGCGCCGCAAGGGAAACTCCCTCGGCCGCCGGATCCAGCAGGCCGCGTACAGAATCACCAGCGGCGGACCGAGCAGCACGGCGGAGAACTTAACGATCAGCGCCAGTCCGATGGCCGCCGCGGCCGAAAGCAAGCGCCGCGGACTGGCTGCTTCCAGGTACTCCACCCAAAGCACGCAGGCGAAGAAGAAGAACACCGTCACCGGGAAATCCGTGGTCACATAGCGGCCGTGCGCGATCAGATTCGGGTCGAATGCGCACAGCGCGGCCGCCGCCACCCCGGCCGCCAGTCCCCAGCGCCGCCGCGTCCACCAGGCCACCGCGCCGGCGAACAAGAGGGTCAGCAGAATATTGGCGCTGCGCGCCGCAAACAGAATGGAATCGGCATGGCGGCGGTTCTTGTAGAGGAAATCGATCCCGTACTGGACCTGATCTCTCCGCTTGCCGTCCGGCGCGTAGGGTTCGGCGGTGAGGCCCATCAGCGTCAGGGGTAGGGCGCTGACCATTTTCACCAGCGGAGGATGTTCCACGTTCCAGGAATAATCGCCGAACTTCAGATAAGAATAGCCCGACACAATGTGGATGCCCTCGTCCCAAGTCTGGGTTTCGCCCCTCGCCGAGCGCACTTCGAGCGCGCCTACAGTCGCCAGAATGGCAGCCACGGCCGGCCAGAAAAGGTGTCGGATGGTCATCCCCGCACCAGCATAGCAACCACCGCGGCCGCCCTGGCGGCGCCCCGCCTCCGCCTTCTTGCCCTTTTTCCGCCCGTAACCTTGCGCGGTTCTTTTTGGTGTACACTGGAACAGACGAAACTTTGAGCTTTTCTTCGCTTCCGATCATTCCGATTCTCGACGAGAGAGTTCTCCGGGGCTCCCAGCCCCTTGTGCGTCTTCCTAATCTCCCAACCAACGTATAACCAATGTATCCAGGCAGAAACTTTCCTCCTCGCAGGCAGAATCGCAGAGAGAACGTGAACGAATCGATTCGCGTTCGTGAAGTCCGCGCGGTATTCCCGGACGGTACCACCGAGGTGATGCCGACGGCCGCCGCGCTACGCAAGGCGCAGGATCTGGGGCTTGACCTGGTGCTGATCGCGCCCACCGCGGTGCCTCCCGTGGCCAAGGCGGTGGACTTCGGCCACTACCAGTACGACCTGAAGAAGAAGCAGCACGATGCCCGCAAGAAGCAGCACGTGGTGCAGGTCAAGGAACTGAAATTCCGCCCCAACACCGACGACCACGACTACGATTTCAAAAAGAACCACGCCATCCGCTTTCTGCAGGAAGGCAATCGCGTGAAGGCGGTGGTGCAATTCCGCGGACGTGAAATTGCCCACGCCGACCTCGGCAAGAAGCTCCTCATGCGCTTTGGCGCCGACCTTACCGCCTACGGCACGGTGGAAGGCATGCCTCGCATGGAGGGCCGCAACGCCCATGTGCTGATCAGCCCGGTGAAAGCCGTCCCCACCAAGGGCGAGAAGCCTGAGAAACCCGAAAAGACCGGCAAGCCCGGCCCTCCCGCGGCCTCCTGAGCCATCGCGGAAAAGCCAACCGGGCCGGAAGGCGGGTCCCACGGCCGGACGCATGATAAACTGCCAGTAGTGCCGTTCCGTGACATGCGCGATCTCCGCGCCGGCATCCGGTGAACATGTACAACGCATTTTTCGGTTTCACCCAAAATCCGTTCAACATGAGTCCGGACCCCGCGTTCCTCTTCCGGAGCCCCCAGCACGAAGAAGCTCTCGCCAGCCTGATCTACGGCGTGCAAAGCCGCAAGGGATTCGTCGCGCTGACCGGCGAAGTGGGCACCGGCAAGACTACCATGCTCGAGTGTCTGCGCGATTTCCTCAACGCCCAGCAGATCGCTTTCGCCTCCCTGTTTAATTCCCGGCTCACTGTCGAACAGTTCTTCGAACTCCTGGCCTACGATCTCGACCTCCGCTGCAACCGCCTGTCCAAGACCGAGGTTCTGCTCTCCCTGAACAACATGTTGCTGGAACGCGCCGCCGCCGGGCGCACCACCGTCCTCATCGTCGACGAGGCACACAACCTGGAGTGGGATGTGCTGGAAGAAATCCGGCTCCTCGGCAATCTGGAGAATCGTCGCGGCAAGCTGCTGCAAATCATCCTTTCCGGACAGCAGGAACTGGATCGAAAACTGGAAGCGCCCGAGTTCCGCCAACTCAAACAGCGCATCGCCCTGCGCTGCACCCTGCGTGGGTTCATCAAGGAGGAGACGGTGGCCTACGTGAACTCGCGGATGGCCCGTGCCGGCTTGCGGAATCAGACCATCCTGAGCCCGCGTCTGTTGGATGAAATCCACTTCCGGTCGGAAGGGATTCCACGCCTGATCAACGCCATCTGCGATAACCTCCTGCTCACCGCTTTTGCCATGGAGCGCAAGGTCGCCACCATGGAGATGTTGGACGAAGTTACCGCCGACATGCGGCTGGAATATCCCGGCAAGAATCCGTTTCGTCCCGATTCGAATTACCCGGAACAGATTCTGCGCCGTTCCGATGTACGCTTTCGTGCCGATTAGGCAACAGCTTAGTACTACCGTTTTCCCGCGCAAGATCGCACAAAATCCTTTTATTTCCATCACTTTACGCTGTAATCACCGCTTCAACCCCACGCATCTAGGGCCGTTTGGCTCGCACAATAGGGTATGATTACGCTACACTTCGGGTGAGATAGCAGGCACCGGTAGGGCCTGTGCGCCAGACCACCTACCGAAGCTGGGCTCGGTCTGTCTCCGAGAGCGGAGGCAGTGAAGTTCTTTGAATTACAAGGAGATCCATTCAGATGCGTAAGTTCTTTGACAGCAAATTCGCGTTCATCGCGGTTCTCGTTCTGTTTACGTCTGCCTTCACCTGGAACCTGGTGCATGGTGCCGGTGCGACAGTCGGCGGTAGTTTCCTGGCGGTGCCGGATGCGACGCTGCTGACCCACGCCCCGAGCGTTCCGCCCGATCCGTGGGACGACGTGCGTATCGCTCACGCCCCGAGCGTTCCGCCCGATCCGTGGGACGACGTGCGCATCGCTCACGCCCCCAGCGTTCCGCCCGATCCGTGGGACGACGTCCGCATCGCTCACGCCCCGAGCGTTCCGCCCGATCCGTGGGATGACGTCCGCATTGCTCACGCCCCGAGCGTTCCGCCGGATCCGTGGGACGACGTCCGCATCGCCCACGCTCCCAGCGTTCCGCCCGATCCGTGGGACGACGTGCGCGTGACCGCATAGGAGTAAATAAACAAATAAATAGCATTTAGACGGCGACAAGAGCCGCATACCCCACCTAGAATTGAAGGTGGATGCAAACGGTTTTTCAAGTCAGCGCGTACCTCATCGGGGTGCCGCTTGAGTTGATGGTCATCGCGGTACTCCTGCGCGGCGAGTACCGGCGCTATCCGATTATTTTCCTCTATGCCGTAGTCGATCTCTTAACCTCGATTCTCGAGATCCAACCCTCCATGGCATACGGTTCCGGGACTCCGGAAGCCAGGCACCATTGGGCGCAGATGTTCTGGATCAATGAACGAATCATGCAGGTTCTGGTCTTCGCGCTCGTTCTCAGCCTGGTTTACAGCGCCGCCAAACACCTGCGTCCCCGCCGCACCTTGCTCACCGGACTGATCTGCGGCACCTTGCTGGTGGCGGCGATTTCGTTCTGGGCTCACCGCGATCCGAATCACCACGTGGGGAGATTCATGACGCAGTGGACGCGCGATCTCAATTTCTGCGCGGCCATTCTCGATCTCGGACTCTGGGCGCTGCTCATCGGCTCCAGGAAGAAGGACTACAAGTTGCTGCTGGTCACCGGCGCGCTCGGGATTCAGTTCGCCGGAGGCGCCATTGGCCAATCGTTGCGCGACATGTCGCCGGGGATCGTGACCGTGGCGGGCGATTTCACGGTGATCGCCAGCCTGGCGCGCGTCTACATCTGGTGGCAGGCCTTTCGCGGCAAGCCACGGCCGCTTCCCGCCGTGAACGGCTCGCCAAAATAAAAAGCAGCCATACGTTGCCGCATGGCTGCTTTCCGTGCTTCCGAACGGTTCGAGATCCCGCGTTTGCTACTTGGCCGCGGCGCCTGTCGTGACTAGTGGGGCAAGCACCTGATCCGCGTTAAAGACCTTCACTTCGACGCGGCGGTTCTTGGCGCGCGCCTCCCGGCTGTGCGCTTCGTCGACCGGCTTCTCCTGGCCCAGACCGATCATGTGGATGCGATAAATCGGAATATCGTGCTTGGCTACCAGATACTCCACCACCCGGTCCGCGCGGCGGCGGCTGAGCGCTTCGTTGTAGGCTTTGGACCCCGTCGAATCGGTGAAGCCTTCCACTGCGATGTAAAAGCGCTTTTCACTCTTCACTTCCGTCGCGAGTTTGTCGAGTTCCACCTTGGCGTCGGCGGTCAACTCGTACTTATTGACCCCGAACAGCAGCGCCGCCGTGGTCTGCAATTTGTAGTCGTCGATGTTGGCGACGACGTTGCGCAAGCTGCTCACATCCTGGGTATTCTTCTCGCCGAGCCGGTTGGCCTGGTCGGCGCGGTTCTGAGCCTCGCCGGCATGTTGATCGGCCAGGGCCGCATGCCGATCCGCGGCGCTGGCGCGTTCCTGCGCCGCGCTTATGCCGCTCTGCGCTTTCTCGTCAACCTGTTTCACCTGGCTACGAGTGTCTTCGATTTGTTGACCGTTACGGCCCGTCTGCTCGCCTACCTGATCCACCTTTGCCTGAATGGGGGCGGTCGTGGTTTGGACGTACTTCTTGGTTGCGCACCCGCCGGCGAGCAAAGCGCCCGTCACGATGCAAGTCGTAGCAAGAAAAGCGTTCATTGTATTGAGACCTCACTTGGGATTCATGCAATCCGCACTCCAATGTACCTAAGTTTCGATTTCTCAGCAACGTGGGCATGCGGTCCCGGGCCAGCGGAAGCGCCGGTGATGTGTAAAATTTACGCAATTGTGCGATTCCTACCAAGTGCCGGGCCAAGTGCCCCGCTCCGCGATCCGTGCCGGCCCGCGGTTATTGTTCCTTGAGCTTCTCAGTCCAGTTCGTGACCACCGTAATCGGGGCCGAACTGGTCCATTCCAGGGGCATATTCACCAGGAACCGCTGGCCGTCCGGCGTCGCATCGTAGAGGTTCCAGGTCTTCGGTACGGGTCGCGTCTGGAAGAGCGTTTGCGGCTGGCCGGATTCAATGCCGCCGCCGGCGCCCACGTGAATCGGCACGCTCATGATGAGGCCGCCGCCGGCCATGTAAAACAACTCGCTGCCGTCGAAGCGCCAGCGCGGCAGTCCGCCGCCGTCCTTGGACACCATCCAGCGCCGCCTGGTGCCGTTGACGAGCCCGTCGAAAGACTGCACGTACACCTCGCTGCGGCCGGTTTGATCGCTCTGGTATGCCAGCCACTTGCCGTCGGGCGAAATGGTGGCGAAGGCCTCCGAGTAGACGGTATCCAGAATCGGCGCCGCGCGGCGATCTCCCACGGAAACCCCCCACAGGTCCAGCCGCGTGCCCGCGCCCGCCACGCTGAACAGGATATACTTGCCGTCGTGCGACCAATCCGAGGGGAACTCCTGGCTGGCGCCCTTCATCATCAGTTCCGCTTTGGAGCCCACCTGGGCAGGGCGCACGAAGATGTCGTAGGCATTTCCCTGCATGCCGAAGTGGGCAATGCGCGACCCGTCCGGCGACCAGACCGGCGACCCTTCGTGCATGGGCCCATCGGTCATCTGCTGTGCGTCGCCGCTGGCGTCGAGCAGCCACAGATGGGCGATCACGCCGTCCGGTCCGGTTTTGGCCACGATGGCGCGGTTGCCGTCCGGCGAAATCCGCGGTGGCCCCCAGGCGCCCGGTGTGCCGGCCATGACGATTTGCTTGCCGCCGCGATCCATCCACACCATCTGGCGGGTGGGCTGTCCCACGCCCTGATAGACCAGCACACGGGTGGTGGAGATCGAGATCGGCGCCAGCGCCATGCTGCGCACCGCCCCGATGTCGTTGGCCAGGGTGATGGGATCCCCCGCGGTTTCCAGGCGGCTGGCATCGAACTGCCGGGCCGTCAGGTTGCGCTCGTCGATGTACAGAAGGTAGCCGGCCTTCGGCGTTTCCGGCGCCGCCGCCGAATACACCGCGTTGGTCTGGCTGGTGAAGAGACGGTGATACCCGGCCTGGTCCGTGGCCCCCAGGTAGACCCCGGAGGTCTCGTCCAGATCCGTCTGCTGATAAAACACGAAATGTTTGCCGTCCGGCAGAAACTGCGGCCAGAGGTCGGCACGTTCCGACTTGGATTCGTCCAGCTTGAGCACCAGTTGCGGCTGTCCGCCGCTCGCCGCCACACGGTAAAAGCCGCCGGAGAGGCCGGGCGCGAACAGAATCTCGCCGTCCCCGTTCCACGAGCCGCCGCCAGGGGAGGCTTCCGCCGGGCAGACGATTTGGGGAGTGCCGCCCGCGATCTTTACCTTCTTTAAGTACTTGCCGCCAAAGAACGCGATCTCCTGGCTGTCGGGCGACCAGAATGGCGCCGACGCGCCCTCCGAACCCTGTATCACCGTGGCGTGCAGCGCATCGAGCGGGCGCAGCCACAACATGCGCTTGCCTTCCGGCCCGAGCGCCGAGAACGCCAGGTAGCGGCCATCGGGAGAAATCGAGGGCATTCCGGGATAGGTGGTATTCTCCGGTTGGTTCACGGCGAACTTGAGAACCGAAGGCGCTGTCCGCGGTTGCAGCAATAGCGTGGCCCCCCACAAGGTCGCGGCCAGCGCCAACAGCGCGCCCCCGCCGACCATCCAGAATCGCCGCCCGAAACTCCAACCGTCGATCGTCCCGCGACCCTGTGCGTCATAGGGCGACACGCCGGGTCTGGCAGCCGCGATCTTGGAAGCCGGACGCTGGGCCGGTGGTCCGCTCGCCCCGGGAGCCGGGGCCGGACGCACGGGATCGCTCCGGGCGGCCTCGGGGCTGCGGGGCAGGCCCCGCCCCGCCAGTTTCAACTCGATCACGGCGTTCTGCACGCGCTGGCGCCGGCGCGCCGGATCTTTCTCCAGGCAGCCCGCGATCACGTCCGCCATGGCCCGGGAAACGGTGGAACCGGCCGGCAGCGGCGCCGGGGGTTGCGTCAGGATCTTCTGGTTCAGCTCCGCGCCCGCTCCGGAAAACGCGCGGTTCCCGCCGGCAATCTCGTGGACCAGCGCGCCGTAGGCGAACACGTCGCTGAGCGCGTCCGGCTCTTCGCCGCGTACCTGCTCCGGGGCGCGGTATGCCGCGTGGTCTTCCGGCGACGCCGTGGCCTCAAGAATCCGCGCTCCGCCCCCGCCCAGCGCGATGCAAAGCGGGGATAGCGCTCCGTGCACCAGCCCCCGCGAATGGATTTTGTGCAGCGCGGCGCCGATTTCGATGGCGTATCGCAGAGCTTCTTCAGCGGGCACCGGCCCCCGCGCCAGTCTCTCGGAAAGCAATTCGCCCGAAACCGCTTCTTTACTCAGGAAATCCAGTCTGGTGTCCGCCACGTGGGTTGCAGGTCCCTTCCGGTCCCGGGAATCTCGCGGAACAATCCTCTGTCACCCGATTTTACTATACCGGGGCTGGGCGGTAATACTCCCATAGGCAGCATCGCACCGCGTTTTGCCTTCTGCTATTCTGTTTGACGCGCCCATTGACACAGCCGGTGGCGCATGTACAATCCAAATTGGCACCTATTTTCACATCCGGAACGGAAGTGGCGCAAAATGTTGAAAGCCAGGAAGACCCGGCCCGCATCCTCCCCAGAAGCGCCGGGCTATAACTCGAGCGACGTGGCTCGCATTTGCGGCGTGAGTCTGCGCCAACTGCAATGGTGGGATGAACGCAATGTCGTCTCCCCGCGGCAGGACGGGCACAAGCGAATCTACATGGCCGAGGAAGTGGTGGAGATCTCGGTCATCGCCGAGTTGCGGCGCAAGGGCTTTTCGCTGCAAAAGATCCGCCGCGTGCTGCGCTTTCTACAGAAGGATATGGGCAAGCGGCTCAGCGAGGCGCTGGCCGGGTCCGCCGATGTTCACCTGCTGACTGACGGCAAATCCATTTTTCTGGAAGACGCGCCCAACCGCATTATCGATCTGCTCAAGAACGCCCGCCAGCCTATGTTCCTGGTTTCGGTCACCGATCAGGTCCGGCGCCTCACCGCCTCCGCCACGGCCCTCGCCGAACGCAAGCCGGCGCGCAGCGAAACCGCCACTTCCGCCGGCCGCAAAGCCCGCGTCGGATAGCCCTCACGTTGCGCGAACTCGCCTCCCCGTGCGCGCTTTGCCCCACCCAACCGCGCGCGGCTGTCGAATTTCACCCCCTGTTTTCTGCTAATTGGCACTGGCAGCGGAATTGCACATCGAGCCATCATGGCATACGTAATTACCGATACCTGTACCAAGGATGAATTGTGCGTGCAAGCCTGCCCGGTGGACTGCATCCACCCCAAGCAGGATGAGGCCGGTTTCGCCGAAGCACCGCAGCTTTACGTCCAACCCGACGATTGCATCGATTGCGGCGCCTGCGTTCCGGTTTGCCCGACCAATTCGATTTTCGTGCTGGACGAACTCCCCGCGGAATCCGCTAAGTTCGCCGCCATCAACGCCGCGCATTACAACTAGCGGTGTGGAGCGGGCGTGGCGCCTGCCATGGCGGTATTCGTACCGGCATGCTTTGAAGAACGCCGGCAAGGAGGCCGGCGTGGCAACCTGAAAGGTCGCTCCACGGGTGCAGCCTGCCTATTCCTTCATCAGCATCACTTCGGTCGACTTGATGACGGCCGTCACCGTGTCCCCCTTCTTGAGGCCCAGTTGTTCGGCGCTGCGGCGCGTGATCACGCTTTCGATCGTGTTCTTGCCCACACGCACCGAAACATGCGCCATCACTTCGCCCAGCAGAATCTCTGTAATGCGTCCCGTCAGTTGATTTCGCGCGGATATCGGCATGCTAGTTCGCTTTTCTCCTCTGGCGTGAATTGTCGCACGATTTCGTCCAATTCCTGAAAGCTCAGACTGCCCTTTTTCGCCCGGGCGCAGCGGCGGATGGCCGGCATCATCTCCGCGGGTAACGCTGCCGGCCAGGCGATTCCGCGCGCGGCGAGGACCGCGCGCACGCCGGCGGAGCCAGAGTGCTTGCCGACCACAAATGGGTTCGGCTCGCGGCCAATATCGGCGGCGGGAAACGGTTCGTAGGCGGCCGGGTTCCTGAGTAGCGCGGCGGTATGTATGCCGGACTCGTGGCGGAAGGCGTCTCTGCCAGAGATCGGCTTGGAGGCGTGGATGGGGCGTCCGGAACTGCCCGCCACCAGGTCGCACAGAGCGCCCAGCCTCGCGGTATCCACGCCGCACTCCATTCCGAGCGTGTGGCCGAGCGCCATGACCACCTCTTCGAGCGCGGCGTTGCCGGCCCGCTCGCCCAGCCCGTTCACGGTGACGCTGGCCGCGTCGGCGCCGCCTTCGATGGCGGAAACCGTGTTGGCGCCGGCCATGCCGAGATCGTTGTGGCCGTGGAATTCGAGCGAGAAGCGGACGCCGGCCAGCTTGCGCAGGCCGCGGAAACATCGCCACGCCTGGCGAGGGTTCCAGATGCCGACGGTATCGGCGACGCGGACGCGGCAGGCGCCGAAATCCCTGGCCAACAGAACGAAACGGCGCAGCAGCTCGGGCGCGGCGCGCGAGGCATCCTGCGCGCCCACCGAGACACGGCCGAAGCGGGCACGCGCCTGCCCGACGATTTCCGGCAGGCTGCTCCACAGCCACGATTCGTCTTTACCCATGGCGGCGAGAAGCACGGGCGACACCGGGAACGAGATGTGCACCGCATCCACGCCGCAGCCCCGGGCGTCGTCGAGATCCCGCGCCACGGCCCGGCACCAGGCGGTGATCCGGCAGGGCAGGCCGAGGCCAACGATGGTGCGCAGGTCGGCGCGCTCCTCGGCATCGATGGCCGGCGTGCCCGCCTCCAACTCGGGAACTCCGGCGGCGGCGAGCGCGGACGCGATAGCGCACTTCTCGGCCCGCGAGAAGATCACTCCCGGTGCCTGCTCGCCATCGCGCAGGGTGCTGTCGATCAGATGGACCTGGGTTCGCCCCATGGCGGTCAGGCGATGAGCAGCGCCTCGGCCGGCTTGCCCTCGGCGAGAGCGTCCAGCATCTCGTCGATGCGCTCCTCGTTCATCTTGCCGTACCAATGGCCTTCGGGATAGACCACGATCAGCGGCCCCTGCTCGCAGAGCTTGAGGCACCCGGCGCTCGACACCGTAACGCCGTCGAGGCCGCGGTCACCCACCTCAGCCTCCAGATACTGCACCAACCCGCCGGAATCTTTCTTGTGGCAAACTCCTTTGGGATCGCCTGCCACGCGAAAACTTCCGCAAACGAAAACGTGATGTTTCGGTTTTTCCATGACGCCTCCTTAAGACACCGCGCAAAAAACAAAAAATGCTGGGGCGGACCCCCTGGTCCGCGGCCGACGCCCTCGTCGGCCTGCTTGCACCGTGCAAGGTGCCGATGGGGTTGTTCCGGCAGCGGGACGGGGGCGTCCCGCGCGGACCAGGGGGTCCGCCCCACCATTTAGGTTCCTATCCGCAACCCGTACCCGGGCCCGCGCAACCTTTGCCGCAGCCTTGGAACAAACGCTGCATGCCGCGCGGCAGTTGACCGGTGCGGCTCCACCCGGTGATGGCGTCCGCCGCCAGGCCCACGCCCTCCACCACGCGTATGCCGTGGTGCTCCAGGATGCGCCGCGGCGTCTGCCCGACGGCGCTGGTGAACACGGCTCTGCAATCGTGCAGCACCTCGGCCAACTCGTACCAGCGGGTCGCTCCGCCGCCGGGTTCGGGCGCCTGGCGGGTTTCCACCAGCACCGGCGGACCGTCGGCCTGCGCCTCGAAGATCCAGAACTCCGCCGCCTCGCCGACGTGCTGGTTGATGAGCAGCCCCTCGTGGCTGGACAGCGCGACGTAGGGCCGCTCCTCGCCTGGGTTGGCGGGTCCGGCCGAAGTGGCGCGCAGCAGATCGACCAATTCTTCGGACTGGGCTTCGCCCAGCAACCCGGCGGCGTCGGCGCGGCACCGCGTGCAGTGCAGCATCTGCGGCAGCGATTGCGCCGTTTCTTTCCGCAGCGCCTTCAGCTTGCCGGGCTCCAACTCACCGAGCGACGCGAAGGGCGTGCTCTCCACCGGGTACATGGGGATGCAATTCATGATATCGGCGCCGAGCGCCGCCACTTCGCGCGCCACCGCCCCGGCGTGCGCGTCGTTGACGCCCGGCATGACGATGGTGTTGATCTTGACCGT
>Ga0182021_10001740_pt1 | contig 25219 bp, 24 predicted proteins | sample 612E3MmetaG_FD_120493 | JGI IMG/M metagenome (GOLD analysis project Ga0182021, IMG submission 120493) | Permafrost microbial communities from Stordalen Mire, Sweden - 612E3M metaG (Illumina Assembly) | ecosystem: Environmental > Terrestrial > Soil > Wetlands > Permafrost | place: Sweden... | reverse complement strand
TAGTTTTTCCGCTGGTGTTCGCGCTGGCCGCGACGCTGGCCACCACGGGCTGCAAAAAAGGCCCCGTCAAGACGACCATCATTCCCGGTCATAACGCTCTCGTCGGCGGCCCTGGCGAAGGCCCCGGCACCTTGCCGTTCTCCCCGCCATTTAATCCTGATGGCAATCCTAGTGTCAAACCCGGCCCCATAGATACGACCGATTTGAATACTTTTGAAGGCATGACGATGGACCGCGCGGCGCTGGCGACTTACACCGTCCACTTCGCGTTCGACAGCGCGGTGGTGAAGAAAGGCGAGCAGTCGAATGTTTCCGCCGTCGCCTCGGCCCTGGCCGCGAGCGCGAGCGACAAACTGCTCATCGAAGGCCATTGCGACGAGCGCGGCACGGAAGAATACAACCGCTCCCTCGGCGAACGCCGCGCGCTCGCGCTGCGCGAGGCGCTGGCCAAAGCCGGCGTCAGCCCCGACCGCGTCCGCACCCTCAGCTACGGCAAAGACAAGCCCGCCGACCCCGGCCATGATGAATCCGCCTGGTCGAAGAACCGCCGCGGCGAGTTCATCCTGCTCCACCCGAAAGCCGGAGCCTGATTCCCGACGAATCTTGAAAACAAAGGCCGCGTGCGAACGCGGCCTTTTTTTGTTGTTTGTTCGAAGTGCGACCGTCCCGTCCGCTGCAACGTGGGAGGAACGAGGGTTTGAAAAATATTCTGCGGCTTGCCTGGAGAACGTTGCTGCGCCCGGGGACAGGCGCACTCCGGCACGGCCGTTTTGTCGCTTTACTAAAACACCACATGGGCGTAGCCTAAATATAGTTGAATTAATTTTATGAACGCAATGCTTGCAGCTTTTGGTATCGGCGGAATGGAAGTCATTTTGATCCTTGCCGTGGTGCTGATTTTGTTCGGCGCGAAAAAAATTCCCGAGCTGGCCAAAGGTCTGGGCAGCGGCATCAAGGAATTCAAAAAGGCCACCAAGGACGTGACGGATGAAATCCAAAATGCCGGGACCACCCCGACCGTGACGCCCGTCCAGAAACTTCCCCCCACCAACACGACCGCGCAGTCACAGCCGCAACCGCCGGAGACAAAAGTCATCTGACGGCCTGATTTTTTCAGCCGCAGTCTTTCATGGCCGAATTTTCTTCAGAACCGCCGGAGGACGGCGGCGGGCCGGTGAAATCTTTTCTGGAACACCTTGAGGATTTTCGCTGGGTTCTCGTCAAGGTCAGCGTGTCGCTGGCGCTGGCAATCCTCATCTGTCTGCTCGGGGCGAACTATGTCATGGCCGTCATCAAATGGCCGCTGACGCGCGCCACCGTCAGCTATCCGGGCACAAATCAGATTGTCACCGTCAGCTTCGGCACGAACCGGCTTGGCCATTTTCAACTTTCGGCGGCGCAGGAAAAATCCCTGAACCTCGGCACGAATCGTTTTGTAGCCGTCACCGTTGAACCGCTCACGCTCGGCACAAACCAGATTCTCGGCTGGCACGCTGATCCCGACGCAGCGCCGGCGGGTGAAGCGCAACGGCTGCAAATCGAGCTGGTCAACTTGAGTCCGGCGGGCGGGTTTTTTGTGGCGATTCAAGTGGCGTTTTACGGCGGACTCGTGATGGCCGCACCTTTCATTTTTTATTTCGTGATCTCGTTTATTTTTCCCGCGTTGAAAATGCGCGAACAAAAATATGTTTTTCGCGCGCTGTTCATCGGCAGCGGCCTTTTTTTGGCGGGCGTTTCCTTTTGCTATTTCGCCCTGATGCCGGTCGCGCTGGCCGCCTCGCAACAATATTCCAACTGGCTCGGCCTCGGCGCGGCGCAATGGCGCGCGGAAGAATACATCAGTTTCGTCTGCCGATTCCTGCTCGGCATGGGGCTGGGGTTTGAGCTGCCCGTGGTGATTCTGACGCTCGTAAAAATCGGCGTGTTGAGCTATCAAACACTGGCGAAGGCACGGCGTTACATGATCGTCATCAACTTGATTTTGGGCGCGGTGCTGACCACGCCCGAAGTCGTGACGCAGCTCCTGATGTTCATCCCGCTGCAATTTCTTTACGAAATCACCGTCTGGATCGCCTGGTATTGGGAGCGGCGCGACCGAAAACGCGCTTTACAAGCCGGTGAATCCGCGTAAGCTCAAAAACAAATCCGAACTCGTATGCGCAAAATGATTTTTCCCCTCGTCGCCGCGCTGGCCGCGTTGTTTGCCGCCGGCTGCACCGGCCCCGAACAAAAACTGGGCCGCGGCTTGAGCAACACCTTTGAAGTGGTTCGCTGGGGCGAACTGCGCCACTCCGTCGAACAAAACGCCGTCCTCGAAACGCCCGGTTCCGGCTACTATGGCTTCATCCACGGTTTCGACCGCTCCGTCCAGCGCACCGGCCTCGGCCTTTATGAGGTGGTCACGTTCCCCGTCCCGTCCTACAAGCCGGTGCTGGCAAAAAGTTTTTCGCCCGACCCCGCTTTCCCCGAAAGCTACAAGCCCGGCCTGTTGTCCGACGCGCTGTTTGACACGGACACCTTCACGGGATTCAGCGGCGGCGACGTCGCGCCGTTCGTTCCCGGCAGCCGGTTCCAGATTTTCGACAACTGACCGTGAAAAAAATTCAGCGGACGCGCCAGCAATAATTGTTGGCGCGTTTTGCTTTTCCGAATGCCATGCGCCTTGAAAAAAAATCGCCCTGCAAGGTCAACCTCATCCTGAACATCCTCGGCAAACGCGCCGACGGTTTTCACGAACTGGAGACCGTCATGCAGCCGGTCAACCTCTGCGACGAGATGACCTTTGAGCGCGCCGCCGCCGGCCTGCAGCTTTCGTGCAGCCATCCGGAACTGCCGACCGACTCGAAAAACCTTGTCCACCGCGCCGCCTCCGCGTTTCTCGCCGCCGCGAACATCGCCGACGGCGTCCGCATCCATCTCGAAAAAAAACTGCCGCTGGCGGGGGGCATCGGCGGCGGCAGCGCCAACGCGGCGGTGACGTTCACCGCGCTCAACGAACTGTTCGACTCGCCGCTGCCGCTGGAAAAACTGCACGAGCTCGCCGCCGCGCTCGGCTCCGACGTGCCGTTTTTTCTCCACGACCAGCCAGCCCTTGCCACCGGACGGGGCGAGAAGGTGAGATTGCTCGAAAATTTCCCCGCGCTGCGCGGCAAGGCGTTTTTCCTCGTCCATCCCGGCTTCGGCATTTCCACGCCGTGGTCGTATCAAAATCTCGCGCGTTTTCCGGAAGCACTGAATGGCAAGCCGGGCCGGGCGAGGGAATTAATTTCAAAACTTCAAGCTGACGATCTGCCCGCCGCCGCTGGCGGCTTTTACAATTCGCTGGAAGCGCCCGCGTTCGACAAATTTCCGGTGTTGTCGCTCTACAAAGAATTTCTCCGCGAGCACGGCGCGCTGGTTTCGCTCATGTCCGGCAGCGGCTCAACGACGTTTGCCATCGCGGAAAATCTGGCGGCGGCGGAAAATCTGGCGGAGAAATTCAAATCGCGGTTCGGCGACCACGGCTGGACGGCGGCGGTGGCGGTGTGAGTCCGGAAAACATTCAACATCGAACATTCAATGTTCAATGTTCGCCATATTGGATGTTCAGCGTTGAATGTTGAATGTTGAATGTTTCTGTTTCTTGAACCGGTTCAAAAAGAAGCCGGTCATTTCCTGCGCCGCCGGGATTTTGCAGAGCAGCGCAATCAGCCAGTAAATTCCCCCGGCGATTCCAGCCGGCACAAACACCGCGCCGATTTTCAGGGCGATGGTTTTATGGCCCAGCCATTGCTCCCAACTGTTCCAGCCGCACCACGCCGCGACGCAGGCGAGCAGCGCGGCCAGCACCAGCGGACGCACGGTGCCGCGCAGGGATTCCATTTCGAGTTTGCCAAGTTTTTTCCGCAGCGCGAAGAGCAGCAGCACAACGTTGCAGACGGAGGTGGCGGTGTTGGCGATGCCGAGTCCGCCCTGCTTCAGCGGCACGATGAGGATGGCCGCGAGCATGAGGTTCAGCCCGAGACAGGCGAGGCTGATTTGCATCGGCGTCTTCGTGTCGCCCAGCGCGTAGAAGGCGCGGGCGAGCACATTCACCGTGGAAAAGGCGACGAGTCCCGGCGCGAGGCAGACGAGCGCGAACGCCGCGCGTTCGGTGGAACCGGCGGTGAACTGTCCGCGCTCGAACAGCAGGCGCATGATGGGTTCCGCCAGCGCGACAAGCAGCGCGGCGGCGATGAGATTGACGAGGAGCAGCGAGCCGATGCCGTTACGCAGCGTGGCGCGGAACTCCGGGTAATTCTTGTCCAGCGCCAGTCCGCTCAAGGCCGTCAGCAGATACGTCGCGAGCGAGATGCCGAACATGCCCTGCGGCAGTTCCATCAGGCGCACGGCGTATTCAAACGAGGCGTTGATCTGCGGGTTGATCCAGAACGCGAGGCTTTGCACGAGCAGGACGTTGAGTTGAAACGCGGCCACGCCGATGGTGCCGGGAATCATCCGGGTGGCGACGAGCCGGACGGTTTCATCTTTCCACGGCGAAACCCAGCGGTAGCGGAACCCTTCGCGCCAGAGCGTCGGCACCTGAAACGCCGCCTGCGCCACGCCCGCCACCAGCACGCCGAAAGCGAGCGCGAAAATCTGCACCGGCAGGCGGCCTTCCTTCGGCAAGTTGAGGCCGAACCGCGGCGCGAGGAACAAGACGGACGCGATCATCACCACGTTCAGCATCGTCGCGCCCATGGCCGGAATGAAAAAATGGCCGCGCGCGTTCAACATTCCCATCAGCGCCGCCGCGATGCAGACGAGCAGCATGTAGGGAAACATCACGAAAAGCAGCCGCAGCATCAGGCCGGTGCTGGCGTCGAACTGATGCACCGACAAGGCGATGGCGAGGCCCAGCATGGCCAGACCGATGACGGCGCTGGCCACGACGACGAGGCCGGAGATGACGGCGTTCGCCGCGCGCCACATTTCCACTTCGCCGTGATTTTTTTCCTTCTCCTTGAAAATGGGGATGAACGCCGCCGTCAGTGCGCCTTCGCCGAGCAGCCGGCGGAAAAGATTCGGGATTTGAAACGCAAACGTGAAGGCGCCCGCCACCCAGCCGTCGCCCATGAAGCGCGCATAGACCATCACGCGCACCATGCCGAGCACGCGGCTCAACAGGGTCGCACCGGCCATCGCGCCGGAGGCTTTCAACATTTTCGACACGCGCGAAGATTAAAGTCACAGGCCCGAAGTCCAAAGCGCAAAGTTCGGCGGCCCTTGATTTTTCATGCACCGCAGGCTACGGTTGCGCCATGGAAAGCGCGATTCTCGCCAAAGAAGCCTTGCAGCTCACGCCGTTTGAAAAGGCGCAGATCATTGACGCCCTCTGGCAAAGCCTCGACCCGGCGGAGCAAAAATCCATTGACCGCGCCTGGCTCGCGGAATCACAGAACCGTTTGCGGGCGTTCCGCGCAGGCGAACTCAAGGCGCTCGACGGCAACGAGGCTCTCCAATCTATCGAAACGGAGTTAAAGAGTCCCCGGATTAAAGCGGAACGGCGTTAGGCTGGATTGCAAATGGCATGATGCCATCACAATTCGACCATGAAAAACGTCTACCCCAAATTTCGGCTGCTGCCGCCGGCCAAACGGGAACTGCGGGATGCTGCCCGCTACTACGAAGAACAAATCCCCGGCCTTGGCCGCGATTTTATCCACGAAGTCCGCGCCACCGTTTCCCGCATCATCCAATGGCCACAGGCGTGGCAGTCGCTTGACGCCGAAATCCGCCGCTGCCGCACCCATCGTTTTCCCTATGGCATCATCTATGTTTTGGAAAACGGCGAAGTGCTGGTTGTTTCCGTGATGCACCTGCATCGCCACCCAAATTCGTGGCGGAAAAATCTCCGGTGACAATTGGCAATTGGCAATCACCCATCATCAATTTATCCTGCCCGCGTGAGCATCATTGATGAACTGACATGGCGCGGCCTGGTGGCCGATTGCACGGACGCGGCGGAGCTGGAAAAGAAAATTGCCGTGCCCATCACACTTTACTGCGGCTTCGACCCGACCGCCGACAGCCTGCACGTCGGCAATCTCGTGCCGCTACTCGCGCTGCGCCGGTTTCAACTGCTCGGACATCATCCGATTGCCGTCGCGGGCGGTGCGACCGGCTCCATTGGCGATCCCAGCGGCAAGACCGCCGAGCGCCAGCTCCTCACCAAGGAAATTCTCGACCGCAACATCGCCAGCGTGAAAGTGCAGCTCGCGAAGCTGCTCGATTTTGAAACCAAACAAAATCCCGCGCGGCTCGTGGACAACGCAAGCTGGACGGCGGGCATTTCGTTCCTCGATTTTCTGCGCGACATCGGGAAACATTTTTCCGTCAACCAGATGGTGGCCAAGGAATCCGTCCGCGCCCGCATGGAAGACCGCGAGGTGGGCATCAGCTACACCGAGTTCAGTTACATGCTGCTACAGGCGTTTGATTTCACGGTGCTGTGCCGCGACGCAAACTGCGAATTGCAGATCGGCGGCAGCGACCAGTGGGGCAACATCACCGCCGGCATTGAGCTCACGCGCAAGAAACTCGGCAAACACGTCTTCGGCCTCACGCTGCCGCTCATCACGAACACCGACGGCTCGAAGTTCGGCAAAACGGCCGCTGGCGCCATCTGGCTGGATCCGAAGCGCACGAGCGTCTATAAATTTTACCAGTTCTGGATCAACACGGACGACCGCGATGTCATCCGTTATTTGAAATATTTTACGTTCTTATCGCAGGTAGAAATTGAGTCGCTGGAAAAGGCGCATGCGGAAAACCCCGGCGGACGCGTGGCGCACAAGGCGCTGGCGAAAGCGGCAACGGATTTAATCCATGGCGAAAACGCCACAGAAGAAGCAGTCAACGCGAGCCAAATTTTATTTGGCGGCGAAATCAATAGAGCCTCTGAAGGTATTTTTAGTGAAATTATCGGCGAGGTGCCGACGAAGGAAATTGAGAAAGCCAAGCTCGACGGCGCGGGCATTCTGCTGGTGGAACTGCTGGTTCACGCCGGCTTGTGCCCGTCCAAAGGCCAGGCGCGAAAAGACATCGAAGGCGGCGGCGTGAACCTCAACAACGTCCGCGAGGCCAGCGCCACACGCGCCGTGACTTCAAGTGATTTGCTGTTCGGCAAACACGTTCTCCTGCGCAAAGGCAAAAAGAATTACGTCGTCGTCACGGCGAAGTGAGTTCAGTCGAATTTGATGTGAACCTCCACGAGGCCGCGGCTGCCGCCACAATCGAACCCGATCAAAATCAACTCCACGCCCGGCTTCGCGGTGATGGCAAAGGAAGTGCCCCGGATGACCGCCGGCGTGGTGAGCACGCACTTTGCGCCGGCATCACACAACCAGGATTTCAGCCCGCCGCCGATCATGTTGGTGACTTCGGCGATCACATCATTGACTTCAGCCACGCCAGTGATTTCTTCAGGAGCCATGCCCAGCATCGCGGCGGTCGCCTGGACGGCGAACGGCGAGGAAACGTGCAGATAAACCGAGCCGGTCACCGTTTCGCCGGCGAGACCGACCGAACCGCTGACGCGCTCGCCTGAAAGCTGGCCCGCAGCGAACTCCGCCGCGGGCGCGGCCTTCAATGAAAGCATTGTTTCAAACACGTCGCCGAGATGCGTGGAGACGAATTTTTGAACGTCAGCCGCAGAAATGTTGTTGTTCATTATTTTGCCGGCAGGCGCGTTTCAAAAATTTCAACCCGGACTCCGAAATCAATGACGGACGCACTGCACGATCCAGCGTGCCTTCTTATCGGCAAAGCCGGGCGGAAGTGTAACTTGGTTTTGAACTTTTTTGCGCCGCGGATCGGAAAAAGCGCCCCAGCCATCCTCGTCCGGCAGTGGTTGCCGGGAATTTTCTTTCAGTCTCGGCCTTCTACGCCTCGCTCTTGCGGCGGCGGCGATTTTGACACAGAGTTTGTTCCATACACCAGCCGCACCCTTTCCGCGTCGAGGGCGCTGATGCCGTTGTCCGTCCATTGGCCGATGACGCCGTCGTATTTTTTGTCCACGGGTTCAATCACCGCGCATGGACTATTGCCAACGCCGTCCACACATTCGTCCTCGCATTTGGATGCCCAGCAAACGCGGTAGTGCATGATGGATTTGTAATCGTAGGGGAGACTGGTGACGAGCCAGTTGGTTTGCGCAATCCAATCGTAGTCATGCGCGCGGCCAGGTTTGATGTTCTCGTAATGGATGGTCACGAACTGGTCGCGGTCCCAGCGCTCGTGTTCGTGGAAAAAACCGAGGACATGGCCGAGTTCGTGTGCCGGCATCCATTCCAAATCGCGCCACCAGAACGCGGTGATGTTGATGTCGGTGCGCTCGCCTTTTTTGAAACCGACGTGGCTGGTGTTGTTGCCGGCGCTGGTCTGGCCGGTGAAGTTGACGTATTCCACTTCCGTAGTGCGCGGGATGAATTTGATGTTTGCGCCGGTGTCCATCCACCGTTGCATGGCGCGCAAGGCGATGGCTTGTTGCGGCGGCGTCAGCTTGGAAATGTCATACGGAATGACGCCGCCCGGCCACGGCTGCGGTTTTTCCGAACGTGCGGCCATGTGTGCGGGATTGGAACCGGCCAGCGCCGGCAACGTCATCTGGAGCAGCAGCAGCGTGACGGGCAGGAACACGCGGCGCAGGTTGATCAGGAAAAACCACGGCATGGCGCGGAAGAAAATTGCGGCGGGCCTCACGCCTTGTTTTCAAACAGGCTGGGCGCGGCCGCGCGGGCGAGGTCGAGGCAGCGCGCAAAGATTTCCGTCGGCGAGTCGCATTGCAGCGCGAACGCGGCCAGCGCCTGCGCCTCGCTCAATTTGAGGCGGCGGATGATGTATTTCAGCTCGTCGAGCACGGCGGGCGCGGCGCTCAATTCATCCACGCCCAGGCCGACGAGCAGCGGCGCGAGCACGGGGTCGCCGGCAATCTCCCCGCAGACGCCGGCCCAGATGCCGTTGGCATGCGCGGCGTCCACGGTCATCTTGATGAGCCGCAGGATGGCCGGATGCGTCGGCTCGTAAAGGTGGGAAACCTTTTCGTTCGTGCGGTCGGCGGCGAGCGTGTATTGGATCAGGTCGTTCGAGCCGATGCTGAAAAATTTCACCCGTTTCGCCAGCGCGTCGGCGATGAGCGCGGCGGAGGGAATCTCAATCATCACGCCGATTTCCAGGTTCTCGGCGAACGGAATTTTTTCGGCGCGCAGCTCGGCCTTGCATTGTTCCACGAGCGCGTTTGCCTGGTTGAGTTCGTCCAGGCCGGAAACCATCGGATACATCATCTTGATGTTGCCGACGGCGCTGGCGCGGAGGATGGCGCGGAGCTGGGCGCGGAACAGTTCGGGCTGGGCGAGGCAGAAGCGGATCGCGCGCCAGCCGAGGAAGGGGTTCATCTCCTGCGCGAGCTGGAGGTGCGAGGCGAACTTGTCGCCGCCGAGATCCAGAGTGCGGATGATGACGGAATCCGGCTTCAGCGCCTCGGCGACCTGGCGATAGACCTGGAACTGCTCCTCCTCGGTCGGCAGGCTTTCCCGGTTGATGAAGAGAAATTCCGTGCGGAAGAGGCCCACGCCTTCCGCGCCGTGGGTGAGGACCGCCTCGACATCGTGCTGGGCCTCGATATTCGCGGAAAGATGGATAGTCTTGCCGTCGAGCGTGATGGCGGGCTGATGCTGGACTTCGCGGAGTTTTTCCTCGAGGGACGCCTTGACCTTGGCGAGCTGGCCGTATTCAAAAAGCGTCTGGTCGGTCGGGTTGATGATGACTGTGCCGTTGTAGCCGTCGAGCAACGCGTAGTCGCCGGACTCCAGTTCCTCGCTGAGGCTTTTCAGGCCGACGACGGCGGGGATGTCCAGCGAACGCGCCAGGATCGCCGTGTGGGAGGTCTTGCCGCCGATATCGGTGGCGAAGCCGAGGACAAAATTTTTGTCGAGCTGCGCGGTGGTGGACGGGCTTAAATCGTGGCCGATGAGGATGCACGGTTCGCTCAAGCGCCGGAGGTCGAACTGTTCCTTGACTTCGAGCAGGTTGTCCAGCACGCGGCTGGCGAGGTCGCGCAAATCGGCGGCGCGTTCGCGGAGGTATTCGTCCTCGACCGCCTCCAGCACGGCGATGTAACGGTCGGACGCGGTGTGGAAGGCGTAGTCGGCGTTGGCCTTCTGTTCGCGGATGACTTTGACGACCTCCTCGATGAGCACGCGGTCTTCGAGCATCAGCAAATGCGCGTCGAAAATGTCCGCCTCGGAGGAACTCATCGTCTGGGCGACGCGGCGCTGGACTTCGGTGATTTGCTGGCGGGTGCGGACGAGGGCGTGCTCAAAGCGCCGCACTTCCGGTTCGACGGCGTCCGCCGCCAGCTCACGCTTGACGATGACATGACGGGCGCGGCGGAGGACAATGACCCGACCGCGGCAGACACCCGCCGAAACGGGGATGCCGCGATAGATTTTTTCTCCTTTAAGCTGGCCGGACATAGGCTTTGCCAAAGAAATAACCGAGCGCGTTCCGCTTGAAAAGCATTTCCCCGCGAAAATTCCAGTTATTTTGCCTGCCCAATAAAAAAGCCCGCGCGAGGCGGGCTGGGGAATTGATTTGAAATCAAACTTACGCGCGTTCCATGTATTTGCCGGTGCGCGTGTCAATCTTGATCTTCTCGCCGGTCTTGATGAACAACGGGGCCTGCACGGTGATGCCGGTTTCCAGAATGATGGCTTTTTGGACGTTGTTGGCGGAATCGCCACGGATGCCTTCGGGCGCGTCGGTGACGGTGAGGACGACGCTGGAAGGGATTTCCACGGTGACGGCTTTTTCCTCGACGAAGGTGACGGTCACCTCGCCGTTTTCCACGAGATAATTTTTGGCATCACCGACGAGGTCGGCCGTGAGCGTTACGGTTTCGTAGCTTTCCGGGTCGGTGAAAACGTAATCCGCGCCGTCCTTGTAGCTGAATTCCATTTTGGTGGTGATCATCGGCACGGGCTCAATCTTTTCCGTCGAGCTAAGGCGGATGTCCGACGACTTGCCCGTGCGGATGCTGCGGAGCGTGGCTTGGACGAAGGCGCGCAGGTTGCCCGGCGTGCGGTGCTGGAACTCCAACACCACGCAAATGTCGCCGTTGTAGTTGATCGCCATGCCGCGGCGAAGGTCGTTTGCTGTTGCCATAAAAATAAATTGTCGCGCTAAATTTTCTGTTGAAAAATGAGTCGCACATAATAGCCGGGAAAACAGCGAAGGCAAGGGGCATTTCCGTCAATCTGCGACTTCCCTTGACACCACAAAACTTTGTGTGCTAAAAACAGGCGGCCACAATTAGAAGTGGATTTATGCGTTGCCCCAAGTGCGGTTGCCAGGAAGACAAAGTCATTGACTCGCGCGCCTCGCGTGAAGGCGCGACCATCCGTCGCCGCCGCGAATGCTCCCAGTGCCGCCACCGCTTCACCACCTACGAGGAAGTCGAACACGAAGGCCTCATGGTGCTCAAACGCGACGGACGCCACGAGGAATTCTCCCGCGAAAAACTCCTCTCCGGCATCCGCAAAGCCTGCCAGAAACGCCCCGTCTCGCCCAAGGCGATGGAGGATTTGGTGGATCACATCGTCGCCACCGTCACCGCGAAATACGAGTCCGATGTCCCCGGCGAATTCATCGGCACCCTCGTCATGGACGGCCTGCGCGAGATTGACCAGGTCGCCTACGTCCGCTACGCCAGCGTCTATCGCCGCTTCAACGAGGCCACCGACTTCGTGCAGGAGGTCAAAAACCTGGAGGCGCGCCAATGATCGCCCTCCGCACCGACTGCCTGCTCTTCCAACTCACCAGCGGCGAAAGCGTCCCCTGCTCCCCGGAAATGATCTCCGTCGAAGTCACCGGCGAGGCCGGCAGCCTGCTTGACCCGGAAATGCTCCGGCACGCCGCCGCCAGCGTCTTTCACTATTTCAAGGTCGAACTCGAACGCGAAGCCGTCACCGTCGGCGAATTCTCCCACGCCCTCGAAAAAGTCCTCGGCCACCTCGGCTATGACATCCACACCGGCGACCCCGCCTCCGGCATCAGCGAGGCCGACCTCGGCCGGCTGGCCCGCGAAGCAGGCGGGAGCCTGGAACTTTTTTTCTTCCCGCGCCTGCGCGACGAGCTGCGCATCCAGCTCCGCCAGTCGCCGCGCGTCGTGCACTTTCACGGCCTGCGCGGCTGTGTGAAGCAGATCGCTGGCGCCCGCCGCTGGAGCGGCCGCTGCGAACAGTTGCAGGACCAGATCGTGGAATTCCTCCGCCAATGCATGGACAGCGAAGCGGAAAAGCCCGGCTGCGCCCTCGTCGTGGAATGATTTTCATCCGCGAATTTTCGCGAATAAAAAAACGGGTGAGGCGAGCGTCCCCGCGAGCCGAAATTTAATTCGTGACAATTCGCGCAATTCGCGGATAAAACTTCAGCCATGAGCAAAACCCTGTTTGAAAAAATCGCCGCCCGCGAAATCCCGGCGCAGATCGTGTTTGAAGACGACCTCGTGCTGGCCATCCGCGACATCAACCCGCAGGCGCCGACGCACGTTTTGCTTTTCCCGAAGCGGGCCGTGCCGCGCCTCGCCGAAGCCACGCCTGACGACCACAAACTGCTCGGCCACCTGCTGCTCAAGGCCGCCGAAGTGGCGAAGCAACTGGATTTGAAAAACGGCTACCGCCTCGTCATCAACAACGGCGCGGACGGCGGCGAAAGCGTGCCGCACCTGCATGTCCACATCCTCGGCGGCCGCCACCTGGCCTGGCCGCCGGGTTGAAACTCCGCCGCAAAACAAAAATTTCCCGGGCGCTTTCCGCGGCTGGTCGCGGTAATCAATTTGATGAATTCAATGCCGCGCGCCGAAGACGGCGTCGAGAATGACTTCCTTGGTTTTCCAGATCAGCGCCATCGTCATGGCCAGCGGGAGCAGGATGAAAAAGATGAGCAGCAGGTTGCTGAAGCGGTTCAACCAGAGCAGCAGCTTCCCCACGGGCAGCGACGGCGGCGCCACCTGCGTCAGCACGACGAAGGCGATGGCAAAAAACAGCAGCGCCACCAGCAGCCAGCGGTTGAGCGCGGTGAACTGGCGGGTTTCGTGCCGCAGCGTCTCGTCCGGCAGCATCGCGCCGAGACGCCGGATCACGAGGTTCAAATTGAACAGGAACAGCACGGCGGCCAGCTCCAGCACGAGCACGGCGGCGGTGAAGAAAAACTGTTCCGGCATTTTGTTATGCCAGTAGATGAACGGGCAGAGGCCAAGCACGACGAGCGCGAGGAGCAGCGCGCGATCCAGCGCGTGCCGCCACGGGCGTTCCTGGCGCTGGAAATCGCCCATCTGCCAGAGGCCATAGACGAGCAGGGCGTTGACGGCCAGGGCAGGCAGGAAACCGAGCGGCTTGAGCCACTCAGCCCGCGCGGTCTCGGCGGAAATCAGCAGCGCGGCGGGCAGCCCCCAGAACAAGGCGGACAGTCCACGCGCGAGATTGCCGAGCGAGCGGAGCAGTTGCGGATTGGGCGGCGTCATCGGGGAAATGATGAAGGAAGAAGGCCGAATGGAAAAACAAAATTAACGCACGCGCCGAGAATCCCTAAAGCGGCGGAATTTCAGCGGCGAAGTTCGCGCGGGTGGTCTTGCGCGCCGTGCAGGCTGCGAAAAACAATGATGTCCCGGCCGACGATGCGGAAAAAGATTTTGTAGGGAAAGTGGTGGGTGAGGACACGGCGAAAACCACGGTATAGTGGGACAGGCCTCCTGCTGGTCTCGATCCAAGCTGGTTTCAGGACCGGCCAGAGGCCTGCCCCCTTCACGCTCGGGGGTGAAATTTCCGGTGGATTTCCCGCAGCCGGCTGCCGGTGACGTGCGTGTAAACTTCCGTCGTGCTGATGTTCGCGTGGCCGAGCAGTTCTTGGATCACGCGCAAATCCGCGCCATGTTCCAGCAGGTGCGTGGCAAAACTGTGCCGCAGCATGTGGGGCGTGATGTTGCGTTCAATTCCGGCCCGGCGAACGCGATTCTTGATGCGCAGCCAGAGCGTGACGGACGCGAACGGCGTGCCGCGCTTCGTCAGAAAAACATTCGCCGGCGACTTCGGCGTGACTAGTTTTGGCCGGCCAGCTTCGATGAAGCGGTTCAACGCTTCCACTGCTTTTTTCCCGACCGGCACCACGCGTTCCTTGTTGCCCTTGCCGATGACGTTGATGAACCCGGCGTCGAGATGCAACTGCTCCAGCCGCAAATTTTTCAGTTCCGACAACCGCAGGCCCGAAGCGTAGGCCAGTTCCAGAATGGCCTGGTCGCACAGATTTTCTTTCGTCTCCGGCGTTTCGGGCGCGAGCAGTCGGGCGATTTCATCGTTGCTCAACGCCTTCGGTAAACGCTTCCAGCGGCGCGGCAGCGACAGGTTTTCCGCGACGTTCTGCGGCAGGATTTTTTCGTTTTCGGCAAATCGGTAAAACGCCCGCAGCGCGGCGATTTCGAGATAAACGCTTTCGCCGCTCAGGCGTTTGGCGGATGCCTTCGGCTCGTCGGCGAGCGGGCGCGAGCGTTCGTGCAGCAGGAACGCCATGAGATGTTTCAGCTCGACCTGTCCCCAACCGGTGAGGTTTTGTTTCGCAGCCCAATCGGTGAACTTGCCGAGCAACGCGGCGTAAGTTTTCGCCGTGTTGTCCGACTGCCCGCGCTCGTGACGCAGGTATTGCAGAAAATCTTCGACGAGAGCTTGCATCGCCTGCCAGTTGGCGGCTTCAACTGCGGGTGTGATACAACGCCACGAGCGCCGCGCCGATGGCCTGCGACAAGTCGCCCAGGACAGCGGGGACGATCTGGATGGTGTCGCGTTGCGCCGGCCAGAGATACGGCGTGGCGGTCGCGCGGATGGTGCGCAGGTAACGCTCGCGGAACTCCGGCGTGGTGCCTTCGTGATCCATCAGCCCGCCGCCGATGACGACGATGCCCGGGTCGAGCGCCATCGCGAGATTGGCGACGTGCAGGCCCAGCACGCGCGCCTGAAAATCGAAAATCTCCACCGCCAGCGCGTCGCCCTTTTGGGCGCGGCTGCGGAGCGAAAGGACTTTTTCTTTGATCGGCGCGGTGGACTTGGCGAGTTCGTGTTCGGGAAATTGCTTCAGTTTTTCCGCCAGCAGATGCGGCAAACCGGAAATCGTCGTGTAAGCCTCCACGCAGCCCCAGTCGCGACCGCAGCCGCAGGGGAACGGTTTGCCGGCGAGGCCGAACAGGTTCAACGGCACGGGCATGTGGCCGGCTTCCATGCCGGCGAGCGTGTCGCCGTCGAGCGAGAGGCCGTCCGCGCCCACGAACGCGCAGCCGAGGCCGGAGCCGGGCATGAGCATCATCACCGAGGCCCGCGTTTTGCCGCGCGCGATCTGCGCCTCGGCCACACCGCCGTAATTGCCGTCGTTGCCCACGACCAGCGGCACCGCGCGGCCAATCTGTTTTGCCAGCGCGGCGCTGTAATCCGCGTGAACGTCCCAGCCGCAGAAGCTCGCAGGCAGGTTCGGCGATTTGCCGAACACGCCGTAGCGTTCGTAAGGCCCGGGAATCGCCAGGCCGACGCCGTGAACCTGTGACCAGTTCAGATTGTTTTCCGCGAGAAATTCGCTGACGCCGGCGATCCAGCCGCTGATGACGGCGTCGCGTCCGTTCTGCGCATTGGTCGGGCGCTGGCGGAGTTTGGTGCTGACGGCGTCGCCGTTTTCCCAGACGGCGGCGCTTTTGGAGGTGGTCGCGCCGCTGTCCGTGCCGATGAAAATCTTTTTGCTCATGATTGGGCGATAAGTTGCGGACGGCGGCGGCAAAGGCAAGAAATATTCGCGTTTCCCTGTTTAACTTCGTGATGCGAGCCGCGAACTGGGTTTTGACAGTTCTCTTTTCTGCTGGCATCGTGGGGACATGAGTTCCGAAATTATTTTTGAGGTGACGGAAGCCGAGGAGGGCGGTTATTGCGCCACGGCGCTGGGCTATGGCATCACCACGCAGGCGGAAACACTGGAGGAATTGCGCAAGATGGTTCGGGACGCCGTGAGCTGCTACTTCGACGATCCGCAACAAGCCCCGAAAATCATCCGTCTTCATTTCGTCCGCGACGAAGTTCTGGCGGGATGAAAACACCCCGCGACATCAGCGGCGTGGAACTTGCCAAGGCACTTCGAAAACTCGGCTACACTGTCACCCGTCAGACCGGTTCGCATCTGCGCGTGACCACGCCGGAAGGCGGCGAACATCACGAAGTCGTCCCCAACCACAGCCCGATCAAGCTCGGCACGTTGAAAAGTATTTTGAGAAACATCGCCGCCCATCACGGAATGAGCACCGGCCAGTTGCTGGAACTGCTCGACCTCTAGCTGGTTTGCTTTTCAAATTTCGCCGCGTGACTCCGCACGAAACATTTTCCAGCCTGCTCCGCGCGCCCGCGCCGGTGTTGGCGCTGGCACCAATGCAGGACGTGACGACGCTCCAGTTTATGCACGTCCTCGACCGTTACGGCGGGCCGGATGTCTATTGGACGGAATACTTCCGCGTCCACGGCGATTCGCGCCCGGAAAAATGGATTCTCGATTCCATCACCAAAAATCCGACCGGCAAACCCGTCGTCGCGCAGCTCATCGGCAACGACATTCCTGCGCTCGTCCGCACGGCGAAGCTGCTGCAAAAATTTCCCGTCGCCGCGATTGACCTGAACCTCGGCTGTCCCGCGCCCATCGTCTATCGCAAATGCGCCGGCGGCGGGCTGCTGCGCGAGCCGCAGCGCATTGACGCCATCCTCGGCGCGCTGCGCGGCGCGGTGACGGTTCCGTTCACGGTAAAAACGCGCGTCGGTTTCGCGTCGCCCGCCGAGTTCGACGCGTTGTTGCCGCTGTTCGCGAAGCATCCGATTGACCTGCTGACGGTTCATGCCCGCACCGTCACGCAGATGTATCGGCCCGGCGTGCGCTATGATCTAATTGCACGCGCCGCCAAAGAACTGCGCTGTCCCGTGCTGCTCAACGGCAATGTGTTCAGCGCGGCGCAGGCGCAGCAATTGCTGGCGGAAACCGGCGTGCGCGGCCTGATGATCGGGCGCGGCGCAATCCGCAATCCGTGGCTGTTCGGCCAGATCCGCGCGCAATTGCGCGGCGAAAAAATCAAATTGCCGGCCGGCCGCGACGTGCTGGCCTACATCAGCGAACTGTGGGACAACGAAATCACGCCCGGCGTGAAGGAATCGGCGCAGGTGCAGCGGATGAAGAAGTTCATGAACTTCATCGGCGACGGCATCGGCGAAAAATTCCTGCACGACATCCGTCGCGTGACGGCGACGGCGGATTTTTTTCGCGTGTGCGAAGAGCATCTCGGCCATGACGGGCCGTTGGCGCTGGAACCGCTCGAGCCATCAAACAAGGATGGCTTGCCGTAAAAAAATCCGCTTTGATGGGGACGAATGAAGCCAGTCATTTACATCACCGGCACGGACACGGGCGCGGGCAAGACGGTTTTGACCGCGCTGCTGGCGCAGTTTTTACGCAGTCGTGGCTTGAGCGTGGCCGCGTTCAAGCCGGTCTGCTCCGGCGGGCGCGGCGACGCGCTGGTGCTGCACGCCGCGCTGGGCGGCGCGCTGACGCTGGACGAGATCAACCCGTGGCATTTCCGCGCGGCCATTGCGCCGTCGCTTGCCGCCCGGCTCGAAAAAAAAACGGTGACGCTCGCCGCCGTCCTCGCGCACATCCGCGCGGCGCGGAAAAAATCTGACGTGACGCTGGTCGAAGGCGCGGGCGGCTTGCTGAGTCCGCTCGGCGAAGATTTTAATTCCCGCGATTTGATGGCCGCCTTGCGCGCGACGCCGGTCATCGTCGCGCCAAACAGGCTGGGCGCGGTGAACCACGTCTTGCTGACGCTGGCGGCGCTGCCGAAAAATCTTCGGGCCGGGGCCAAGGTGGTTTTCGTGTCGCCGCCGAAACCGGATTCCGCCACGGCTTCAAACGCAAAGCTGCTGGGAGAGTTTTTTTCGGCGAAAAAAATCTTTACGCTGCCGTGGCTGGGAAATAAGTTTGAGCTGGCAGAGGTTCTGAAACTGCCGCGAGTGAGGCGGACATTTCAAAAACTATTTTAACCACAAAACACACGAAAGAGGGTGGCCTGTTCACTTTTCGTGTTGTTCGTGTGTTTCGTGGTTAATCATTTTTCCGATGCCGGAGCGTTGGTGGCGCGGAACGATTCGCGCCACGGCTGCCGGTTTTTGTAGAGTTCAAGCCGTTTTTGCAGCGGCTCTAAATTTTTCATCTGCGCGGCGGTGGCGAGGTCGAGCGCGTTTTGGGCGCAGGCCTGCGCGTTGGTGAAGTCGCCGGTTTCGGCGCAGGCCATCCCCAGCACGTCGAAAACCATCGGCTGGTTGCCGCCGGCGAGAATGTTCGCCTTGGCGGCGAGGGTCAGCGCGGCCTGGCCGTCGCGCGCGGCGGCATTTTCATTCGCGGCGAGATAATGCGCGGTGGTGGCGAGGATGGGGAAACTATTCGGTTCGCAGCGCAGCGCGGCCCGGAGTTCGTCCACGGCCTCGGCGTCGCGGCCCTGCTTGAAAAGAACTTTCGCGGTCCCGACGTGCGGCGGAGCGTAATCCGGGTTTAGCCGTCCGGCCTCGGCAAATTCGTTCAGCGCCTCGCTGAATTGACCGAGTGCGGTGAGTTCGCCGCCGGCGGCGTTGTGCAGAACCGGGCTGGCGGGCCGCAGGCGGATGGCTTCGCGGTATTCGGCGAGCGATTCGGCATGGCGGCCGAGGATGCCGAGGATGTTGCCGAGATTGTTGTGAAGCTGGTAGCGTCCACTGGCTATTTTTTCGGCCTGGCGATAAACGACCAGGGCTTCGTCAAAACGGCCCTGCACATCGAGGGCGACGCCGAGGTTGACCAGCGCGATGTCGTTGTCGCGCGTCACGGCGATGGCGCGGCGGAACAGGGTTTCGCCGTCGCGCCAGAAACACAGCTGGCTTTCCATGGCCAGAATGCAGCCGGTCAAAATCACGGCGGCAATTCCGGCGGCGACTATTTTGGGTGTTTGAATCCGCGCGGCAAAATCGTTCGCCAGAAATACCAGGGCGATGAAAAATCCGATGGATGGAATATAGGTGTAACGGTCGGCCATCGCCTGGCCGCCGACCTGGACGAGGCCGATGACCGGGACAAGCGTGCCGAGGAACCACAGCCAGCCGACAAGAAAATAGGGTTTCGATTTTCGCCAATGCCACGCGGCGGCGGAAAGCAAAATCAAAACCGCGACGGACAAGGCGACTGGGAGCGCGGGAATTTTGTCGGGCATCGGGTAGATCGCGCAGAGATTGGCGGGCCAGAAGAAATTCAAAATGTAATTCACCACGGCGACCGGGGCGTTTTCGAGGCGGTAATGCAGGGAAACTTTCGCGAGGGAGACGACGGCTTCGCCTTGGCGTTGCGCGAGAAAGGTGACGACGCAGGAAAGCGCGGTGAGCAGGAAAAATGGAATTTTTTCAGACCAAAGCGAAAAGCGGAAACTGGAAAACGAAAAGCGTTGGAGCGGCCAATAATCCAAAAGCAGCAGGACGAACGGCAGCGTGACGAGCATCGGCTTGGCGAGCAGGCCGAGCGCAAAGAAAATCAGGGCGAGCCAAAAATACAGTGACGGGTGACGGGTGGCGGGCGACGGGTTTTGTCCGTCACTTGTCACGGCTTGCGCGTGGCGCGTGTAGCTCAACAGCGCCAGCAGCGCGAAAAACGTGCTCAACACGTCCTTGCGCTCGGCAATCCACGCGACGGACTCGACGTGCAGCGGATGCCACGCGAACAAGGCGGCGACGAGCGCCGCCGGCCAGATTTTTTCCGTGAGCCGCAGCAGCAGCAGGAAGAGCAGCGCGACGTTCGCGGCGTGGAAAAAGACGTTGACGAAGTGATGCGCGCCGGGGTTCAGGCCGAACAGCGTGCAGTCGGCCATGTGGGAAAGCCAGGTGAGCGGATGCCAGTTGCTGGCGTGAAAGGCGGTGAATGCCCATTTGATGTCGGGCCAGGTCAGGCCATGCTTCACGAAGGCATTTTCGGTGATGTAGTCGTTGTCGTCGTAGTTGACGAAATTGAAACCGCCGGCGGGCAGGAACACGACCAGCGTGGTGAGCGCAAGCAGCAGGGTAATGAGGCGCGGACGAGACATCGCGTTTGTTGTAAGCGATTTTCCGGCGCCGGCAAAGCGCGAAGTCGCCGACCGGCGTGAATAGGCGGCGCGAACCGTTACGCGTCCGGCCATTCCCGCCATTGCCAACCGCCCGCCGGTTGGGTAGTCATTAGTCGTTCGCCATGCTCAAGAAATTAGCATTGCCCCTGCTGGCCCTCGCCTTCGTCGCCGGCCTACCGGCCATCCGCGCGCAAACATCACTGGAGACCGGCTGGCAAAAGCCGCCCATGGAAGCCCGTCTCCGCGCCTACTGGTGGTGGCTCAACGGCAACGTCACCAAGGCATCCATCACGCGCGACCTCGAACAGATGCAGGCCAAGGGCTTCGGCGGCGCGGTGTTGTTCGACGCCAACGGCGCGACGCAGGACGGCAACGATCCCGTGCCGCACGGCCCGACGTTTTTCACGCCGGAATGGCGCGAGCTTTACAAGCACACCTTGCGTGAAGCTGACCGGCTCGGCCTGGAAATCAGCCTCAATATCCAGAGTGGCTGGAATCTCGGCGGCCCGGTGGTCACGGCGGAGGACGCTGCGAAAAAATATGCCTGGTCGGAAATGAAAATCGCCGGCGGAACCAATGTGCAGCTCAAACTGCCGCCGCCGAAAGCGCGTGATAATTTTTACCGCGACACTGCCGTCGTCGCGTTTCGCGTCAAAAACTCTCCCGGCCATGCGCCGCTGAAAAACTGGAGACAGAAGGCGTTGCAGGAACCGCTCCAGCCGTTTTCCGCGCCGGACTCCGCGCCGCTGTTCGCGGAAATTTCCGGCACGCCCGGCGAGCAGGACGCCGACGTGGCGGACGTTCTGGATTTGACCAGAAATCTATCCACCGACGGCATGCTGCGCTGGGACGCGCCCGCGGGCGACTGGCAGGTTTTCCGTTTCGGCTACACCATCGGCGACCACGCCTACGTTTCGACCAGCAGCGATGGCTGGCAGGGCTACGCCATTGATGTCTATAGCGCGGCGGCGTTTCAACATTACTGGGACAAAATCGTCGAACCGCTTATTGCTGATGCCGGGCCGCTCGCCGGAAAATCTTTGAAATATCTACACACCGACAGCTGGGAAGTGGAGCTGGCCAACTGGACGCCGACGCTGCGCGCGGAATTTCAGAAACGGCGCGGCTACGATCTGCGGCCGTGGCTGCCGGTGCTCGCCGGGCGCATCGTGAATTCGCGCGAGGCAAGCGACCGTTTTCTCTTTGATTACCGCCAGACGCTCGGCGACCTGGGGATTGACGGGCATTACCGTTTGTTCCGCGACAACGCGCACAAGCACGGGCTGTTGATCCATCCCGAAAGCGGCGGGCCGCACGCGGTGCCGATTGACGCGCAGCGCTGCCTCGGTTGGGACGACGCGCCGATGAGCGAGTTCTGGGCGTGGTCGTGGACGCATCGCATCGGCGACGCGAATCGTTTCTTCGTCAAGCAGCCCGCCAGCGCCGCGCACACTTGCGGCCACAAATTTGTCTTCGCCGAGGGCTTCACCACCATCGGGCCGCACTGGCAGGAAAAAATCTGGGACAATTTGAAGCCGACGTTCGACAAGGCGCTGTGCGAAGGTTTGAATGTGCTCGTCTGGCACGCGTTCGTCTGTTCGCCCGACGAAACCGGCATTCCCGGCCAGCAGTATTTCGCCGGCACGCACCTGAATCCCAAGGTGACGTGGTGGGAAAAATCCGCGCCGTTCTTTGGCTACATTGACCGCTGCCAGTGGATGCTCCAGCAGGGAAATTTCGCCGCTGACGTGTTGTATTATTACGGCGACCACGTCCCAAATTTCACGCAGCACAAGCGCACCGATCCAGCGCACTGCCAGCCCGGCTATGACTACGACGTCATCACGGCGGAGGCGCTGATCGAGCGCGCCACCGTGCAGGATGGAAAAATCTTTCTGCCCGACGGCATCCATTATCGCGTGCTGGTGCTGCCGGACCGCGACGTGATCTCGCTGCCGGTGCTGAAGAAAATCAAGGAGCTGGTCGCCGCCGGTGCCACCGTCATCGGCCCGAAACCGGCGCACGGTGAAACGCTGGATAACCTTGCGTCCGCCGACGCCGAGGTAGTGAAACTCGCGGATGAATTGTGGGGTGGCAAAGTTGGCGCGGGCCGCGTCATCGCCGGCAAGACGGCGCGCGAAGTCCTGCCGGCCGACGGCGTGCCGCCGGACTTTGAGGCGGAACGCCGAGCCCCGGCTCGGCCAGAATCACCAGCCGAATCGCAACTTGCCGGGACGGTGCCCGGCGCTCCATGGGACGTTGATTTCATCCACCGCACAGACGGCCGCACGGAAATTTATTTCGTCGCCAACCGCACGAATTCAGCGGCCACGGCCACAGTCGCCTTTCGCGTGGCGGGCAAAGCGCCGGAATTGTGGAACGCGGTGACGGGCGAGCGCAAGTTCGCCACTGCTTACGAGGAAAAAGGCGGCCGCACTTTTGTCCCGCTCGACTTCGCGCCGTGCGGTTCATGGTTTGTTGTTTTTCGCGAAGCGGCGGCGGCGCATCCGGCGCTGGCTAAGGCAAACAGCGCAGAATTGAAACCGCTTCAGGAAATTTCCGGAGCGTGGACGGTTCACTTCGATCCGAAATGGGGCGGACCGGAAACGGCGCAGTTTGACGAATTGGTCAGCTGGCCGACGCGCTCCGAACCGGGAATCAAATTTTATTCCGGCACGGCGGTTTACGAAAAGACTTTCGACCTACTGCCACCGGCCACCGGCCACCGGCCACCGGCAATCTTGCTCGACTTGGGCAACGTCCGCGAACTCGCCGAAGTGAAAGTGAACGGCAAATCCTGCGGCGTCGTCTGGTGTCCGCCGTTCCGCGTGGACGTGACGGACGCAGTGAAATCCGGCGAAAACAAATTGCAGATCGAGGTCGTGAATTTCTGGCCGAACCGCCTTATCGGCGACGCCAGCCTGCCGAAGGAGCAGCGTCTGACGCGGACGAACATCCGCAAGCTGACGGCCCAGACGCCGCTGGAGCCGGCGGGTTTGCTTGGCCCGGTGCGGCTGCTGGTGGGCCGGGAAAATTGAGCGCGGCGGCGGACTCGGCAAATTTTTTTCAACGTGCTGGTTGATTTCTGCGCCGGGCTTTTTATAGTTCGGTCGTTGGAACCATTGCGATGAACAATCCGAGTGACGCCGCGCAGCCGTGGAGCATCGAAGCGGCCCGAGCGCTTTACAACATCCACGGCTGGGGCGCGAAGTATTTTGACGTCAACGACGCCGGCCACGTCGTCGCGCGGCCGTTGCAGGACGCGGGCGCGACGGTGGACATTTCAGACGTGATCGAGGAGGCCAAGGCGCGCGGACTGAAGTTTCCCGTGCTGATCCGGTTCCAGGACATCCTGCGGCACCGCGTCGAGGCCATCAACAAGGCGTTCCAAAGTTCGATTTCCGAGTTCAATTACCAGGGCAGGTATCGCGGCGTGTTTCCGATCAAGGTGAACCAGTTGCGCGAGGTCGTGGAGGAAATTCTGGACGCGGGCAAGCCGTTTGATTTTGGTTTGGAAGTCGGCAGCAAGCCGGAGTTGTTCGCCGGCCTCGCGCTGCAAAACCAGCTGGGCAGCCTCATCATTTGCAACGGCTACAAGGACGCGGATTTCATCAAGATGGCGCTGCTCGGCATCAAGCTGGGCAAACGCGTCGTCATGGTCGTGGAAAAACTGGAGGAACTGCGCCAGATCATCACCATCTCAAAATCGCTCGGTGTGGAACCGCTGCTGGGCATCCGCGCGCGGCTGTTGAGCAAGGGCGCGGGCCGCTGGGCCGAAAGCGGCGGCGAAAACGCGAAGTTTGGCCTGAGCACCGCGGAAATTCTCGCCGCGACGGAAATGCTCAAGGCGGAAAATCTCGGCCATTGCCTGAAGCTGCTGCACTTCCACATTGGCTCGCAGGTGCCGGACATTTTGACCGTGAAAAAAGCGGTGCAGGAGGCCGCGCGGCTTTACGCGAAGCTGCACAAGATGGGCTTTGCGATTGAGTTTCTCGACGTCGGCGGCGGGCTCGGCGTGGACTACGACGGCAGCCGCACGGCGTTCGACAGCTCGACGAATTACTCGCTGCAGGAATACACGAACGACGTGGTGTATTACATCGCCGACGTCTGCAACGCGGAGGGCGTGCCGCATCCGAACATCATCAGCGAGAGCGGACGCGCCATCGTCGCGCACCACAGCGTGCTGATTGTCGAGGTCTTTGGCGCGATTGAAAAAATCCGGCCCGGCGAATTTTTGAAATACGGCGACACCGAGCATCCGCTCGTCCGCGAACTGCTCGACATCAAAAAAAATCTCTGCAGGCTCAACAAGCTCGAAGCCTACCACGACGCGCTGGAACGCCGCGACGATGCGCAGCACATGTTCACGCTGGGCATGATGGATCTGCCGGACAAGGCGAAGATCGAGGATTTGTATTGGCAGATCAGCCGCGATGTCGTCGAGAGCTTCAAGGGCCAGGCCTACACGCCGGAGGAAATTCGCAAGCTCGAGGACACGCTCGGCGACCAATACCTGTGCAATTTCTCCGTGTTCCAATCGCTGCTCGACCACTGGGCGCTCGGACAATTATTTCCCATCATGCCCGTCGCGCGGCTCAACGAACGGCCCACGCGCGAGGCTACGCTCGTGGACATCACCTGCGATTCCGACGGCCAGGTCAACAAGTTCATTGACCTCCGCGACGTGCGCGACACCCTGCCGCTGCACCAGTTGAACACCACCGGCAACGGCCAGCTTGAACCGTATTACATCGGATTTTTCCTGATGGGCGCGTATCAGGACATCATGGGCGACCTGCACAACCTCTTTGGCCGCGTCAACGAGGTCCACGTCTTCCTCGAACCCGACGAACCGGCCGGCTACTACATTGAGGAAATCATTGAAGGCGCCACCATCGTCCAGTCGCTCGCCGACGTGCAATACGACGAAAACGAACTCAAGCGCCGCATGAAGGCGCAGATGGACGAAGCCATCAAGTCCGACCGCATGAAACCCAGCGAAGCCATGCGCCT
>Ga0182021_10001739_pt1 | contig 25220 bp, 18 predicted proteins | sample 612E3MmetaG_FD_120493 | JGI IMG/M metagenome (GOLD analysis project Ga0182021, IMG submission 120493) | Permafrost microbial communities from Stordalen Mire, Sweden - 612E3M metaG (Illumina Assembly) | ecosystem: Environmental > Terrestrial > Soil > Wetlands > Permafrost | place: Sweden... | reverse complement strand
CTGTCCGTCCAGTAATCGCTGAAGTCCCCTTTCACCAGGGGGAGCATGTCGCCGTACCGCTTTTCGAACGTCTCCATGATTGTGTGCGCGCTGGAGATCACGAGATGCGGGTAGGCGTACTCGTCGTTCCATGATCTCACCGCCTCCGGCAGATCTGCATCCAGAAGCGCGTTGTCCCACATCGCCCATGTGACAACGAAAATATCATAAGGATAGTGTGAGTTCTCCAGCTCAGGCAGCTCGCGGAACAGATGGTGGTCCAGGAAATCAGCCCGCGGGTTGCCGGTCCTGATGACTTCAGGGATCTTTGAACGGTCCCTCTGGCCAAACCACGGGCGGCCGGTTTTTCCACCTTTCTCCATCCCCGCGCCATACGTGCCGGCATTCAGGAAGAGGACCTTTGATTTGCCGTCCTGTCCCGTCCACCAGAACGGCCTGTAGCGAAACCGGGAAACCATGCTGTCGTTTCCGCGCCCGCCGTTCGGCATCATCATGACATAGCGGATTCCTTCGTGTGCCATCACCTGCACGAGTCCCCACGCCATTCCCGGCACGTCCACCTGCACGTACGTATCGATCGGTTTACCGGTAAGCCTGGCTGCTTCTCTTCCCGCTCTCAGGCTTTGAATCATCTCCTCGTCGCTCATGGCGGTCGTGAGTTCGTTCACGTATGCCGCGTCGAGGCACAGCTCGCCCCTTTGGACCGCTTCGATGAGCCGCTTTTTCTGATCGGGTGCTGCAGAAGCGTAGTACCGCTCGAACGGCCACATCACCTCTGTGTTCCAGAGGTACCGGGACCCTTCCGGGTAATTCCGCGTGGCTTCCGCCAGTTTGATCCCCTGATCGATATTCCGTTTGTGTATGAATTCGACGTTCGCCTGCGTGTTGGAGTAGCCGATGTCCACGTGGGAGTGGGGATAGACGTACACTGTCCAGTGGCGCATGGGAGGGACCTGTATCGTCTGCGCGAGTGAGTCCCTTTCCTGTCGCAGCGTCAGTCTTACCGTTGACGCTTCTTTCACGCCTGCGTCCGGCGGGAGGAGAATCGACGCGGAATCCAATCCGGAGGCGGCCGCTGTGAAATGTATTGTTTCGGAACCTCTGTCGGTGAGGATTTCAATACTGGCCGCGCCGCGTAGCTGTGAGTGCATAAACCTCAACAGGACAACCCTTCCGGGCTTTCCGTCCGCACGGTATTTGTAATAAGGTTTTACGGCGCACACAATGCTGTCCGGGAACGTTCGGGGCTGTGGACTTCCGGGCCGGGATGATGCCGGTGCGGTACAGAAGATGCAGAGTCCGATCGCGGCAATCAGCCGCCGGTGAGATTGTTGTTTCATTTGAGTTCCCTCGATGCGAGTGCCATCGCATTGCACCCCATCATACTGCCCGGCAGTCTCGGACGTCTCATCGTTCTTCTCTCTCCCTTCATTGGATGCCGGAAGTCATTGAGTCCTATTTCAACAGAACGAGCTTCTTCGACGCGTGATAGTCTCCCGCGGTGATTGTATAGAAATATGCCCCGCTGGCCAGTCCCGAGGCGTTGAACGGCGCTTCATGGTACCCCGCATCTTCCTGCTCACTGACAAGCGTCGCCACTCGCTGGCCAAGCGTCGTGAAAACCTCCAGCGTGACGAATGCCTTCTGGGGGAGACCGTACTTTATCGTCGTAGAAGGATTGAATGGATTGGGATAGCTCTGACTCAGCGAAAACTCGGTGGGGAATCCCTCCCCGGCGAGGCCGGAGGCGACGTCGACGGCAATGCCGTCGGAATACAGGAATGTCCCGTCGAGATTGAGCTGCTTGAGCCGGTAATAGACAGTTCCGGATCCCGGTGCCGCGTCGGTGTAACTGTAACGCTGCGACACCGTCGTTGTGCCGTGAGCGCCCACGAAGCTTCCCTGGATCGACTGATATCCTCCGGCCTGCACTGCTGACTTCTGGATCTCGAAGCCGTATGCGTTTGTCTCGCTGAGTGTCGACCACTGAATCAGCACGCCCCGTCCGCTGACATCCGTCCCCGTGAGCGAGGCAAGCTGTATCGGCAGCGGGGGCCCGGAGTTCTCCCACAAACCTCGTCCGTGCGTCGCGATCCGCAGAACTCGCGTGCTCTGCTGAAATGCCATGTCAAAGACCGCCACGATGGGAAGACCCGATCCGAAAACATTCCAGGTCGCTCCTCCGTCCGTCGAGTTATACACCCCGATATCGGTTCCTGCATAGAGATTGCTTGAATTCGCAGGATCAACGACGAATGCGTTCACGGGGACATCGGGGAGGCCGCTGTTGATCGATGCGATCAAAGGCGTTGTGCCGAGGTTCGTGACTTTCCAGACGTGTGATTGGGAAGTCGACGTCCCTCCCATGTACCCGCCGAGTGCGACGTATGCCGTGTTCTTGTTCTCCGGATCAAACGCGACGCGGCCGATGTATTTGTCCGGAATCACGCCCCCGCTCCCCGTGGGGTCCAGTGCCGTCATCGTTGAGGATCCGGATGTCGTGTAGAAGAGAGCCCCGTTCTCCAGTCCGACTACCCTGAAGTTGTCGTCCTGCGGCGACACGGCAATTGACGAGATGGGGATGTTCGTGGCAAGGGGCGCCTGGCTGACAACGGTTGTGTTTGTCCCTTTGTTCGTTGATCGGTACAGACGGTCCGTCCCGAAATACAACGTATTCGGGTTTCCCGGTCCGAGCGCCATGGGCGCGTAAAAGAGGACCGCGTCGGTGCAACCGATCCCGTTTGAGGCTCCGCCGCATCCGAGCACTGTCCAGAGCCCGTCTGAGGCCGAAGAAACGCTCGTGACCCGTGCGAATCCGACCAGACTCCCCGTCGCGTTGAAATAGGTATGGTACATCGTGACGTTGACAAGGTCAGTCCCCGCGTTCTGGTCGATCGCCGTGTACCCGCCGTCGCCGAAATCGATGCGGTTCCATGTTCCCAGGGGCGTGTACATGTTCGTCCCGTTGTCCTGCGTCCCGCCAATCGAGAAGTTGGGATCTGTCGGGTGAAGCGCGATGCTCTGGAACTGCGTGGCGTTGAACCCGGCAACGTTCTGGCTTGTCCAGGAATGTCCGCCGTCGGTCGATTTGAATATGCCGCCGTCATTGCCGTGGTAGACGATCTGAGAGTTTGAGGGAGCCAGCATTATCGCGTGCGTGTCTGCATGAAGTCCGGAATCGAAATTCGTAAATGAGTTTCCGCCGTTGACGGAAATCGCGTGCAACCTCGAGCAGGTCGAGGAGCTTGTCTGTCCGCCGATGTGAATCGTGTCGTTTGCAGTCGATGTTCCGGGAACGACCGCGATGGCGGTATTGTAAAAGCACTGCCCGCCGCAGAACCCGCCGCCTCCGGCGAGCTTGCCCGACCATGTGACCCCTGCGTCAGTCGAGACTCTCAGTGCGCCCTCCTGTGTCGCATCGGAGCACCCGGTGCCTGATGATGCCTCGCCGGTCGCGGCATAGACGACTGTTGCCGCGCCCCGCGTGTAGATTCCGAACGCGACACGTACTCCGGTCGTCGTTGTCCCGAGGACCTGGGTCTGCGTGAATGTCGGAGTCGCGGCGAGTGCATTGGTGGTGCGGTAGATTCCCCCGTCGACGCCCGTGCTCAGCCCGAATACGGCACAGACGATCGTGTCGGGATTTCCCGGTCCGAACACCATGTCGGTGACGTTCCTGTTCCCCGTATTGTCCGTCTCGCTTCCCGCGGTCGTGACCGTGAGCTTCGAGAACGTCACCGATGATGCGGCCGACGTTCCGTTTGTCGAGCGCCAGATCCCTCTCGGTCCCAGCGGCGGAAACGTTCCGCCCCCCGCGGCGTCGCAGCCCAGACCGATGGCGCCGGAGCCTGTGGCGACGAATATCGTAGCAGGGTCCACCGGGTGGACGAGGATCTTGCTGATCGTTCGTCCGCCGAACGGGGTCGTTCCCGGGACGCCGCTGTACGGGGGGTTTATGGGTCCGACGAGGTTGGGCGAGGTGTCTGCGTTATCGATGCGGTAGAGTCCCACTCCAGCGTAGCTGTCGCACGAAAAGTTCGCCTCCCCCGTCCCGATGTACAGGATTGTCGGGTTCGACGGGGCGAGAGCCAGTGCGCCGATCGCGAGAGATTGCGCCCCGTCGAATATCGGCGTCCAGTGGGCTCCCCCGTCTACTGTCCGGTACACTCCCCCCTGGGCTGTTCCGACGTAAACGATATTTGGATTGGTGGGATGGATCGCAACGGCGGTCACTCTCCCGCTCACCGACAGCACGGATGTTTGCGTCTGTCCGTTCGGTATCGGGGCCGGCCCGAGCGGCGTCCACGCCGTGCTCGTCACCTTGGCGAGCGAACGGGCCGCGCTCCGTTGCATCTCGGTTATCGCTCTTACCCGGGGGTCGTACGGAAGATCATGGGGGAGTCCGCGGAGCCTGGCGACATACTCATCGCGCATTCTCATGAAATCCTGCTTGTTTGTCCGCCCGGTGATGAATTTTGGCAGATCGGGATCATCCGACTGTGCGCGAAGCCCTGGAGACAACCCCGGGAGAATCAACAGCGCAAGCGCCAGCAGCTGAATTCCAATCCGGACATGAAATTTCCGCATCTCGTTCCTCCTGATTCCTGTATGGATGTGAATTCCTCCGAGTTTCAGTGTGCGCACCTGTGAGTTGGTTCGACAGGGGGTGGTACCGCATGCTCGGACGGCGTTTGGTGCCAAAGAAAGAAGGGGACGATCGGGCATAGTGACGGAGCAATCGGGGGAGGTAGTGGGTTGAAACCGCCGGTCTGGAATGTCATGGAATCACTCCGGCATCGTGAGGATACAAAAAAACAACGGAACGGAAAAATATAGCCTCCCGGCCGCATATTGTCAACGGGCCGGAAGCCTCCGAAGTTCCGTGTGGATATCCCGGCGCGGGGCAGAGGGCGTGGGATCAGGCTGCGGATATTCGCCGGGAACGTCCGGGAGTATCTCACCGCTTCCTGCAACGTACACAGGGGCCGCCGTTGTGCCGCATCTTGATGATATGCCCGGAAATCGCTACTATCATATTGTTGCGTGCCTGGTCCCCGGTCTTTGATAGAAGCCTCCTCGTCATCCGGCGATGGAGGCTTTGTCATTAGGAAAACGGTTTTTTCAGTTCATCCTGTGGCCGCGCGTAAAGAAGTACATCTGATAGGTGAATTGCTCTCTGTTGATGATCTTTCTCTGGTAATCTGTTGTGCATTGTTCATCTGCTTTACCCACTCCGGCGCCGGTGTCCGGTTCGGACGCCCGACGGCCGGCATATCCTGACACATCACACGAGGTCGAACGATGAAATCACTACGCTGTTTGCTTGTCGTCCTGATGGCGATGGCGCTCATGGGAGGGGATGCAATTGCGCAGGAGAAGCGTCAGATAAAACCGAAGATGGGACATGTGACAAAGGTTGTGACTGTCGTGAATCCGAAGTCATGGAACGGCCGCGCGCCCGCGCACCTGAGGTTCACGGGGACCATTTTTGTTGCCAATCCCCCGGTTGACGTGGAATACACGTGGATCAGGAGCGACGGCGCGCAGGGTGGTGTGCAGCATGCGACGATCCGGAGCGCGGGACAGGGATTTGATGATACGTGGGACGTCGGGGCCGCAAAGCAGAAGATGAGAGTATGGGAACGGCTCCAGGTGATCTCGCCGAACAAGGCGTCTTCCAATCCGGCGATAGCGACTGTCAACTGCAAGTGATGTGAGAATTGTACGTATGGATCATGTGAACGCGTGAATGTGCTGTACCATGCATTCACGCGTTCACTGCAGCCCCTATTTCAGCAAGAGAAGCCGCCTTGTCGCACTGTAATCCCCCGTGTTCATAGCACAGAAGTAGACTCCGCTGGGAAGCCCGCTCCCGTCGAATCGGACGTCGTGGGATCCCGCCTCCTCGTACCCGTTTACCGGTGTGGCCACCGCCTGGCCGAGCGCGTTGAACACGACGAGGGTCATTTTCGTGCGGCGGGCAACGGCATACCTGATCGTTGTCGAAGGGTTGAACGGGTTCGGAAAATTCTGATACAGGCCAAATCCGGCGGGGACGTTTTCCCCCTTCTCCCGGACGCCGGTCGTCGCTCCCAGCCGGATTCTGTATACGCTGTTGCCGGACGTGATATAGAGCGTGCGCCGGTCGGAATCCCCCCAGTTGCAGTTTGATGTCTGCCCCGGGACGAGTATCGTGTCAAGCACGGTCCCCTCCGGCGAGAACACCCAGATCCCCAGCGGTCCCGCGCTGAAGAGATTCCCCGAAGAATCCACTTTCATCCCGTCAGCGTAGCCCGCCGGGGTCATGGAGGCGAAAATCCTCCTGTTTGCAATCGTCGTGTCATGGAGGACGTCCCATACGTATATCACCCGCGCGGCCGAGTTGTTGACGTAGAGCCGCGTTTCATCCGGCGAAAAGCAGATGCCGTTCGGCAGGCTGAGCGAGCTGTCCATGAGCTGGAGCGCCCCGGACGTGCTTATTCTGAATATCCCGGAGAAACTCAGCTCTTGTGTCTGGCCTGTTGGAATATTGAAGGGGGGGTCGGTAAACCAGATCGAGCCGTCGGATTTTACAACGACGTCGTTGGGACTGTTTAGTTTCTTCCCGTCGAATCCTGAGGCCAGCGGGGTTATGTCCCCGTTCGTCTCCTGTCTTGCCACCCTGCGGAGCCCCATCTGCGTGAGGATCAGCCTCCCCCCGGCATCAAAAGCCAGCCCGTTGGAATTGCTGGATTGGCTCAGGTAGGTCCCTGTGCCTGTTGACGCGTTCCAGGAATATATCTTGCTCGCGTTAATATCAGAGAAGAGAAGTCCGGTGCCGTCTTTCCAGACCGGTCCCTCCACAAATTGAAAGTTCGTTGCGATTCTCTCCACTGCCGCTCCCGGGGGAACGGGGGACTGGCTCAGGGCAGGGGAGACTGCCGCGAAGAGGAGAATCGCTGATGCGCGGATCGACTGTCTTGTGATGGGCATGCGATTCACGTAGTGTCGGAGGATACGCCGGTGCGTGCGGGACCTGACCTCCGGACAGTGATGATCTTCGAATGGTCTCCGGACCGGAGTGTTCTTCAATCTACCGAATCCGCTTCTCGCGTGCAATGGACCGGCCGCGGCCCGTGCGGAGATCGTTGCACTTTCGGCAATTGAATCGTATCTTGGACCCGGCCTATCCCGGAGTTCATTCACGCGCGCCCCTGAGTCGATCGGATCCGGGGCTTTCCTTTCTCCTGCCTGTCCCGCAATGTCACATTCGGAGGAACGCACAATCACGCACGCTCGAAGCCGGAAGGCTGCACGCGGGGGATGCAGTTCATATTCGCTGTACTTATGAAGAATTAACGACGGGACAAGACTTCAAATGAAACCGACATTGACTGGAGTGCTCCTTGTAGCAGCGGCGTTTGCGGCGATCAACACGGCGGACGCTCAGGGGAAAAGCCCGGCGCCCGCCTACACGCTTTCCGTCAGGATAGACCCTGCGGCCGGGCGCGTTGAGGGAAAAACGGAGGTTCGCGGCCTGCAGGACACGGCGGTGATGCTGAATGCGGCGATGGAGATCAGCCGCTTCGAATCGGCCGGGCGCGCGGTACCGTTCACGAGGAAGCCCTCGGGTTTCATGCCGGGTACCACGGAAGTGTTGATCCCTGCCGGATTCCGGGACAGTCTCCTGATCGAATACGCGGGAGAGATGAACCAGGATTCATACCCGCCAATCCTGAGCGCAGCGAACATGATCAGGCCGGGACTCGTAGAACTCGCGATGTATCTTACCTGGTATCCGAGGCCTGCGAGCGGCGCGGTGTTCACGTTCGATCTGAACGCCGACCTCCCGTCGGACTACGTTACGGTGACGAACGGCACGCCGGCGGGAAAGAAAGAGGAGAACGGCCGGAACATCACGCAGTGGAAGTCGTACGCTCCCGGGAACGACATCGCCCTCCTTGCCGCGCCGAACCTCCGCCGCGCCGATACGAGTCTGGGAAGCGTGGCGGTGGAGATTTATTACGACAAACTTCCATTGACCTACGTCGATTCCATGAAGACGAATCTCCTCAGGTCCATGGACCGGCTCACAACACTCCTGGGGAAACCGGCAGCGGCGGGATTGATCCGGGTCGCCTATTCTCCGCGGCAGGCCTGGGGCTACGTGCGCATGCCGTTCATCGTCGTTTCGGAAGGGAACGCCCTCTCGTGGCGGTCGAAGGAGTTCGGGACGGCGAGGGATTTCAGGTATCTCACGCACGAGATAGCCCACTACTGGTGGAAGTACGCGAACATGGCAACACCGGATGACTGGATCAACGAGGGGCTGGCCGAGTATTCGGCGTTCATGGTCTCCCGGGAGATCGTAGGAAAAGAGTTCGCGGACAGGCTTCTTGTCGAATGCAGGGAGCGCGCCTCGCAGAGCAAGACCGCCGACCCGGTTGCGGAGACGCAGGCGACTTCTCGCGATCGTGAGATCAACAGGTACGACAAGCCCGTCCTTCTCTTGAACGCGCTCCGGGTGAAATACGGAGATGCGAAATTCGACGCATTTCTACGGGCACTGTATTCCCGCTTTTCCTCGGCGAACGATGCGACGACGGCAATGTTTCTTGAAGTAACCCGGAAGGAGCTCGGAGCCGAAGCGCGGGCGATGGTTCAGAAGGCAGTCTACGGCAAGGTGTGGGTTGAACCCGGCGTGCAATAGACGGCCGGTCTGCTCTATCTCCTTGGGCGATCATGTGGCTCGTGCCCGAACGCAGAATCGAGAAAATCCTCAGCTGACATCCGCGGAAGTCCTGTTCACCTGGAAGACGACACGGACACTCAGAACACGTAGCGCGCTCCGATTCCCGGGTCGAGCGGTATGCCCGATGGGGTGATGAGCTGGAGTGACGGCCCGAAATCCAGAAGTCTGTCGATCGGCGTCCTGTACACCCGCCAGTCGATGTCGGGCATGTCTCCCCTGAACTCAAAATCGCTGTACCCGGCTTCGGTCGACGATCGTTCGGTCGGGTTGCCGGATTCGAACGACTCCCATGGATGATCCACGCGGAAATGAACCCTGTCTGTCACGTCGTAGGTTCCCATGTAATCCCGGTTCCGCTCCGTACCGGCAAGCCAGCCGAGACCGAAATCGAACTCACGCTCAGTCGCCGTCCAACGTCTTCCGCTCGCGCCTGATTTGGGAACGGTGGAAACGCCGGGTTTGGCCGGCAATTCCTGAGCGAGGCTCGCCTGCACTGCAAAAATCGACAAGATCGCAACTGCGGCAAAATACAAATGCTTCATGGTTGCACCCTTCGCACTTACTCCTGCGTCCCCACGCCCGCGTCACGGAGAACCCGTGACCGTGCATGAATGACACTCCGAATCCTCTCCAGCTTACGGGGAACCTGCTCGGAATGAATCGGCTCAAAGGATGAATAAGTAGTTAGTCCCCGCTGGCAAGGGACAATTTCGAGCAGATATTCCGGGACTTCTCTATATTGGGGCACCGTTTTTCGCCGGTTTGCGGTCCAAACGTGGTCTTTTCAACAGGAATTGAGAAAAGCGTACTGAATTCCCATGGTCCTCACCCCCGAGAAAGGCTTGCGATCCACGATCCTGGGGATACTTGCCAACGCCGTTCTGGCGGTGATCAAGGGGATCGCGGGAGTCCTGGGAAACTCCTACGCCCTCATTGCCGACGCGATTGAATCCACGACCGACATCGCAAGCTCGCTGATTGTGTGGGGGGGGCTCAAGATCTCCGGGATCCCCCCGGACATCGACCATCCGTACGGCCACGGCAAGGCCGAGCCGCTGGCGGCGACCGTCGTCTCCCTCTTCCTGTTTGCCGTTGCAATCGCCATCGCAATCCAGAGCGCCCGGGAGATCGTGACGCCGCACCATGCCCCCGCCCCTTTCACGCTCATCGTGCTTGTCGTTGTCGTCATTACGAAGGAGTCCCTCTTCCGGTTTGTCTTTAATGTGGGGAAGAGCATTGACAGCACGGCGGTGAAGAGCGACGCGTGGCACCACAGGAGCGACGCGATCACGTCCGCCTCCGCCGCGATTGGGATTTCCATCGCGATTATCGGCGGCCCCGGATATGAAAGCGCCGACGACTGGGCGGCCATGTTCGCCTCCGTCATCATCGCGTTCAATGCGTACCGGATACTGCGTCCCGCCATCAACGAGGTGATGGACGCCGCTCCGACCTCGGAGGTCGAGAAGGCGGTCAGGGAGACGGCGCGGCGCGTTGACGGTGTGCTCGGTCTCGAGAAATGCCGTATCAGGAAGATGGGATTGTGGTATTACGTGGATCTGCACGTCACTGTCGAGGGGAGCATGGCCGTGCGCGAGGGGCATGAAATCGCCCGGAACGTCAGGGCGAAGATCCTGGAAATCCATGCGAACATCGCCGATGTCCTTATCCACATTGAGCCGTCCGACTTGCTGGAGGAATAACATGAAGATCAAGACGATTGTCTACGGTGCGACCGGAATGGTGGGGGAGGGTGTGCTTCACGTTTGTCTGAACGATCCGGACGTGGAATCGGTCCTTGTGGTGGGACGGAGAACCTGCGGGGTGAGCCACCCGAAGTTGTTGGAGGTCCTTCACGATGATTTCTTCAACTACACCCCGATCGAATCGCGGCTTGCGGGATGCAATGCCTGCTATTTCTGTCTTGGCGTCTCATCCATCGGCATGAGCGAGAAGGAGTACCGGCGGACGACGTATGATCTCACAATGGCCGCCGCAAAGATCCTTGCGAGGCTCAACCCGGACATGACGTTTTGTTACGTCTCGGGGATGGGAACCGATTCATCCGAGAAAGGGCGGAGCATGTGGGCCCGCGTGAAAGGGAAGACGGAGAACGATTTGCAGAAGCTCCCGTTCAAAGATGTGTTCTGTTTCAGGCCGGGTTTCATAAAGCCGATCAAAGGGCTGAAGAACGCGTTCACACTTGCAAAGATCATGGGCGCCGTCTATCCCCTTTGGAAGGCGCTCGTTCCAAAATATGTCTGCACGCTGGATGACCTGGGACATGCAATGATCAGCGTGACCCGGAATCCCCCGCGCGAGCGGGTGATTGAGTGCCTTGAGATCGCGCGGCTCGGTGCCTCCCGTCCTGCCACCTCTTGACTGCTCCGCCCGGCGCAGCCGGTCCTCCCGCCGCATGACCCTGAGTCGCCGCAGGCGGGGTGAGGAGGACTAGAAGAGGCTCGAGAGGAACCCGCCGAACTGTATGATGCATCCCCCGCAGACGATCACCGCAAGTCCTATCCATGTCGAGGGGGGGACGCTCTCCCTGAACACGAGGAATCCCGTCATCACGCTGACAACCGCGAACACTGCCACGTACACACCGAGCAGCTTCGAGAAATCCCACCGCACGAGATTGACAGCCACTCCGTAACAGCTCAGGACGAGACATCCGAGGAGGATCGGGAAAATGCCTTCCCCTCTCATCCCTTTCCGGATAAACGCGTCTCCTCCGACTTCGAACGCTGCCGCTGCGAGTAACGCCAGCCACGCGAACTGCTTCATTTTGTCATCCTTCCGTGTGATGTAAATAAATCTCATAAAACTATAAAAAAGTACTTGACATTTCCTAAAAGTTCCTTATAATATAACGTGTAAGCTTAAATATGCCTTACTTAATAAGGTATACGGCATTTTGAACCTCATAATAGTAATGAACGTCCCCCCGCGCGGGGGAACCCCGGGGGACATTCACCCTGCGCAGGAATCTGACCCGTCAATCCACAATCATTCACTATCACGAGGTGCCTCATGTTATTGAGGAATGTTGCCACTGTGTGTCGGTCAACGGCCGCGCTGTTAAGCGCGGTCGCCGTCATAGGCCAGAGCGCGTACTGCCAGGCAAAAGACACTGCCGCTGCTCCGGCAAAAGACACTGCTGCCGCTCCTGCCGCAGCCCCGGCCCCCCCGGCGGTGACGATAACGGGGTTCGTGGACACGTATTTTGAGTACAATCTCGACCGTCCGACGACCCACGTCAACGAGCTGCGCAATTTTGACGTTACGGACGAACAATTTACCGTGGCAATGGCCGAAATCCAGATTCAGAGGGCGGCCGCGCCTGTCGGGTTTACCGTCGATCTCGATTTCGGGCAGGCGAACGATATCGCGCAGAGCGGCGAGCCCGGCTCGCTTGCGAACGTGCGGCAGGCATATGCCACCCTGATTATCCCCGTCGGGTCCGGACTGACCGTCGACATGGGGAAATTCGTTACGCATTGCTGCTTCGAGACGATTCCTGCAAAGGACAACTTCAACTACAGCCGTTCGCTCCTTTTCGCCTGGTCCGTCCCCTATTATCACCTGGGCGCCAGGGCTGCATACACGCTTTCGAGCACGATCACGCTCAACGGGTATCTGTATGACGGCTGGAACGGGATCCCCGTCAACAGCGGGAAGACGCTGGGATTTGAAGGGGTATATGCCCCGACAAGTGCGCTCTCGTTCACGCTCAACTGGCTCGGCGGGCCGGCGCTCCCCGATTCGGTGACGAAGAAGTACCGGAACGTCTATGAAGTCATCGCAAGTTATGCGGCGACTGACAAACTCACGCTGGCGCTCAACTGGGTGTACGGCGAAGACCATCCCCCGGCCATGACGGCAGTGTGGCGCGGGCTTGCCGGCTACGTGAAATACGCGCTGAACGATGTCTCGAGCTTTGCCGTTCGGTGCGAAGAGTTCGACGACCCGGAAGGGTTCATGACGGGCGCCATTCAGACTCTCAGCGAAGGCACTCTGACATACGAATACAAGCCGTTCCCGACGATCATCCTTCGCGGGGAGTACCGTTATGACTGGTCCGACGTGCCGGCATTCGACGGGACCGCGGGGAAATTCTCAAGGAGGAACCAGTCCACGCTCGCCATGGGTGCGATCGTGACGTTCTGAGTTCGTGAAACGTCGTCCCTCTTGATGATTATTTAACCAGAAGATACACATCAGAAAGGAATTTCGTATGGCAGCCGAAACGACAAATCCGACGGGAGGCATGAAGAAAACGCTCGGCCTCACCGGTGTCACGGTGAACGCTATGGCGCTCATTGCCCCCGGTGCGTTTCTGTGGATCACGTTCCAGATACAGGCGGCGAACAACGGGGGAGCCACAGACATGTGGACCGGAATTGTCGCCGCTCTTATCGTCGCATTTCTGACGGCAGTCGCATTCTCCGAGATGGCCCGCCGCTATCCTGAGGCGGGTGCCGGAGGGTCGTACTACTTTGCCGAGAAAGCGTTTCTTGACAGGGACAAAGCCTCGCATCAGCGGTTCGCGCGTATTGCAAAATTCCTCACCGGCTGGGCCGCACATCTCTTTTACTGGGTCTATCCGGGCGTCATGGTTGCGTTCATGGCGACGCTGGTGGCGTACATTCTGGGTCAGTTCGGCATCGACGTGCCGATCCCCTACCAGATCGGGGTCGCCATTCTGTTCTCAATTGCCGTAGGATTCATCGCGGTGCGCGGCATCACCGGCTCGACGAACGTGGCGATCGCGATCAACGTCATTCAGCTCGTTTCGCTTGTCGGCTTCAGCGTGCTCGCGATCATGTTCAGGATGCAGAATCCGCTTCACGCGACCACGTGGGCTCACCCGAACGCCTTTTCGATCACGTTTCCGCACAGCCTATCGGCGATGCTCTTCCAGTCCACGATTGCGATACTCATACTCGTCGGGTTCGAGTCCTCGACGTCCCTGGCAGGGGAGGCGATTAACGCGAAACGGGACATCCCGCGCGGCGTCCTCCTCTCCCTCGTGATCCAGGGGCTGTTCGCGTACCTTTTTGAGTACTTTGCGGCCAACTACGCCGTGAGCGAGAAGCTTGTCAATGTCGCGGCGGACGGCACCAAGACGTTCGGGATGGACGCCGCCGCGGCATCCGGCGCGCCTATCGGCGACCTGACGCGGCTGATCGGCGACTCCATGCTCGGCGGGAATGGGTTCATCCTTATGATCATTATCGCCATCACCGTCGGCCTCGCTGTCCTTGGGACGACACTCGCGGCGATGAATACCGCCGTCAGGATAAGCTTCGCGATGGCGCAGGACAAGGAGATGCCCGCCTTGATGGGTGCCCTTCACGGGAAGCACGCCACGCCGCATATGGGCGTCTGGTTCCTTGTCGCGGTATCGGCGATCATCGGATCGGTGGGTGTCCTGAATGTCACGGCGCTCACGGGGATCACGCTTGCCTCGAATATCGGGACGTTTATTCTCTATGCGCTCATCTGCGGCCTGACGTTTGTGACGTTCGTCGGCAGGTCCGAGTTCCACAGCGTGAAGCATGCGGTGATCCCGCTCGTCGGCCTCCTGGGGAACATCGGACTCCTCGTCGGGGTTGTTGTGATAGGGCTGACGACGCCCGGTGTCTCTGCCGACGCGACGCAGATGGCAATATGGATGACTGTCGGATGGGGAGTCATAAGCGCGGTGTATCTTGTGATGAACAGCCGGAAGCACGCGAAACACATCGTCCCTCCGGCGCATATGATGGGCGGGCAGGCTGCGCCGAACAAGTAGTTTCGTTAAATATCAGCAACGCTGAGAAAAATCGCCTTCGCAGCAAAGGGAGGGGACTGGTGGGGTCCTCCTCCCTTTCTGCGTATTTACATTGAAGTTCATGACATCAGACGAATTGCCGGAAATAGACTCGCACGGTATCAGCCGCCCTGGGAAAGTGCGTGAGGACAACCAGGATGCCATCAGGTTTTGCCGTCCTGACGACCTCACGGTGAAGTACGGACCTCTCTACGGCATTGCTGACGGGATGGGGGGGTACTCCCACGGAGGCGTCGCAAGTTCACTGGCGCTTGAGACGTTCTTCGATACGTTTTACAAGAGCAACGGAGTATCCCTCCCCCAGAAGCTCCGCCTCGGAGTGCAGAACGCCAATCTGGGGATATTTCAAACCGCGCAGCGGCTCGGCGTGGCGAAGATGGGGACGACGCTCACCGCGGTGAACCTGGTCGGAAAAACTCTCAACCTGGTGCACGTCGGGGACAGCCGGGCGTATCTCATACGTGACAATGTCGCAAGGTGTCTCACGAACGATCACACGCGCGTCGGGGAGATGGTCCGCATGAAGATGCTCTCCCCCGAGAAGGTCCGCACACACGCCCAGCGGTCCGTCCTCAGCAAATGCCTTGGCGTGGGGCTCTTTGTTCAGCCCGACATATTTCAGGTCCAGGTCCAGGAAGGAGACATCATCGTTCTCTGCACTGACGGCGTATGGTCAGTCGTCGAAGATGCGGAATTCTCTCTCCTCGCAACCGCCTGCAGCGGCCCTGAGGACCTGAGCCGACAGATTTATGAGCTCGCAATGAACCGGGACAGCGACGACAATCTCTCAATCGTTTCGCTCTATATTCGCCGCCTCCCGACGGGGGACCCGGCTGACGATTCCGAGCCCGCTTGGCCCATGCGGCTCCTCAGGAGGCTCATCAACCGGCGCGGGGAGCCGTGACCCGATCCGTGCCCGATTCTGCAATTCTGGCCGATTGGCTGCTCCGGGCTGCATTTCCGGGTCGGCCATAATATCGCATTTGAAGGGAATTCTCAATATAATGAGGGGTTGAACGATGTCGAATGGATCCGGAACAACTTACTCCGCCTCGATGCTCCAGATAAGTGACCAGTTTGACCACTTCCAGATCAAGGGGCATATCGCACAGGGGGGGATGAGCGATATCTACCGGGCGGTCGATCTCCTGAACGGCAGGGAAGTTGCGCTCAAGATTCCGGACAAGTCGATCATCGGTGACCCGGCGCAGTATGAGCGCTTCCAGCGCGAGCTGGAGGTAATGCGGACGCTGAGTCATCCTGCGATCCAGAAGGGCCTCGGGTCGGGGCGGTTCAACAACACCCCGTATCTTGTGACGGAGCTTGTCACTGGCGAATCGATGCGGGAGCTTGTGAAGCGCGCGGCGCCGATGGAGCCCGGGGCGGCGGTAGCCCTCATACGGAAGATCGCCGACGGACTGGCGCACTGCCATGAGCACGATATCATCCACCGCGACGTCAAGCCCGAGAACATACTCATCGGTGCCGACGGTCAGCCCGTGATACTCGATTTCGGTCTGGCGCTCACGAAAGGGGCGCACCGCGTCACGTATGCCAATCTGAGCAACGCCGCCGGGACGCCGGACTACATGTCGCCCGAACAGATCGAGGGACACCGCGGCGACAGACGGACCGACCTCTATGCCGTCGGCGTCATGTTTTTCGAGCTTCTCACGGGGCATCCGCCTTTCACCGGCGACAACCCGCTTGCCGTGATGTCCCAGCACCTTCAGGGGGGAATCCCGAGGCTTGACAAAGTTCAGCCCGGCGTCTCTCCCCAGCTCGCCGCGGTCGTGCTGAAGTGTCTCCGGCGCGAGCCCGATGACCGCTACGCGGACATGCGCGCGCTGATGTACGATCTCGACAACCTCGATCAGGTAAACACAGCGATACTCGAGGAATCCTCCAAACAACGAAGCTCCGCCCGATGGTGGCGCTCCCCGAAACTGGTACCCGCAGGCATCGCGATTGTCCTGATGCTTGCGATAATCGCGCTTGCATTCGGACTCCAGGCTCTGCATAAATGAAAACCAAAAACCCTCCTCCTACTGCAAACGACCTCCTTGCGCTGGTCGAGACACACCGTGTAAAGTTCATCGACCTCCAGTTCACCGACGTCGGCGGCGCCGTCAAGAACGTCACGATACCGACAAAGGAGCTCGCCGGGACGCTTAACCACGGGATATGGTTCGACGGCTCGTCCATTGAGGGGTTCGCGCGGATCGCAGAGAACGACATGTACCTTTTCCCCGATGCCTCCACGTTCGCCATACTCCCGTGGCTCGTGGAGAACGAAATCACGGCGCGTCTGATCTGCAACATCTACACGCCGGACGGCCAGCCCTTCGTGGGAGATCCCCGGGCGGTCCTTACGCGCATGCTCGGCGTGGCGGAATCCATGGGATACGTGTACAACACAGGTCCGGAGATGGAGTTCTTCCTCCTGAAGCCGGGTGAGGGAGGTGAGCTTGACCCTCCAAGACCGCAGGACAGCGCAAGCTATTTCGACCAGCCGACCGACCTGGTCGCCACGGGTCTCTGGCGTCTCGTCGCCAATGCGCTTGCCGCGATCGGCATTGAGGCCGAGGCGATGCACCACGAGGTCGCCACCGGCCAGCACGAATTCGATCTCCGCTATGCGGACGCGCTGAAGACGGCGGACAGCACTGTTGCATTCAGAGTCGTCATGAAGATCCTGGCGCAGCAAAAGGGATTGTATGCCACGTTCATGCCGAAACCCATCAGGGGGATCAGCGGGAGCGGCATGCACGTCCATCAGGGACTGAGCTACAAGGCGAACGGGTCAAATGCGTTCAGCGACCCCGGTGATCCTCACGGTCTCTCGAAAATCGCAAAGCACTTCATCGCGGGACAACTTGCGCATGCGCGGGGGATGTGCGCGGTCCTCGCGCCGCTTGTGAATTCCTACAAGCGCCTGGGGGCGTACGAAGCGCCCGTCCACATAACGTGGGGGAGGATCAACCGCTCCGCGCTGATACGGATCCCGCGCGCACACACGGCGGAATCGACGCGCATCGAGCTAAGATGTCCCGATCCAAGCTGTAACCCGTACCTGGCGTTTGCCGTCATGCTCGGCGCGGGGCTCGACGGGATCAGCCGTGAGCTCCAGGTGCCGGAAGCGATGGAAGAGAACGTCTATGCTGCCGCGGACACAAGGGGGAAGCCGCCTCTGAACGTCCTTCCGGGGTCCCTTTCCGAGGCGATCGAGGAACTCGAGCAGGACGCCGTGATCCGTGAATCTCTTGGCGCGCACATCTGTGAACGATTCATAAGCGCAAAACGCCTCGAGTGGGACGACTACCGCCTTGAAGTAACCCCGTGGGAGCTGTCGAAGTACCTGACAAACTACTGAACGGCATTCCCTGTCTCTCACTCGTAGCGGAGCGACTCGACCGGATTGGCCCTTGCGGCCTTCACGGCCTGGAAACTCACAGTCACCAGCGCTACAATCATCGCCGCGCCCCCTGCCAGAACGTAGACCCATACGCTCATCGGGGCTCTGTATGCAAACCCGTTCAGCCATGCGCTCGTGCCGAGGTAAGCGGCCGGCCAGGCGATCAGGTTCGCAATGAGGACCCAGCCGGCAAGGTCTCCGGATATCAGATAGATGATCTCCGGGATGGACGCGCCGAGTACCTTCCGTATGCCAATCTCCTTCACTCTTCGCTCTGCGGAGAATGCGGCAAGACCAAAAAGTCCCAGGCAGGAGATGATGATTGCAAGCCCCGCGAAGTACCGTGAAAGCTCGGCGACCCGGGCCTCGGAGGCATACAGCGCCTGGTAGTCCTGATCGAGGAATTTGTAGTCGAATGAAAAGCCGGGGTTATAGGCGCGGTAGAATTCCTGCAGATCGTCGATGGTTTCTTTTTCCATTCCGGCCCTGACCCTCGCCATCACGATCATGGTCTTCTGCGGCTCCAGGACGAAGAAGAGGGGCTTCACATGTTCGTGGAGCGATTCAAAGTTGAAATCTCTGGTGACGCCGATGATCTGTCTGTTCTTTCCCCAGAGGTTGACGGATTTGCCGACCGGGTCTTTCAGCCCCATGACGGCCAATGCCGCCTCATTGAATATGATCGCCGAACTGTCCGTTCCGTAGTCCCGCGAGAAGCTCCTCCCTTCGGCAATTGTGATGCCGAGTGTTTCCAGCAGGCCGTAGTCGACGCTTGCCGCGGCAAAGAGGATCAAGTCTCCCTGTTTCTTCCCTTCCCAGTAGAGGCCGTATGTCGAGCTGTTGACCCCGATGATGCTCTGCATCATGACTGACGCATTCACGATCCCCGGCATTCGCCTGACTTCAGTGAGAAACGCCTCGTGATTCTGCGCCACGCGCCCTTCCTTGTCAAAATAGATGACGTTGTCCCTGTGAAAGCCGATATCCCGCGTGTTGATGAAGTCCATTTGTCTGCGCACGACGAGAACGGCGATAATGAGGACGATGGACAGGGTGAACTGGAACACAACAAGGCCCTTCCGGGCCAGCAGCGCGCCTGCGGACCGGGCGAGTTTTCCCTTCAAAATGACGACCGGGTTGAGCGCGGACAGGTAAATTGCCGGATAACTCCCCGCGATGAGACCGGTGAGAACCGTCAGGCCCAGCATGAACTCGACAAGACCGGCGTCAAATGTGATGGAGAGATGCTTTCCGGTGATCTCGCTGAACCGGGGGAGAAAGATCTCGACGATCGCAACGGCGATGATGAGTGATGCGAGCGTCATGACAAGCGATTCTCCGAGGAACTGCAGGACGAGAGATTTGCGGGGTGCGCCTATGGCCTTCCGGATCCCGACTTCTTTCATCCTTACCGAGGCTTTCGCCGTGGAAAGGTTCATGAAATTGATGCAGGCGATAAGGACGATGAAGAGGGCGATGAGTGAGAGAAGCCGCACGTACTCAATCCTCCCTCCGGTCAGGACGCCGTTCTCATATGCATTATACAGATAGCTGTCTGCATAAGGCCTCATGAAAAGCGTGACATTGGAGTACGAGGCTCTGGCCTTGATGAACCCTGCGATCTTTCCGTTGACGTCGGATGCGTTCGTCCCCTTTTTGAGAAGGACGTACGTGCCCGGTCCGTGGTTACCCCAGTTCATCTCCCTGTGGATGCTGTTGCAGAAATCAACCCACCCGTCGAATGCCAGTACGAAGTCAAACCGTTCCGTGGAATTTGAAGGCACGCCCTTGAATACTCCGGAGACGACGACCTGTCTCTTGAAACCGAGGAGCTGCCACTCGAGAGGTTTGCCGACAACATTGTCTGTCGTGTTGAATATCTTGAGCGCGAGCTGTTCTGAGATGACAACGGAACCCGCGGGGGTCAGCACCCCGTCCGGAGTCCCCTGAAGAAGCTCATAGGGGAACACGTTGAAGAAATCCTTTCCGGCAAACTGCCCCGTTGACTTGACCGTCCTGTCGCCGGTGGTGAGTGTGAAATTCCCGAACCACGAAGAGGGCGTCACCGCGGTGGCGTATTCGATTTCAGGAACCTCAGGCACGAGGGATTGCGCCAGCAGGTCCGGCGTGGCGGGTTGTGTGGTTATGCCGTTGGCGTTCTTCGAATTCTCCATCACCTGGAATCGCAGGTCGTCACCCGTGCCGAACGTATTCACGTGCAATTCATCGTTCACCCAGATGTAGATAAGCAGTGCACATGCCAGTCCGGTCGACAATCCGATCAGGTTTATGAGGAACGTGCTCTTGAATTTCCGGAAGTTCCTGTAAATGACGAGGAGGTTATGTCGTAGCATTGGGTCCTGATCCCCGGAGATGTCTTTATGAGCAGCGCGGAATGGCAATCCGATTGCAATATTCAGGCCATCGAATATCGCTGCAATTGCCGGTGAAATGCAGCCGCATATGCCTGGTCGCGTCCGGTTTTGTTACAGTAGATGTCCGGAAATGGACAACCTCATGACGTAAAACGATGCATGCCTTGACGCGGGGATGCAGAAGAGGGGGCTGTAAATATTGAGACTGAATATCTTTGGTCAGACATGACAGGATGAGTCATATTTGAAGTGTCCAAGAATATCAGATTTTGCGGCCATATTTGTCACAAACAGACGCCTTTCCATGCCCGAACATGGAACGGTTCGCACATCGGCACTGTTTGCACTGTGACCGGGGAGTAATGTCTTCTCCGCACACTCAAACAGGGAGTTCGAATGGCAGAAAAGAAGATCATCGCTGTGGTTGGTGCAACCGGCGCGCAGGGCGGCGGGCTGGTCCGGGCAATACTGAAAGACCCGACCGGGGGCTTCAGCGCGCGTGCACTGACGAGAGATGTCAATTCAAGCGGAGCGAAGGCGCTCGCGGCTCTTGGGGCCGAAGTTGTAGCCGCGGACGTCGATGACGTGGAGAGTCTCAAGAGAGCATTCAAGGGCGCGTATGGCGCATACTGCGTCACGTTTTTCTGGGCGCATATGTCCCCGGAGAAAGAGATAGCGAACGCAAAATCGATGGCCGAGGCGGCGAAATACGCAGGGGTACAGCATACGATCTGGTCCACGCTGGAAGACACGCGAAAGTGGGTTCCGCTCGGCGACGAACGCATGCCGACGCTCCAGGGGAAGTACAAGGTCCCTCATTTTGACGCCAAGGGGGAATCGAACCACCTGTTCACCGATCTCGGGGTCCCCGTCACGTTCCTTCAGACGTCGTTCTACTGGGACAACCTGATATTCTTCGGCATGGGCCCGAAGAAAGGTCCCGACGGAAAACTGGGAATCACTTTCCCGATGGGCGGCCGGAAGCTCCCGGGCATCGCGGCGGAAGACATCGGCAAGTGCGCGTACGGGATATTCAAAGGCGGGAAGAAGTTCATCGGTAAGACCGTCAGCATCGCGGGAGAGCACCTCACGGGAGCGCAGATGGCGGCCGGGCTCTCGAAATCTCTCGGACGCGAGATTCGATACAACGAAATTGCTCCGGAGGTCTACAGGAGTTTCGGGTTTCCCGGAGCGGACGATCTGGGGAACATGTTCCAGTTCAACAGGGACTTTGAGAAGGAGTTTTGCGGGGTGAGGGACCTTCAGTCGACGCGTGCCCTCAATCCGGAACTCAAGACGTTCGAACAATGGCTTGCACAAAACGCCGGTCGGATTCCGGTCGAATAGCGTTGAGATCCTCGCTCTGATAACGCGCCCCGCTCCCCCCGGAGAAGGCCCGGCTCTTCATCAGAGAGTGATTCAGGAGTCCATGTCAGAGACCGGGGCGCTGTTTGTTCCGGCGCGGACCAGTGTCAGGACCGTGATCTCCGAGCGGGCGGCGAGCCTGACAGGAGGCCCCCAGTATCCGGTCCCCTTGCTGACGTAAATCCAGGTCTCTCCGTATTTGTGGAATCCCTTGATAAATGGCTGGCCGATCGTGGCCAGCAGATTCCAGGGAAAGAACTGCCCTCCGTGCGTGTGCCCTGATATCTGGACGTCGAATCCCGCCTTCGCTCCTTCGTACAGGCTTTTTGGCTGGTGCGCCAGGAGTATCTTGACGTCGGCTGCGGGCGCCCCGGCGATCGCGCGGTGGGGGTCCGAGCGATGCCCCGGTATAAATCCCCCCGCGGAGGAATCCGTGACACCGGCCAGCACGATCGTCCCTCCCCCCTGACGTATCACCCTGTGCTCGTTGAGAAGCACGTCGAACCCGAGCCTCCGTGCCTCTTCGATCCAGGGCAGCGCACCGGAATAATATTCGTGATTCCCCGTAATGAAATACCGCCCGAACCGCCCCTGCAGGTTCTTGAGCGGCTCGACGTGTTCTCTGAGGCGCTCCACGGACCCGTCCACCATGTCCCCGGTGAATGCCACGATGTCCCCCATCTGCGCATTTGCCATCTCGACGATCGTCTCGACGAACGGGCGCGTCACGGTGAGGCCCGCGTGAATGTCCGAGATCTGGACGATCCTGAATCCCTGGAGCGAGCCGGGGAGATCACGGAGAGGGACGTCGACCCGCACGATCGCGGGACGCCTTCGTGCCTCGTAGATCCCGTATGCCGTCAGCCCGCCCGCCGCGGCGATGACCCCGAGGTTCATCGACTGGACGAGGACTTCCCGCCGGTGCGGGTCGGCCGGAGCCGCGCTGGCGCTCGTTCCCGCGGAGAGCCACGGCACTATCGCGAAGAGCTTTTGCGCTGCGATCACGAGCATCCATGCGGCGTCCCGGAGGAGGAGAATGGTGATGACGAGTGAGAAGAACCCGAGGCTTACGTACGCTCCCCACTCGAGCTCCGTCTTCCACGGGATGTCGATCCTGTTGAATTCGATGGACATCGTCGCGATCGGGAGGAGTATAAGAACCGCGAGCGCTCCCCAGGCAACCCAGTTCCACGGTGCCGGGAAATGGAGCGGTATGATCAGGCGCCAGCCGGCGTACCCGTACCCCGCGCCGACAATGCTGAAAGCGATGATAAACCAGAGGACGTACGACACTGTGATGCTCCCTTTCTTCTCTGAAGGCCTCTTTTACGATACGAAAGACCTTCCCGGCTTACAAGGGAATGTCCGTCGGCCTGCTTTGCGTTTCTTCCCCTGAATCTGTATGTTAATAAGCTCCTATCTCCTTCATTGTGAAGGTGATACGAAGATAAGGCCTGCATTTCAGCACGATACTCAAGGGGGGGTGGCGGGGGAATGGAACTTGAAGAACGATATGCGAACCTGATTGATTACCTTACGGACTATATCTATACGGTAAGGATTCAGGATGGTGTCGCGGTGGAGACCTACCATGGACCGGGCTGCGTCGCCATAACGGGGTACACGTCGGAGGACTACCGGGCGAATCCCGATCTCTGGTCCAGCATGGTGCCCCGCGCCGACCGGGAGAAGGTCCTCGAGCAGGCGCGGCGGGCGCTTGCGGGTGAACGGATGCAACCGCTGGAACACAGGATCATACACAGGGACGGTTCGACCCGTTGGATCCGGAATACTATCGTCGTGACGAAGGACGCCGCAGGCGTCCCCATCGCGTATGACGGCCTGATCAACGACATTACACGACTAAAGAAGTCGGAGGCGGAGGAGGCGATTCGCCATCAACAGCTCGTGCAGGCGGACAAGATGGCCTCCCTGGGGGTGCTGATCTCGGGGATCGCCCACGAGATCAACAACCCGAACAACTTCATACTCCTCAACGCGCGCCTCTTCCAGAGGATCTGGGCCGACATACTCCCCGTTCTCGATCATTACAGGGAGCAGAGCGGTGATTTCAGCGTGGCGGGGCTCCCGTACAGCTCCTCGCGCGACAAACTGTCGCAGTCCCTTGACGCAATCCTTCAGGGCTCGGACCGGATTCAGGGGATCACGAAGAGCCTGACGGAATACGCGAAACACGACGGCGGAAAGCTCGGGGAGCCGGTCGATATCAACAGGGTTGTCGCGCTGGCGGTCACACTGACGGAGAATCTCATAAACCGCTCGACGGCGAATTTCAGAACCGACTACGGCGCCGGCATCCCACCGATACGGGGAAATGCGCAGCAGCTCGAGCAGGTGATTGTGAACCTGATTACAAACGCATGCCAGTCGCTCACGGGCAATACTGCGGAAGTGCGCATCATAACGTATTATGCCAGGGAGACAAACGAAGTGGGGGTCATGGTCAAGGATGCCGGGAGCGGCATCCGTGAATCGGACCTGAAATACATCATGGATCCGTTCTTTACGACGAAGAGAGACCGCGGGGGGACAGGCCTCGGACTCTCCGTCTCGAACAACATCGTCAAAAGCCACGGCGGGTCGCTTGTCCTTACAAGTGAACCGGGTCGGGGGACGAGGGCGATCGTGACGCTCCCCGTTCTCCAGCCCGCGTAACGTGGAGCCGGCGGACGCATTCAGATGAAATCCAACCTCACACCGGTGCACCCGGTACTGTTTGTCGACGACGAGGAGAACTATCTCCTCAGCCTCGAGCTCACGATGTCGTCGAACGGGATCACCAACATCGAAACGTGCAACGACAGCCGCAAAGTGATGTCGCTGTTGGCCGCGCGCCAGTACTCCCTCGTCGTCCTCGACATCAACATGCCGCATATTTCCGGCGTGGAGCTCCTTCCGCAGATCGTCGGCGCGTACCCGGGCACGCACGTCATCATCGTCAGCGCCGTCGACGACGTCGAGAACGCCGTGCTCTGCATGAAGAAGGGGGCGTTTGACTACGTCCTGAAGCCTGCGGACGACACGCGGCTCGTTGCCGCGATCCGCCACGGACTCGAGCTGGACGAGATCCGGAGCGAAAACGAAATGCTGAAGCAATCGCTCCTCCGGGACCAGATTCAGAACCCGGAGGCGTTTGAGGGGATCATCACGCATGCGCACGCGATCCGCTCCCTGTTCAGATACATCGAGGCTGTCGGGGGAACGAACCTTCCGATACTCATCACGGGTGAGACCGGGACCGGGAAGGAGCTTTTTGCCGCCGCGGTCCACAGGGTGAGCGGCCGGAGCGGGGAGCTCGTGACGGTGAATGTCGCAGGCGTCGACGATAATTTCTTCTCCGACACGCTCTTCGGCCACAGGAAAGGGGCATTTACCGGGGCGGAGTCCGAACGGAAAGGGCTTATCGAGAGGGCGGAGAACGGGACTCTCTTTCTTGATGAAATCGGCGACCTGAGCATCGAATCGCAGGTCAAGCTT
>Ga0182021_10001737_pt1 | contig 25265 bp, 15 predicted proteins | sample 612E3MmetaG_FD_120493 | JGI IMG/M metagenome (GOLD analysis project Ga0182021, IMG submission 120493) | Permafrost microbial communities from Stordalen Mire, Sweden - 612E3M metaG (Illumina Assembly) | ecosystem: Environmental > Terrestrial > Soil > Wetlands > Permafrost | place: Sweden... | reverse complement strand
CGAGCCGTCTCGGCTCCACCGGGGAAGGTCGTCTCACGCTCGTCGTAGTAGCTGAGAGCCTCGGTGAGGATGCTTTCGGTGAGCTGCACCACGTCGGTCGCCGCTTCGAGGTCCGCCACCGTAAAGCGCGTCGGGTAGTACTGCGTCAGCTCGACCACCAGGCCGTCGAGGTCCCAGTCTTCGGGGAAGTTGCTCGGGCAATTGTTGGCGACGACGCGGTCGACCGTGCCCGTGAGCAGCTCCTCGGTGTGGGCCTTCAGGTCCTCGCCGTCGATTATCTGCAGCCGGCGGGCGTAGATCACCTTGCGCTGCTCGTTGCGGACCTCGTCGTACTTGAGCAGCTCCTTGCGGGTCTCGGCGTTGCGGCCCTCGACGGTGTGCTGGGCGCGCTCGATCGCCTTGGTGACCATGCGCGCCTCGATGGGAACGTCGTCGGGCAGGGCCCGGCCCATCACCCAGCTGACGGCCCCGGTAGCGAACAGCCGCATCAGCTCGTCCTCGAGCGAGAGGTAGAACCGGCTCTCACCAGGGTCCCCCTGACGGCCGGACCGGCCGCGGAGCTGGTTGTCGATGCGCCGGCTCTCGTGGCGCTCGCTCCCGAGAACATAGAGGCCGCCGAGGTTGCGCACCTCTTCTGCCTCGGCGGCGCAGTGCTGCCTGAACTTCTCCAGCAGCGACTCGTAGCGCTGGCGGCCCTCGTCGGTGTCGAGCTCCAGGCCGAGGGCGCGCACCTCGTCGCGGGCGAGGCCCTCGGGGTTGCCTCCGAGCACGATGTCCACGCCGCGTCCTGCCATGTTCGTGGCGACGGTGATCGCATGAAGGCGCCCCGCCTGGGCGACGATCATGGCCTCCTGGGTGTGGTGCTTGGCGTTCAGCACGTGGTGAGGGATGCCTTGTTTGTCCAGGAGCAGGGACAGCTCCTCGGACTTGGCCACCGACGCCGTGCCGACGAGCACGGGCTGGCCCAGCTCGTATCGCTCCTTCAGGTCCTCGATGACCGCCTCGAACTTCGTCGCCTCGGACTTGAAGATGAGGTCCGCCTCGTCGTTGCGGACCATCGGCCGGTGCGTCGGGATCGGGACGACGTGCAGCTGGTAGGTCGAGGCGAACTCGGCCGCCTCGGTCTCCGCGGTGCCGGTCATACCGGAGAGCTTCTCGTACATGCGGAAGTAGTTCTGGAGCGTGATCGTCGCCCAGGTGTGGTTCTCGTCTTGGATCTTGACCCGCTCTTTTGCCTCGACGGCCTGGTGGAGGCCGTCGGACCAGCGTCGGCCCTCCATGATGCGACCGGTGAACTCGTCGACGATCTTCACCTCGCCGTCGGCGACGAGGTAGTCCTTGTCCCTGTGGTAGAGCTCCTTGGCCTGCAGGGCCTTCTCGAGCTGATGGACATAGTTGACGGCGACCGAGTCGTAGAGGTTCTCCACGCCGAGCTGGCGCTCGACTTTGGCGATGCCGGCCTCGGTCGGCACGACGGTCCGCTTCTCCTCGTCGACCTCGTAGTCGCCGTCCCTGCGAAGGGTCCGCACGACGCTGGCGAACTGGTAGTAGAGCTTCGTCGAGTCGTTGGACGGCCCGGAGATGATGAGCGGCGTCCGCGCCTCGTCGATCAGGATCGAGTCGACCTCGTCGACGATCCCGTAGACGTGCCCGCGCTGCACCATGTGCTCGCGCCGCGAGGCCATGTGGTCGCGCAGGTAGTCGAAGCCCATCTCGGTGTTCGTGCCGTATGTGACATCGGCCGCGTAGGCAGCCGCCTTGGCGGCGAAGTCGTCGACCTCGGGCGTGATGAGCCCGACGGTGAGCCCGAGGAATTGGTAGATCTGGCCCATCCATTCGGCGTCACGCCGGGCCAGGTAGTCGTTGACGGTTATGACGTGCACGCCGCGCGAGGGAAGGGCGTTCAAATAGACGGGCAGGGTCGACACGAGCGTCTTTCCCTCACCGGTCTTCATCTCGGCGATCCACCCGAAGTGAAGCGCCATACCGCCCATGAGCTGGACGTCGAAATGACGCTGGCCGATCGTGCGGACCCCCGCCTCCCGTACGACGGCGAAGGCTTCCACCAACAGGTCGTTCAGGTCCTCGCCCTGTTCGAGCCGCTCGCGGAATTCGACCGTCTTGGCGGCTAGCCCGGCGTCGGTCAGGGCCTGCATCTCAGGCTCGAGCGCGTTGATCGAAGGCACGATTGCCTCCAGGCTGCGGACCTTCTTGCTTTCGCCCGCGCGAAGTACCTTCCCGAACACGCTCACGACGGACCATTGTAGGCCGCCGCCTCGGCGACTCCGGATCGGGTCGGTGGCCTCCTGGTCCTGCGAGCGGCTTTCAGCCGGCGGACACGGGAATCCGCTGGCGCAGCCGGCGAGGTCGGCCGGCTTCGACCGAGACGAGCGAGCCGACGAGATGGTGCGGAGCGGCTCGCTCGATGCGGACCCCGACAAAGGTGCCGACGGCGATGGCGGCTGCGCCGGGTGGCGCGAAGTGGACGAGCTTGCCCTGTCCGGTCCTCGCGGAGAGCACGGCCGGGTCCTTTTTGGAGGGGCCCTCCACGATGGCCTCCTCGACCCTGCCCACCCGCGCCAGGTTGCGGGCGAGGGCGGACCGCTCGATCACCACCTTGAGCCGCTCGAACCGGTCGGCGATCTCTTCGGGCGGCACGAACGCCTCTTTCATGTCTGCGGCGCGCGTGCCGGGCCTCGGCGAGAAGATGAAGGTGAAGGCGCTGTCATAAGCCGCCTCTGCCGCCACTTCCAAAGTGCGCGCGAAGTCCTCCTCGGTCTCACCCGGGAAGCCGACGATGATGTCGGTCGTAACGGCCAGGTCAGCGATCGCCCCCCTCGCCTCCTCGAGAAGGCCGAGGTAGCGCTCGGCGGTGTAACCCCGGCGCATGGCGGCAAGGACACGGTCGCTGCCGGACTGCAGGGGGAGATGGAGCTGCTCACAGACGGTGGGCGTCTCGGCCATGGCGGCGATCGTCTCGGGCCGGAGGTCCTTCGGATGGGGACTCGTGAACCGGACGCGGCGGATACCGGGCACGGCCCCGAGCGCCCGGAGCAGGTCGGCGAACAGCGGGCGCGGGCGCGATGCGCCCTCGCCCACCCATCGCTCTCCGGCGAGGAAGGCCAGCTCACCTTGATCGGCGCCCGATCCCCGCCACTTCGTCGTCAGGTCCCGGCCGTAGGAGTTGACGTTCTGGCCGAGCAGGGTGATCTCGACCGTCCCTTTGGCCGCGAGCTCCTCGAGCTCTGCCACGAGCTCGCCGAAGGGCCGGCTGACCTCCGGGCCCCGGACCTCGGGGACGATGCAAAAAGCGCAGGAGTTGTTGCAGCCGACCTGGATCGTGACCCAGGCGGCGTAGGGCTGGCCGTGGCGGACCGCCATCGCGCCAGGGAAGTCTGTGGTGTCCTCGGGACCCGGGGCGTCCAGCACCTCGAACACAGGCCCTCCCCCGCTTCGCGCCTTGTCCAACAGGAAGCCGACGCGGCCGACGTTGTGGGTCCCGAAGACGGCGTCGAGAAACGGCGCCCGTTCCAACAACGTCTCGCGGTCTTTTTGGGCGAGGCAGCCGCCGACGGCGATCTGCATGCCGGGCCTCTGCTCTTGGACCGACTTCAGATGGCCGAGGTGCCCGTACAGCTTGTCGTCGGCGTTCTGGCGTATGCAGCACGTGTTGAGCACGACAACGTCCGCCTCGTCGAGGTTCTCGGTCCGGGCCAAGCCCTCCGCGGCGAGCACCGACGCGATGCGCTCGGAGTCGTGCTCGTTCATCTGGCACCCGAAGGTGCGAACGAGGAATCTGCGAGGTTCGGCCACCGAAGAAGGTTAGGCGCTACGGGGCCGGCGGACTCCCCCGGGCGCCGTAGGATTCGGCGCGGAGGCGGCGTTGGACCGAGATCAGCTGGTTTCACTCCTCAGGGCTCACCGGGAGGCGCTCGCCGCCCAGCTCACGGAGCTGGCCGAGCCCGTGCGTGCTCCGGGTGTCCAGATGCAGTTCGGCAAACGGGCCGGAGACCACACCGCGGATGCCGTCCTGCAGATGACGCGGACCATCTCGGCCGGACAGCTGGCGCAGGTCGCGGCTGACATCGACCGGGCCCTCGACAAGCTCGAGGAGCACACGTACGGGACCTGCGACGAGTGCAAGGGGCCGATCGCCCCGGAGCGGCTGGAGGCGCTCCCGTGGGCCACGCGGTGTGTCGGCTGCCAGGGTCAGAGACAAAGACAGCAAAAGACAGGGACCAGGTAAGTACTAGCCCATGCGGGCCGTCGGCGAGGTGCCGAAGCGGGCCGCAACGGCCTGTTTCAGCCCGTGCGGCCAGCTGCCGACCACCGCGTCCGAAGCCGAGACGAGTTGCCGCTGGGCCTGCCCGTCGCCGGCTAAGGCGCGTACGCACAGCTCCGGCTCCAGGTTCGCTATCCCCAAGATGGTGCCCGCGCAGTGGAGCGCCCCGGCGAGCAGGACGAGATTCGCCGAGCCCGTGTACAACCACCCGGAGAAGGACGCCAGCTCGTCGTAGAGGCGCCGGACGTCTCCGCTCGAGTCCTTTATGCCCGCTACCGGCAGCTCGGGCAGGATCGTCACGGGCACCCCGGGAGGGGAAGCCGCCGGGAAGTGGTACGCGAGCACGGGCACCCCGCCGGCCGCCTCGGAGACGACCTCGTAATACCTGCGGGGGTCGGAGCTCTGCTGCGGCGAGAGCGCCAGCACTCCGTCGGCACCTGCCCCGACGACGATCCGGGTCAGTCGAGCTGCCTGAGGGGCCGAGGGAGCGCCCGAGCCCGCAAGCACGACGACCTCTGACGGCAGGGCGGCCCTCACTGCGCCGACGAGGAGCGCTCGCTCCTCCGGCTCGAGCGAAGCCGCCTCCCCGTTGGAGCCGGCGACGAGCACGGCCTTGACCCCGAGACCCGCGAGCCGGGTCGCGAGCTCGACCGTGGCGCCGGTATCGACGGCTTGGGAGGAGTCGAAGATCGTAAGCAGCGCCACGCCGACCCCGGAGAAGATCGGGGCGCTCACTTCGCACTCCGCTCGGCTGCGGGGGCGGGGGCGGGGGCGGGGGCGAAGCCTTGCCGCAGCGTGTTCTCCGTCACGACTCTCGGCCGCACGAATTGGAGCAGGTAGTCGGGACCTCCCGCTTTCGAGCCGATTCCCGACATCCCGTGGCCCCCGAACGGCTGCCGGCCGACAACCGCCCCGGTGATCGCCCGGTTGATGTAGATGTTGCCTCCCCTCAGGTCCGTCGAGGCACGCGCTATGTGCGACGGCGAGCGTGACACTATCCCGGCCGTCAGAGCGAAGTCGGTCTGGTTGGCGAGCTCCAGCGCCTGCTCGAAGTGCCGAGCCGGCAGCACGGCCGCCACGGGGCCGAAGATCTCCTCGGTGACGAGGCGAGAGCCCGGTGTGACGCCGTCGACGATGGTCGGCCCCACGAAATAGCCCGTGGCGGGCAGCTCGTCTCGTCTGAGCACGACGCGGCCGAACTGATCGGCACAGTCCTGCCAGCCGCGGATGCGCTTCACGGAGTCCTCGTCGATGACGGGGCCGAGCTCCACGCCTTGCTCGCACGGCGGGCCGATCGCCAAAGAGCGCGCCGCCTCCACGAAGCGCTCCAGGAACAGATCGTGAACGCCACCCACCGTGATGATGCGGGATGCGGCCGAGCAGCGTTGACCGGCGAACCCGAACACCGACCGGATCGCGGCCGGGACGGCCTCGTCGAGGTCGGCGTCGGAATCGACGATGAGGGCGTTCTTGCCGCCGAGCTCGGCGATGACACGGCGTATCTCGCGCTGGCCCTCGCCCGTCCGGCCCGCGGCCTCGACGATGCCGAGCCCGACAGGCTTGGAACCGGTGAAGGCGACGAGGCTGACGTCGGGGTGACTCACGAGGTGGGCGCCGATCTCCTCGCCGAGGCCCGGGACGAACGAAAGAACACCCTCCGGAAGGCCGGCCTCGGCGAGCGCCCGGACGAGCAGGGCAGCGACCGCAGGCGTCTGTTCCGCCGGTTTCAGGACGACCGTGTTGCCGGCGACGAGGGCGGCGCTGACCATGCCAGTGGCAATCGCTAGAGGGAAGTTCCACGGAGAGATGACGGCGGCAACCCCGCGCCCGTGATAGCTGAGCCGGTTGACCTCGCCCGGCGGCGACTGGACCTCGCCGCCCTCGGCGAGGCGGAGTCCCTCCCGTCCGTAGTACTCGAGGAAGTCGATCGCCTCCGCCACGTCCGCGTCGGCGTCGTCCCAGCACTTGCCGGCCTCGAAGACCTCGAGGGCGGCGGCCTCGAGCTTTCGGTGGCGCAGCCACTCGGCGCTCCGGAAGAGCACGGCAGCCCGATCTGGCATCGCGGCCCGGCTCCAGGCCCCGAAGGCCGACGCCGCGGTCTCGACCGCCCGGTCTGCCTCGGGCACACCGCAGCAGTCGGCAACCGCGACGATCCTCGACGGCTCGGCCGGGTCGACCGAGACGATCGTCCGTCGCGAACGGACCTCATGGCCACCGATCAGGCCGTGAACCTTTCCCCCGAGCGAGCCCCGCACCTTGGCGAGCGCGGCAGCCATGAGGCTCGGTGCCTCGGGAGCGAACCACCTCACCAGAGGCTCGGGCGCGTACGGCGCCGGCTTTCGCGCTTCGGTCGCAGGCCGCACGACGACCGCCTGGCGCAACCCGGACGCCGCAATCGCGTCGAGGTCGGCCTTCGGCGGGGCGACGAGAGACGCGAGCTCCTTGTGCTCGGCGAAACGAAGCCGCACGAAGCTCTCGTTCGAGGTGTTCTCCAGCAGGCGGCGGACGAGGTATGCCATGCCAGGCACGAGCTCGCCCATCGGCGAGTAGACCCGCAGGCGGAAGCCGAGCTGCCGGAAGGCCTCGTGCACGGGCTCTGCCATGCCCCACAAGAGCTGGACCTCGTAGCCGTTGTCGGGTATCCCCGCGGCCCGGCCTGCCGCGATCGCATAGGCGAGCGACCGCAGGTTGTGCGAGCCGAACGCAGCCCGCACCCGACCGTGGTAGCTGTGCACGAGCCGTACGCACCGCTCGAAATTCGCGTCTGTCTCCGCCTTGTGCTCGTAGACGGGTACCGGCCACGCCGCCGCCGCGGCGACGACGGTCTCAGTGTCCCAATAGGCGCCCTTCACGAGTCGGATCCCGAGAGGCGTCTCGCGGCGGGCCGCCCCTTCGCAGAGCGAGACAAGGTCCTCGTAGCTGTCCTGCAGGTAGGTCTGGACCACGATCCCGGCCCGGAGCCCGGCCAGCTCCGGACGGTCGAGCAGCTCCCGCACGAGCCGGTGGGTCACATGCTTGACTTCGTAGCGTTCGAGGTCGAACCACACCTGCGCGCCCTCGGCCGCGGCTGCCTGCAAGATGGGCATCAGGCGTCGCGTCGCCGAGGAGATGCCCGCGCGGGCGGTGAGGGCGGCAAAGTCAGGGGCGAGAGCTGTGGGCTTGATCGCAACCGCGACCCGGCCGAGGGCCCCGAGGTCGTCGCGCTCGAGGACCTCGTTTGCCGGCCATTGACGGCTGGCGGCGATCAGGACGGTGACGAGGTCGGCGAGGCGGGCGGCGTACCCGTCGGCCTCTGCCTGCGAGTGGGTGTGCTCTCCGAGGAGGTCGACCGTGGCGGCCCGGCCCCGCCGCCAAAGGTCCTCGAGTTTGGCAGCCGCGGCCCGGGCGTCCGTGGCGACGATGAACTGGGTCGCCATCTTGGCGACCTCCCGGCGAGCGATCCTGGCGACGAGCTTGCGGGCCCCCGGAACTCGCCCGGACCGGGTCAGACCCCAGTCGAAGAGTCCTGGTAGAACCCCGCCACCGAAGTACTCCTCGGCGTGACGGTACAGGTCGGCGTCGTCGGCCATCGCCGGCAGCGCGTCGACGAAGCGGAAGAGCTGGGTCCTGAGCGCCGCGTTCGCCATCGCCCGCCGCATGAGCCACTCGGTCCCCGGGGTGATCCTGGAGGCCCGCGTCTCGGCGCCGCCGACGAGCTCGGCTATGCCGCCTACAAGGTCGCGCACCTCGCGCTCGGGGGGAGCGACACCGGGTCCCTGGTCTTTCAGACGTCGCTTTGACACTCGGTCCGAGGCTACCCGTCGCCCGGCGCAGGGGTGGCGCCCGGCGGAGGGGTGTTGCCGGGAGCCGGTCGGCGCGGAGGAACGCGGGGTGCGGGCGACAGCACGACAGCCGGCCTGCGGGGGACCGCGTCCCCCGCAGGCACAACCGTCAAGTGATCCTCTAGAGGGCTACTTGATCGTGTAGCTGTAGGGCAGCCCGGCGAGCTCGTCCCCGGACAGCTGGCCGTAGGGGGCGACGCCGCCGACGGCGTCGTCCACATACAGCGTGCCGTTCACTGTCGAGCCTTTCGGCCCGGACGGGGTGATGGTCACGTCGATGACGACTGTCTGGCCGGGGTCGATGGTCACCGGTGAGAACGAGGCCCCGAGTTTGTCCGAGAGCGCGTAGAACAGGTCGCCTGTCGGTGAGCCCATGGCAGTGTCGAAGCCCTTGGTCTGGACGGTCATGTTGATCGTGGCCGTTCCCGTCGGTGCCGGCCCGGTGTACGGACCGCACTCCGTCGGCCCGGCAAACCACTCACCGGCGGTGACCGAGCCGCCGGACGGGTTGTAAGCGGCCGACTCCGAGGTGCTGCACAAAGGCCCGGAACCGCTGGCGGCGCTGGCGAGGTCCGGGTCGCCCGCGACGGGCTCGAAGTCGAACATCGCCGGGATGCTCGAGGTCTGCGCGAGCGAGACGCTGGAGGTCTCGGTCGGCACGAACCAGACCGGGAAGTTGCTGACCATGGGCAGCGCCACGGCGTTGGGGGCCAGCGCCGGAAGGGTGAGGCTGGTCCTGGCGTCGAGGCGCGGATCGACGAAGAAGTCCTCCGGTGTCACCCCGTTGTTCGTGACCGAGACGGGGACCGTCACCGAGGTGCCGGCCGCCAGATGGGTGCCGGCGCTGTCTGGGAGCCCCGAGGCCGAGACGCTCACCGAGTTGAGCTCGATGTCGCCTGTGAACGGCTGTGAGACCTCGTCGCCGACTATCGGCTCGGCGAATTCGACGATCAGGGTCCAGGTACCGGGCACAGGGTTCAAGGTCCAGGCCGTGAGCGTCGTGCCGGCGTTCTCGCCATATCCGAGCGTGTCGCCGTCCGGGCTCACCAGGTACGCGCCGACCGGGTCGGCCGGGTCGTTGGTGAGGGCCACGTTGGCGGTGATGTTCTTCACCCGAGGTGCGACGCGGAACTCGTAGTAGTTCACCTGGCCCTCTCCGGGCGGACGACCGTTACCTCCGGTCAGCACCCCGCTGAAGGTCCCGACGCCGCCGGACACCGGCACGAGGCTGCGCAGCGTGACGGGGATCGAGCTGCTGGTGTCGCTCTGGTCCGAGGTCACCACGAACGAGCCCTGGGCGTCGCCCGGCGACGACGGTGTCGTCGCGCTCAGCCAGACCGTCTGGCTCTGGCCGGGGTGCAGGACGAGGAAGGGCGGCCACGTCGAGCCGAAGGGAACGAACTTCTGCGTCGACACCTGCCACGGGATCGTCCCGTTGGTCCCGTTGGCCGCGGCGACGTCGCCGAATATGACGCCTGTCCAGGTTCCCGGGGCCGGATCGGTGACGTCCACGTTGCCGTAGTTGCCGACACCCTGCGGCAGGCTGTGGGCGGCGAGCCGGCCGGCCGGGTCGATCAGGATCAACCGCACCCGGGCGTTGTTGCCCAGGCTCGGGTCGGCGGGGTAGGCGATCGAGGCGTCGAGACGGTCCTGTCCTGGCGAGACGTGGAACTGGATCGTTGCGTAGTTGTTCAGGACCCCTGAGTAGTTGAGGAACTGCGGGCTCGTCGCGTCGTCGAGGGTGACGGTGCCGCTCTGCACGTTCTCGTTCTGGCCGAAGGTGCGGCCCCGGACCGTGACGACCTGGGTGTGCTGGCCCGTGTTGGTTATCGAGACCGGCCAGGTCCGGAAAGTGCCCGGGTTGCCGACGGCGCTCAGCTGGTCGGCCGACTTCAAGAGCGTCTCGCCGGTGCGATCCGGCGACCCGTCGTTGGTCGATATCGACTCCGCCATCTTCACGGCCGCGTAGCTGTTGAGGAGGCCGGCTCCCTGCTCGGTGGCCGGAGCGCCGAGGTCCGTGGCGGTGCTGTCGAGAATCGACTTGACAAGCGCCGGGGCTGGCGTGGCGCCGGAGTGCGTCAAACGGTACGCCTGGATGACGAGTGCCGCGGCACCGGCGACAAAGGGGGAGGACTCGCTCGTGCCGCCGCTTTCCTCGACATCTGACGGTGCGCCCGTGAAGTTCGTGCACTCGGTGTAGATGGCCACGTCCGTGCTGCAGGAGGCAAAGCTCAGATCACCGGGGGCGACGAGGTTGACCGTCTGCCCGGTCTCGTCGAAGCCGCCGGAGCTCAGCGAGCTGATGTTGTTGCTCAGCCAGCCCTTGGTGGCGAAGTAACGGGCGGCCGCGTAGTTCGTCTGAGCGTAGAAACGGAAGTCGGTCGAGCCGCCGACGGAGATCACGTTCGGGTCGGTCGACGGCGAGCCGATCGTGTTGGTCGACCCGGCGTCGCCGCTCGACACGCTCACGACGACTCCGGCGGCCACGGCTGCGTCGTTGAATTGCTTGGTGGCATCAAGCGCCGTGACGTCGGGAATGTTGTTGGACCCGAAGGACTCGTTGATCACATTGACGTGATCGGTCTCGACGGCGTAGTTGATCGCCTCGAGGAAATTCGACTCGGTCGTGTCCTCGCTGTAGCCGAACACGTCGAGGCCGACGAGGCTCGCGCCCGGCGCCACGCCCTCGATGCGGATGTTGCAGGCGGACGGGTCGGGCTGGGCCGAGAACTTCTGCACGTTGTACACGTGGATGCCTTGGCCGGCGATCGTGTTGGCGTCGAGGAAGGCCTCGTCGCCTCCCGTCAGCTGGCCCGGTCCGTCGCCGCTGAAGTCCTGGTAGTCACTGAACACCGAGGTGCCGTCGGGTCGGATGAAGTTCACGTTCTGGGTGTCGACGCCGTCGGCGATCCAGGCGACCTTCACGCCCGCGCCGGTTATGCCGAGCGACCGGGCGGTCTTGGCCGACGGGTTGGTCGAGTCTGTGTTCGTCAGCGCCAGGCCCTCGGGGTCCAGCTGCACCTGGCCTTTGGGGCCGCAGGCTCCGGGGATGACGTTGGGCGTGAGCGTCACGACATGGGCGCGCGAGGACTTCGCCGCCGCTTTTGCGCTCAGCGCCTTCGAGGCGCTGGCGGCGACCGGCGACGCCGCGCCGTGGATGACCACGTCGGGGATGACCTTGGCCACAGCCGGGTTGGCCTTCAACCAGGCCGCCTCCCCGGACGAGACCGTTGCCGCAAAGGAGTCGACGAGCCGGTAGCTCTTTATGTGTGTGGCGTGGACTTCGCGGAGCTCGATCATCAAGGGGGCCTGAGAGGCGGCAATCGCGTGCGAGCGAAGGGCGGCCGCCCTGCTGCCGACGTGGGCGGCAGGTAGCTGGCTCTTCAGGATCACGATGACGTGGCGGTTCACGTTCCTCGACAGCTGGGCGGCCAGCGCGGCGGTCATCGGCCGTTGCGCCACCGTTGCGGCCCTCGGGGCTCCTGTAGCAGCCCCGACAGGTGCCGATTGAGTCATAACCAGGGCCGGCACCGCCAAAGCGGCGGCGAAGAGGGAAACCCCCAGACTCTTGCCGCGCAGCTTCCATACCCCGGTTCGTACGATTCCTCGCATGACCATCTCCCCTTGGAAGGGCGGTCGGGTTCGCCGCCAGGCGGCCGCTCCCCGAGAACGCCGGCTCAGAACTGCACACGCTACCGCACTTCGGTGGCAACCGATTCAGGAGCGATGCGCGAGACCTGCTCAGGGGGGGCTCTTACAGGTGCAGCCCGCATTCGGTCTTGTCGGTGCCGGCCCATCGGCCTTCTCGCGGGTGCTTGCCCTCTGGCACGGGCACGGTCGTCGGAGCGCACCCGATCGAGATGTAGCCGACGTAGTTGAGAGGGTGCCGGGGCAGGTCGCGGGCCGCCACGTAATCGTCCACGTCGTCATCGTCCCAGGCCGCGACCGGGTTGACCTTCACCATGGAGCGGCCGGGGTCCCAGGCGATCACCGGCGCCTCGGCGCGCTCAGGCGTGTCGACTCTCTTCAAGCCCGTTATCCAGGCTCCGCGCCCCTGGAGCGCCTTGCCGAGGGGGACCACCTTGCGCAGCTCGCAGCAGCGGCTCGAGCCACAGGGGAACTCGTCGGGTCCCACCTCGGGATGGGTGACGAGAAGGTTGAGGTCGTAACGGCGGCGCAGGCGCTCGACATAGGCGAGGGTCTCGGGAAAATGGAACTCGGTGTCGAGGAAGACCACCTCCATGGAGGGATCGACGGACACAGCCATGTCAACCAACGCCGCGTCCTGGAACGAGGCCGCGAGGGCGACATTTCCCTCGAAACGGTCCACCGCCCACTTGATGATCTCCACCGGATCGGCGCCCTCGAGGCGAGCTGAAGCTTCAGCGAGCTCCGTCAGCAGCTCAGCGGACGGCTCTTGGCCAGCCGGCGGTTCTTGGGCAGTCGACTCGAGCGCCATTTGCTCCGTTTCCCTTTCTGGGGGCCGCGACACGATTCGCGATCAGTCACCAAAACTACCGCCCCGGCACGTTGTGCCCGCCGTATGCGCCCTGCGACAAGGCGCTGAGCACCCAGGATGTGACGTTCGGCCCTTCCAGCCCTTGGGCAAAGGGAGTTACCTGGACTGAGCCGAGTGAAACGAGGAAATCATGTCGAGCCCGGGCCGATCCGGTCTGAGTGACCTGCCGGACGTGCTGGCGTCGGCGCGAAGCCGTGAGCTGCTCGACTGTGCCGCGGTCAACAAGGACACCGCCTTCGCTGAGGACGAGCGCGCCGCCCTCGGCCTTCGGGGCCTGTTGCCTTGGCGCATCACCACCATCGAAGAACAGGTGGCCCTGGAGCTCGAGCACCTCCGCCGCAAGGGAGACGACCTCGAGAAGTACATCGGTCTCGCCGCGCTGCAGAACAGGAACGAGACCCTCTTCTACCGCCTCCTCGTCGACCACCTCGAGGAGCTCGCCCCGATCATCTACACCCCGACGGTGGGGCGCGCCTGCCGGGAGTACAGCCACGTCTTCCGCCGGCCCCGGGGCATCTGGATCACGCCCGACGACGTCGAGCGCATTCCGGAGCTGCTCCGAAATGCCGGCCAGCCCGGCGTCCGCCTGATCGTCGCCACCGACAACGAGCGCATACTCGGCCTGGGCGATCAGGGAGCCGGAGGCATGGGCATCCCCATCGGCAAGCTCGCCCTCTACGTAGCCGGAGCCGGCATCCACCCGCAGCTGACCCTGCCGATCTCCCTCGACTGCGGCACCGACAACGAGGAGCTCCTCCACGACCCGCTCTACCTCGGCTACCAGCAGCGCCGCCTTCGCGGCGACGCTTATTACGCCTTCGTCGACCGGTTCGTGGAGGCGGTCAAAGAGGTCTACCCCGACGCGCTGCTGCAGTGGGAGGACTTCAAGCAGCACAACGCCATCCGGCTGCTCGACCACTACCGCCACCGCCTGCCCTGCTTCAACGACGACATTCAGGGAACCGCCGGGGTCGTCTGCGGCGGCATCCTCGCCGCCCTGCGGCATCGGGGCGAGAAGCTTTCCGACCAGCGCATGGTTCTCCTCGGAGCAGGGGCGGCGGGCATCGGCATCGCAAGGCTTCTCCAGTCGATCATCCGCTCCGAGGGCGCGACCGAGGACGAGACACGCCGTACCGTCGCCATGCTCGACTCTCAGGGTCTGCTCTACGAGGGTCGCGACGGGATGCAGGACGACAAGCTTCCCTTCGCCCTCACCGCAGAGGACCTGAGCGGTTTCGGCTTCGAGCCCGGGGGCAGCTACGACCTCGAGACCGTCGTCCGCCACGTAGCGCCGACCATCCTCATCGGGACGAGCGGAAAGGCGGGGGCCTTCACACAAGCCGCGGTGAGGCAGATGGCGGCGCGCGCCCCGAGGCCGATCGTCCTCCCGCTCTCCAACCCGACGGCCAACTCCGAGGCCACTCCCGCCGACGTGCTCGAGTGGAGCGACGGCCGCGCCGTCGTGGCCACCGGGAGCCCGTTCGACCCCGTTGAGCTCGACGGCCGCACCCATGTGCCGGGGCAGGCGAACAACGTCTTCGTCTTCCCAGGCGTCGGGCTCGGCGCCTTGGCGGGGCGCGCATGGGAGATCACCGACCGCATGTTCCTCGTGGCAGCCACCACGCTGGCGGCCCTGGTCCCGGCAGAGCGCATCGAGCAGGGAGCGATCTACCCGCGCCTCACGGACCTTCGGCATATCTCGCGAGAGATCGCCCTCGCCGTCGCCCACGAGGCCAGAGACGGAAAAGTTGCCCCGATGGCGACAGACGACGAGATCGAGGCGGCCGTCGATGCGTGCATCTGGTCTCCGGAGTACGAGTACCTCGGCCCTAAGTCCTGACCGGCGCCGTTCACCGGCACCCTGCGTGCCTCAGCTGACGTAGCGCCCGAGCAGACTGCGGTCGGCGGGGCTGAGCCGGTCGGCGATGTCGCCGGCCTGATGCCAGTAGGGGTAGCGCAGCGGCGCCGCGCTGACGGCGTCCAGCCGCGCCACCTCCTCGGCGGAGAGCTCGAGCTCGGCGGCGGCCAGGTCGTCGGCGAGCTGGGTCTCGTTGCGCGCGCCGCATATCACGGACGTGACGGCCGGCTTGGCCAGCAGGTAGGCAAGGGCGACCCGGGCTCCAGAGACGCCACGCGCCGAAGCGATCTCGACGAGCACCTCGATCGTGTCATAGAGCCTGTCCTCGTCGTCGATCGGCGGCTCGTGCCACTCGCTGCTCAATTGGCGGCTGCCTTCGGCCCCGACCGCTCCGCTGCGCCGGAACTTGCCGGAGAGCAGGCCACCCGCGATCGGGCTCCAGACGAGGATCCCGAGACCCTGGTCTATCGCCACAGGCACGAGCTCGGCTTCGGCGTCACGCGACTGCAAGGAGTAATAGATCTGCTGGGAGACGAAGTGCTCCAAGCCGGCACGGTCGGACACCCAGAGGGACTTCATCAGGTGCCAGGCGGAGAAGTTCGACGAACCGACGTAGCGGACCTTGCCCGATCGGACAAGCGAGTCCAGGGCGCTCATGGTCTCCTCGAGCCTGGTCTGGCCGTCCCACCCGTGTACCTGGTACAGGTCGATGTGGTCGGTGCCCAGCCGGCGCAGGCTCGCCTCCGCCGAGCGGAGGACGTGGTGGCGCGACAGCCCTGCGTCGTTGGGGCCTTCGCCCATCGGCAACCTCACCTTCGTGGCGATGAGCACCTCGTCTCGGTCCTTGCCGAGGGCCCGACCGAGATACTCCTCCGACACTCCGTTCGAGTACATGTCGGCCGTGTCGAAAAGATTGACCCCGGCGTCGCGGGCAAGGCGGACCTGCCTGCTGGCTCCCTCGGCGTCGATGTGGCCGACAGGGCTGGACCATCCCGTCGCACCGAAGCCCATCGTGCCGAGCGTGATCGTCGAGACACGCAGACCGCAATTACCTAGCTGGCGATATTCCATGTCTGCCAACGTAGGGCGCGGCCACTCGCCTCGGTTGTCAGGCTGGGGACTCGGTTGTCAGGCTGGGGACTCGGTTGTCAGGCTGGGGACTCGGTTGCCAGGCCGGGGACTCGGTCGGGATGCTCGTTCCGGAATACTCGGGCACGACTCTGTGGTAATCGCCGTCGAACAGCGGCGAGGTGACGAGGAAGTCGGCCGTCGCGCGGTTGCATGCGACCGGGATGTTCCACACGACCGCGATGCGCAGGAGGGCCTTCACATCAGGGTCGTGCGGCTGGGGCTCGAGCGGGTCCCAAAAGAAGAGCAGCAGGTCGATCTGTCCTTCGGAGATCTTCGCCCCGAGCTGAAGGTCACCCCCCAGCGGTCCGCTGTGAAAGCGGTCTATCGGGACGTGGAGCTCGCCTTTCAAGCCCTCTTCGAGCGCGGCAGCGGTGGCACTGGTGGCAAGCAGCCGATGATGCGAAAGGGCTTCGCTATTGAAGCGCGCCCAATCGACGAGATCCCACTTCTTGTTGTCATGGGCCACGAGCGCGATGCGCATCGGGGCTGCCGAAGAGGGCCGCGTTCGCCTAGTCGGATGGGTGTCGACCGGGGACTCTGTCACACAACCGTTATAGCGGCCCTTGGCCTCTGATCGAGCGGGACTTGGTTCATCACCGATTAACTCCGCGTGAACTCCAGATGAAAGCTCGCCGGTCCGCACGCACGGCCAGTGGGGACCTTCGCCTCTGTTTATCGCAATTCCAACTGCGGACAATCAGATGCAGAAGCTCAAAGGCGGGACGCCCCGGGGTGTCAGAGGTCTGTCCGGGAGGTTCTGGTCTACTAGCGATCGGAGGGAACAATGATCGCCGCGATGTCGAGCGCGACGGCAGGTTTGATCGGTGTGGCGCTGTTGTTGGCAGCCTTCGCGGTCGGCCTGATCGTCGGGCCAAAGTGGTGGCACTGGGGGTCGTTCGTCGTCTTGACGCTCGTGCTGTTCATTCCGTTGATGATGGCGTTCTTCATTCCGCTGCCCATCGTCGTCATCCTCAACGTCGCCATAAGTCACGCCGTCTGGCAGAACAAGCACGGCGCGCCGGACGCAAAAGGTGTGCCGGCCCAAAGCTGAGACACCGGCGCGCACGGCCGGGCTACCCGGCCCCACCGTGCACCTCTTGCAGACTGACCACGGACATGCCGTGCCGCTTCCAGTCCGCCATGCCGGCTGCGGCTGCCCGCGCGGCGGCGACGGTCGTCAGGCATGGCACCTGATGGAGCAGAGCGGTGGATCGGATGCGGGCGCCATCGGCCCGTGGTCCCTGACCGCGAGGCGTGTTGACGACCAGCTGCACCCGGCCCGAGGAGATCAGCTCGACGGCGTCCGCGGCGCCGTGCTCGCCGACCTTGGCCGCCACCGTCTTGACGGGCAGCCCGTTCGACTCCAGGTACGCGGCCGTCCCCGACGTCGCCGAGATGTCGTAACCCAGTTCGGCAAAGGCACGCGCCGCGCCCAGGCCCGCCGGCTTGTCGCGGTCCGCCAAGGACATGAAGACGGTTCCCTCCAGGGGCAACCGGCTACCGGCGGCTATCTGGCTCTTCGCCAACGCCAGCCCGAACGTCGTGCCGATCCCCATCACTTCACCCGTCGAGCGCATCTCGGGACCGAGCACGGTGTCGACGCCCGGGAACCGGCCGAAGGGCAGCACGGCCTCTTTGACGCAGACCCAAGGTCCTGTCGCTGGAGGCCGCAACAGCCCTTCGTCCCTCAGCTGGGCGAGTGTCGCCCCTGCAATCAGGCGGGCTGCCACCTTCGCGACAGGCACACCTGTCGCCTTGGCCACGAACGGCACGGTGCGGCTGGCGCGCGGATTGGCCTCCAGCACGTAGCAAACCTGGTCCTTCACCGCGAACTGGACGTTCAGGAGGCCGACCACCTCGAGGGCCTCGGCGATGGCCCGGGTGTGCTGCTCGAGTGTCGCTATCAGCTCCGGCGCGATGGTCTGGGGCGGCAGGGCACATGCCGAGTCGCCCGAGTGCACGCCGGCCTCTTCGACGTGCTCCATCACGCCCGCCACGTGCACCTCGCCGGAGGCGTCGCGCAGGGCGTCGACGTCCACCTCGATCGCGTCCTCGAGGAACCGGTCCACGAGCACCGGGCGCTGCGCCGAGACACCGCCCTCCCTCCTCAGCGAACCCGACATCGCCTGCAACGCCAGTCCGAGACGCTCGTCGTCGAAGACGATCTCCATCGCTCGGCCCCCCAGCACGTAGCTGGGCCTGACGAGCACCGGATAGCCGACCCGTGCTGCGACATCGAGCGCCTCGCTCACCGTCGCGGCCGTGCCGCCCGGAGGCTGAGGGATGGCGAGCCGCTCGCAGAGCGCGTTCCACTGCTCGCGATCCTCCGCCAGGTCGATCGAGGCGGGCGAGGTGCCGAGCACGAGACCCGGTTCGATGGCATGGGCGAGCTTGAGCGGGGTTTGGCCCCCGAGAGAGACGATCACCCCGGCGAGGGGTGCCGGCGTCGTCAAGGGGCCGCCGGAGCCGGCGTTGAGCTCGGCGTCGATAACGTTCGCCACGTCCTCGCTCGTGAGCGGCTCGAAATAGAGGCGGTCCGAGGTGTCGTAGTCCGTGGAGACCGTCTCGGGATTGCAGTTGACCATGATGGTCTCGTAGCCGGCCTCGCGAAGCGCCATCGACGCGTGCACACAGCAGTAGTCGAACTCGACCCCCTGGCCTATGCGGTTCGGCCCCGACCCGAGGATCACGACGCGGGGCCGGTCGCTCGGTCGCACCTCGTCTTCGTCCTCGTAAGTCGCGTAGTGGTACGGGGTGCTGGCCGCGAACTCGGCACCGCAGGTGTCGACGGTCTTGAACGTCGCACGTACCCCCGCGCGGAGCCGGGCGGCGCGGACCTCGTCCTCGCCGACGGCCCCATCGCCCTTCGGCGCGGCAGCCCTCTCGAACAAGTAGGCGATCTGGGCGTCGGAGAACCCGAGACGCTTTACCTCCCGCCAGGTCCTCCGGTCGAAGGCGCTCTCCACCCTCTCGCCGCCGCTCGCAACGTCCTCGATCCGCCGCCGAGCCGAGGTGATCCGCTGCAACTGGTCGACAAACCACGGGTCGACGCCGGTCGCCCGAGCGAGCGCGTCGGGCGTCACGCCCCGCCTCAGGGCCGCCTCCATCTGAAAGACCCTTTCCGGAGTCGGCTGGCACGCCTTTTCGACGAGGGTGTCGTCATCCAGCAGGTCGTAGGCCGCTTCGCCCGGATCCGCGTTTAGACCCGCCCGACCCTGCTCGAGCGAGCGAAGCGCCTTTTGCAACGACTCGGGGAACGTACGGCCGATCGCCATCACCTCACCCACCGACTGCATGCGGGTGCCCAGCCTGTCGACGCTCCCGGGCAGCTTCTCGAAGGCCCACCGCGGGACCTTGGTCACCACGTAGTCGATCGTGGGCTCGAAGCTCGCCGGAGTGGCGCCGGTGATGTCGTTCTGGATCTCGTCCAGCCTGTAGCCGACGGCGAGACGGGCGGCGATCTTGGCGATGGGGAAGCCCGTCGCCTTCGAGGCGAGCGCGGACGAACGCGAGACGCGGGGGTTCATCTCGATCACGAGGCGCCGGCCGCTGGCCGGGTCGACGGCGAACTGGATATTGGACCCGCCGGTCTCGACCCCCACGCGCCTTATGCAGGCGAAGGCGTCGTCCCGCATCGCCTGGTACTCGACGTCGGACAGCGTCTGCGCCGGCGCAACGGTGATCGAGTCGCCCGTGTGGACCCCCATGGGGTCGAAGTTCTCGATCGAGCACACGACCACGCAGTTGTCAGCCCGATCGCGCATCACCTCGAGCTCGAACTCCTTCCAGCCGGCGATGGAGCGCTCGATCAGTATCTGCGACACCGGGCTGGCGGCGAGCCCCTCGGCCGCGACGCGGGCGAGAGTGGGGCGGTCGTTGGCAGTACCGGTGCCCGCACCGCCGAGGATGAAGCTCGGACGCACGATGAGCGGGAAGCCGACCACCTCGCCGACCGCCATCGCCTCGTCCAACGAGCTGGCGAAGCCCGAAGAAGGCACCTCGAGCCCGATCTCGCCCATGGCGCGCTTGAAACGGTCCCGGTCCTCCGCCGTCGAGATGGCCTCGGCGTTCGCCCCGATCAGCTCGACCCCGAACTCCTCCACGACCCCGAGCCCGACGAGCTCCATCGCCAGGTTCAGGCCGGTCTGGCCGCCGAGAGTCGGAAGGATCGCGTCGGGCCGTTCCCTTGCCACGATGGCGCTCAGAATTGCGGCGTCGAGGGGCTCGACGTAGGTGCGGTCGGCCAGATCCGGGTCGGTCATGATCGTCGCCGGGTTCGAGTTGGCGAGCACGACCCGGTATCCCTCTGCGCTCAGCACCCGGCAGGCCTGAGTCCCCGAGTAGTCGAACTCGCACGCCTGGCCGATCACGATCGGGCCCGACCCGATGACGAGGATGGACTCGATGTCGTCGCGCCGGGGCATCAGGCGCTGCCTTCCATCAAGGAGACGAACTCGCCGAACAAGTAGCGGGCGTCGTGCGGCCCGGGGCCCGCCTCGGGGTGGTACTGCACGGCGAAGGCTCCGAGACGATCACAGCGGATGCCCTCGACGACGCCGTCGTTGAGGTTCACATGCGTCACGCTCGTCGCCGCGGCGCCACTTTCGGGCAAGGAGGCAGGATCAAGGGCGTAGCTGTGGTTCTGGCTCGTGATCTCTATCCGCCCGCTCTCCACGCGGCGAACCGGGTGGTTGCCCCCGTGATGCCCGAAGGCAAGCTTGAAAGTGCGCGCCCCCAAGGCGGCCCCCAGCAGCTGGTGGCCGAGGCAGATGCCGAACACAGGCACCTTACCGAGGAGCTCCCCGATCGTGCCGGTCAGCGCCCCGAGGGCGGCCGGGTCTCCGGGACCGTTGGACAAGAAGACCCCGTCCGGCGCCAGCTCGAGGGCGCTCTCCGCGGGGAACGAGCTCGGCACCACCGTTACCGTGGCGATCTCGCCCAATGACCGAAGCATCGTCTCTTTGATGCCGAAGTCGTAGGCCACGACGCGAAACCTCCCCGCGCCTCGCTCGTAGGCAGCCTCGGTCGTGACGCCCGAGACGAGGTCGCGCCCTGTCGTGCCCGGCTCGTCCGCCGCCGCCGCGCGCAGCTCGGGCTCGGGGGCGGTCCCGAACGCGCAGCCCATGGCTCCCTGTTCGCGAAGGTGCCTCGTCAGCCTTCGTGTGTCGACACCCGAGATCGCCGGCACGCCGTTGCGGGCGAGGAAGTCGTCGATCGACCCGGTGGCCCGCCACGAGGAAGGCCGCTCGGAGAGGTCGCGCACGACAACTCCGCGACACCACGGGCGGGAGGCCTCGTCGTCGAAAGGAGTGACCCCGTAGTTCCCGATGTGGGGATAGGTGAAGGCCACGACCTGGCCCGCGTAGCTCGGATCAGTAACGACCTCTTGGTAGCCGCTCAGGACCGTGTTGAAGACGAGCTCGCCTTGAGCGAGGCCACCTGGCGCCGGTGCCCCGACGGCCACCCCCTCGAACACCTCCCCGTCGGCCAGGACCAGGAGCGCCTCGGGGCGCTCCCGGGCGGGACCGCCGGCGCGGCCCTCCCCGTGGAGGTCAGTCGACATGGGCGATTGCGATCCACCCGGCCCAACGATTCGCCTCCGGTGCGATCCTCGTGTTGTCCATGCCCATGCCGGTGAGCCACACGTCCGGCGCCTCGAAGCCGAACATGGCGATGTTCCGCTCGACAGGCGGGTCCTTGATCTTCTTCACGAGCACGATCCGCTCGACCTTCCCGGCGCCGTAGCCGTAGAGGTGCTCCTCGGTGAAGTCGGTCGTGCCTCCTCCGTCCACGAGGTCGTCGAGCAGTACGACCTGGCGGCCGGTCAGCACCCTGTAGTCCGGCGGCAGATCGGTCACGAGCCGCGGGATCCTGCCCTCCCGGCCCGACCCGTAGCGGCTGACGATCATGGACTGGACGTTCGGGTGGAACTGCGGGTCGTGATGCTGGATGGCCCTCATCAGCTTCGCGGTGAAGGGCTGAGCACCGTTCAGCAAGCTCACGAACAGGGTGTCCGTGCCCTTGTACCTCCGGGTGATCTCGACTGCCATCTCGGAGATCCGGGCGTCGACCTCGGCCTCTGTGTAGAGGATCTTTTCGTACAAGGACGCGTCGGCTGTCCCCTGATGTTCGACTTCTGACACGTGACTCCTCACCTGTTGGACTGCTCCGGCGCGACTGCTCTTCGGCTCCCGCTCGCGATCTGCGTCGCCGGCAGGACCTCCGCCCCGTTTGCGAAGTCTGCCCGGGTGATCCTACGGGGCGACTTCCCAGGCTCGCTCGGAAAGGACTCGCGGCCGACTGCTCCACCGGGCTACCCTTCTTGGCGGCCGGGAAGCCAGGGGGTGGTGAGCATGGAGTTGTGTGCACGGTGCGGCGAACAAGTGGCCGATGGAGCAGCTCAGTGCCCGACCTGCGCGTTCGTCTTGCCACCGCAGACAGGCTCGATTCAGCCCGCGGAGACCTGGACTGCGCTGGCGGCTTCCGGGCCGCTCGTGTTGGGGCAGTCCGAGGAGCAGTTCGCCGTCTACGACCAGCAACGGACCTATGGACGCTGGCCCAAGACGGACCAGGGGTACCGGTTCGCCTCCGAGGCCTATGCCGCACACTCCCAATCGTTGTTGCACGGACTTGCCTACACGAGCGCCGGCTACCAGGATCCGGACCGCCTCGGCCTGCCGACAACGCCGGTGCTCAAGTCTCAGACGTACGCAGCGCCGTTGAGCTTCATCGGAAGCTTCCGCCGAATCGCCGCTTGGGCGTCCAAGTTCGCGAAGCGTTCCCCCGCCCGCGCGGCGCTGGGCTGGACGCTGGGCGTCATCGCCATTCTGCTCACGTGGGTGTTCGTGGCCTGCTGGTACTTCGTGGTATTCGGGCTATTCGGCATCTTCGTCATCCCTTACCGACTCGTGCGCCGGAGTAGTCGAAAGACTCAGCACATCCAGGAAACGGCGCTCGCCACTCAGCAGGCCATGCTGCAGCAGCAGCAAGTTCTTCTCCAGCAACTGGCGCAGCAGCAGCAGATGATGACCGCCCACTCTGCGCCGCCCGCCCCGTCGCCACCACCAGGCGCGGCTTTGCCACCAGCGACAGAGCCACCGCCGCCCGCCTGATTCAGCGTCGCCGCGGGCGAACGCGCCATCGACCTGGCGCCACATTCTGTACTTCTCGTACAAACCGCCGGCAGTTGTTTGTCCGAAAGGGCTAAGCACAGCGGCTTTCGTCGCTTGCTACTTTCTGTGGCACTCGTGGGGGGGAATCCCGCGACACATCCGAACGGGATCCAGAGTGCGAGGGGCTTTGATGGTGATAGCTCTGTGTATGGCCGCCTTGGCGACCATCGCCCTTCGCAACGGCGAACGGCTCTTCCAGCTGCTCTCGAGCACGTCGTGAGCCTCCCGCGCGGCACAATGGCCCCGCGGGCGCCTCGGCGATGGGTCCGCGGCTGGCTGATCATGGTGACCCTGTCGCTCGTCGTCGCCGGCTGGCCGGGCTCAACCGACGCGGGAGCCGCGCCCTTCTCGGTGCCGTCGCCTGTGTCGGGAGGATGGCAGCTCAACGGCACCGCAGTGCTCAACACCGTCGTCTCGCCCGCCAACTTGCAGCTGACGGCGGCGACCGGCCAGCAGGCGGGCTCGGCCTTTTACCCCACGGCGGTACCAGGGGTGGGCATCAGTGCTGCCTTCGACGCCTACATCGGATCGGGCTCAGGCGGCGACGGACTCACCTTCACTCTGGCGAACGCGAGCGTCGCCAGGCCCACGGCCCTCGGCGTCAACGGCGGCGGCCTCGGGTTCTCGGGGATCGCCGGAATCGCAGTGGCGCTCGACACCCACGCGGACGCCGTCAACCCGTCCAGCAACTTCGTGGGCGTCGCGAACGGTCCTTTCCCCGGATCGACCCAGGAGTTGAACTATTTGGTGACCAACTCCTCCATCCCGGCGCTGCGCGGCACGGTGCACCACTTCGTCGTGACGACCTCCTCGACAGGCATCGCGGTGACCATGGACGGCACCCAGGTGCTCAACTACGCGACCACCAGCCTGCCGCCCTACGTGCTCGTAGGCTTCACAGGTGGGACCGGGGGCCTCACCGACATTCACCAGGTCCAGAACGTGTCCATCACGGCCGGCTCGCCGCCGCCCGTGCCGACCGTCACGGCACTGAGCCCGACCTCAGGGCCGAACGGCACCTCGGTCACGATCACCGGCACCGGCTTCACCGGTGCCAGCGCCGTGAAGTTCGGCACGACGGCCGCTTCGAGCTTCACCGTCAACAGCTCGACGAGCATCACGGCAACGGCCCCCGCCAGCTCCGGCACCGTCGACGTCACCGTCACGACTCCCGGGGGCACGAGCGCCACCAGCGCGGCAGACAGGTTCACCTACGTTCCCGCTCCTGCCGTGACAGGCGTCAGCCCGCCGTCAGGGCTGAGCACCGGCGGCACCTCGGTCACCGTCACGGGCACGAACTTCACCGGTGCCAGCGCCGTCAAGTTCGGTGCGACTGCTGCAACCTTCACCGTCAAGAGCGCTACCAGCATCACAGCCACCGCACCCGCCGGCCCGGTCGGACCGGTCGATATCACTGTCACCACGGGCCTCGGAACGAGTGCCGCGAGCGCGGCCGACATCTTCACCTACACCAAGCCGCCGGCGCCCACGGTCGCCGGAATCAGCCCGAGCTCCGGACCGGTCGGCACCTTGCTCACGATCACAGGCACCGGCTTCACCGGTTCGAGCGCAGTCAACTTCGGCACCACCGCTGCGGCCTTCACGGTGAACAACTCGACAACGGTGACCGCGGCAGCGCCGACCGGTACGGGCACCGTCGACGTGACCGTCACCACCCCCGGGGGCACGAGCGCGACGAGTGCAGCCGACCGTTACACCTACACGGCAGGTACGCCGCCCGGCCCGATTCCGTCGCCTCTGTCGCAGGGATGGCAGCTCAACGGCACCGCCCAGCTCAATGCCACCGCCTCGCCCCCCAACCTGGAGCTGACGGCGGCCGCCGGCCAGCAGGCGGGCTCTGACTTGTACGCCACGGCCGTGCCAGGAGTGGGCATCACCGCCAGCTTCGGCGCCTTCATCGGATCGGGCTCAGGCGGCGACGGGCTCACCTTCACTCTGGCGAACGCGAAGGTCACCAAGCCCACCGCCCTCGGCGTCAACGGCGGCGGTCTGGGGTTCTCGGGGATCGCCGGGATCGCCGTGGCCCTCGACACCCACGCGGATACCGTCAACCCGTCGAACAATTTCGTGGGCATCGCGAACGGTCCTTTCGTCGGATCGGCCCAGGAGCTGAACTACGTGGCCACCAACTCCTCGGTCGCACCCCTTCGCAATGTCGCCCACCACTTCGTTGTGACGACCTCCTCCACGGGCATCACGGTGACCATGGACGGCACCCAGGTGCTCAACTACGCGACCACCAGCCTGCCGCCCTACGTGCTCGTCGGCTTTACAGGAGGAACCGGGGGCCTAACCGACATTCACGAGGTCCAGAACGTCTGGATCACGACCGCTTCGCCACCGCCGGCACCGACCGTCACGGGAGTGAGTCCGAGCTCAGGGCCGAACAGCACCTCGGTCGCGATCACCGGCACCGGATTCACCGGTGCCAGCGCCGTGAAGTTCGGCACGACGGCTGCTT
>Ga0182021_10001736_pt1 | contig 25267 bp, 16 predicted proteins | sample 612E3MmetaG_FD_120493 | JGI IMG/M metagenome (GOLD analysis project Ga0182021, IMG submission 120493) | Permafrost microbial communities from Stordalen Mire, Sweden - 612E3M metaG (Illumina Assembly) | ecosystem: Environmental > Terrestrial > Soil > Wetlands > Permafrost | place: Sweden... | reverse complement strand
CGCGCGGCGCTTCGATTGCTTCACGGTCACAGCTTCGAATTTAGCATGGCGCCATGTACTACTATCCGTCGTTTCCTTCCCGCGCCGCGACGAATTCCCGGGGCGCTATGTACTACTAACTTCTTCGCGTGCCGCGACGAATTGTGGGGCAGGTTGGTAACCTGCGGCGGATTGTCAATCCGCCTGCCGCCCTTGGATGCGCCCCCCACGACCGCGGAGAACCGCCACCACTCGTTGCGGCTTGCCGCTATGCGGCGCAGCCTGAGAGGCTGCGCCACAAGCATCCTAGCGGGCCACCAGGCGTGCTGGTCCGAGCAAGCCCGAAACAGCCGGCGTCCCACCGCCGCGATTTGCGGGAGCCGCGCTCGGAGCAACCTGGCCCCTGCCTCCTCGGCCGCCGGCCCTAGCCGCCGGGGGCGCGCCAGGTGCCGCCGCGGGTGGGCTACCGGGCCCACCGCGGCCCGCGGGTGTCGCGTTCACCTGTATCTCCAAATCGTTCGAGCCGGCTTTCAAAGCGCTGGTGACGTCCCAGCGATAAGGCTGCCAGGCATGACCTTCGAAGTCCTTCCCGTTCAATTTGACCTTGGCGTAATCGCGCACATCGGCGATTTCCAAAAACACCCGCTTGCCGGCCGGCGCGGTGGCCGTGAACTGCTTGCGATACGTGGCCGGGCCGGCGAACGATGGCGCGCCCAGATCCTGCCACGATTTCAGAGGCGTGGTCACTTGCTTGCCGTTCAAGTCCAAGGTCCAGTCTCCGCCGAGCTCCGTGAGAGTGTCGCCGGCGGCGAAAGAGGGCTCCGGAGCCGCTACTCCCGCGGGAAGCGGTCCCACCACGACGAGTTTCGCTTCGTACGGTCCCAGCACCAGCGGAAAGCGCACCGAGTCGTTCTCGGCCACGGCGGCCGCCATGGCGTGGATCTCGCCGGTGCTTAAGTCCCACACCTGCGCCTGACCGCGTCCGGCGATGGTCGCCGTGCGCGACTCCGGCTTGTCGCTCTCGTTGAAGAAGAAGTACATTTCGGCGTCGCGCCAACTGCGGTGCATGTACGTCAACCTTTGGAATTCGGCGTCCAGTTTCATATCCGGCTTGGGCAGCGCGGCGATCACGCGTGGCGTGATGTCGCCCGAAGGCTCGATGAGCGTGGCGAAGCTCAAGTCGGGAACGTCCCTGGCACTCATGAACGTCTTGTCGACAACCAGCGTGGGCGTCTTGCCCACGAAAATCACCTTGCCGCCGGCTTTGACGAACGCCTTGAAACGCTCGAGGCCGGTCCGCGTGATCACCGTCGAGGGCGGAACCACGATGGCGCGGTACACCTGGCCGCTGAGGTTCTTGAAGCCACCGTCGGCGATGGTGGCCACGGAGCTGAGCGACTGCTCGTCGAAGTAATCCCAATCCACCTGGTGTTCCAGCAACTGCCAGCCCAGCTTAGTGGTGCTGGGTTCGGCTTCCTCGTCGCCCATCCACATGCTGTTGGTGGGATGGTAGAGACCCACCTGCGCCGCGGGGCGTCCGATAGCCATCAGATAGCCGGCGCGGTCGGTGTACCACGCCAGCATGGGAGCCTGCGGCGGCACAGCGGGCGGTGGACCAGTGGGCGCCACGGGCTGTTCTCCACCAATCGCGGTCCGGAGTGGAACCCGGATCTGCATCGCGTTCAATCCTCTCACCAGTTGATAATCCAACTGGAATTTGCCGTCGATGCCCAGTTCGCCGCCTCCTTCGGTCCAGGCCTTGGGCTTGCCGAACAGGTGCGCGGCCGAGGAGGCCAGCTTGGGGAAGTTGTTGTTGACACGCCACGTCCCGTCCGGCGTGTGGACCCGGGCTGGTGGAAGCTGGCCGAGGTTATCCACTCCGGGCACTTGCACATTACGCAAGTCCCGGAAGAAGTCGCCCTCGCTGCGAACCGTGACGGCCATGGTGGCATGGTGGGCCAGGTGCACGAGGTATTCCACGTTGTACCTGGCGCACCAGACGGCTTGCTCATCGAAGAAGGACTTCTGGAAGAGGGCGCTCCAAACGTCCCAGTAGTCGGCTTTGGCCCGCTGCGCCTCATCGGTCAGTTTGCCCGCGAAGAACTGGGGGAGGTAGGGCTTCAGATCGTAGCCTTTCCGCGCCTGAAACTCTTCCAGAAGTTTGGGCGTCCAAGGGGTGGCTTCGACGTACCAGCCAAAATCCGGCTCATCGCCGAAGAACCCGAGAACGGTTTTGCCGAACTCGTCGCCGATGGCCTGCCGGTAGGTTTCGTGGGTGATCTTCATGAAGGCGCGGGTGGCCTCCACGTCCAGGTAGTCGATGTTCGAGTAGAGGCCGTCTTTGGCGCGCGTGCCATCCTCGCGATTGAAGTTCCGCGTGGGCCTGCTGACATAAATGTGCCGAACGAAGACCACGTCCCAGTTGTAGCGGGGTTCATTCGGGGTGGTGCCTTCGGCGGGCACGATCCACTTGAACTGGTCGTTCGCGGGAAGCGGAATGGGAACCACTTTGTTCAATTTTCCGTCCGGGTAGGTTGTCTCCAGTGCCATGATTCCGAGCGTGCCCGGCGGCAGCGGCAGCACGAGCGTCTGGCCGGACTGGACGCGGACCTTGATATCGGGGACGATGCCCTGCTGGCCGAGTTGCGGGTACTGTTGGCTGATCTTGCCGCCGGCAAACCCGCTGGGGTAGTCGGATTCGTCCTGGAGCCAGATCTTCATCCCGCGCTTCTTGGCTTCCTGGACCACGAACTTCATCTGGTCCATGTGCTCCGGCGTAAGGTACAGCGGCACGCCGGCTCCCGGCGAGACGTTGATTACGAAGATGCCATTGGCGGAGAGCCGGTCGAGATCCTGGACGATCCTGGCCATCCTACTCTTGGCGTCGCCACCGTTCCAACTGAGAAACGGCTGGATGGCGCCGTACTCGTGCGGCGGCGCTTTGAAGTTGGCGGCTGCCTCGCGTACCGACGGCACCGTGAGTTGTTGCCAGGGCCGTTGCGCCGGTAACACGGCGGCCAACAGCGGAATGATCGCCAGCCTACCAAATAGCTTCTTCATATGAAACTCCTTCGAAACGGTTGGCAGGCGAAAACGCCTGCCCCACAAAAACACAAGCCCTTTAGCGCGCCACCAGCCGCACTGGTCCGAGCAAGCCCGAAACCGGCGGCGTCCCACCGGGGCGGCGGCCTCCACCGCCGCTGGCGCCGTACACGACAGCCGGCCCCCGACCGGCAGGGCCCGCGCGGCCCGCGGGCGCGGCGTTCACCTGTATCTCCAGATCATTCGAGCCGGTCTTCAAAGCACTGGTAATGTCCCAGCGATAGGGTTGCCAGGCGTGGCCTTCGAAGTCCTTCCCGTTCAATTTGATCTTTGCGTAATCGCGCACATCGGCGATTTCCAAAAATACCCGCTTACCGGCCGGCGCGGTGGCTGTGAACTGCTTGCGATACGTGGCCGGGCCGGAAAACGATGTGGTGCCCAGATCCTCCCACGATTTCAGAGGCGTGGTCATCCGCTTGCCGTTCAGGTCCAAGATCCAGTCTCCGCCCAACTCCGCGAGAGTGCTGCCGGATGCCAACGAAGGCTCCGGAGTGGCTACCCCACTGGGAAGCGGCCCGACCACCACGAGTTTCGCTTCATACGGTCCAAGCACCAGCGGAAAACGCACGGAGTCGTTCTCGGCCACGGCGGCCGCCATGGCGTGAATCTCGCCCGTGCTCAGATCCCACACCTGGGCCTGGCCGCGTCCGGCGACAGTTGCGGTGCGCGATTCCGCTTTGTCGCTTTCGTTGAAGAAGAAGTACATTTCCGCGTCGCGCCAACCGCGGTGCATGTACGTCAATCTCTGGAATTCGGCGTCCAGTTTCACGTCCGGCTTCGGCAACGCTGCCATCACGCGCGGCGTGATGTCGCCCGAAGGCTCAATCAGGGTGGCGAAGCTCAGGTCGGGCTTGGCATCCCTGGGGGCATTCAAAAACGTCTTGTCCACTACCAGCGTGGGAGTTTTGCCCACGAAGATCAGCTTGCCGCCGGCTTTGACGAACGCCTGGAAACGCTCGAGGCCGGTGCGCGTGATCACCGTCGTGGACGGAACCACGATGGCGCGGTACACCTGCCCACTCAGGTTCTTGAAGCCGCCGTCGGCGATGGTGGCCACCGAGCTGAGCGACTGCTCGTCGAAGTAATCCCAATCCACCTGGCGTTCGAGCAACTGCCAGCCCAGCTTGGTCGCGCTGGGGTCGGCTTCCTCGTCGCCCATCCACATGCTGTTGGTGGGATGGTAGAGGCCCACCTGCGCCGCGGGGCGTCCGATGGCCGCCAGGTAGCCGGCCCGGTTGGTGTACCAGGCCAGCATGGGCGCTTGCGGCGGCACGGCCGCATCCCCGCCGCCGGAGCCAGCCCGCACGGGGACCCGCAACTGCATGGCATTGATGCCGCGGACCAGTTGATAATCGAGCTGGTATTTGCCGTCGACGCCAAGCTCGCCGCCATCTTCGCTCCAGACCTTGGGCCGGCCGAACAGGTGCGCCGCCGAAGAGGCCAGTTTGGGGAAGTTGTTGTTGATATGCCACGTCCCGTCCGGCGTGTGGACCGTGCCGGGCAGAAGCTGGTTCAGGTTATCGATTCCGGGCACCCCCACTTTGCGCATGTTGCGGAAGTAGTCGCCCTGCCTGCTATACGAGTCGGACAAGTCCTGTTCCTGGGCCAGGTGTACCAGGTATTCAAGGTTGTACCTGGCGCACCAGTCGGCTTGCTCTCCGAAGAAAGTATCCTTGATCATGCCGGTCCAAACATCCCAGTAGTCGGCCTTGGCACGCTGCACCTCATCCGTCATTTCGGGTGTGGGCAGCGCGGGAATCGCGCGCGGCGCGATGTGGCCCGCGGGCTGGATCCATTTGCCGGCGAAGAACATGGGGATATAGGGCCTCAAGTCGTACCCTTTCCGCGATTGAAACTCCTCCAGAAGTTTCGGAGTCCAGGGCGCGCCGGCGATGTACCAGCCAAAATCCGGCTCATCGCCAAAGAACCCCAGGACGGTCTTGCCGAACTCGCCGCCAATGGCCTGCCGGTAGGTTTCGTGGGTGATCTTGAGGAAGGCGCGGGTGGCCTCCACGTCCAGGTAGTCGATGAGCGAGTAGAAGCCGTCTTTGGCGCGCGTGCCGTCCTCGCGATTGAAATTGCGCGTCGGCGCGCTGACGTAAACGTGCCGCACGAAAACGACGTCCCACGCCAACATGGGCTCGTTCGGGGTGGTGCCTTCCTTCGGCACGGTCCACTTGAGCTGGCCGTTCGAGGGAAGCGGAATCGGAATCACGCCGCGCAATTGGTGGTCCTGATACCCCGTCTCGAGCGCGACGATCCCAAGGGTGTCCGACGGCACCGGCATGGTGAGCGTCTGGCCGGCCTGGGCGCGGACCTGGATATCGGCGACGATGCCCTGCATGCCGAGTTGCGGGTATTGTTGGCTGATCTTTCCGCCGGCAAACCCGCTGGGATAGTCGGATTCGTCCTGGAGCCAGATCTTCATCCCGCGCTTCCCGGCCTCCTGGACCACGAACTTCATCTGGTCCATGTGCTCCGGCGTTAGGTACAGCGGCACGCCGGCTCCCGGCGAGACGTTGATTACGAAGATGCCATTGGCGGAGAGCCGGTCGAGATCCTGGACGATCCTGGCCATCCTGCTTTTGGCGTCGCCGCCGTTCCAACTGAGAAACGGCTGGATGGCGCCGTACTCGTGCGGCGGGGCTTTGAAGTTGGCGGCTGCCTCGCGTACCGACGGCACCGTGAGTTGCTGCCAGGGCCGTTGCGCCGGCAAGACGGCGGCTAGCAACGGAAGCATGGCGAACGAAATCGATGCCTTCTTCATGGCTCACTATTCACGAGCACGCTCGATGAGAACCATGGCCGCCGATGAACACGGCCATGATTGCAATCATCGCAGCCTCCCGATGGTCGCGGCTACTTCGTGCCCGGGGGCGGGAAGTTCTTCGCGGCGTCGTCCAGCACCAGGACCCAATCGTTGCCGCGTCCGCTGGACGGCGGTGTAAACTGGCGGCCCTCCGGTTTGGGAAAGTCCTCGATGTGTGTGGCGGTGCCTGTTCGTGGATCGTACCAATAGGCCTTGATGGTAGATCCGGATAACTTCTCATAGATGCGGTCGACCAGACGTACCGACAATTTCGCGCCGGTAGCCGTGTAAATGAACGCATAACTCCCATCCGACGACCGGCAGGCCTGGATGCGGTCCGCCGTCCCCATGGGGTCCGCAATCAGCCATTGGTCCGGGATACGCGTGAGCATCGGCCGGGACTCGATCAACGCTCGCAGGTACTGCATCTGGGAGCCAGCGGGCATTTGCATGGCGTCTTTCCACGACGTCGTCCTCGGCGCCGGGCCGCTGCGAGGCGTTTCTTCGTCGCGCATGAATTCCGCGCCTCCGCGGGCCCCGCCCCGGCCAGTCGCCGGGCTCGCCTCACCTCCACCGGCGCCCTGGGCTGCCGCGCCTCTGCCAGGCCGTGGGCCTCTGGCGGGAGCGTTGCTCTCCGCGCCGAACAACGCGTTGGCCCCGTATGTGTACCCGGCGGCGCCGGCGAAGACGCCACAGTACGCGATTCTGCGCACCAGGGCGGGTTCGATTCCGTTATAGCCCTCATAGCCTCCCTCGCCATCCACCACCGGCTTCACGGGTTTCCGGTTCCAGTCCTCCGCGATCAAGTCGTAGCTCCGGTTCAGGGGCGTGTGGCCCGTTTGCAGCATGTTGAAGGACAGCCAGGCGTCGTTGTGGAACCACTGGGATGAGCTGCGGGGCGATTTGGGGTGGTACGTTTTCAGGTGTTTCCCGCCGTCGCCCGCGGCCAGGCCGGCGGCCATGGCGCGCCAGGTGTCTTCCACTCCGTCCGCGAACCAGTCGCCGCCCAGAATCCAGATAATGGGTTTGTCGCGGTATCGCCGGCCCAGGAATTGGCCGTAGCTGAACGCGCTCTTCTTATCTACAACCGAGGGTTTGTCGGGCCGAATCGCCGATAGGATGCTTGGTCCGTAGCTCGGGTTGCGCAGCAGCTTGGGGTCCTGCTGCACATACTCTTTCGACCATATCGGTACCATGCCGACGTACAGCCCCAGCGATTCGGCCTTGTCCACCACCCAATCCACGTGCTTGAAGTAGGCCTCGTTGGGATGCGTTGGATCGCCGTTCACGAACACCTTCTCGCCGTAGGCATTGGGTCTCTCGAGTCCGCCCCAGAACGTGACGATGGTCTGGATGACGGTGAACTTCTTGGCCACACGGTCTTTCAAATACATCTCGGCATCTTCACGGGTGAGGTGGTAGAGGGCCCATTCCGTGTCGCCCATCCAGAAGAACGGCGAGCCATCCGCCTTGACGAAATATCTCCCATTCGGCGAGACACGCAGTTGCGGCAGGGGGGCTGCCTGCGCGGAAAACGCGATCGCCGCCAGGAAGACGGCGATCGACAAAATCATGGCACGCTTGCACGAATCGTTCATTTCGAGACTCTCCCTATCGACAGTGGGGCAGGCCATCGTTTTCGGTGGCCTGCCAATGCAGACGACGAAAAACGATGGTCTGCGCCACGCTCTTCAGAACCGGAATCGAGCGAGAAACTGTCCGTTGCGGCTGCCGCCAAGACCGCCCGAAGCCTGCATAAAGCCGAAGCCCGAGGTGGGTACGCCCGCGGCCATCACCTGCGGTGCCAGAGCGTTGCCGGTGGAAGGACCCGGCAGGACCGTGCGGTTGAAAATGTTGAAGAACTCCACCCGGACCTCGATACTCATGCTCTCCTTGATGGCGAATACCCGGCCGAAGTTCATGTCCTCTTCCGGAGCGCGCCTGGAGCGGTAGTCGTTGAAGTAGACGGACGAGAGGCCCCACTGCCCCTGCGCGGGATCCGACCATGCGGCCGGGTTCAGCACGAATTGTTTGTTGGGGTCGATCGGCCCGTTGATATCCGTGAGGTACAGCGGCTGCCCCGGGACCCGATTGGCGTAAGTGCCGCGGAACAGATAGAGGTTGAGGTTGTTCTGCGCCGAGGGAGCCGCAATCAGCGCTCCGCTCATGTAGCGCATGTAGGCTCCGATTTCCCATCCTCCCACCGCCTGGCGGATCAGCCTGTTCGGCCCCAAGCCGGGAAGCCGGTAGCTGATGGCGTTGATGAACATGAAAGGCAGCGTCTGGGGCGCAAGCTCTTTCTGGTTTGGCCGGTTGAACACGTCGTTGACCAACCCCTGGGTGCTGAGCCCTTTCTCCCACGTGAACGCCGAACTGGCATTCAGCCCATGCGAGAAGCGCTTGGTAAGTTTGCTTTGCAACCCGTCGTACCAGCCGTTGCCCAGTGGCGCCCACATCGTGCCGATCGTACCGAACTGGGGGTACGGGCGCAGGCTTTGCGCCACGGTCTGTCCCGTCGGGTAGCCCGCGTAGGGCAACTTGTTGAATCCACGGGCCGCGGCGGCCGCGGAACTCAGAGGGGAGTTCAGCAGCGTCCGGTCGGTGGCGTTGTTGATGTTCAATCCGAACGAGGCGATCCGCTGCGGCGTCAGGGCATTGAGGTCGACTAACGAATTCGCCTCCAGCCAAACGGCCCGATTGCCCACATAGGCGGCTTCCACCACCAGATTTCCGGTGACCTGCCGTTGCAGCGAAATGTTCCACTGGTCGATTCTCGACGGCCGGCCTGCGTTCCTGTCCTGAAGGTTGGACGGGTTGTTGATCTGGCCCGCCGAGGGCCGGATGCCGGGATCCAGACTGATCTTGTTCAAGTCGGCCATGTTGTAGACCAAGCCGGTCTTCAGCACCGCGCCCGGATCCCCAAAGTTACTCGAAGTGAAAGTCAGGGTGTTGTAACCCACTCCAACGCTGGCGCCGATGTAGTTGTAGTTGTTGGGGTTTCCGAATGAGATCGCCCACCCGCCACGGATCACTGTCTTGGGGTTGAGCTGATAGGCAACTCCCAGCCGCGGCCCGATCGCGAACGGGTACGTGGAGGTGAACTGGCAATTGCACCGTCCCTGTCCGTAACCCTCGTACACCGTCCCGCCCAGCAACCCCCCGGCCGACGGATTCGCGATGGTCGGCCCGAACATGGATTCGCGGTAGTGTTCCTCGGTGGCCCCTTCCTGGTAGTCCCATCGCAGGCCGTAGTCCAGCGTCAACTTGCGGTTGATTCTCCAGGTGTCTTGCAGGTACAAGCCGTAAGCATTCTTCTTCCAGCGGGGATCGGAAAAGTTGGAAATGCTGGCGCTGTTGACCGCGCCCAGCAGGAAACTGGCATAGGGGAAGCCGATGCTGCTGCCGCCGATACTCGTCGTATTCAAGTAGGGCAGGGCGGTTTGGTTCGCACTGAAGCTGTATTTGCCGAGCGGCGACATGATGTCGTTCACGGCCCAAATGTCTCTCCGCCATTCGAACCCGGCCTTGTAGCTATGGTTGCCGCGGACATAGGTGCCACTCAGAACGCCCGTGGGCTTGTCGTCGTATTGCAGACTGCCGTTGCCCACGCCGATGGTGCCCATTCCACCGGTGTTGGCGGTGCCAGTGCCGATGACAATATTCGGAAAACCAGTAGTAAGACCGCCGACCAGGCCGATGCCGGCAGGCGGCTGCGAGGCCGCGGGGTAGGCGAAGTCCGACGGGAGACCTACGTCGTGATTGGTCCAGCGCACATAACCCGCGCCCGCATGCACCAAGAACGTGGGCGTCACCGTGTAGTCGTAAGTGAACCGATATGTGTACGACCTGACATGCCGCTGGCGCGTTGTGGAGATGGGAGCCGCGAAGGCGTCCGCATTAGACAGCGATGAGGAACCATAACTCGAGAAGAAGAATGAAAGATGGGACTTCACCCCGATGTTGTGATCGATCTTGATGCTGGGAATGTCCCGGTCCTCATTGGGGTTATTGACAACCTCGAAGTTATTGACCAGCATCGACTCCCGGCCCGCGTTGGGAAGTGGAAGCAGCTTCTGAATGTTCTGCGCCACCGGATCCATGTAGAGAGCGTTGTTGGGAATGATGTTGTTGGGGAAGGGGGAGCGGACGATCTGTCCGTTCACCGTCTGCTGGCTCTTGGGATCGTAGATCATGTTCTGCAGAATCGTGCGCGCCAGCGGGTCCGTGCCGAGTGACTTCGTGCCCAGCGCCGCGCTGAAGTCCCCGTTTCGATAAGCCGCGATCGGAACGGTCGTATAACTTCCCCGGTTGGTTCCCCGAACCAGGTACTTTTCCAGGCTGGCGTAGAAGAAGGTCTTGTTACGGCCGTCGTACACCTTGGGGATATAGACAGGGCCCCCCCCGCTGGCGCCGTAGTTGTAGTTCCGGACGCGCGGCCGGATGTGACGATTCTGCCCGTCGTTGGTGTCGGGGCGGCCGGCGTTCAGCCATTCGTTACGCGGATAAATGTACGCGGTGCCGTGGTAGTGGTTGGTGCCGGATTTCGAAGTGAGGTTAAAGAGCCCGCCCGCAACCTGGCCGAACTCGGCGGCGTAGTTGCTCGTCTGCAACGTGAACTCCTCAAGTGCGTCCACCGACGGCTGCTGTTCGAGAAAGTGCGAGGGATCGATGGAACTGGTGATGTCCTGGCCATCGACCAGCACCTTATACGTAGTGGGCGCCGAGCCGTTCACACTAATCGTGGAGGCTCCCGGGTTGCCGCCGGTACCCGTCACTCCCGGGGCGAACGTGCTGAAGTCCAGGGGATTGCGCATGCGGACTCTGGGTAGCGGGAGCGCATCCTCCTGCGCGCTCGTAACCACCAGGCTCTGCTGCGCGCCCTCGGTCTTGAGCAAGGGCGCGTCCGCGCTCACCGTGACGGACTCCGTTTGCGAGCCCACCTTCAGGGTCACATCCTGCCGCGATGCCTGGGCAACCTGAATCGTGATGCCCTGCTGGATGAACGTGCTGAATCCAGCCGCTTCCACGCTCAACTCATAGCGCCCCGACGGCAGCGACGGAATGGTGTAGTTGCCGGTGTCCGTGGTGGTGGATTGATATTGGGCTCCGGTGTCCAGATTCTTAAGCGATATCTTGGCGCCTGGGATGACCGCGTTGACCGGGTCCACGACTGTCCCGTTGAGCGCGCCGCGATCGCTCTGCGCCAGCAACGTGGCCACCGTGAGGACACAACACCAAGCCGCAATAACCAGATACTTCATAAATTCCCCCATTTCTCGACCGGGAGTTCTATTTTGGATTCCCAAGTCTGGTTTAGTATAGCCACAGGCGCCGCGGTTCGATGCTGCACGCTCCGCCTCTTTTCGGTGAACGTGCTCGACTCACTCAGACGCTCCCCTCGACCTGCCGCAAGATACGGCAACCGGGAAACTGTGCCGTTTCAGCGCCTTCCCCGCGTGAATGCGCGTACCCACGAGTCCCTTGGCTCAAGTCCCATTTCAGAGGTTTGCGGATGGTTCGACTGGTCCGACTCTCGCGCCGGGGCGCTAGCGGCTGTTTCATGTGATGAAACTCCTCTTCACAGTGACGCCCCATGTTTCATCCGGAGGCCGGGACTCGCTTGACGCGGGTCGGAGTCGCCGGATACATTGTGATCGCAGCGGCCAGCAGGCGCCGGCGGAGGGAGTGCCAAGCGTGAAGACAGCGGAAATTGTAGTGCGGATACTCGAGGACGAGGGGATTACAGCCGCATTCGGGATTCCGGGGGCGGCGATAAACCCGGTCTACCAGTACCTGAAGAGTTCGAACATCCAGCATTACATCGCCCGGCATGAAGAGGGCGCCGTGCATGCGGCCGACGGGTACTGCCGGGCCTCGGGACGGATGGCGCTGGCCATCTGCACGTCCGGTCCGGGGGCCACGAATTTTGTCACGGGCTTGTACACGGCGCGCGCCGACTCCATCCCGCTGATTGCGATCACAGGGCAAGCCAACTCGGCGATGCTGAACATCGAATCGTTCCAGTGTGTGGATATCGCCGCCATCGCGCGGCCGGTGTCGAAAGCCACATGGTGCGTCACCAGCCCCGCCGATGTAGCCGGTGTGATGCGAGAGGCCTTTCGCACCGCGCGGTCGGGCCGTCCCGGTCCCGTGCTCGTGGATCTGCCACTCGACGTGCAGATGGCCGATGTGAGCTACGATCCCGACCAGGACCGGCCGTTACCGTGGTCCAAACCGGCGCCGGACGCGGAGTCGATCGCACGGGCCATGGACCTGATTGCCGCCAGTCGAGCGCCGCTGCTGCTGCTGGGAGGCGGGGTCATTCTAGCCGATGCGACGGCCGAATTCCGGGAGTTTGCGGAGCGCCTCTCACTGCCCGTCATCATGACGTACATGGGAAAGGGCGGGCTTCCCCACGACCACCCTCTGAATGCCGGCCACGCCGGAATCCAGGTTGGGCAGCCCATCGGGAACCGCTATTTTTTGGAATCCGATCTGGTGGTTGGTTTCGGTTGCCGGTTCACCGACCGGCACACGGGCAAGGTGAGGGTATATCGCGGCCAGCGGAAGTTCATCCACATCGACATCGAACCGTCGCAGATCGGACGCGTGGTGCCGGTCGAATTGGGCATCGTCGCGGACGTCAAACTGGCTCTGGCGGCACTGCTCGAGGAAGCGCGGCGGAGAGCGTATCATCCGGCGCCTTCCGAGCGAGTGCAACGCCTGCCCGAGACCCGGCGGGAATTGGCCCGCAGGACCGATTACGACAACGTGCCCATCAAGCCACAGCGCGTGTTTCAGGAAATCAACGAGTTCTTTCCGGCCAACACCATCTTCACCACGGGCTGCGGCATCACCCAGATCTGGTCCGGCCAGTTGCAGAACGTCGACCGCCCGCGGCGCTACCTGGCATCGGGGGGCGCGGGCACTCTGGGCTACGAGTTGCCTGCGGCGATCGGCGCCAAAGTGGCGTACCCGGACGACCCGGCGGTCGTGGTGGTGGGAGACGCCGGCCTCCTGTTCATGGCGGAAGAACTGGCCATGGCCGGACAGCACAAGATCCCCGTGCTGGTGATCGTGGTCAACAATGGCTACCTCGGCCTGATCCGTCAAAACCAGAAATACGCGTACGGCTATGAACACGGAGTCAGCCTGTGGTACAGCCAGGGAGGCGCCTATCCGGATAACGTCAAGCTGGTGGAGGCGTTTGGCGGCAGAGGCGAGCGCGTCACGGATGCCAGGGATCTGAAGGCCGCCTTCGCCAGGGGGATCGAATCGCCGGTGCCGTATCTGGTGGATGTGATCGTCGAGGGCGAATGCGACTGCTCGATGGGAGCCTCGATCGACGCGGTGCGCGAGTTCGTGTGAAGTCCGCGCCGGCTATCGGCATTTCTCACACAACAAGACCGGGACCTTCCGCAAAGGGGCGACAGGCCGCAGGCGGAACCGCCTGCCTGGCCCGCTTGCGAGCGACTTTTTCACAGCTCCTGACGGATGTGTCCACGCGGCGGTGCGCCAGCACAGTGGCTGGCGAGGAGGAGCGTGCGCCTTGGGACACATTCGTCAGGCCCCAGGCCGCCTATCGGCCACTCCGCCCGGGCGCGAGGGCGGGGCGGTAACCTAGCGCGGCGGAAAGCTCGGCCGCGATGCGCATCACCTCGCGGCTGAGGGTAGGAAGGCGCGCACCAGTCACGCGATAGGTCGGGCCCGCAATACTGATGGCCCCCACGACCTCTGTGGAGTGGTCGCGCACGGGAGCCGCAATGCAGCGCAGCCCTTCTTCGTGTTCCTCGTTGTCCACCGCGTAGCCGCGGCTGGCCGCCAGCGCCAGATCCTCCAGAAATCGATCCTTGGACACGATGGTGTTGGCGCTATGCTTGCTAAACACGTAGCCCTTGAGCCGACGCGCCACCTGGTCGGGCGGGAGAAAGGCCAGAATGGCCTTGCCTTGCGAAGTGCAGTGGAGAGGGATATGCCGTCCGACTGTGGCGGGCGTGCGGACGGTGTAGCGGCTCTCGACGTTTACCAGCGAAACCACTTCGCCCTGGCGCAACACGCCCAGGTGCGCCGTCTCTCCCGTCGCTTCCACGAGTTGTGTCACATATGGTTTGGCGCGTTCCAGGATATCCAGGTGCGAAGCCGCCGCCATCCCTAACTCAAAAATCCGCCAGCCCAGCCGGTACTTCGTGCAGCCCGGCTCGCGCTCGACAAACCCGTTCTGCTGCATGACCGCCAGCAGACGGTGAACCGTACTCTTATGCAGACCGAGCTTCTCGGCCAGTGCGACATCGCCGAACCTTGCCGATCCGTCCGCCAGTTCTTCGAGAATGGCGAAGACCCGGTCGACCACGCGCACGTGATAGCCCGAATTCTTCTGCCCTGCCGCTAGTTTCACCATATGAAACTCCCGACACAGTGTAACTTCTTTCACAGCCTATCTCAAGAGGCCCCCAGATGCATGCGTGCCCGGTTTCGCATATCCTCCGAAGTATGAACCGACGGCATTTCCTAACCGCTTCGGCAGGCGCCGCCCTGCTGGCGGATCCGCTGGCCCGTGTATGGGGCGCTTCCGAGACGGATTCCTTGGGACCCGAATACCAGAAGCCGGTGTTCGATCTTCACAAGTCCGTCGGCGCGCCCGTCAAGATTGCGTCCATCGATCTGCTGCAGTCCGGAAACCGTTACTTCGTCCGCACGCGCTCCACGGATGGCGCCGAGGGCGTGATCGAGACCAAGGACATTGTCGACTACATCCCCATCCTGCTGCGGCGGGTGATTCCTCTGTTCCTGAACCAGGACGCGAGGGATCTCGAGATCCTCGTCGACCAGGTTTACATCGCCCACTACAAGATCGCCGGCCAGGCCTTCTGGTGCCCCGTGGCTTACGTCGAGCAGAGCCTCTTCGACCTGATGGGGAAGGCGGTGCACAAGCCCGCCGGCGAACTCATGGGCGGAGTGCTCCGCAAAGAGATTCCCGTATACCTTTCCGGGTCGGGCCGCGAGACCACGGCGGAAGAAGAAGTCGATATCTACGTGCGGGGCGTGGAACTAACCGGGGCCAAAGCGGTGAAGTTCAAGATCGGCGGACGGATGAGCGACAACCGCGATGCCTCCCCCGGGCGCACCAACAAGCTGCTCGAGCTGGCCCAGCAGAAGCTGGGCGGCAAGGTCACGCTGATGGCGGACGCCAACGGGTCTTACGATGCGGCGAATGCGATCGAGATAGGCAAGCGAATCCAGGAGATGAAGTTCCTGTGGTTTGAAGAGCCGTGTCCGTGGGAAGAGAAGAGCGAAACCAAGAAGGTCGCCGACGCGCTGGAGATGAAGGTGGCTTTCGGCGAGCAGGATTCCAGCCTGTGGCTGTTCCAGTGGATGATCGAGAATAAGGTGATGGACATCGTGCAGCCCGACCTGAGCTACAACGGCGGATTCATTCGCGCGGCGCGCGTCGCCCGGATGGCGCGCAAGGCGAACAACATGTGGGTCTGCCCGCACAACACACAGACCAGCGCGGCGTCGGTGAATATCCTGCAGTTCGCGGCCACCACTCCCAACATCGGCCCCTACATGGAGTACGTGTGGCGCGCGCCGGCGCGGAAGGAATCCTGGTACTCGCCCAATTTCGAGATCAAGAACGGCGTGATTCCGGTTCCCACGGGACCGGGGATGGGGCTGGAGTTCGATCCGGACTACCTGAAGAAGTGCACGGTAGTGAAGCTGTAGGCCGGGGAGAAGACGTGCTCTATTTCGAGCTCGCGCTGATCCTCTTCATGGCCGGCCTGATGAGCGGACTGACGGGGTTCGCGTTCTCCGCCATCGGAGCCTTGACCCTGTTTCTGTTGCCGCCCATAACGGCGGTTCCGCTCTTGCAGGCGCTGTCGGCGTGCAACCAGATGCTCTCCCTGGGGAAACTGCGCAAGGAGATGCCGAGGACCTGGAAAGAGTGGTGGCCCGGTGGGCCGGGGCCTGCCATCCTGGGCGGACTGACGGGCGTCCAGGCCGGGGTCTGGCTTCTGAACAATCTACCCGGCCCGCGCATAGTCCTGGCTCTCGGCGCACTCATCACCATCTACTCCATCTACTCGCTGTTCAAGCCGGCCGGGTTGAAGATCCACGGATTCGGCGGCGCGCCCAGCGGGTTCGTGGTGGGGGCGCTAGGTGGAGCGATCGGCGGCTTCACGGCGTTCCCGGGACTGACCGTGGTGGTGTGGACCGGCCTGCGGAACCTGCCGAAGTCGCAAAGCCGCGCGATTGTTCAGCCGTTTATTCTAACCCTGCAAATCCTCTCGCTGGTTACGAATGGCATGCAGCATCCGAAGAACTTTGGCATGCCGTTCTGGACCATACTGGCGCTGATGATCCCGGTGGTGCTGCCTGGAACCTTGACCGGCGTCTGGCTCTACCATCGCGTTTCCGAGTTGGATTTCAAGCGCGCCTGCTTCATCCTGCTGGGAATCGCCGGTGTGGGGCTTCTGATTAAGGCGCTGCTGACGTAAGGCAGGCACTTAGTCTGCCGGGCCGGGACTTATCTCGACACTCTTTCGCGGTCGTGACAAAGTGCCGGCGCGCCAGGCAGGAGTGCCCAATGCCACTTAGTTTTCCCAGGAACGGGAATTCGACCGAAGTTGTGGGGCAGGTTGGCAGGGGTACCCTCTGGGTCCGGCGGGTTGGTAACCCGCCAGGAACCGCCCGTACACAGGCGCCCAGCGCCGGTTGCCAACCGGCGCGCAGGATACCATCTTGCCCCACAATCAACGCAGGATGTTCGGTCCCGCGAAAACTAAGTGGCATTGTGCAGGAGTGCCTGCGCCACGGGTTAGTGCGGCAGATCGCCGCGCGGCTTGCCTTGCGAGATCTCGTCGTAGGTGTCCTTGATCTGGCGCTTCAGCAATGACTGGCCCACCCACGGGCTCACTGCCTCGGGCAGCTTGATGGAGGCTTGCAGGTCTTCCAGTTTCTTGCCCGCGTCGATTCCGGCTTTCACCGCCCGATGCAGTTCCACCAGGAACTGCTCCTGGCCGCCGATCAGCTCGCGGCCGCCAGCCAGGCCGTGGCCGGGCAACACGTACTTCACCTTCAGCTTTTCCGCCGCGCGCAGCACCGTGGGCCAGTTGCCGATGTTGGCGTCCATGAGGTTGTTGTACGGCCCGTTGACTACCGCGTCGCCACTCGAAAGCACCTGCTCTTTGGGAAGATATACGAAGCCGTCGCCGCGCGTATGCGCCCAGCCGAAGTGGTGGAATTCCACCGTGCGCGAGCCATCTTTGAGCACGAATCGGGACTGGTCGATGTCCTGCTTGGGAGGCTCCGGACCGTCGCGCTGGAGCTCGGCCACGTCCTCTCTTGTCTTGGCAGAGGCCCGCCAGCGCGTCGGTTCGAAGCGCTTCAGCTCTTCGGCCACCTCTTTGAATGCGAGGGTGGTGGCGCCCGCCTGGGTCCACAGAATGTTGCCGTAGATGTGATCGGCGTGGTGGTGCGTGTCGAACACGTACTTCACGGGCTTGGAGGAGATGCGCTTGACGTCGATCATGGTGGAACGCGCGCCGCCCGGATAGTTGGCGTCGACCACGATCAGGTAGTCCTTCATCTCGATAATGACGTTGTTGCAGTGCCCCAGGTCGGTCTCGCCTTCGCGGAACCACACGCCCGGGACCACGATACGGACGGTTCCGGGCGTGGCGTCGGAGCGCGACACGAATAGCGCGATGCCGCCCAGCGCGGCGAACGACAGCAACAGCAGGGCACGGATTCGCTTCATGGCAGGCCTCCTTCTGGCTACTACTCTACACCCGGTCCGCGGAAGCCGGAATGGTAAAATGAAGTTCTATCCGGAGGGAATCGATGGCTGTGAGACCCCGCCGCCAGGCGGTGGTGGTGGACGTGGGCGGAGTGAAGGTCGGGGGCACCCACCCCATTGTGGTGCAGTCCATGACCAACACCGACACCGCCGACGTGCCTTCCACCGTGAACCAGGCCATGGCGCTGGCGCGCGCCGGATCGGAGCTGGTGCGCGTCACCGTCAACACCGAGCAGGCGGCCGCCGCCGTGCCCAGGATCGTGGACACGCTGGACCAGTCTGGCGTCCGCGTGCCCATTATCGGCGACTTCCATTACAACGGCCACATCCTTCTGAAGAAGTTTCCCGAGTGCGCCCGCGCGCTGGCCAAGTACCGCATCAACCCCGGCAATGTGGACATCGGCCGCAAGAGCGACGACAATTTCCGCACCATGATCGAGGTGGCCATCGAGAACCACAAGCCGGTGCGCATCGGAGTGAACTGGGGGTCGCTCGATGCGGCGCTGCTGGCCCGCATGATGGACCGGAATTCGCAATCGCCGGAACCGAAAGACGCGCGCGAAGTGATGCGCGATGCCATGGTGGCGAGCGCCGTGGAATCGGCCCGGGCGGCGGAGCGCCACGGGTTGGCCCACGACGGCATCATTCTCAGCGCCAAGGTGAGCGGCGTCCAGGACCTGATCGACGTCTACCGCGCCCTGGCGGCCGCCTGCGATTACCCGCTGCACCTGGGTCTGACGGAGGCCGGCATCGGCAGCAAGGGAATCGTGGCCTCCACGGCCGCGCTGGCGCCGCTGTTGCAGGAGGGCATCGGAGACACCATCCGCGTGTCGCTGACGCCGCTGCCCAACGGCGACCGCACCGAAGAGGTGAAGGTCTCGCAGCAGATCCTGCAATCGCTGGGCATCCGCAGCTTCACACCGCAGGTGACCGCCTGTCCCGGTTGCGGGCGGACCACCAGCACCTTTTTCCAGGAGATGGCGGACCAGATCCAGACCTACTTGCGGGACCAGATGCCCAAGTGGAAGCCGGAGTATCCGGGCGTCGAGAGCATGACGGTGGCGGTGATGGGCTGCGTGGTGAACGGGCCCGGCGAATCCAAGCACTCCAATATCGGCATCTCGCTTCCCGGCACCGCCGAGGAGCCCAAGGCCCCGGTCTACGTGGACGGGCGCCTGCTGACCACGCTAAAAGGCGGGCGCATCGTAGCGGAATTCATCGACATCCTAAATGGGTACGTGAACACGCACTACGCACGGTGACAAACGTTATGCCCAAGCGCTTCACCCTCGCGCAAGCCCAGAGCCTGATTCCTCGAGTGGACCGTCTTCTGCGCGAAGCCGTTGCATGGAAGTCCGGGTTCATCGAGGCGGAGCGCGCGCTGCAGTCCTTCAATGAGCGGATCATGCTTATGGGAGGCATGAGGGTGGACCGCGACCGGTTCCTCCAGGCCAAAAGCCGCCGCGAACTGGAGGCCGAGCGCCTGCGCAACACCGTGGAACAGTTGCAGGAGATCGGCTGCCTGGTAAAGGACCTCGATACCGGGCTGATCGACTTTCCCGCGCTCTTCCGCGGCCAGGAGGTCTACCTGTGCTGGAAGCTCGGCGAGCCGTCCATTGCGTTCTGGCACGGCGTGGACGAGGGGTTTGGCGGGCGCAAAGCCATCGACCGGGATTTCCGCGACCACCTCGAAGGCGACGCATGACACAAGCCGCGCGGGAAACCGAAATCAAGCTGGCGGTGGCGGACGCAAGGGCCGCGCGGGGCATGCTACGCGCGGCCGGCTTCGGGATCTCGAAGCGCAGAGTCTTCGAAACCAACGCGGTGTTCGACACGCCGGAGATGTCCATGCGGAGGGCCGCGACGATGCTGCGCGTGCGTCAGGCGGGCGGCGTGGCCACGGTCACGTACAAAGGGCCGGCCGAGGTCGGACGGCACAAGAGCAGGGAAGAGCTGGAGCTGGAGATTTCCGACGCCAGCACCATGCGCGCGATACTAGAGCGGCTCGGCCTGGGCCCGGTCTTCCGCTACGAGAAGTACCGGACCGAGTACCGCCAGCCCGGCCGCGCGGGAGTGGCCACGCTCGATGAGACACCCGTGGGGGTCTACCTGGAGCTGGAAGGAACCCCCACCTGGATCGACCGCGCCGCGCGGAAATTGGGATTCGCGGAAACCGAGTACATCACCGCCAGTTACGCGCACTTGTACCTGGAGTGGTGCGCCCGGAGCGGCGTGAGGCCGACGGATATGACGTTTAGTGATCGCGTTCCGTGACCAGTTCGGTGACGGCCAGCAAGGCCCGCTGATAGGGCGATTCCGGGAACCCGTTGACGATCTCGCGCGCCTTGTCGGTGAACGTCTGGGCGCGCTCTTTGACGCGCTCGATGCCGCGATACTTGTCGAGCAGCGCCAGAATTCCCGCAAACGGAGCCCCTTCATAGTTGCGCTGCCGGAGAACGGTCTCGACCAGGCGCCGCTCCGGCGCGGTGGCGTGTTCGAGGGCGTAGACCAGCGGTAGCGTGACCTTGCCTTCGCGCAGGTCGCCGCCCACCGGCTTGCCCAGTGTCTTTTCGTTGGCCGTGAAGTCCAGCACATCGTCAACCAGTTGGAACGCCATGCCGAGATCCCAGGCGAACTCGCCCAGTTTCTCTTGTACGCGCGCGTCGCCGCGGCCGGCCAGGGCCCCCAGGCGCGCGCACACGGAAAAAAGGCGCGCCGTCTTGCGGTCCACCAGCTCCATGCAATCGGCTTCGGTGACGTCGATGCGGCCGATGCGATCGAGCTGCAACAACTCGCCTTCGACCATCATCTGGGTGAGCCCGATGAGCAGGTCCAGAATCTGAAACTGGCGCTCGCGCAGGGCGATTTGGAAGGCCTGCATGTAGAGCCAGTCGCCCGCCAGGACGCAGGTGTGATTGCCCCACTTCACGTTGGTCGAGGGGCGGCCGCGCCGCGTCTCGGCGGCGTCGATGACATCGTCGTGCAAGAGGGTGGCCGTGTGGATCAGCTCGACTACCGCGCCCAACTGGACGGCGGTGGCCCCGCCATCCCCGGCCAGCTTGGCGGAGAGCAGCAGCAGAGAGGGCCGCAGCCTCTTTCCGCCGCTGGATTGCAGGTACTGGCCGATGGCCGTTACCGCGCCCACGGAGGCGACCGATTCGGCCGCGATCCTCTTTTCGACCTGCTCCAGCTCGTCCTGGATCAGGTCGAAGACCTCGCGCGCCGTGACGATCTGCCCCACCTTGCCTAAATTCATGGAAGTTAACCAGTTTACCCGTTAGCGGGTGCAACCCGCAAACACAGCCGCTCGAAGTTCCGCGTGGTGTGATCGGCAATCTCATCGAGCGTCGACCCGCGGACCTCCGCCAGGCGCCGCGCCACCTCAACCACATAGGCTGGCTCGTTGCGCTTTCCGCGATGGGGAACCGGCGCCAGGTAGGGACAATCCGTCTCCAGCAGGATCCGGTCCCAGGGCGTTATGCGCGCGGCCTCGCGCACGGCCGTGGCGTTGGGAAATGTGAGTACGCCCCCGAAGGCCAAGTGAAAACCGAGGTCCAGCGCTTCGCGCGCTTGTTGAGGATCCCCGGTGAAGCAGTGGATGATGCCGGAGCGGCATGTGGGGCGGACGCCCTCGTCCGCGCCGGACCCCCTGGTCCGGCTCTTGCTGTGTTCGGGCAGGCCGACCAGGGGGTCGGCCGCGGGCCAGGGGGCCCGCCCCACGGAATCGTCGCAGGCCGCGGATACCTGGGCTACCAACTCCATGGTGTCCGCCCAGGCTTCGCGCGAGTGAATCACGATGGGCTTGTCCGCCTCAGCGGCGATTTCCAGTTGTTTCAGGAATACCGACCGCTGCACTTCGCGCGGCGAAAAATCGTAATGGTAATCGAGACCGATCTCGCCGATGGCCACTACTTTGGGATGCGAGGCCAGGTCGCGCAGGCGCGCAAAGGTTTCATCCGTGGCTTTGGAAGCGTCGTGGGGATGCACACCGATGGTGGCGAGGATAAACGGATAGCGCTCCGCCTGGCGGATGGCGGTTTCCAGATCGGGCGGGCCGCTGCCCGTTCCGATGGCCACCATGCGCTCGACGCCCGCAGCCAGCGCGCGCTCGATCACCGCCTCGCGGTCCGCGTCGAATTTCGGGTCGTCCAGGTGAACGTGCGAATCGACCAGCCTCACGACGCGCTCACTTGAGGCGCGCTCCCACCGGAATGTCTTCGTGGAAGCCAGCCAGCACCGGTTTTCCGCCCTCGGCCGAAGCGGCCACGATCATCCCGTTGGATTCGATGCCCTTCAGTTTGCGCGGCTGCAGATTCACCACGATCACCACCTTGCGGTTCACCAGATCGGCGGGCGCGTAGGCTTCCGCGATGCCGGCAACTACGGTGCGCGGCTCGGGCTCGGCGATATCCACCTTCATGAGCATCAGCTTGTCGGAGTTCTTGACGCGCTCGGCCGAGAGGATCAAGCCGACGCGCATGTCGACTTTGACGAAATCGTCGATGGGGATTTTGGCGGCCTGCTCGACGGGTGGCTCCACCTTCTTTCCCATCAGCACGGCCTGCTCGGCGGTCTCCTTTTCTTCGAGCGCCCGCATGGCGGCCACCGCCTCCTTCATTTCGATGCGCGGAAATACCCCGGCGACCTCGCCGATCTTCTGCCCCGGCGGCAGGCCGCCCCATTGAAGGGTGGCGAAGCGCACGGATTCGATGGGCTCCGTCATGCCAAGCTGCGTCCAGATCCTGGGCGCCGATTCCGGCAATACCGGCGCCAGCAGGGCCGTGGCGACGCGCAACGCTTCGGCGGCGGTGTAGAGGGTGGTATTGAGCTGCTGTTGCGAAACGTCGTCGGTCTTACGCGCGATCTTCCACGGGGCGCATCGCACAATGTACTTGTCCACCGCGGAGATGAGCGCCCACACGGCTTCGAGGGCCTTGGAAAACTCGAACCGCTCGAAGGAATCCTCGACGGACCGGATGGTCGCGTTGGCCAGCGCGGCGATCTCCGGGTCGCTGCCTTCCGGAACCACGCCATCGCGGTACTGGCCGATCATGGTGAGCGTGCGGCTGGCCAGATTTCCCAGGCCGTTGGCGAGGTCGGAGTTGTAGCGGCTCACCAGCGCATCGAAGCTGAAACTGCCGTCCTGTCCGAAGACGATTTCGCGCAGCAGGAAATAGCGAAGCGCGTCGGCGCCCATCACCTGGCGGATGGGCCCGGAGCGCACGATGTTGCCGCGCGACTTACTCATCTTGTCGTTCTCGAACAGCAGCCAGCCATGGGCGAAGATGCGCTTGGGCAGCTCCAGACCGGCGGCCATCAGGAAGGCCGGCCAGTAGACCGCGTGGAAACGCACGATCTCTTTGCCGATCAGGTGCAGGTCGGCGGGCCACATGCCCTCGCCCGCCACCGCGCTCATGTAGGTGGTGAGCGCGTCGAACCACACATAGAACACGTGCGGCGCTTCGCCAACCACGGGAATGCCCCATTTGATATTGGTGCGCGTGATGGAGAGGTCGGTCAGGCCGGCGCGCACGAACGAGATCACTTCGTTGCGGCGCGTCTCGGGCTGGATGAATTGCGGGTCGCGCTCGTAGAGTTCCAGCAGCTTGTCCTGGAAGGCCGACAACTTGAAGAAGAAATTCTCTTCGGTGATGGTCTCGGTGGGCCGGCCGCAATCGGGGCAGGGGTCGCCGGCCTTGGCCTCGTTGACGTAGAGGTTGTCGAAAATGCAGTACTGGCCGGTGTACGAACCTTTGTAGACGTAGCCGTTCTGGCGGCAGCGCTCGAACAGGTCCTGAACCACGCGGGCGTGTTGCGGGCTGGTGGTGCGCTGAAAATGGTCGATCTGGAGGCCCAGCAACCGCCACTGCTTCTCGAATTCGCAGGAGATGGCGTCGCAGAATTCCTTGGGCGTCTTGCCGGCGCGCTGGGCGGCGCGCTCGACGTTGACGCCATGCTCGTCGGAGCCGGTGGTCAGCACGGCCGTGTAGCCCTGCATGCCCTTGAAGCGCTTCACCAGGTCGGCCACGATGGTGGTGTAGGCATGGCCGATATGCGGCGCGGCATTCACGTAGTAGATGGGTGTGGTGAGGTAGTATTTCATTTCGATTGGTTCAGATAAGCGCTGTTGGCTTCGGCGATAATCTGTTTCAACGGTACGCTGGAGGCGAGCGCCAGTTTGCGGCAATCCTCGTATTCCGGCGCGTAGGAGCCTTCGCTCGAAACCTTCATGCGCACTTTTCCGTAAGACGTTTCCACTTCGGCGAAGGTGCGCGACTGCACGCGCCGCTCGGCCGGATAGACGCGCAGCCCGAGGGTGGATGTTTCGGCGAAGATAAGTTGGGCCAGCGCTTCCCGCTCTTCCGGCCTGGCGATGACGTGCAGCAGGTGGCCGGGCCGGCCCTTCTTCATGACCACCGGCTGTATCGCCACGTCCAGCGCGCCGGCTTCGAGCAACCGCTCGGCGGCATAGGCCAGCACCTGCGGGTTGAGGTCGTCGATGTTGGCTTCCAGCACCCAAACGGCCAGGGCTTCGTCCGCCCCGGTGGGTTGGCCGAGAATGGCGCGCAGCACGTTGGCCTGTTCCGGAAAATCGTGGCCGCCGGCGCCGTATCCGGTGCGCGCCACCTTCATGGGCGGCAGTACGCCGAACGAACTGGCCAGCGTAACCGCCACCGCCGCGCCGGTGGGCGTGGTCAGCTCCACCGCCGGGCCGCGCGCATAGATGGGCGCATCGACCAGCAGCAGCGCCGTAGCCGGGGCGGGCACGGGCAGAAGGCCATGCTCGGTCTTGACCGTTCCGCTCCCCACATTCAGCGGCGAGCAGACGATGGTGCCGACGTCCAGCAGATCGAACGCCAGGCAGGCGCCCACGATATCGGCGATGGAATCGGCCGCGCCCACTTCGTGGAAATGCACCTTTTCGATGGGCACCTGGTGGACCTGCGCTTCGGCCTCGCCGAGACGCCGGAAGACGGCGATGGCATTCCGCCGGGCGCGCTCGGAGATATCGGCCTTTTCGATCATCTTGACGATGTGCGAGAGGTGCCGGTGGACGTGCGCCTCCTGCACCTGCACGTGGTACTTGGTGGCGCCGATACCGCCGCGCTTGACCTTCTCGAAGGAAACCGTGGCACCGCTCTCAAGCGAGGCGATGGCGTTGGAAATGGCGTCGCGGTCCGCGCCGGCGTCCGCCAGCGCGCCGACCAGCATGTCGCCGCTGATTCCAGAAAATGCGTCTAGATAGCAAGTGAGTGGCACTTGTCTAATGTTGGCACAAGTTGGGGGCCAGGGGCCAGGGGGCCGGGGGTGAAGTGCAGGTTCGCGCAGCCGGTGGCTACGCCGGGGTGGAACTGTTCGGCGGCGCGGCCTGAGCGCGCTTCCATTCATCCGGGAGCGGCCTTCTCCGCCTCGATCACCTCTCTCCGAACATGCGCCTTATCTGGCCCACCAGATAAGGCGCATTATCCCGACTCCGGAGTTATCCGGAGCGGTCGCAGAAGCGTGCGGTAGGAAGCGACTCGACCGACTGCTTCCGCAATGGGCGCTCCAGATAAATGATCAGAGGGTTTGGAGAAAGG
>Ga0182021_10001735_pt1 | contig 25280 bp, 19 predicted proteins | sample 612E3MmetaG_FD_120493 | JGI IMG/M metagenome (GOLD analysis project Ga0182021, IMG submission 120493) | Permafrost microbial communities from Stordalen Mire, Sweden - 612E3M metaG (Illumina Assembly) | ecosystem: Environmental > Terrestrial > Soil > Wetlands > Permafrost | place: Sweden... | reverse complement strand
TTGGACGCCGGGTCGGAACTCGTGAAATGGACCGTGCCGAGGTAACTCGAGATGCGGTTGCCGTAGGCGTCGGTCGCCGTCACCCGGATGCTGCCGGTCGACCCGGCCGTCCGCGGCGTCGTCATACCCGAAAGAAAGAGGCTGGCCACGCCCAGGTTCAGCACTCTGGCCGGCACGGCCGTGTAGATGACTCTGCCGTTTCCGAGCTGGCCCGAATCGTCGGCACCCCAGCAACGGACGGAACCGGCGGCGAGGACAGCGCATGTGTGGCTCCCGCCGGCAGCGACCGCGGTCGCGCTCGAGATGCCGCCTACCGCCACAGGGGTTGCGCTGTTGTCCGTCGTCCCGTCCCCGAGCTGTCCCCATTGGTTGAACCCGGAGCAGCGGACGGTGCCGGCGGCCAGCACGGCGCAGGTGAAGAAGGCGCCTGCGGCGAGACCGATCGCGGTCGAGATGCCGCTCACCGCCACGGGGGTGAGGTGGTCGGCCGAGCTTCCGTCGCCGAGCTGGCCGTTTCCGCCGGCCCCCCAGCAATCGACGATTCCACTGGCCAGCAGGGCGCAGGTGTCCCACTGGCCCGCGGCGACCGCGATAGCGCTCGAGATGCCGCTGGCCGCGACTGGCGTGGCGCTGTCCGTCGTGGTCCCGTCCCCGAGCTGGCCGGAGGCATTGGCCCCCCAGCAGCGGACGCTGCCGCCCTTGAGTACGGCACAGGAGTGAGATTCACCGCCGGCGACGGCGATCGCGTTCGAGATGCCGCTGACCGCCACGGGAGTCGAGCTGCTCGTTGTCGTCCCATCCCCGAGCTGGCCATAACCGTTGTTCCCCCAGCAGCGGACCGAGCCACCGGCGAGGACAGCACAAGTGTGGAGTCCGCCCGCGGCGATCGCAGTCGCGCTCGACATGCCGCTCACCGCGACTGGAGTCGATGTCGGCGCTCTGCTCGTCGTCCCGTTGCCGAGTTGGCCCCACCAGTTCTCCCCCCAGCAGGCGACGGTGTCATGGGCCAGGATGGCACAGCTGTGGTAGTCGCCGGCGGCGATCGCAGTTGCGGTCGAGATGCCGCTCACCGCGACCGGAGCGGAGCTGTCGTTCGTCGCCCCGTTGCCGAGCTGGCCCCACCAGTTGGACCCCCAACAGCGAACGGTGCCGACGGCGAGTAGGGCGCAAGTGTGGGCACCACCGGTGCCCGCACTAATCGCGATCGCGCCCGAGATGCCGCCGACCGCGACTGAGGTCGGGCTTTCGAAAGCCCGGCCATCGACGCCAAGGCCGCCCAGAGCGTTATCTCCCCAGCAGTCGACTGTGCCACCGACCAGGACGGAACATGTGCGGTCCCCTCCGGCGGTGATGGAGATCGCGCTCGAGAGCCCGCCGACGACGACCGGCGTAGATCTCGTATCGGTCGTCCCGTCGCCGAGCTGGCCGTGCCAGTTCCACCCCCAGCAGCGCACAGTGCCGGCGGCGAGGAGGGCGCAAGTGTGGGCCTGACCGGCGGCAATCGCGATCGCGCTCGAGATGCCGCTGACTGTGACTGGTGTCGATGTCGGCGTCCCACCCGTCGTCGTGCCATTCCCGAGCTGGCCCGCCCAGCCTGCCCCCCAGCAGCGGACGGCGCCGCTGGCGAGGAGGGCGCAAGTGTCGTCCCCGCCGGCGGCGATCGCGATCGCGCTCGAGATGCCGCCGACCGCCACGGGAGTCGCGCTGCTCGTCGAAGTTCCGTCCCCGAGCTGGCCGATCTCGTTGTCCCCCCAGCATCGGACGGTGCCAGCGGCGAGGAGAGCACAGGTGTGGAGTCCGGCAGCGGCGATCGCGATCGCACTTGAAATGCCGCTGACCGCTTCCGGGCTGTCTCTCTCCGTCGTCGTCCCGTCCCCGAGCTGGCCATTCCCATTGATCCCCCAGCAGCGGACCGAGCCGCCGGCGAGGAGGGCACAGGTGTGGTTGTCGCCGGCAGAGAGCGCGGTGGCGCTCGAGATCCCGCTGGCCGCGACGGGAGTCGAACTGTCGGTCGTCGTCCCGTTGCCGAGCTGGCCCCTCCCGTTGCTCCCCCAGCAGCGGACAGAGCCGCCGGCGAGGATGGCGCAGGTCTGAGTACCGCCGGCGGAGACTGCGGTCGCACTCGAGATGCCGCTCACCGCGACTGGACTGGAGCTGCTGATGGTGGTCCCGTCGCCTAGCTCGCCATTAGCGTTGTATCCCCAGCAACGGACGGCGCCGCTGGCGAGGAGGGCGCAGGTGTGGTTGAAGCCGGCGGCAATGGAGGCGACGACGGAACCCGAGGCCGGAATCTCCGGTGCCGGCGAGATGACGCCAAAGGCGACGTTCGCGACCAAGGGTGCAGATTCGTCGACTTGGCCGTCGGTAGCGGCGCTCCACGACATGACCTGACCGGCAAAGTTGGGAGGCGACAGGTTCGTCTCGACGGTGTTGTACCCCTCGTGGGTCGGGCCCGCATTGAACTGCGACCAGTCGCCCCCGGCCGCCGCCACCGGGGACGCGAGCGGTCCCGCCCAGACCGAGCAGAGTCCAGTCACGACAAGCGCCACCGGAAGCACACACATCAGCCGGGACACCGCCCGACAAGCTCGTGCGTGAACCTCAGACGCCGCCAACGACTTCACCGATCCCTGCTCCTCTCCGTACCTGCAGACCCCGAGGGTCCGCTCTCAGGATGCCGCCCCGACTCGTGGAGATGGTCTGCTTACGGATCTCGCACGACCAGTTCATCCTATAGAAATGGGAGGACATGTGTAGCGGTATCGATCGCGGCCGCCGGCCGATACCGTCACGTGATTGTATGGAGCCGTTGAGCCATGACCCCGCCTCCCCGCCCCCGTCCGCTCAGGTAACCGTCTGGGACTCGGTGATCGAGGCTGTCGTCTTGTCGGTGGCACGGACACTCTGGGAGCCGGCGGTCTTGAGAACGAGACCGCCGATCAGGCGGCCCCAAAGGTCCCACCTGCAGCGCGATCGGTGCATCGCCACCACGCGGTGGAGCGCATCAACAGTGGGCTCGGGAGAGGCCTGCGATCCGGGTTACTCGAGCCACACGATCGCAGGATCGTGACGTGCGCGGATGCCCGAGCCAGAGCTCAAGACCCCAACACAGGCCCGATTTGGTCGGATAGGGGCAATGCCCGCGTCCGGAGCGAGAACGTTGCAAGTCTCGCCTCTGCCTGGCGACGGTCTGGCTCTGGCGACGGCCAGACGGTTGCGATCCGCCTCGACCGACCCGACCGGATCCGAGAGCGGGCTCAGAGACCTGCGGTGACGTCGCTCGCGGCGGGAGCGTTGATCGTGACCGGCTGGTCGAAGTTGGTCAGAGTCATCGTGAAGCTGAGATTGCCCGCGGTCGACGAGGTGCCGGCGATCTGGACCTGGGCGAGCTGGTAGTTGTCCTTGTAGATCCAGATCCCGGACGAGACCGAGTCGATCTTGAGCTGGCGCAGGATCGCGGCGCCGGCGCCGGCCTTGGCCGCGGCGGCGGCTAAGTCGCTGTTGACCTTGTCGAGCGGCACCGTCAGGTCGATGTGGTAGGCGTCACGGCCTCCGATCTGTTCGATGCCAACGACCCTGGGCGTCACGCCGTCCGACTCGAGCTGGCTGCGGATGCTGCTCGTCAAGTCCGCCAATCCGGTGAGCGCGGAGCCGCCCGGCGTCGGGACCGAAACGGGAACACCCAGTTGCTTGCTGACGGTGCCAAGCTTGACTTCACGGTACTTGGCGCCAAGAGCGGCCATCTTCAAGTAGAGGTTCGAGTCCTTGATGATGAGGTCGCCGCTGAGCGCCGCACTGCCGAACGCAGCGACCGCCGGCACGGCCATCGCGAGGTGGAACGCCAGGTTCTGGGCGTCCACGTCGCCTTCTATCACGGTGCCGTCCAGGACAACGTCGGTCGTGAGCTTAGCCCAGCTGGGGTTTCCCATTGCCTTGAGGAAGGCCGCCTTGACGGTACCGCCCACTGCGATCTTCATGTGGAACGACTGCCAGGCTGGCCCCTCCGCGATGCCCCGGCTGAAGAGCGCGTCCGGATCGGCCGGCGTGGGCGTAGCAACCGCGGTGGGCGTTGGCGCGATCGATGCGGAGGCGCTGGTGGGTGAACCCCCGGTGGGTGAAGCCGTGCCGCCGCCCGAGCAGCCACCGACGATGACAGCGATGCCAACGAGGATTGCAAGTACCGGCCTACCGCCGCGAACCATCTGAGCCCACCTCCCCGAACTGACGCCCTCACACAGATCGGACGACCGCCGCTACTGACAAGATTAGCCCATCACTCGGCGGCAATCCTGAAAGGGTTAGCGCGCCTGGACCACGCAGAAACGGTTGCCCTCCGGGTCCGCCAGGATGACGTAGTCCGCGTCGGCTGGTCGCTTGTCCCAATGCACCTCGGTGGCCCCAAGCGCCAGCAATCGCTTCACCTCTCCGGCCTGGTCGTCTGTGTAGAGATCAAGATGGATGCGTGGCGGCAGATGCACACTCGAGTGGTGCATGTCGAGGGAGAGGTTGGGCCCGATCCCACTCCTCGGGCGGAGCAGGAGGAAGTCGTCGCTTGGCTCTGCGCGGGGCACATAGTCGAGAGCGGCCGCCCAGAAATCGGCCTGCCGCGGCAGATCGGCGACGCGTAGAACGACTGACCCGATCCGAATCATGCGGCCAATGTAGCGCCTCGGACCCGCGGGCGGTCACTCGTCTCCAGTCGTCACGAACCGCTCATGGTGTCCGAGCCTGACCAGCAGCCGGATGTGCCAGACGAACGACGCGAGGTCTGCAAAGACCAAGCTACGGAGCCACCGTACCGTCAGGAAGGTAGCGGATAACCGTGATGGTTCCTGGGAAGTTCGGCGCCGGGGCCGCAAACGTATTCCTCATTGTGCGCGAGCTCTTGTAGTCGGCCAAGACAGGTGGAACCATGACGAGGTTGCTCTGGAGTTCCTGCACGAGCAGGCCGCCGTCGGGCTCCGGGTCCGCAGCCATGATGATCGTGTGCGCAGGTGCGCTGACCGGCCAGCCCGAGGCGGCCTTGCCGTCCGAGCCGATCGCCAGGACGCTGTGGCCACTGGTGGTGAACACGAGTCCCGTGCGGCCAACCGCGAACCAGCCGGATCCGGACCCGGAGAACAAGTTGCTCGTCGACTCCCAGTCGATGGAGGAAGGGAATCCGGGCTCAAGCCGTCCGGAGGGGTCCACCGCCTCCAGAATCCCCGAGCTGCGCGGATCGGATGCCCATGCGCCGAAGTAGACCGTCCCGTCGGCGCCAATTTGAGGCGGATCTGGCGCGCTGGCGGATACGCCTGGGATGCTCCGCTGAAGGGAGTCTTGGGCTGGCAACGGGATCGGCCAGCCGGGTTTCGGCTTTCCAGAGGCGTCGAAAGCAAGAACGGAGTCGGTGGCGGCGGTGCCGGAGCCAGACGCGTACACCTCTCTAGTCATGTAGACGGTGCCATCGGGCCCGAAGGCCGGCTCTGAAGCGGCGCCTTCGATCGTGATGGGCCAGCCGGCATGAGGGCGGCCGCTCTGGTCGACCGCGGCGATCCTGGTTTCCAGGGCTTCGCCCGGACCTTCCATCGAGATACCGGTGATCTCCCTGAACTTCCACCACGACAGGTAGACGTGGCCGCTCGGGTCCACGCTTACGTTGCTCCAGCCCGTTGCGGGCCAACCTGGCTTGACCGCCCCATCGCTGCCATAGGCGAGGATGGAGTCCCCGTGGCGCGTGTAGAGGGTCCCATCCGGGCCTACCGCGGCGATTCCACCCTGGAGCCTCCAGGTCGATTGCACCGCTCCTGCCGTGTCGATCAGGGTCATGACGTGGCTCTCATCACCGCACATCGCTGATCCGGACGGCTCCGACTCCACGTAGACACCCTGTGGTACCGGCAAAACGTCCTCGACTGCCGCGGCGTGGTAGGGCCAGCCGGCCGGTCGCGTGCCGTCGGCCCGATATGCGACGACAGTGCTGTCGTCCCAGACGTACACGGTTCCATCCGGTCCGAACGCCATCGGGGTATTCAGGTCGGTCCGAAGGCCGAGCGGCTGAGGCCAGCCGGTGTGCTCGCGCCCTGAGCCATCAACGACTACGAGGTAGCCGCCCTCGATGAAGTACGAGGAGCCGTCATCTGCCAGGCGTCCTGTAGCCTCCATGTTCGCAAGGTTCACGGGCCAGCCGCGTGGAGCGGCACCCGGCCTTCGCAAGCTCGGAACAGCGGTGGGATTCTGAGTCGGAAGGGAGACCACCGTCGGCAAGGGGCAGTCGACGGCAGCCAGGGTCGGCGCAGAGCTTGGGCTGGGCGTCAAGGGGGCGCTAGGGCTGGCGGCCGACGCTGCGGAGGAGGCCGACGGGGCGACAGCCGGCGACCGGACCGCAAGGAGGCCCGCGCTGAGCACCGCGAGCGTGACGAATACAACCACTACCGCCACTAGACGGCGCGCCCAGGGCACGATCGGCATAGATGGAAGTGCCTTCATGCTCCGCTAAGCATGACCCAACGCCGTGGATAGCACCAGCGAATCGACCTCGGATCACCCGTACTATGTCGGGCTGACTCCAGGACGCCTCCTCGCCGAAGCCATCTGGCCTGTCCTGACTAAGAACCAACCCTTTGCCCCGGCAGGCCCCGCTGTCACCCTGGTCGCTTGACGCAGGCAACCGCAGCAGCCGCTCACTTCTGCGTATGCGTCACCTTGGTGCCGGTGGGTACGATCTGGACGAAGATCCGGCCGCGAACCAGAGGGATCTCATTCCCAGAGGCGTCGTAGAGGCGCGTCAAGTCGGTGTCGTCCTTCTTCTGCCACGTCGCCGCGATGGCCTGGCCGTCACGGAAGACCGTGGCCGGACCGGTGCCGATCTGGCCCACTACCGGGCGGTTGTGGCCCGGCTCGACATACGTCGTCAACGACTGCCAGAGCACGATCACGTTCCGGGCGGTCACGCGCTTGTTGGTCGCCATGTCGATCTGAGGCTGGCCACCGATCGATCGAACATACGAGTCCGTACTCGGGACGTAGGTGTAGCCGACGACCTGGTTGCGGTAGGGAATCGTGATCGTGGCATGCGAGGGGCGTTGGCCACGCGGCAGATCGTCGGTGAACGGCCGTAGCGGAACCTTCGTATCGATCGTGGCCGGGTAATGCTTCCTGGGCAGGCAGGCCAGCAGAGAGTTGGTATTCGTGTAGGCGTTGTGCGGCATCGGCCGCGTCGTAATGCGGTGATATGGGCAGCCTCCGCCGTTGAGGGCGTCCATGTTGTAGATGGACTGGGACATCGCCGGAATGACTTCCTTCAGGCTCTGGTTGTCGCCCCCGTAGTGGCCCAGAAGGGCGTGGTATTCCGCGGCCCAACGCACGTAGTAGGGCCGGGCGCTGCGTACCGGCCCGATGTCGGTGGAAGTGCCCTCCTGGAAGACGAGCATGTAGCGCAGCTGGCCGCCGTCGGCGGGCGCCTGATAGACGATTGACGCCCCGTTGAAGCCGGACTGCGGACGGGCCGAAGCCTGGTCGTCGATCATGATTGCCATGGGCAACCTGTGGGCCAGGGCTGGGGTCGTGAGCACTCCGTCAAGATCGGCATAGGGGGAGCTGAGATCGGGGAAGATCCCACCCGCCAGATCTGAAACAAAGCTCGCGGCAGGCGTGGGGCTGGGGGCCGGCGTCGTAGCGGTTGTCGTGGCCGTGGCGCCCATCGTGGGCAATGCGGCGATCGACGTGCCGGTCGGAGCCGGACTCGATGAGGCCTCGGACGGGCCCAGGCCACTCAGCAACACGAAGGAACTGGCGACGAGCACGAGGCAGATGCCGACGGCCAGGGCCGCGAGAATCCGCGGTCGGCGCTTGACTCGGTTCGCGGCGGCCGCCAGAGCCTGGAAGAGCCCTCTGATGCGATCCATGTCTCAGCCTCGAGCGATGTCCAGGCTCTAGGGTAGCGTGCCGGTGACCGACGCCGCGGCCACTTCGGGCGGCGAGGTTCCGGACGGAGTAGCCGACTCGCGGCTGGGATCGGCGTGGGGCCGCCTTCGGCTAGGCCGCCCCGTCAGCTCCACCGCGGACGTAGCGGTAAGCAAGAGCGGCCACAACCCCGCCCACGACCGGAGCCACGATGTAGAGCCACAGGTTCGTGAAGTCGCCCACAACCAGTGCCGGGCCGAGGGAACGAGCCGGGTTCAGCGAGGCTCCACTGATCGGGCCGGCGGCCAGACCGCCGAGGGCAATTGCTCCGCCGATGGCCAGCGCCGCTGCCTCGCGCGGAGCTCGCGGATCCGTCGCAACGGCCGTGACGACGATGACCAGGACGAAGGTGAAGATCGCCTCGACCGCGAACGATTCGCCGACCGGTCCGGCCGGGTTGGTGACGCCGGCGATCGTCGACCCGATGGTCAGGCGTAGAGCGACCGCACCAGCGATGGCGCCCAGGCACTGGGCCACGATGAACGTTCCGGCGCGGAGCCACGACTGGTGGCCCCCTGTGGCAAGGCCAAGTGACACGGCAGGATTGAACTGACCGCCGGAGATGTGGCCGAAGGTGTAGACCATCGTGGCGATGACCAGGGCAAAAGTCAGCGCCACTCCCTCGGGGCTCAGCTTTCCGACGGTGATCGCGGCACAGCCCGCGAATACCAGCACGAATGTGCCTATGAATTCCGCCACGTGCGGCCGAAGGAACTTGTTGAAGTCGGAAGTTGTCATGGGCAAACGGTACAACAACGAAGCCGAAAACCATCAACCTCTTCTCGGTGGCGGCAAGGGCGGCCGCGGCGGCCCACGACTCTCGCGTATCGCACGTTTCGGCGACCGCCGCTACGATCGGTCGGTGAGACTCAGGGTCATCTTCGAGACGTCCGCCGGATGCTCGGCGGTTGACACATGACGCCGCTCGAGGGATTGGCCATCCTCGCCGCCGGCCTCGCCGCGGGTACGATCAACACCATCGTCGGCTCTGGCTCCCTGATCACCTTCCCCACCCTGCTGGCTTTTGGGTATGCGCCGTTCGATGCCAACGTTTCGAACACGGTGGGGCTCGTGCCCGGCTCGATCAGCGGTTCTCTCGGCTATCGACGCGAGCTTGCCGGACAGGGCGGGCGCGTCTTGCGGCTGGGCGTCGTGGTCGGGGCGGGCGGGCTGACCGGCGCACTGTTGCTGCGGGCGTTTCCGGGGGCGTTCTCGGCGGTCGTGCCGATCCTGATCGGAGTCGCCCTGGTCCTGGTGGCAATCGGACCGCCCCTCTCCCGTGCCCTGGCCGAGCACCGCCACCCCGAGGCTCATCGATCCTGGCCGCTATCGGTAACGCTCTTCGGATCGGCCATTTACGGCGGGTACTTCGGGGCGGGTCAGGGGATCATCATGATCGCCCTGCTGACGATCTTCCTGCCCGACGACATCCAGCGCCTCAACGGCCTCAAGAACGTTCTGGCGGTGGTCGTCAACGGCGTCGCTGCGATCCTGTTTTCAGTGATCGCACCCGTTCACTGGGACGTGGCTCTGTTGATCGCGATCGGATCGATCGTGGGCGGCCAGATCGGGGCCCGGGTCGGACGACGCCTGCCGGCGTCCCTGCTGCGGGCCGCGATCATCTGCGTGGGGCTGATCGCGGAGGCGAGGCTTCTCTTGGGCTGACGGCGGGCTTGGGACGTTGGTCCGAGCGCACTCGACCCCTAGGAAGGCGACTGCTCGCCGTCCGCGGGCGCCCAGCGCACCTCGCCTGGGGACCCGGGCGCAGCGATTTCGGGCTCGACGCCGGGAAGCCCCGGTGTCGAAGCGCCGCTCGCCACAGACGGCGCGCCGGTGGGCAGTCGAACCCAGAACCTGGCGCCTCCCTCTTCCCGGTTCATCGCGCCGATCTGTCCGCCGTGCTGATCGACGATCCATTTCGCGATCGCCAGGCCCAGACCCGTGCCTCCGGCCGGCGCGTTGTCCGCTCGCCAGAAACGCTCCCAGAGCCGTGGCATGTCTTCCGGCTTGACGCCGGGCCCCTGGTCCTCGACGTACAGCAAGGCCGACGCCGTCTCCGGCCGGACGCTCACCGTTACCGTCGAGCCCTTGGGGCTGTGGTGGATGGCGTTGTCGGCAAGGATCGTGACAAGCTGGCGGAGCCGTAGCGGGTCGCCAACGGTCGGCGCCGGCAGCGGATCGAGAACGACGCCGACTCCCCGTTCCTGACCCAACGCCGTCAAGGACGACGCCGCCTCTACCGCGACGTCGGCCATATCCAGAGGGACGCGATCGATCTGCACGGTTCCGGAGTCGGTGCGCGCAAGGAGAAGCATGTCCTCGACCAGGGCCGTCATGTGGCGGACCTCGGCGTCGATGTCGCCGATCGCCTCACCGACGTCCTCGACCTTGCTTCGCCGGTTGCGTCTCAGGTCCTCGACGCTCGCCCTGATGACGGTGAGCGGCGTCCGCAGCTCGTGGCTGGCGTTGGCGGCGAACTCGCGCTGCCGCTGCAGCGCTTCCTGCCGCCTGACGATCGACGCCCTGATCGGCACGAGAGCGCGGCCGGCGTAGACGTAGCCCGCGGCAAGCGAGAAGAGGAGTGCCAGCAGTCCGCCGCCCAGCATCACGCCCGCAAGCGTGTTGAGGAAGTCGACCTCGGGCGTTCGGTTCTGCGCGTACTGGAACAGGAGTCCCGTCCGAACACTCCGACCGGAGATGACCCGATAAGCCGTCCCGTCCGCCGACACTACGTTCCGGATGTCGATCGGATTGGACGCAGTCACTGCCTCGAGGCTGGCCAGGCTCGGGAGGCCGGGTGGGATACGCGGCAAGCCCGGGACCACGACCGGCTGGCCGTTTGCGTCGATCGGGATGGGGATCAGGCCCGCCGCGGGACCCTCGAAGGTCGGGCCCTGGGACGAGTCGGCATCCGACCTGCCTACCTCGACGCGCTCGAGCTGGTCCCGGGCGCCGGATTCGACCGCCGTGGACACGATCTCGTACACGGCCGCGCCCAGTATCAGGAGAATCACAAGTGTGACCGCGCCGCTGACTGCAATCAGCCGCAGCCGGGTCCGCCGCAAGATGCGAGCGTCCTCGTCCGCCCCGTTGCGGCCGGTCGGAATCGCCTCGGCCTCCGCTACGTCCGTCCGGGCTCGTCGCAGGTGCGGGCGGCTCGGGAGCCTCACTTGTCAGCCTTCTCGCAGACGATAGCCGACGCCACGGACGGTTTCGATGTGGGCCGCGGCGCTGTTGCCGACCTTCTCCCGCAGCAGGTGGATGTAGGCCTCGACCGTGTTCGGCGTCAGGGCGACGCCATACGGCCAGGCGTAGTCGAGCAGCTGATCGCGCGAGAGAACCTGGCCGGGCCGCCGCAGGAGGCATTCGAGGATCGAGAACTCGCGCTGGCTCAGATCCACCGGCTTGCCTGCGACGGTGACGCGCCGGGTGGTTTCGTCCAGCTCGAAAGGGCCGGAGTGCAAGGCCATCGCCTTGCGCGTCGGCGGGCGTCTGCCCAACGCTCGGAGCCGGGCCAGCAACTCTTCATAGGCAAATGGTTTGACCAGGTAGTCGTCGGCGCCGGCATCGAGACCCTCGACCCGATCGCTGACTGCGTCACGCGCAGTCAGCATCAAGATGGGGACCTGAGAGCCCTTCCGCCGAAGCAGGCGGGCCACTTCGAAACCGGACCGATCGGGCAGGCCGACATCGAGGATCACGGCGTCCAGCTCGATGCTGGAGGTCGCGATCTCGAGGCCGTCTTCGGCCGTCAGGGCCGTCTCGACAACGTGGCGGTCCTGCGTCAGGAGCCGCTTGAGGAGGCGGCTCAGACGGGCGTCGTCCTCAACGACGAGCACGTGCAAGGGTCGCCTCCTATGGAGTGGTGATCAGGACGTCCTTGGCCGTGAGCGTCTGGCCACCAAGGCCGCCTGAGGCGCTCGGGTTTGGAGAAGCACCGGCCAGGGCGCTGGTGTCGATCTGTACGGTCACCGTGCTACCGGCCTTGACATCGGTCGAGGCTGCGGCCGTTGCATTGTGATACGTCGTGGTTCCCGACAGGTCGATCGTGACGGTGGTGCCGTTCGCGAGCGTGATGGTCAGCGTCGAGCCGTTGATCGACTGGACCGTGCCGGAGACACCGCCGGAGACACCGCCGAGGCCGCGGCCGAGGCCGCCGCCGGCGCCGAACTGCCCGGCGTTGAAGGTCTGGCCCGGGGCCAGAGACGGACGCGTGAACCCGCCACGGCCTCCGCCGGGTCCAGCCGGGTTGTTCGCGGCCGCCGCCGTGGAGCCGCCCGTGAGATGGCCGATGGCGAAGCCGATTCCGCCGACCGCGACCAGCGCCGCTATCAGAAGCAGCGCCATGGTCGTTCGATCCTGCTTGGCCGGCCGGGCCGTTGTGGTCATGAGCTTTCCCCTTTCCGCGATCGTGTTGGACTACTCGTACCGAAGGGCGACGACGGGGTCGAGCCGGGCTGCCTGGCTGGCCGGCCAGACACCGAACACGATCCCGACGACGAGGCTGAAGCCGACGGCGGCAACAACCGTTATCGGGTTGAAGACGAAGCCCCAACCTGCATAGACCCCGATGGCGAACGAAGCCAGGACTCCGAATAGGATGCCGATCGCACCACCGGCGAGAGACAACGCCAGTGCCTCGACGAGGAATTGCGAGAGGATGTCGCGACCCCGGGCCCCGATTGCCTTTCGGATGCCGATCTCGCGCGTCCGCTCACGGACCGAGACCAGCATGATGTTCATGATCCCGATCCCGCCGACCAAGAGCGAGATCGAAGCGATGCCGGCCAGCAGCAGAGTCAGCACGTCGCTCACGGAACTGACCGTGCCGAGCAGCTGTGCCTGAGTGGTGATCGAGAAATCGGCGGTGGCGCCGGCCGTGATGCCGTGGCGCTGATCGAGCAGCGCAGTGATCTCCGCCGAGACGGTAGTAATCGCGTCCTGGCTCGTAGCGCTCAGACCGATGGACGAGACACTGGTGCTGCCGACGAACAACTCGCGCGCCGTGGACAGCGGCACGATCACCCGGTCGTCCTCACTGCCCGTGCCTCCCTTGGATTGGAGGATCCCGACGAGTTCGAAGGGCAGGCCGCCGATGTAGATCGTCGAGCCGATCGAGCTGTCGGTCAGGCTCAGGTTGTCGGCGGTTGTGGCCCCAATGACCGCGACCCGCAGGTTCTGGTCGACCGACGCCTGGCTGATGAAGGTGCCCGTCCAGATGTCGTATGCGAAGACCGATAGATAGGCCGGGGTCGTCCCGACGATCGAAGCGGTCTCGTTCTGTGTCCCGGCGATCACGAGCTTGGAGGTGGCTAGCTCCGGAGCCACGGCCTGGACGCCGTCGAGCCCGGTGATCGCGCTCGCGTCGGCGATGGTCAAAGTCGTCGCCCCGCCGAAGGAACCGCGCGTGACTGCGCCTCGGACGAAACCAGGGTTGACGGTGAGCAGGTTCGTGCCCAGGGCATTGAGCTGGTCGCTGATGCCCTTGGTTGCGCCCTGGGCGACACTGACGAGGGCCACGACGGAGGCCACGCCGATGATGATGCCGAGCATCGTGAGGCCGGTCCGCATCTTGCCCGTGCCCAGCCGTCCCAGGGCCAGGCGCATCAAATCCAGCAGTTTCACGAGAGGACCGCTTCGTAGAGCTGACCGTCGCGGATGTGGACGCCGCGATCGGCGGCGGTGGCGACGTCGATGTCGTGCGTGATCAACACGATGGTCCGGCCGAGGGAGTGCAGGTCCTTGAAGATCGACAGCACCTCGGCGCCCGAATGGCTGTCCAGGTTGCCGGTCGGCTCGTCGGCCAGGATCAGGGCCGGCTCGGTCACCAGGGCGCGGGCTATGCCGACGCGCTGCTGCTGGCCGCCCGAGAGCTCGGAGGGCTCGTGGTCGAGGCGGTCTCCCAGACCAAGACGCTCGAGGGCCGCCTGGGCCCTCGAAAGACGTTCCTTGCGGCCGACGCCCTGATACATCAGCGGCGTGGCCACGTTCTCGAGGGCACTGGTCCGTGGCAGCAGGTTGTAGCTCTGGAAGACGAAGCCGATCGAGCGGCTGCGCACGTAGGCAAGGCCGTTATCGTCGAGCTCGTCGACTGGCTGCCCATCGAGGATGTAGCGGCCGGACGTTGGCCGGTCGAGGCATCCCAGGATGTTCATCATCGTCGACTTGCCGGAGCCCGACGGGCCGATGATGGCCATGAACTCACCCTTGGCGACCGTCAGATTCGCGTCCACCAGGGCCGGCACCTGAACCCGGCCGGTGTCGTAGATGCGGCTGACGTTTTCCAGTTCGATGATCGGTTCGACTGCGTGCGCGCTCATCGCCCACCGAACCCACCGGGGCCGCCGCCGAAGCCGCCGGCACCGCCGCCGGTCAGGCCGCCGAGGTTGACTCCGCTGGTCGTAGTGGTTGTGCTGTTACGGGTGCTCGTCGTGCCGACGACCACCAGCTGGCCTTCGCTCACACCGCCCGTGATCTGGGCCATGGAAGTGGTCACCAGACCTACTTGGACCGAAACGGTCGAAACAGCCCCGTCGCTTCCGAGGACCTGCACGCTGTAGCCGGTCGAGGCCGATCCGGTGAGCGCCGTTGAAGGTACGCGCAGCGCGCCGGCAACCGACGCGGTTGTCACCGTCACAGTGGCGCTCATGCCCGAGAGCACCGTCGCCGGCGGGCTGGTCAGCGTCACGAGCACCGAGAAGGTCACGACGCTGCTGGAGCCGCCGGAGGAAGCGGCCACGGGAACGATTTGGGAGACGGTCCCGTCGACGGTGACATTCGGGGCGGTCACGGTTACCGAAGCCGCCTGTCCGACCTTGAGGTTGGAGATGTCGGACTCGGTGAAGCTGGCCGAGGCCACCATGGGCGCGACCGACTCCTCGATCGCATAGCCGGACGATGGGGCATTTACGCCGGGCAGGATGTTGACCGCGACGATCAGCCCGTCGGCCGGCGCCAGGATCGTGCCCTCGGTCACGGCCGCCTGAGCGGCATCAACCGCGGCCTGGGCCGAGTCGACCTGGGCCTGGTCGGCCGTCACGGTCGTGCTGGCGGCGGGAGCGATGTTGTTCTGGTAGGTCAGCTTGGCCGAGGCCAGGCTGAGCGAGGCGTTGGTGACCTGCTGAGTGGCCTGCGTGTTCGACTGGCTCACCTTGAGCGCCGTCGAGGACAGGTTCGACTGTGCCTGCGTCAAAGCGTTCGTGTCTGCGGAGATCGCCGCCGGGTCCTGGGGAACCGCGGCCTTGTCTGCCTTGAGCTTCGCCTGAGCGGCTGTGACCGATGCCTTGGCCTGGCTCAGGGTCAGGGCGTTCTGCCGGTTGGTGATCGACCTGTTGGACACGGCCTGGTTGTAGCTGTTTTGTGACTGGTTGAGCTGGTAGGCGGCTTGCGTCTTGTTCAGCGCGCTCGGGCCGCCGGAGTCCGTATCCAGCTTGGCCTGCGCGGAAGCAAGGGTCGCCTGGGCCGATGTCAGCGCCAGCTGGGCGGCCGCGGAGTCCGCCAGGGCCAGCGTGTCGCCCTTCTTGACCGTCTGCCCGACCGTTGCTGAGACGGTCGCGACCGGCCAGGTCAGGCTACCGGTCGAGGCTGCGTTCGAACCGGTCGAGCCGCCCGTGCCCGAAGTCGTGGCCGCGGAGCTGACGATGTCGGCCGAGGTGCCGAATTTCAATCCGTATACGGTGCTGGCCGAGACGGTTCCATTCGCTACCGACGTAGCGGCCACTGCCCCCGTCGACACCGTGGAGGTTATGTACTTCGAACTCGCAGATCCGGCGAAGCTGGGACCGACGATAGCCAGCGCCACCGCCCCCACCCCAACCAGGATCAACGCCAGCGCTGCCAGTCTCGTCTTCATCGGCTATGCCTCTCGTCCCTGGACCGCGGCCATGACCTCACATGAGTCATAAGGACGCCCAGTGGATGTATCGCTTCTGCGCCTGAAACATTTCTGAACAGCCGGGGGCGCCGGATCGAGTTGACCGATCAGGCGCTGGTGGCTGCGGCGATCATCTGCTTGGCCTGGTTGATCGGGATGGCGAAGCCCATGTCCTGGGCGCTGCTTGAGGCCGCGGTCACGATTCCGACGACCGCGCCGTTGGCGTCGAGGAGCGGACCGCCGCTGTTGCCGGGATTGATCGGCGCGTCCGTCTGGACCAAGCCGGTCAGATCCTCGGTGAAGTTCGAGGTGCTGTCGCCGACGGTGATGCTTCGGTTCAGTCCGGAGACGATGCCCGAGGTCACCGAGTCCGTGAACGTGCCGAGCGGGCTGCCGATGGCAATCGCCAGCTGGCCGACCTGGATGGCGCTCGAGTCGCCGAGCGTCACCGGCACGAGACCGGTGGCGTCGATTTTGACCAGCGCCAGATCGTGAACCGTATCAACCTTGACAACCGTGCCCGTCAGCTGGCGCCCGTCATTGAGCGCCACAGTCAGCGTGGTCGCGCCGGTGATCACGTGGTTGTTGGTCAGGATGAGCCCGTCCGCTCTGACGATGAAGCCCGAGCCGGAGCCCGTGAACTGTGTCGACCGACGGCCGAGGCCGGTTGTTCCGGAAGTGGAGATCGTGACCACTGAAGGGTTCACGGCCTGCACCACGCGAACGATGACCTGGGATTGGGTGAGACTCACCGTCTGGATATTCGAGTTGGCGCCACTCGTCGCGGGCCCGGCGACGGTCGTGGTGTGCGGCGAGAGACTGAACGCCACATATGCTCCCGAAGCCGAGAGGGTGGCGGAGAGCACGGCGGTTGCCAGAATCAGGGGAACGATCCGGCGCTTGCCCGAGTTCGCGGTTGGCGGTACGGGCGCGGACGCCGCTGCCGCCCACTGCGAAGGAGAATGCCATTGCTGCAGCGGAACGGGCGGCGGGGCAGGCTGGAAGGCCGGGTCGGGCTGCGGCCACGCTTGCTGGACGGGCTGGGAGTAGCCCGGCTGGAAGTAGGCCGGCCAGGGATAGACGGGCGGGGGCGGAACGGCTGCGGGCGGCCAGCTCTCGGCCTCCTGCGGGGATGTGATGTCCGGCTCGGGAGACCATCGAAGGTCCTGGTCGGGTGCGGCCGGGGCACGGTCCTCGGGACGATTGTTGAACTCGTCGTCAGTCATGAGTGCGCTCCGGTTCCTGTCGATCGCGTTGTCAGTGGATTGGTCACATTGTCGTCGTTGGAAGCCAAACTTGGGCCCGTAGACTGAAGCAATCCTGAAGGCTCCATTCGGCGCCGGAGCTCGACTCATCCGTCGAACGCTTGCCGTTTCTCCAGTCAGCGGTTCCAGCCCTAAACGTTTAGTGGATTGCACGCCGGGACGCGGGCGCAGGCCGCCAAATGATTGCTAGCATCGCCCGATCGGCCCACCGGACATGGAGTTCACAGCCAATGGCTACAGTCACCTTCGAGAACGTAAGCAAGCGCTTCGGCGACGTCGTCGCCGTTGACGACCTCAATCTCGACATCCGCGACGCGGAGTTCATGGTTCTCGTCGGGCCGTCGGGCTGCGGCAAGACCACCAGCCTGCGGATGATCGCCGGCCTCGAAGAGATCACCGCCGGGACGCTGCGAATCGGCGAGCGGGTCATCAACGATGTGCCGCCCAAGGATCGCGACATCGCGATGGTGTTCCAGAGCTACGCCCTCTACCCGCACATGAGCATTCGCGACAATCTCGCGTTTGGTCTCAAACTGCGGCACGTCCCCAAGGCCCAGATCGACGCCCGCGTCAAGGAAGCGGCCGCGATCCTGGACCTGACCCGCTACATCGACCGCAAGCCGCGAGAGCTCTCCGGCGGCCAGCGCCAGCGCGTAGCCCTCGGTCGCGCCATCGTGCGCGAGCCGGCGGTCTTCCTCATGGACGAACCGCTCTCCAACCTCGACGCCAAGCTGCGCGTCGAGACCCGAGCCAACATCCTCCGCCTGCACCAGCGACTGAACACCACGTTCGTGTACGTGACCCACGACCAGATCGAGGCCATGACGATGGGATCTCGGATCGCGGTCATGAACGAGGGTCGTCTGCAGCAGGTCGGCACGCCTCAGGAGCTGTACGACCGGCCGATCAACCGGTTCGTCGCAGGCTTCATCGGCAGCCCCGCAATGAACTTCACGACGGTCGAAGTGGGCGGCAGCGGTGACAACATCACGCTGACCGGCCCGAACATCACGATCCCGGTTCCGCCGCAGTTCCACGAGTCGATCGGCACAACGGGCCGCTCGCTCATCGTCGGCTATCGGCCCGAGCACCTTCAGCTCGGCCCGGTTGCCGGCGCGACAGCGGTAGTGAACGCCAAGGCCGAGGTCGTCGAGTACCTCGGCAACGAAGAGCTGATCCACGCCAGTGGCGCCAACCGTGACATCGTCGCGATTGTCGACTCGGCCTACCGCGTCCGCCCGGGCGACATGCTCGAGCTGCGCGTTCCGCTCGAGAAGGTCCAGCTGTTCGACCCCGACACCAACTTCGCCCTCCCATTTGGAGCGGTGAACAACTAGTCCTCGGTTCAGAGAGCCCGACGCCCCGGCAGCTTCTGCCGGGGCGTCGGCGTTCCAGAGACATGCTTCGGCCCGACAGGCTGCTCGGCGTCGGGGCTCTCGTACAGGTCGACCATGACCCCTCCCTTTGCCGACCGCAAGGCCCGCCGCGCCCATACGGGCCGGCCGGTTCTCGACGCCATCGTGACCGAGCTCGCGGCGGCCGACGCCGAACTCGAAGAGCGCGTCGTCGGCCGCGAAGAGATCTACCGTGGCCGGTACATCGTCCTCGAGAAGGACACCATCGTGCGCCCGGACGGCTCCGAGTCGTCGCGAGACATCGTGGTCCATCCGGGAGCGGTCGTCGTCGCCCCGCTCGACGCGGAAGGCCGGCTGTGTCTGGTCATCCAGTACCGCCTCGCCGGCGGCGGCGCCATGCTCGAGCTACCGGCGGGCACCCTGGACGTGCACGACGGCGTCGTGGAGGACCCGGAGTCGGCAGCTCATCGGGAGCTGGAAGAAGAGACCGGCTATCGCGCGGGACGGATGGACCGGCTCGGCGGCTACTACAGCGCCCCGGGCTTCCTGACCGAGTACTTGTCGCTATTCCTGGCCACGGATCTCCGGCCGGCGCTCGAGGACCGTCTGAGTCCCGACGCGGACGAGCGGATCCGGCTCGTTCGGTTGCACTGGCGCGACGCGATTTCAGCCATCGATGCGGGAGTCATCGAAGACTCGAAGTCGATCGCGGGGATCCTGCTGCTGGCCCGACGCCTGGAGGCGCAAGGCCGCTGATCCAGCGCCGGCCTGAGCCGTAGCCGGGAAGGTCAACAGCCGCCTGGTCGCCAATGGCGGATCAACTCGCCTTCGACTCGACCCGCTCCAGAGCCCGCCGGTACGTGTCGTTGTGGGGGTTCATCGCGACGGCCAGACGGAGGTGGGTACGGGCCTCGCTCAGACGACCGAGCCGCTCCAGGCTCAGGCCCAACCCCAGGTGCCCGTAGTGAGCTGAGGGATCGACCTCCAGCAGAGCCTCGAAGGTCGCCGCGGCCCGGGCGTGCTGGCCGCTGCCGAAGTAGGCTCGGGCCAGGCCCTCGAGGATCGAGCCCTTGCCCGGCTCCGCGCGAGCGGCTCGCTCCAGCACCACTGCGGCCTGGGCATTGTGCCGCGCGCCCAGCAGATAGTTGCCCCTCCGCAACAGTTCGTAGGCAGTCTCGCGCTCCTCGGCCGGCTGATCCGGTCCGGGTGCTCCGGCCGAGTCAGGCATCGCGCTGCTCCGTCGGAGAGGTCGCGACGCTCGACCGCTTGTTCTCCTTACGCCTTCCCGATCGTGTCCAAATGAACAGGGCGATCAGGAGGAGGACCCCCGCAGTGCCAGCCGCAGTGCCCAGGATTCGGACCTGGCCGACTCCCGTCGCGCCGGCCCAGGCAGACCGCGCCGACTCGGCCAGGGAGTGGGCAGTGGCGATGTCTCCCGCAGCGAAGACCTTCCTGGCGGATGCCAGGTCGGCCTCCGGGTCGATGCCGAGAAGGCCGACGGCCCGTGCCGCGCCCTTGCTGTTGGCCTGCGCCCGGCGGGCGGCCGATAGACTGTCGAGCGCAGCCAGCTCCTGTTCGGCTTCCGCCAGAGCCGCAGCCGTTCCGACTCTTTCGAAGATCGTGCGCAGCGTCGCCGGCGGAGTCGTGTCTTCATTCGGCGCCGCATCGTCTATCTGCCGCCGCATTGTCAGGACCGCCCGCACCTGACCCAGCAGGGCCGTCGCGGTGCCGAAGTCCCAGCCGCTCATCGCCGACTGCGCGTCGGGCGGCAGAATCCACCCGCCTGCCGCCGCCTCGGTGGATGCGTAGTCGGCGCGCGCGGAGTCGCGGTCGTGGAGCGTGGCGGCCTCCGCCGAGGTCACGACCCATTGACGCCAGATTGCCGTGTATGACTGGCCGGTGGTCTGCTCCAGGAGGTCGAGCAGACGGCGCCACTCGGTTACGCCGCCCTGGAGGACAGCGCTGTTTGCTCCGGGCTGAGGATATGCATTGGTGCCCGCCTGAGCCTCGGCCCAGACCTTACGCAATCCGTCCGTGCCGGCGAGCGCGGCGATCTGGCGGACCGCCGCGAGGCTCGCGCCGTAGAGGTAGGCCTCTGTCGGCGTGCCTGGTGCCCCGGCGTCGGTCCAGTCGTTGAGGGGAATGGCCGCCCGCATCAGCGACGTGTTCAGTGCCGGCGCGTGGTCGGGCAGCCCGAGCCGGAGCACGGCCTGCTCCGCGTAGAACGAGGCGAATCCTTCGTCGATCCAGCGACCCGACGCCAGATCGTTGTTGAACCACATGTGAGCCACCTCGTGGAGAACCACGATCGGGTCGGCGAAATAGGAAACCCGGACCATCGAGGCGGCGGGGTCATATTCGCCGCTGAACCCGCCGATCCCCTGGGTCGTCGCCTCTTCGATCGTCAACGACTTCGAGGCCGGGTCGCCGAGGCCTATCAGCTCGCTCAGCACGGGGTACCCAGACTTCAGAACCCGCGCGACCTGATCCGCCCAGCCCGGGTCGTCGGCCCAGTAGCGCAACGTTGCATCGATAGGCCCCACGACGACCTGGAGAACGCGGAAGTCGGAGGCAGGGACCGTCCGCGAGGCGGTGAACCAGGCATTGAGGGCGGTGGAGTCGGCGACGGGGCCGGACGAGAAGACGGTCTGCCCGAAGCTGTCGGTCGAGGTGGCGAGGGCTCCGAACTGTTCCTGGACGATGAGGCTGGCGGGAAAGACGACGGTCACCGAACCGCCCGACGTGCCGGGGCTGCCGAACGCCGAGACGGGGAACGAGACGATGTCCTGGCCGATGCGGAGGTCTCGATCGGTCGAACCGCCCCTATCCACGAGGTCGAACTTGAGCTCGAACGCGCCACTTTGGCCGGAGTAGAGCGGCTGCCGGAAGCCGACGTTGACGACCACTCCGGACGGCGTGGTGGCGATGACGGAGAGGGGCAGGGACTGGCCATTGCCGTCGAGGGCGGCGTACTCGGCTGTCGACAGGGGCAGGGTCAGTTGCAGACCTGGGTAGAAGTAGCGCCGGCCGCCCGAGTCGGCCGCGTGCGACGTGGCGTTGACGTTCAGGAGTACGTGAACGCGCCCGTGCGCCGGATCCACCGTCCACACCGCAGCCGATGTGTACGAGAGATCTGTCTGCGCGCCATCGACAGGCGGCGGCGCCGCCCCCCGCAAGAAAGTGGCGGCAATGGCTATGAGGGCGGCCGCCGCGATACCCCTCGCCGAGCGGACGCGATCACGAATCATCGCCGACTACCTCGAGAGCCGGGCGGCCGAACGGCTTGGCCCGACGGAACGCCGCGTTTGCGCCCGGCTCAGTCCTTCGCCTCGGCGGCGCGCCGAATTTCGCCCGCGCCTGCAACTCCGGCATCGGGATGTGGCGCAGGACCGGAACCGCCGCCCGACGGTGCTTCGCGCTTGTCCGGCGAGTCGCTCACCGCCACCCTGGCTGCGGGGCGAGTTGTCCTGTCCCTCGGCCGCTCCACGGTGGAACCGCTGCGGACCACCCGTGACGGGAAATCCGTGGCCCTGACGCCTTCGCCGATCAGCACGTTGCGGCCAATGCGAACGCCCCGAGGAACGACCGCGCGCTTGCCGACCACGGTTATGCCAGTGTTGAGGCGACCCGGCTCGCGCCTGTTGACCTCGTCGTAGTCGGTCCCCTCGCCCACGATCGCACCGGGGCCGACCGCCACCTCTTTGTCGAGGATGGCTCGATCGACGACCGCGCCGGGCCGGATTACCGAGTCGAAGAGAACGATGGAGTCCCGCACGACGGCGCCCACATCCACGACGACGCCGGGCGAGAGGACGGAGTTGACCACGGAGCCGTTGATCACACAGCCGTGGCTGATGAGACTGCGGTGGACCTGAGCCGTGGCCCCGATCTTGGCCGGCGCCCGCTCCTCGGACCGAGTGTGGATGACCCATTCGCGGTCGTACAGATCCAGCTCCGGTGCATCGGAGAGAAGCGCCAGATTAGCTTCCCAATAAGACTGAACCGTTCCCACGTCCTGCCAGTAGCCATCGAAGCGGTAGCCGTAGACTCGGGCTCCGCCCTCGATCATGGCCGGGATGACGTCGTGGCCGAAATCGACCCGCGTGTCCGACAGCCACTGCTGGAGAGCCCGCTTCGAGAAGACGTAGACGCCCATGCTGGCCAGGTCGCTCTTGGGCTGGCGCGGCTTCTCGTGCCACTCCACGATCCGGCCGGTGTCGTCCATCGCCAGGATCCCCATCCGGGACGCATCCGAGAGGGGCACCCGGCGGACGGCTATCGTCACGTCCGCCCGATGGCGACGATGGGCGGCCACGAACGGCTGGTAGTCCATCTTGTAGATGTGGTCGCCGGCCAGCACAAGGACTGCGTCGCCGGCGGCCTGCCCAATGACATTGAGATTCTGGAGGACCGCGTCGGCGGTGCCTCGGTACCACTCCGCGACGCGGCCTCGGGCGATGTACGGCTGGAGCATCCGAACGCCGCCGGTGTTGCGGTCCAGATCCCACGGCCGGCCCATGCCGATGTGGTCGTTCAGTGAACGTGGGTTGTACTGGGTCAGGACGACGACGTTGTCGATGTCCGAGTTCACGCAGTTGGAGAGCGCGAAGTCGATGATCCGGTACTTGCCGCCAAACGGAACGGCCGGCTTGGCCCGCATCGAAGATAGGATCGACAGGCGCTCGCCCTCGCCGCCAGCCAGTATCACCGCCAGAGTGCGCTTCATCGGGCGTCCTCTAGGTCCAAGCCCGAGTGGTCACCGGGCTTGTTCGATGCTATCACCACAACCGCTTATTCGACGCCCGTCAGCGACCGGCCTCGCCAGCCAGCGGGAACCTGGTCCTCTAGACGAAGAGGCGCGGGTTCATGAACACGCCGTTCACCCGGACGGCCCAATGGAGGTGGCAACCCGTGGAATGGCCCGTAGTGTTCTCCGTGCCGATGACCTGGCCCTGCGACACCTGGGCTCCGACGTAGATGCCCGCCGGCGCCCTGCCGGTCATATGGGCATACCAGGTGACCATGCTGGTGGAGTGGGCGATGATCACCAGCCACGCCTGCGGTGGTGGGTCGTAGGGGTTGTAACCGACGAAGACGATGACTCCCGCGCCCGCCGCGTGGACCGGTGTCAGACACGGCGCAACGATGTCGATGCCCTGGTGGAAGTGTGCGCAGCTGCCGACCCGCGGCTCGGAGAACCATCCGGTGCAGCCGAAGTTTTGACTGATCTTCCCGCCCATCGGCCACTGCAGGGTGCCGTTGTAGACGGACGGGATGCGGCCCGTGCCACCCAACTGCGCGGCCAGCTTGTCGATCTTGAGCGCCAGCTGGGTTGAGGCCAAACCGTTCGACTTGATCGTCGCCGCCAGGGACACCTTGTTCTTGGCGAGTCTGGCATCGGCCACCTGCTGCTTGGCAAGTTCTGCCGCAATTTGGCGCTGCACGGAGGCCAGCTTTGCCTTGGCGCTGGCGAGAAGGCTCATCTGCCCGTCGAGATCGCCCTTCTGGATGGCGACCTGGCTGGCCAGCTGGTCGACCGAGATCTTGGCGGTCTCTACCGTCTGCTTCGACCTCTGCAGGTCGACCTGAGCCAGCTCGATCTGGTCGGCCAGGGCCTTGTCCTGGGCGCCGAGCTCCATGTAGTAGGAGACATCGGACAGCACGTCGGTGATCGAGCCCGATGTGAGAAGCTGCGAAAGGAGCGGCGTCTGGGCGGTCTTGTAGGCGGCGATGAGCCGCTGCGCCAGGATCTGTTCGCGCTGGGTCAACTCGTCTTGCTTGGCCTGTTCCTGGGCCTGCAGATCGTCGACCTGCGCCTGGAGCTGGCTCTCCTGGGTGACGAGGCCCTCGTAGCTCACATGAACCGCGTCGACCTGGATCTGGAGCGTCGAGATCTCGCCCTGCAGATCGTCCATGTTCTGGTTCATCTGGTCGAGATTGACCTGCGTGGTGGCCATCGCGGTCTTCAGCGCCGTCTGCTGAACGGCGATGGCCGCCAGCTGCTTCTTCTGCGCGGCGATGAGCTTGTCCAGAGCCATCTGCTGCTTGACGGCATCCGTGAGGTCGCTGGCCTGGACCGGAGCGGCAGGCACGGGGAAGCTGACGACGGGCATCAGCAGCACTACTGCAAGAAGGAGCTGGATCCACCGCCTGCGACTGTGGCGGCGCGGGGAGTGTCGGTCGTGCATGGCAGTCAACTTGCGAGCATCTCCGTTGCGGCGCGCCTGGGCGCGCATCGCGGGTTGGCCCGCCGGTTTGACGCCGTCCGTCGAAAGGGGCACAGACTCGGGACGACTCCGGCTTCAATGCATCATACAACGCTCTCCGTGCCCAACGTCAAGTGTGTGGCCGCCGAAACCCTTGTGGTCTGGCGCACTCCGGTGCAGTTGGGTCCAATCCAGCCCGCCGAGTCCACCGCTCACGGCAAGAAGCTCGAATCGGACGGTCGGCGCGGAAGACCTGGTCTGGCCAGCCGGCCGAGGCGGCGAGCACCTCACCGGGTGCATTCCGACCGCGCGCCGGGCCGGTGCCGGAGCAAGTGCCGGAAGGCGGAGCTCGACCAGGAATATGCGGGCAACGACCGGGTTTCTCAGTCATGGGTCCATAGAGCCCTCGCAAAGGGGCCCCCATCGGTGCTAGCCTTGGCCTTACGCGTAACCGTTCGGACGCAGGCGACTTTCATGGCGCCGTTCGTCCTGATCCCGAGGGATGGAGGCTCCCGATGCCGCTCTTTGGTCCCCCCGTCATCGCCCAGTTGGAGGCCAAGAGGGATATCCAGGGCCTGATCAAGGCGCTCGCGCACAAGGACCCCACAATCAGGAGCGCCGCCGCGGACGCGCTCGG
>Ga0182021_10001734_pt1 | contig 25287 bp, 28 predicted proteins | sample 612E3MmetaG_FD_120493 | JGI IMG/M metagenome (GOLD analysis project Ga0182021, IMG submission 120493) | Permafrost microbial communities from Stordalen Mire, Sweden - 612E3M metaG (Illumina Assembly) | ecosystem: Environmental > Terrestrial > Soil > Wetlands > Permafrost | place: Sweden... | reverse complement strand
GGCGACCCAGACTTCGCGCCAGACGTGCGCCTGCACCGCGGCCTGCCAGGTGCCGACGGTTTCGTGCGCGGTGCGGAGTTCAAAGCGGACGATGAACGTCGGCGCGACCCCGGCGGTCGGCAGTTCCAGGATTTTCAACGCGAGCGGCTCATCCGGCAAAACCGGCGCGGCCCACGGCTGCTGGAAGTTGAGTTCAAGTTCGCCTTTGTCCTTCACGAAATCGCGCTGCAGCGTCGCGGTGAGCAGCGCGAGCATGGCGTTCCCGGAAAACTCATGTGCGCGGCGCGAAATGCGGATGGATTCTGCGCCGTTCCAATTGGTCGTGGCCAGGTCCGGCGCGGCGGCGGCGATCAGATCGTTCACCTGCGCGCGGGTGAGTTCGGTGGTTTTTCCGAACGCCGGTGAATCGCACAGCTTTAGCGCGGGCAGCGGCGGCGCGGCCTTGACGACTTGCTGGAGGAAAATGCCTTCGCCGTCCACCTGCGCGGCGGGAAACAAGGAAACCGCCGCGGCTTCGGAGGCGTTCGCGTGGACGGCGAAGAGTAAAAGAAAGGCGAACATCCAACATCCAACATTCAACATCGAACATCCATTGTGCGCGCCGACGCGGAGTGCTTGGGCGTTGGATGTTGGATGTTGGATGTTGGATGTTTTCATCTAAACTTAGCGTTGCAGGTTGTTGCTTTGTTGCATCATCTCGTCGGCGGCCTGGACGGCCTTGGAGTTCACCTCGTAGGCGCGCTGGGCGAGGATGAGGTTGACCATTTCCTGCACGACGCTGACGTTGGAAAGTTCGAGGTAGCCCTGCTGCAGTTCGCCGAAACCGTTCTGACCGGGGTCGCCGAGTTCGGGCGTGCCGCTGGCCGTCGTTTCCTTGTAAAGATTGTGGCCGACGGCGTCCAGTCCGCCTTCGTTGTTGAAGCGGACGAGCTGGACCTGGGCCGTGGTCGTGCCGCTGGCGGTCTTGTAAGTCATCTGGCCGGTGGCTGAAATGTTGATGTCCGTCGTGCCGGCCGGCACCGGCTGGAACCCGCCTTGCAGCTGATAACCGTCGCTGGTGACGATGCGGCCCTGTGAATCGGTTTTGAATGAGCCATCACGTGTGTAGGCCAGCGTGCCATCGGGCATTTGCACTTGAAAAAAACCTTTGCCCTGGATGGCCACGTCGAGTTTGCCGCTGGTCTGGGTCAGTTCACCCTGCGTGAAGATGCGCTCGGTGGCCACCGGGGTGGAACCCTGGCCGATCTGCAAACTGGAAGGAAGCTGGTTGCCGCCGCCCTGGTCCGAGCCGGCGGCGCGCGTGGTCTGGTAAAGCAAATCCTGGAACTGGAGCTTGCTCATCTTGAAGCCGGTCGTGTTGACGTTCGCCAGGTTGTTGGAGATGGTGTCCAGGTTCAACTGCTGGGATTCCATCCCGGAGGCGGCGGAGTAAAGGGCGCGGAGCATATTTTATTTTAGGTTGTGCCGCTTAGGTCGGTGATGATGCGGCCCATGCGGTCGTTCTGCATCTGCAGCACTTTCTGGTTGGTCTCGAACATCCGCATGGCGGTGATCAGCCCGGCCATTTCCAGGGTCGGCGACGTGTTCGCGGCCTCGGTGAAGCCCTGGCGCACGCTGGTGCCGGCCGAAGGGACCGGCAGCGAATTCGGATCGTCCATGCGGAAATAACCGCCGCCGATCATCGTCAGTTCCTGCTGGTTGGCAAACTCGACGACCGACAATTTCCCCTTGATGTCCTTGCCCTGGCTGACTTCGCCGGTGGCCGACACCGTGAGGGGCGCGGGATTGTTGGGGTCCATCTGCACCGGGCCGCCATCACCCATCACCATGTAACCCTGCTTGGTGACGAGCTGGCCTTGCGCGTTCAACTGGAATTCGCCGCCGCGCGTGTAGGCGTTTTTACCATCAGGCATCTGGACGGCGAACAGGCCGGGGCCTTCGAGCGCAAAGTCCATGGTGCTGGCGGACGGGCGCAGTTCGCCCTGCTGGAAATTGATGGTCACACTCGCCGACGGGATCACATAATTCGCGCTGCCTGTTCCCGCCGCGCTGGAATCCAGCCCGGCCTGGACGGCCGAAAAAGTGATGTCGCGCTTGCGCGCGCCGGCGACCGAGCCGGTGGTGAGGTTGTCGGCAAGCATGTCCTGCCAACGCTCGGTGGCGTTCATCGCAGCGGCGGCTTGATAGAGGCTGACATCCATACGCGGAACGGTTAAGCATCGGATGTGCCATGCTGATTTTCCGGCGTTTTCAAAGGGTTTTTGGAAGCGTGCTGGCAAAAGCTTCCGGGGCGAAAGCAGAAATTGCCGGGTGGTCTTGTCTGGCGGCCGCCTGATTGAGGACCAGGCCGCAGGAGTCTGCTGGCGGGGCGCGGCTGTGTTCGCAGGATCAGCCGCAGTGCGTGGCGGGTGAAAGACGCAGGGATTGAAGTGCGGGCGGCGGCTGGCGCTTCGCACACAGCTGCGGAACTCCGCAGTTACGGTTTGACGGGTTCGTCGTAGAGGCACGCCACATCCATCACCTGGCCGCAGGTGCATTGGATGCGGATGCTGGCGACCCGGTCGCCGTCGCGCTGCACGGACACGCGCGGCTCGCAATGTTTTTTATGGTTCGGCGACGCCGCGGCCGGCGTGGGCGCGAGCTGTTCGAGGGATTGAAATGTCCGGGACTGTGCCGACTGCGGAATGACGGCAACCCGAAATTCCCGGCGCTCGTCGGACACGGGCGCGGCGGTCAACGGAACAAACGATTCAGTTCGGAGAAGGGTCATGGATGTTCGGGGGTGAGAGGGTTGAAACCGAAGAATCGGAAAGGGAATTGAGCGACTCCTTCATCTTGAGCAGAACGGTCACGCGGCGGTTGATCTCGGCATCCGGCGCATAATCCGGCATGGGCGCGGTGTCGGCAAAGCCGGACACTTTGCAGATCTGCTCGGAACCAACGCCGTTCTGGACCAGTTTGCGGCGCGCGGCGTTGGCGCGCTCGGTGGACAATTCCCATTTGCTGTGCGCTTCGCGGCTGGCCTGTGTGTTCGATTCGGTGTGGCCCTGCAGTTCGATGCGGAAGGTTTTGAAACGCGCAATCTCCCACGCCAGCGTGTTAAAAACCCACGCGCCGTAATCGGTGAACACGTCGGTGTCCGGATTGAAAACGGGCTTGTGCGACCGGTCAAAAATGTTGATGCACAGCCCGTCCGGCGTCAGGTCAATCTTGACGTTGCGCTGTTCCTCGTCCTGCTGCTTCAGCAGTTTTTCCAGATCCTCGCTCAACCGGCGCATCGTCTCCATTTCGACGGCGGACACGGATTGAAACTTGCCGGCCTGCTTGCTGGTGGCGGCGGCGTCCTTGTTCGGAATGATGCCGACGGATTCCTTGGTGACGGAGGAGAAGGGATTGCGGAAGGCGCGCTCCACCGCGTCCTTGATCTTCTGGTCCTGCGACGTGAGCCAGAGGCAGAGGAACAGCGCCATCATCGCCGTGACAAAGTCGGCATAGGCGACCTTCCAGGAACCCCCGTGATGTGCGTGTTTTTTTTTGGCCATGCGCGGGAAAAATCATTTGCCGCTCTTGAGCGATTTGAACATCTGCTCCATCTCCTCCATGCTCGGCCGCAGTTCGCTGCTCAAGCCGCGCCGGCCCAGTTCCACCGCCGTGACGGGCGCCATGCCGCTGGCGAAACCGATGACGCACGCCGCCATGCAGCGCGTGTAGTCCAGCTCCGCCTCGCAGATGAATTCCATGTTGGCCGCCAGCGGCCCCACAAAACCATAGGCCAGCAAAATGCCGAGAAAGGTTCCCACCAGCGCCGCCGCCACATGCGTGCCGATGACTTCCACCGCGCCGGAAATCGAGGCCATCGTGATGACGATGCCCAGCACCGCCGCCACGATGCCAAAACCCGGCAGGGCGTCGCCGGTTTTTTGCAGCACGGAAACCGGCGCGTGATGCTCGGTTTCCTGGCGGTCCAGTTCCGCGTCCAGCAGCAGGCGCAACTGGTCTGGCTTGATCTTGCCGTCAATGATCGGCCGCAACGCGCCGCACAGAAATTCCACTGCGTGATGATTGCCGGTGAAACGCGGATATTTTTTGAAGATGGAACTGGTCTGCGGCTCGAGCACATGTTCTTCCAGCGCGATCATGCCGTTGCGGCGGCCCAGCAGGAACAGTTCGTAAAGCACCTTCAACAAATCCTCGTAGGCCTCCCGGCCGAAGGGGGTGCCCTTGAGGCAAAGGCCCAGGTTCCGCACGATGTCCATCAGCACTTTTTTGGGCGCCATGATGATGAGCGAACCCGCCGCGCCGCCGGCGATGATGAGCACCTCGTTCGTAAAGGCTTCCCAGATCACGCCGATGTTGCCGTGCTCCAGCATGAAGCCGCCGAAGACACACAGGACAACCGTGATGGCACCGATGATGATGATCATGCGCGGGCGGTAGCTGGACGTTGGGCCATGCCGGACTCAAAACGCTGCATATAGGCGCGGATGGACAGGATGGCCTGGGAATGGATCTGGCAGATGCGGGATTCCGTCAGCCCGAAAGTCTCGGCGATCTCGCGCAGGTGCATGTCTTCGACGTAATAAAGTGCCAGCACTTTGCGCTGCATTTCGGGCAGTTCCTTCAGCCGTTCAAAAATCACCTTTTTCAGTTCGCGCTGGGAAGCCTGCTCCCGCGGGCCTTCCTCCGTCGTGTCTTCGATCACTTCATACAGGGCGCCCGCGTCGCCGTCTTCGGAAGAAGTCACCGAATCCAGGCAGACAAACGCCGCTGGCCGGACTTCATTGAGCAGTTCGTCGTATTCCGTCACGGAGAGGTTGAGCGCCTCGGCCATCTGCGCCTCGGTCGGTGCGCGGCCCAGCTTTTGTTCGAGCTGCGCCATCGCGGCCTTGAGTTTCCGCGCCTTTTCGTGGATGGTGCGCGGCACCCAGTCCATGCGGCGCAGTTCATCCAGCATCGAGCCGCGCACACGCACGCGGGCATAAGTCTCGAACGACGTGCCGCAGGTGGGATCGTAGTGGCGGAGCGCCTGGAGCAGGCCGATCAGGCCGACGCTGTAAAGGTCGTCCTGGTCCACGTGATCGGGCAAGGTCATGGCCAGCCGGCCCATGACGGAGGCGACCAGGGGAAGATATTTTTCGACCAGCGCGTTTTCAATGTGGGCATCGGCCTGCCGGTGATAGTGCTTCCAAAGCTCCTGTGCGGTCGGGTTGGGCACGGTGGTGACGACGGGCATTTCCATTGGTTCGCAGGTGCAAGAACTCATATTTTTGCAGTGGGTTTGGTATCACCGACAGTTGCCGGACGGGCGTGCCGGCGTTTTTCGATCGCGCTGTGCAACCCCTGAAGCCAGATGCGGCTCCACCAACGGGCGAGAACGGCGGCAGCCAGGGCGGCAATACAGGCGCGCCACAGAGCGGTGGGCCAGGGACAATTTTCCATCAGGCTAAAGCCGGCACCGATCAAAAATCCAACATTGGCTCCGAGAATCATAAACGACTTCATGCGCGATAAACTGGGTTTAGCAGGACTTCTGCCAGCCGCAGAAGGCATTGGTATTATGTGAAAAAAACCAATGTTCACCGGCGATTTTCACGGGGGAAAAGCAGGGCCGAGTCGGCGCGGTAAAATTCACCGGGAATTTTTTGCCCAGCGCCGAGAAAACTAATCGAGCAATTTGTGCCCAACACAAAATTCCACAGCTTCACCCGGCGACGCTCCTCGTCCAGGTGCGTGAAGATCACATCCTCCGGCTGCAACCCGGCAAACGCGTGGAATTGCTCGAACAAGACCGAGCTTTCGTAGGCGGCGTTCAGCACCAGATGCACATGCGGGTCCGGCAAGGCGGCCACCTGGTCGCGCAAGGCGGCCATCGAATGCGAGTTGTGCGTCTCCACGCCCGGCAAATCCACGAAATACAAATCCGCCGGTTCGTCCGGCGCGTTCCAAAAGCGCCCGACCGGCACACCGATCAATTCGCAGTGCAACGAGAGAAATTCCGAAACATTCGCCGTCTCACCGTCCAGCCGCCAGACGCGGACGCTGCGCTCTTCGGCCAGAACCGCCGCCGTCATCCATTTGCACAGCGCCGTCGTTTTGCCGGAGCCGGCCGGGCCGATGAAAACGTGCGGCCGGCCGGTGCCTTCCATGTCCGGCCGCGCCGGCTTCCAAAATGTCGCCAGCACCGCGCGGACCGCCGACCACTCGGCAATCGGCATCGGCGGCGGCTCGGCGCCGCCATGCAGCGCGCACACTTTTTGCTCCAACTGGTCGGCGAACATCGGCAAAAGCCCCAGCGATTCCAGCCAGGTGACGCTTCGCCAGCGGCGCGCGATGGGGCCGGCGGACGGCGTTTCCAGTTCAATCTTGTCGCCAAAAGGCACATAGGCGTCTTCGCCCGGCGGAACGGCGTGCGTCCGGGGCTTCGGCGGCTCATCGGGGACGCAGGCGACGACCTCGATGTTTTTGGTTTGATTCCACAGCCGCGAAATTCCGTGCGCCGGCAGCTTGCGCACGCTGACCACCACGGCGTCCGGGCCGAGCTGCCCATGGATTTGCGCCAGGGCGACGTTCGCGTTTTCAGCGATGACAGTGACGAGTTTCATGCCCTGAAACCCCTTGGTAACATCAAATATTCAACATCCAACATCGAGCAACCAATTAAAACCCGTGTTGGCAGCGATTGGATGTTGGATGTTGGATGTTCGTTGTTGGATGTTTTTTCAGTCTTCATTCTTCATTCCAGGCTGGGAATCACCGCCGCGCTCTGCACCTGCACGCGTGCCGGGATTTCCGCATAGGACAGCACGGCGAGGTCGCTGAAGGTGTTTTCAAAAAAACGCCGGAACGCCAGCCGCAGCTGCGGCGCGCACAGCACCACGGGCGGATGGCCGGCGGAAAGCATCTGCTGCACAAATTTCGAGAGCGAATCAATGACGTGCCGCGCAAGCCGCGGCTCGATGATCAGCGTGACTTCCGTCTGCGACTGCCGCACGCCCTGCGCGAGTTGCTGCTCCAGCTTCGGATCAATCGTGATCGCCCGCATTCCGCCGTTTTCAACCTGGAACGGCTTCGCCAGCTGCCCGCCCAGCGCACGGCGGGCGTGTTCGGAAAGTTCGTCGGGATTTTTCGTGAAAGCCGCGTAATCGCCGATCTTTTCCAGGATACCCGCGAGGTTGCGGATGGAAATTCCCTCGGCCAGGAGATTTTGCAAAATGCGCTGCACCTGCCCCGTGTTCAATTGCGCGGGGATCAGTTCGTTCACCACGGCGGGATGCGTCTGCTTGAGATTGTCGAGCAACGCCTGCACGTCCTGCCGCGTCAAAATCTCGTGGCAATGGCGGCGGACCGTCTCCGAAAGATGCGTGACCATCACTGAAGGCGCGTCCACCACGGTGTAACCCGCGACTTCGGCGTTCTTGCGTTCCACCTCGCTGACCCAGGTCGCGGGCAGTTGGAAAACCGGTTCAACCGTCGGGATGCCCTTTAGCGCCGTTTTGCTGTTCGTGGCGTTCATCGCCAGCCAGCTGCCGGGCATGAGCTGGCCCTGGGCGATGGGATTTCCCTTCAGCAAAAAGCGGTATTCGTTCGTGCCCAGTTGAAGATTGTCGCGCAGCCGGATCGGCGGAATGAGCACGCCCATGTCCTGCGCATAATTGCGCCGCACGCCGGTCACGCGCTCCAGCAGGTCGCCGCCTTTTTTCGTGTCGGCCAGCGAAACCAGGCCGTAGCCCAGTTCAATCTGCAAGGTGTCGAGCGACAGCAGGCTTTCAAGCTTGTCGCCGGCTTTGGCGTCGGCTGCCGTGGCGGCACCGGCGGTTTTCGCGTCGCCAGCCTTGTTGCTGTTCGCCGCGGCTCCGGTGGAAATTGCCGCTGGCGCGCGCGTCAGATCCGGCATGCCGCTCCGATTGATCGAATAGGAAATCAGCCCGACGACGACCGCCATCGTGAGAAAAGGCAGCGTCGGCAGCCCCGGCACCAGCGCCAGCACGCCGAGCATTACGGCCAGGATCGTCAGCGCCTTCGGATAAAACAACAGCTGGCGGGTCAACTCGCGGCCGAGATCATTTTTCGAGGTGGCGCGCGTGACCAGAATACCGGCGGCGACCGACGTGATGAGCGCGGGCACCTGCGAGACCAGGCCGTCGCCGATGGACAACATCGTGAAACGCGAGAGCGCCTCGCTCATCGTCATGCCCTTTTGCACGATGCCGATGGCGAAGCCGCCGATGATGTTGATGAGCGTGATGAGGATGGCGGCGATGGCGTCGCCGCGCACAAATTTGCTCGCGCCGTCCATCGCACCGTAAAAATCCGTCTCCTCCTCCAGCGCGCGGCGGCGACTGCGCGCCTCGGCCTCGTTGATGAGGCCAGCGTTGAGTTCGGCGTCAATCGCCATCTGCTTGCCGGGCAGCGCGTCCAACGTGAAACGCGCCGCCACTTCCGCGATGCGCCCCGCGCCCTTGGTGATGACGATGAAATTGATGAGGACGAGGATCAGGAAGACGACGAGGCCGACGACGTAATTGCCGCGCACCACGAAATTGCCAAACGCCTCGATGATGTGGCCCGCGTAGCCATCCAGCAAAATGAGCCGCGTGGAGGCGACGTTCAGCGCCAGCCGGTAAAGCGTGATGAACAGCAGCAACGTGGGAAACCCGGTAAATTCTGCCGGCGTGCGGAGGTAAAGAATGACCAGCAACGTCAGCAACGAAAGGCCGATGCTAATGGCCAGCAACAGGTCCAGCAGGAACGGCGGGACCGGCAGGATCAGCAGCAAAATCGTGCCGAACAGGGCAAAAATCAGCCACAAATCTCCATAAAGGAGCAGTTTTCGCATGCTGTTGCTCAGTGCGCCCATGAGTCTTTTTTAAGTCTGGTTTGGTTCGGCATCATTACGGTTGGCGACACCGTTTGGCGGTCGCCACCGGATGATTAGCAGGAACCTCGCCAGTCGGAAAACTACGGCGAAGTGTGGCCGTCCCCGGCCGCAGCAATATCCAAACAGCGATGTGCTTTGGCCTGCCCGATAACGGCCTGTTTTACCACGCTGCTGCGCCCGAGGATGGGCGCGCTCCGGCTGAGCCAGCCGCCGCGCCGCCAAAAGCTGTTTGAGTTGGAGGGTGGCACAGGCCGCCGGCCTGTGTTGTTGGTTCTCGTTTATTGAAAGCAGGTCGGTCAAGGCAACACCGCCCTGCCCTTTAAGTTCAAGCCTGATTCTGCTCGGCGTAATAACGGTAGCGGTTCACGCGATAAACCCAGGACAGGATTTCCGCGACCGCCGCATACAGGTTGGCCGGAATCTCGCCGCCGACTTTCGCGTGCTTGAACAGCATCCGCGCCAGTGGCTTGTTTTCGATGATGGGAATCTGGTGTTGCCGGGCAATTTCCCGGATCTGCTGCGCGTTAAGCCGGATGCCTTTGGCCACGACCTTGGGCGCGCGCATGTTTTTGCGGTCGTAGCGGAGTGCAATGGCGATGTGCGTCGGGTTGGTGACCACGACATCGGCCTGGGGCACTTCGGCGAGCGCCTTGGCTTTGCTGGCGGAACGACGACGGCGGCGCGCCGCTTTGATCTGCGGATTGCCTTCCGTGCTTTTCATTTCCTCCTTCACCTCCTCCTTGGTCATCATCAGGTCGCGTTGCGTGCGCCAGAACTGGTAGCCGTAATCCGCCGCCGCAATGACCATCAAGGCCAGGCTGACGCGGAATAAAATCCGCAGGCACGTTGCGGCCAGAAACGTGGCCAGCCGGCCCACGCTGACGGACGTGGCGAACACCGGGTCGTTCAAAACACTCTCCACTTCCGACCAGGTCAGCGCGATGATGACCGCGAGCTTGACGATGGCGGTGGCGGTTGGCACAAGCATCCGCGTGGAGAAAAGGCGTTGAAAGCCTTCGACAGGATTGAGGCGGCCCCAGTTCGGCGTGAGCACTTCGGACGCGGTGTTGAAACGGCTTTGGATCGCGCCGGCGACCAGACCGGAAAGCGCGGTGGCCAGCACGATTGGCCCGGCGCACTTGCACAAAACCCAGACGCCCGAAATGCCGTAGCCTTGCAGCGAACTGATGGTCAGCTCCGTGTCGTGCAGATGGCTCAAGGACAGGACGGTGGTGCTGACGAGCTGCTGCCAGATTTCCTGCCCGGCGAACGTGAGCGCGGCCAGTCCACCCAGCAGCACAAAGACCGTCTGCACTTCCGCGCTGCGCGGAATCTGCCCGCGCTTGAGCGAGTCCTCCAGCTTCCGCTGCGTCGGCAGCTCTGTCTTCTCGCCGACTTGTTCGCTCATCGCGCGCCTCCGACCATTTGCGCCACGACGAGCAGATCGTCAGGCAGGCGTTGCAGATAATTCGTCACATGCAGCGCGGTGAGCTGCAGCGTGAAACCGAAAACGATCAGGCCGCCGGCGATGCGGAAACCAAAGCTCTCGGAAAACACATTCATCTGCGGCACCGCCCGGCCCAGCATGGCGAACACCAGCGTGATGACGAAGGAAGCCGCAATGACCGGCGCGGAAAGCTGCAGCGCGATCATGAAAATCTGGCTGGTCTGCGCCACCAGCGATTCAAACAGCGCGCGGTTGAGGTGCGCCGCACCGACGGGCAGCACCGAATAGGTCCGCTCAAAACCCAACAGCACCCAATGATGCAGGTCGAGCGTGAGCATCACCACGGTGGCCAGAAAAAACAGGATGGTGCTGGTGACCTGGCCGGATTGCTGGGTCATCGGGTCGAAGATGGACGCCATGTTCAAGCCCATTTCCGTGGCAATGATGTTGCCGCCGAGGTCCACCGCAAAAAAAATCAGGCGCGCAACGAAGCCTAGCAGCAGGCCGACGCTCACTTCCTGGAACATCACGCCCAGCAGGGAAAGGAAATCCAGTTTTCCGAGGGCAAACGGCGGCAGCAATGGCGCGATCAGCAACGCCGCCAGCGCGCCCAGCGCCACGCGCATCGAGGCTGGAAAATTCACCATCGAAAAAAACGGCAGCACCAGCAGGAACGCGCTGATCCGCAGAAACACCAGCAGCCAGTTGTAGTAATCAAGCGTCATGGGCTGGATAATTGGATTAGTGGATTGAGGGATGCCGGGATGATGGGTTCGAGCGCAGGTCAGTCACCATTCCAATCATCCACCAATCCATTTTGCTCACTGCACCATCTGCGGCATTTTTTGGATGATGGAAGTGGTGAATTCGACCAGCGACCGCACGATCCACGGCAGCAGGAGCAGCACAATGCCGATCACCGCCAGCGCCTTGGGCACGAACGTCAGCGTCTGTTCATTGATCGTCGTCACGGCCTGAAACAGGCTGATGCACAGCCCGATGATCATGGCCGTGATCAGGATCGGCGCGGCGATGGCGAGCGCCTGGTAAATCATCGCCTTGAGCAGTTCGATGGCAAATTCGGGGTTCATAGATTCACATCCCAAAACTGCGCACGAGCGACTGCACGACGAGCGACCAGCCGTCTACCAGCACGAACAGCAGCAGTTTCAGCGGCATCGAGATCGTGGCCGGCGGCATCATCATCATGCCCATGCTCATCAGCACAGTCGCCACCACGATGTCTATCAGGATGAACGGCACAAAAATCAGGAAGCCCATCTGGAACGCCGTGCGCAGTTCGCTGATGATGAACGCTGGAATCACCACGCGCAGCGGCAGTTCATTCGGCGTGGTCGGCTGCAGTTTCGCCATTGAGACGAACAGCTCCACGTCCTTCGCCCGCGTCTGCTTGAGCATGAACGTGCGCAGGTGGCCGGACGCGCGGTCGAGCGCCTGTTCGCCGTTGATCTGGTGCGCCTGATACGGCGCGAGGGCGTCGTGGTTGATGTTTTCCCACACCGGCGCCATGACGAAATAGGTGATGAACAGCGACAGCCCGATGATGATCTGGTTGCCGGGCGAACCCTGCAACTGCAACGCCGTGCGCACGAACGAAAGCACGATGACGATGCGCGTGAAACTGGTCATCAGCAACAAGATCGAGGGCGCGAGCGTGAGCAGCGTGAGGGAGAAAAGAATTTTGATGCCGGCGTCCACGTCCGGCACGCCGTTGCTGGTGCCAAGCGAGATCTGCACCGGGCCGAAATTAGTGGGAGTGTTCGTCTGCGCGGAGGCGGTCACCGCGCCGGCAAATAAAAAAACAACCAGCGCCAAGACTGAACGGCGGCGGAAAAAGGAAAACATCCAACAACGAACATCCAACAACGAACATCCAAGGGTTGCCCCGCATTGAGTGTTGGATGTTGGATGTTGGATGTTGGATGTTCCCATTTTTATTTACCCTTAAGCATTTGCGCCAGCGCCAGCGCGAACGATGGCGCTGGCGGATTGGTTTCGCCGGCGGGCGTTTCCTCATCGGTGGCGGCCGGCAGATGGCTCAATAAATTGACACCCGCCGGTGACGACGCGATGAGAAACCGCTCATTTTCGTAGCCGACCACAAAAATGGCGTGGCGGCTGCCGAGCGAACGCGTTTCGAGAATGTTCAGCTTCGGCGCGCGGCCGCGCTGGACGGCGAGCCGTTTCCAGTTTTTGAACAGCCAGACGCCGCCAAGAAACAAACCGATGACCAGCGCGAGCGCGCCCATGACGCGAATAAACGAAAGCCCGGCGTCCGGCAAATTGGGCGCGGTGAGCGGCCCGGCCGCCGCATTGGTTGTTTCCGCGAATGAAGAATGAAGAACGAAGAATGAAGAAACGAAAAAAATCGCCCCCATTCCCCTGCCCGTCCGCGCCCTCGAATTTTTCGAGGACGAGGAGGACAAAGCTGGAAGATTTGTTTTCACGCCGCCGCGACGTTGCCGATGACCTCGGTGATTTTGACGCCGTAGCGTTCTTCGATGACGACGACTTCGCCGCGCGCGATGAGCTTGCCGTTGATGCTCAGTTCGACGGGCGCATCGGCGGGTTTGTCGAGCTGGACGACGGAGCCGATGTTGAGCTGGAGCACTTCGCGCATCGGCAACTGGCAGCCGCCGAGTTCGATGGTGAGGCTGACGGGCACATCGAGCACGAGATTCATGTTCGAGGGATTGGGGGCGGTGGCGTTCATTTCAAATCGTTGTTGCTGATGACGGCGGTGAGTTGCACGGCCCATTTGCCGTCGGAGGTTCCGGGGCGGCCGGTGAATTTGGGCACATTGTTCAAGCGGAGCTGGACTTGCGCGGCACACGCGGGATCCAGCGCCAGCACATCGCCGGGCTGGAGGCGGGTGATTTCGCCGGCGGACATTTTCAATCCCTGCCACTCGGCGACCACGGGCACTTTCATCTCGTCGAATTCCGGATTCCATTTGAGGCTCGCGGCGCGCGCGGGGGCCGCCTCCGATCCGGGCATGGACGGGGACAGCAGGCGCATGAGCGGTTCGACGGTCGCGTAGGGAAAAACCAGCTGGATCGGCTCGGATTGTTCACCGATGCCGCCGCTCATGGTCAAAATCAGCATCGCGGTGTCCGGCAGCGCGGTTTGCAGAAAGCGACTGTTGTTTTCGTGGCCGAGCATCAGCGGGCGCAGCTCGCGCATTTCCGGCCAGTGATTGCACCATTCGGCGAGGATGAGGGCGGCGACCTGGTCAATGAGCGCAATCTCGATCTCGGTCAAATCATGATTTTCGTCCGCCGCCTGGCCCGGGCCGCCGAGCAGCCGGTCCACGAGGGTCAATCCGAGCTTCGGCGGGATGATGAGCAGGCCGACGCCCTTGAGCGGTTCGGTTTTGAACAGCGTGATGTGCGTCGGGTTGGGCAGGCTCTCGGTGAATTTCTGATACCCGACAATCTGCACCTTGGAAAGTTGCAGGCTGAATTCCAGCCGCAGAAAAATGGCCAGGCGCGCGGCGAGGGCGCGGATGAACTGCTCGTGCCGCTGGCGGATGCGGCGCAGCTCGCTGGCGGCGAGGAAGCCGGACTGGCGGAAATCGTGGCCGCGAATGTCGCTGGTCTGGCGGGATTCCCGCACGCCTTTCGCGGTCAGCACGAAGACTTCGCCTGCTTCGGGCGGGGTCGTGGGAGTGGCGGATTCGCTCATGGGAATCGTTTTACTGGATGGCAAACTCGGTGAAATAAATGTCCGAGACGATGGCGTCGCCGAGGATGTTGTTGAAGCCGGTCATCAGCTCGCTGCGGATCAGATTCCGCGCGCCGGCCTTTTCCAGGTCGGCGAGCGTCTTGAGCTGGAGCGCGCCGGTGGCCATGTCGCGCAACTGCGCGTCGTGTTCCTCCATCTTGGCCTTGAAATCGGCGCCGGTGCCATCCACCTGCAGGCTGACCAGCAGATAGCGCGCGCCCATCGTGCCGGCGACATTGACCAGCAGCTTGTTCATCATCACCTTTTCATGCTTGGCGTCGGCCGCGTCTTTCTTGGTCTTGGCCTTGCCATCAACGGCCGGAACGCCGGCGGCACTCAGGCCCAGGCCCTTTTGCAACTGGGGCAGCAGGACGAATTGGGCCATCCCGAAGGCCAACACGGGCATGAACACAATGGTGATGATGAGCGGCAGCCACGCTTTGAATCCGCCGCCCGTGGGCGCGGGCGCGGCGGCGGCGGCGTCTTCGGCCTTGGCGGAATCTTTTTTGTCGTCGGCCATAACAGTTTAGCGTTTCAAATTATTGAGATCCTGGAGGATTTCGTCGCTGGTGGTGATGACCTTGGTGTTGGCCTCGTAGGCGCGCTGCGTGGTGATGAGCCCCGTAAGCTGCCCGGCCAGGTCCACATTCGACATTTCGAGCGCGCTGGTGACCAGCTCGCCGAGGCCGTTGCTGCCGGGCGCCACGGGCGCGGCCAGAGGCCCAGCCACGGCCAGGCCGGCGTAAAGGTTGTTGCTGACTTTCGTCAACTGGGTCGGGCTGGTGAAGTTTTGCAACAAAATCTGCCCGCGCGTGAACTGTGTGCCATCCGAGAGCAGCACGGTCAGCTTGCCGTCGGCGCCGAAGTTGTATTTTTGCACGGCGGCGGTGTCGCCGTTCGGCGCGCCGGTGTTGTCAATTTTGATGTCCCCGTTCGTGCTCAACGCCGCATCGCTGTAGCCCTGAACGCGCATGCCGTTGCTCGTGACCAGATAGCCGCTGGCATCCACGGTGAACTCGCCGTCGCGGGTGACATAGGACTGGCCCGTGCTGCTGTCTTTGACGACAAAAAATCCGTTGCCATTGACCGCCATGTCCGTCTGCAAGCCGGTGCTCGTGACGGAGCCCTGGGTAAATTGATTCGTGATTGCCGCCGTCAAAACACCGGAACCAACCTGCGTGGAACCGGCGGAATTGGACCCCAGCGTCTGGCTCAACGCGTCCGCAAAAGACACTTTTGCGCTTTTAAAACCAACGGTGTTCACGTTGGCGATGTTGTTGCCGATCACGTCCAGCTCCTGCTGGAACTGGGTCAGGGCGCTCACGCCGGAATCAAGGGAAAGAAGCATAGGTTGATTGTGGTTGTGGTTTTAGTTTGCCGAGGAACTGGCTGTGGTTTGGCTGGCAGGAGTCGGGGCGACCGACGTCACTTGGCTGAGAGTGTAAAGCGATCCGTCCACCACGATTTCCGGGGTGCCGCTCTGGAGCACGACGCCCTGAACCACGCCGGTGGCGGTGGTTTTCGCATCCACCTGCAGCGTCACGGTATTGCCGATCAGGCTGTTGGCCTGCATCATGGACAGCGACGCCGACATCGCGGTCGCCTGCTGGAGCGAGGTGAACTGCGCCATCTGCGCCGCCATTTCCGTGTTCGACTGCGGTTCCAGCGGGTTTTGATTTTGCATCTGCGCGACCAGCAATTGCAGAAAATCGTTCTGGTTCAGCGCGTCCTTTTTGGGGGAAACGCTGTCACTGGAGTTGAGCGCGGTCGTGGTGGCGGAGGTGACTTGCATAAATATGATATAAGTTGGTTCAGGCCCAGGATTGCCAGCCGCGCTGCGCGACGGCAAACAGCGCCGGATGGCCGGCCGGCGCGGTCATCGCACCGGCCAGTGCAAACTCGGCGAACGCGCTGGCCACGAGCGGGTCTGGTTCCTCGGGCTGGCGTTGTTCTTGATGTTGAAATTCGTTCCACCCGCCGGACGCGGCGGGATTTTCATCGCCGGCCAGCGGCGCCAGCCGGATGCCGCGCTGTTCCAGGCGTTGCTGCAGGTCGGACCAGTGCTGGTTCATCTGGTTAAAATCCCCAAGCTGCAAAACCGCCTGCGCCTCGATGCCGTCGCCGCGCTGGCGCAGCTCCAGCGACAACTGCATGCCCGCGCCCGGCTTGATCACCACATGGAGCGAATCTGATTGGGTATCCACCAACCGCAGTGCGTGCAGCGCCACCATGTCGTGCGTGCGTTCCACCGCGCGCGCCGGCAGGTCAATCACATTGGAACTGACCAGCGTGTTGGACGACGAGGTCGTGGCCGCCACGGCTTGACCGCTGGCCAGGGAACTGGCGGCGGCGGACGAGTCTGTCGCCGCGGCACCGGCTGAAAACGGCACAACAGAAGCCCCGCGCCCCGGCAAAATTTTCTCCCGCGCGAGGGAAACAACATTGCTCGGCAAAACTTTCTCGCCCAGCCCGGCAACTTTGTTCGTATTGTCCTCAGTTTTCATCGGCACAGTCTGTTTAGCATCGGATGTGCCATGAATTTGAAAACTTGTCGTTGCCGCCGTTTCCTTGCTGAAATCGGGCTCCGCGGAAATTTTAGACGGCGGCAAAGGCTCCCCTGCGCCCTCGGAAATCTTTGGCGGCAGCAAATCGCCGGTGACGGCCTCCGCTGATTTTGCATTAAAAGTTTCCGCGCCGGACGTTGCGGTTTCCACGCTGGCCGTGGTTATTCCGGCAACCTTGGTATCAGACGGAATTGTTTTTTGCGCGGCCGGCATCTTGATCAGGCCGGCGATTATTTTTTGCTCTTCCGGCTTCAATCCCGGAACCGCTTCTGTGGCCGGTTGATTTGTTAAAACCTCAACGCGGGTCGCCGCGCCGGTTACGGGAGCGGAATTTTTCGCGGTGGCGGCAATGGCCGTCAAAGCTCCGACAGGTTCTTTTTTGCTGGTGGCACCTTCCATCGGCAAAACGGAAACATCCGTCGTTGGCACAGTTTTCCCATCTGTCGCCGGAGCAAATGCCGTCAACAGGCACGCCGCCAGCGCGGGGGCGGGCATCGGAATGGAGATGTTTTGCGAATTATCAGGAACCACACTGGCTTCCACCAGCACCGGCGCATCCGCTGTTTTGTCGGAATTGTCGCCGCCTGTTTTCGCATCACTATTTCCATCCGTCGGCGCGCCGGATTTTTCGTGAATTTCTGAATTGCCGGCGTCCGGCTCGACGCTGTCTGTCTCTTTCGTTGCCTTGCTTGGCGCCGGCACCGGTCGCTGCGGTTTGTGCGTGGAAATCGTCTCCGTCTTTTCCGTGCCGGGAGCGGTGGCGCCGGCCTGCCCGTCCGGGGCCGCCGAAGTATTTTTATCCGGCGCAGACGGCGCCAGCGCGCGTGCCATCAAAGCGTCAAACGATTCGCCCGGCGGGCCGGACGAATGAGCTGGCAGCGCGGCCTTGCGGTTGCCAAACGAAACGGGGTTTGCCGGCAGGAGAGCAGTGGCGAGCGCTTGCATTAGTGAGAAGCCGCGGATGCGGTGGTGCTGGGCGCCGGCGGCAGGACCTGGTGCAACCGGATGGTGAGCGTCGCGGCGCGTCTGGCCTCGGCCTTGCCCATTTTGCTCAACGTGTCGAGGATCAGGCTGGCCTGGTCCGTCTTCATGGTGAACAGGATGCGCACGACATCATCGTCGGACATTTCCCGGACCATCGCGGCGGAGCCTTCCGGCGACATCGCAGCGATGAGCTTGGCCTGGTGCCGGACGTTGTCGGCCTCCTGCGCCTTGAACCGGATGATGTTTTTGTCGAATTCGGACTGCATCTGGGCCACAGTCTGCGTCACGGTGCAAATCTCCTGGCGCTCCGCATCGAGGCGGACCTGCAATTCATTCAACTGCTGGGCGCGCAGGGCGAGCGCATCCTTTTCATCCTTGATCTGCGCGACCCACTGGTTGAACTCCGGGTTGCGAAACCGCCACGACGGATCGTCATCCGCAGAAAGTGCGCGCTGTTCGGCGGCCAGGCGCACCCCGGCGAATTTTGCGGGGTTCAAGATGGCCAGGGTGGTTCCCAAATACAGCAGGCAGCCGGCGAGGGCGACCAGCCACGGAGATTGAAAAATGCGGGTCATGGGCGATTAAATTAATTTTCGTGGCCGGCCAGCTGGAGCAGGCTGTTCGCGCCGCCCGACTGCACCGCCATTTCATCAAACATGTTCTGCTCCTCGCGCTGGACGGCGCGGTCATGGACGCGGCGCGACTTGTCGTAAAAATGATCCAGCGCCTCGCGTTCACGCACAGCGACGAGCATTTCCTGAAACGCCATTTCGGAGGCGCGGCGTGCTTCCTCCAGCGCGGCCGCACACTCGTTCCGGCGGATCTCCAGCACCGTGCACCAGTTGCGCGCGCCCTTGAGCTTGCCGGCCGCGACCCCGCTGGCAAGTTCGCGGACGAGCGAATCCCGGCCCGCCGCCAGATCCATGGCGGCCGCCTGCAACTGCGTCTCCGCCCGGCCGCAGGCGGTGAGCGATATCGCGTAAAGTTGTTGCGCGCTGCTCTCCTTTTGCTTGCGCAGCACGCGCAAAGATTCGAGCGGGAAGCGGAATGGTTTCATAACGCGGGTTTATTTTTGGGCAGCGCGGGTTTCACGGCCGCCGCCGGGGTGGACAGCGTTTTTTCGAGCAACGGCCAGCTTTGCGCGGCGGGAAAACCCTCGCTCACGCCCTGCCGCAAAAATTTGTTCAGCGGCTCGTGCAGCGCGATGGCGCGGTCAATCACCGCGTTGCTGCCCGCCGGATACGCGCCGATGTTGATCAAATCCTGGTTCTTCCGATACACCGCCAGATGCTCGCGCGCCGCGGCGGTCAGGCTGATCTGCTCCGGCTTGAGCAGATCGCGGTTGAGCCGGCTCACACTTTCCAAAACGTCAATGGCCGGATAATGATTCCGCGTCGCCAGCTCGCGCGTCAAAACAACGTGGCCGTCGAGAATCGAGCGCACCGAATCCGCGATCGGGTCGTTCATGTCATCCCCCTCGACCAGCACCGTGAACAGGCCGGTGATGGACCCCTGCTCGCCCGTGCCGGCGCGTTCGAGCAGCTGCGGCAACAGCGAAAAAACCGACGGCGTGTAGCCGCGCGTCGTCGGCGGCTCGCCGACCGCCAGGCCGATTTCGCGCTGCGCCATCGCAAAGCGCGTGACGGAATCCATCATCAGCAGGACATTTTGCCCGGCGTCGCGAAAATACTCCGCCATCGCCATCGCCAGGAACGCGCCTTTCACGCGGTTCAGCGCCGGCTCGTTGGAGGTGGCGACGATGACGACGGATTTTTTGCGTCCCCGTTCGTCGAGGTCGCGTTCGAGAAATTCGCGCACTTCACGGCCGCGCTCGCCCACGAGCGCGATCACGTTCACATCCGCCTCCGCCTGCGACGCCATCATGCCGAGCAGGGTGGATTTACCGACGCCGCTGCCGGCAAAAATCCCCAAGCGCTGCCCGCGCCCCAGCGGCGTGAACGTGTCAATGGACTTGATGCCGGTCTGGAACACATCGCGGATGCGCTGCCGTTTGAGCGGATGCGGCGGACGCATGTTCAATCCCACGGAATGCTCGGAAATGACCGGCCCCAGCCCGTCCAACGGATTGCCCAGGCCATCAATGACGCGGCCTTTGAGCGCGCTGCCCACGGCCACGCGTAAGGGCGCGCCGGTGGCGACGACTTCGCTGCCGGGATGAATGCCATGGATTTCACCGAGCGGCATCAGGAGCAGGTGATGATTGCGAAAACCGACGACTTCCGCGAGCGTGTCGCCATCGTGCCGCGCCGACTGGATGCGGCAGACTTCGCCGAGCGAGGCGAGCGGGCCTTCCGATTCGACGACCAGGCCGATGAGCTGCACGACGCGCCCGCACGTCTCGGTCACGCGCGCCTCGCGCACCCGCCGGACGGCGTTTTGCAGGCGGCTGGACGGACATGGAATCGTCGGAGTCATGTCAAAGTCTGGCGGAGCTGTTCCAGTTTGGTTTCGCGGCGCGCGTCAATCAGGCCGAAGCGCGTCTGCACGAGGCAGCCGCCGCGCGTGACCTCGGACGAGTTGGTGAAGCGCAGCGTGCCGGTTTCCGGCAGGCCGTTGAGCAGCGGCGAATTGTGTTTGCGCAGCAGCGCGAGGTCTTCGGAATGAAGCTGGATAGTGATTTCCGCCGCGTCCTCCACCTGATGCACGGCTTCGCGCACGACGGCCTCGACCATTTCGGAACTGACCGGCAGGCCGGCGATGATTTTTTGCGCGGCGGCTAGGGCGAGATGGATGAGAGCGCTTTCCGTTTCCTGGATCACTTGCGGAACCGTCTGGCGGAGCGAGTCCACGACGCCGCGCTGCAGCTCGACCATTTCATTGCGCTGCTGCAAAAGCTGTTCGCTCAACGCGTGTTCCCCGTCGTGGCGCCCGCGTTCGTAGGCCGACTGCTCGCGCTCGCGGATGTGTTCCTGCCAGTCCTGCGCCGGGGCCTGCGTGAGCAGGCGCACATCGCGGAGCGGGCGGCGGAACGGGATGGACTCAGACCATTTCATACGCGGATTCGGCGGTGCGGCTGGTGTCGAGTTCAATTTCACCTTCGGATTCCAGCTTGCGGACGGTGTCAATGATGCGGAACTGCGCGGCCTCGATGTCGCGGATCTTCACCTGGCCGAGGAACTCCATCTCCTCCTGAACGCCTTCGGCGGCGCGGCGGGAGATGCTGGACAACATGAGCCGTTTGAGCGGCTCGCTGGATTTCTTGAGCGCCACCGTGAGGTCGCGCATCTCGATTTCGCGCATGATGCGCTGGATGGCCATCGCATCGAGCAGCAGCAGATCCTCGAACGTGAACATTTTTTTGCGGATGGATTGGCACAGCTCGGCGTTGCGGCCCTCGATGTTTTCCAGCACGGTGCGGCTGACGTTTTTGTCCATCGCATTGAGCAGGTCCGCCACGCTTGTGATGCCGCCGGTCTGGGTCATCGCGCGGGTTTGTTTGACGCCAAGCTTGGCGTTGAGCACTTCCACGACCCGCTCGCCCACTTCCACCGGCGTGGGCGCCAGCGTGGCGAGCCGTTCAATCACCTGGTCGCGCTGCTCGTCGCGGAGCAGGTTCAACACTTGCGCCGCCTTTTCGGGCGGAAGATAGCTGACGATGAATGTGATGGCCTGCGGCTGTTCGTCGCGCACCAGGTTGAAAATGTGGCGCGCGTCCATGTCCGCGATGGCCTGCATCGCGCCGATGGGCGCGCGGGTGGAAACGACGCGGCCCATGACGTCGCTGGCCTTGAAACTGCCGAGCGCCCGTTCCAGCGTGGTGCGGGTGACTTCGACGCCCGCCGAAACGGAGGTGCTGGCGGCGAGGGCGACATCGGAAAATTCGCGCAAAATGTCCTGCTGCTGGTCGCGCGTGATGAGGTTAAAGCGCGCCATCTCGCGCGAGATGGACTCGATTTCGCGCGGCTGGAACTGCTTGAGAATCGCGGCGGCGCTTTCGGTGCCGAGCATGACAAGCAGCGCGGCCAGCTTCTGGGTTTTGTTCAACACGCCGATTTCGGCGACGGGCGCTTCCGGTGCTTCGAGGGTGGCAGCCATGATTTATTAGTTATGTTCCGTCCGGCCTTTGATCATCCAATCGCGGATGGCCTGGGTCATGTTGGCCGGATTCTCTTTGACGAGCTTGTTGAGCACATCCACGGTGACAACGCCGGGCGGCGCTTCAAACACGTCGCCAAACCGTCCGCCGTGGCTGTTGCCATTTCCGTTGCTGTTGCCATTGCCGTTGCCGTTGTGATGAGCCATCAGCCGGCCAATCGGCACGCCGATGGGGATTTCCTGGACCGGCGTCTGCTTGAACAGGCGGAACAAAATCAACAACGCCACCAGGCCCAGCGCCGGATAACTCCAGGTGCGCGCGAGGTTCCACCAAGTTTCCTGCTTCCGCTGCAAGTCCAGCTCGCGCGTCATGTCGGTGGCGAACTGGTCGTTGAACTGCAGCTCCTCGAGCGTCATCGTGTCGCCGCGCGTCGTGTCCACGCCGACCGCGCTGCTGACAATGCCGCGGAGTTTGTTCAATTCTTCCGGCGAACGGTTGACGACCTTGCGGTCGGCGCCCGTGCCGTCCATTTTGGACGCGACGGTGACGGAAGCGGTGAGCCGTTTGATGCCGCCGGCCGCCTGCATGGTGCTGCTCGTGGTCTTGCCGATTTCGTATTCCACCGTGGAAGTGGTCTTGCGGTTTTTCGAGTCGTTGACCGGCCCGGTGGTGGCCAGCGAATTGGTGGCCGTGTTGGCGGAAATGCCGGCGGGCGAAGACGTCGTGACGGTGGAAGTGTCGTTGTTCTCGTCATTTTTCGTCTGCGAGCGGATGACCTGTCCGTCCGGGTCGAATTTTTCTTCCGTGCGCGAGATGCTGTCGTAGTTGACCTCCGCCGAGACCCGCACGATGGCCTGGCCGGGGCCGAGAACTTTTTCGAGCATGTCCTGCGCCTTTTTGGCGAGGTATTGTTCGAGGTTGCGTCGCGCGGTGAGCTGGGTGCTGGTCAGGCCGGTGAGCGAATCGTTGTCCGTGTTTTCCGAAAGCACATTGCCGAGGTTGTCCACGACGGTGACGTGATTGGGCTTGAGGCCTTCGACGGCGTTGGCGACGAGGAAGCGGATGGAGTTGATGGACTGCGGCTGGAGCTGGGAATTGCCGCGCACACGGACAAAAACGGACGCGGTGGGATACTTGTCCTTGTCGAGCAGCAGGCGGTTTTCCGGCTGCACGATCATCACGCGCGCCGCCTCGATTTCATTGATCTGGCTGATGGTGCGCGAGAGTTCGCCCTGCACGGCGCGGGTGTAGTTGGCGCGCTGGACGAAATCGGAAATGCCGAAGTTCGGCTTGTCGAAAATCTCGAAGCCCACGCCCTCGCCCTGCGGAATATTCTTGGCCGCGAGCTGCATCCGCATCGCATAAACCTTGTCCTGCGGCACCAGAATCGAGCCGCCGCTGGCCTTGTAGGGAACTTTCGCGTCGTCAAGCACGGCGATGACCTTGGACGCTTCACCGTCGGAAAGCCCGCCGTAGAGCAGGCCGTAATCGGTGCGCGAAGACCACAGCGAAAGGGCGACCAGCCCGCCGACCAGCACAAAAGTCGCGGCCGCGACGCTGACGCGCTGGCTGGCGCCGAGCTGGCTCCAAATATCGCGGAGCTGCGCACCGAGCTTGGAAAGGTTTTGGTTCATTCAGTGAATTTTCAAATCTGCATCCGCATGATTTCCTGGTAGGACTCGAGCAGCCGGTTGCGGACCTCGACCATGAGTTGAAAGGAGACGTTCGCCTCTTCCATCGAGATGACCGCCTGATGCAGCGGCACGTTCTGGCCGCCCTGCAGGGCGCCCACGGTTTGCGCGGCAGTGTTTTGCTGCGCGTTCACGTCGGACACCATGCGGCCCAGCATTGTCGCGAATGAATCGCCGGACGGCTGCGCCGGTGCGACCGGCTGCGCCAGCCCCAGCTCCGACGGCATCTCGATGCCGGCCGGGGACATCGGCTTCATCCCGGACGCAACCATGTCCAGTTGCGGCATCAGGCCGGACATGGTTGGTGGAATTGCCGAGATCGGTGACATGGGTGGTGGTTGCTTCTAAAAAATCAGTGTCTGCCGATGGCCAAAGTCTGCATGGCCATCGAGCGGGCGTTTTTGACGACCGCCAGGTTTGCTTCAAAGGAACGCGAGGCCGAAATCAAGTCGGCCATTTCCTCGTGGATGTTGATGTTGGGCATGGCGACATTGCCGTTTTTGTCGGCCAGGGGATTGCCCGGCTCATAAACCTGGAGCGGGGCGCGCGGATCTTTCTCGATGCGCGCAACGTGGAGCGCGGGGGTTTGCACGCCGCCGCTGGAACTCATCGCCTGTTGCAGGGCGGTTTCAAACACGACGACCTTCCGCTGATACGGTTTGCCGTCCAGTCCGCGGGCGGTGTTGGCGTTGGCGATGTTTTCGGAAATGACATTCATCCGCGTGTGCTCGGCGTCGAGCGCGGCGGCGGTGTTCTGGATGCCGGTGAGGATCTGGATCATATAGATCAGGATTTGCCGGTGATGGCCAGCCGCATACGCGCCAGCATGCCGCTGACCATCTGGGTTTCCAGCGAGTGGGTCATGGCGTTTTGGTTCATCTGCATCAGCTCTTTTTCGAGGTTGACGGTGTTGCCGTCGGGGCTGTTGGAAACGGCGGTCGCATCGGTGGCCAGCGTGGGCTTCAAAGACGAGAGCTGCTGGGGGTCGCCGGCCGTGCAGGCGCGTTCGAGCTCCGCCTGGAAGGTGGGCGCGAGGTCCACGCGCTTGTAACCGGGCGTTTCGAGGTTCGCGATGTTGTTCGCGATGGCGTGCTGGCGGAGTTCCACCGCGTCGAGCGTTTTTTTCGCCGCGAGGTAGTTCGGCTGGTTGAATAATGCTTCAATCATAAAACTTTCCACGTCGTGATAAGCAGCGACGATGCCATCGGGAAATAATGCTGAAAAACCAAGGGTTTCGTGAAGCGGCGGAACCGGGAGTGGGAAAATGTTACCGCTGCGACGGGCGCAGCTAGGCAAGTTTGTCAGCGGGACGGAAAAGCGGCGAAATTTGCCGCGCGGACCAAAACTCAAGCCTCGACGGATTCCCGGTCCTCGTCCGACCTGGGCAAGGTTCCGTTGTATTCGTGAAGTTTGTTGCGGAGAGTGCGGATGCTCACGTTGAGCATTTTGGCGGCGTGCGTGCGGTTGCCCTTGCACCGGTCGAGCGCGGCGAGGATGTGATGTTTTTCCAAGTCGGAAAGCGTGGGAAACCCGCCGCCCGGGCTGGCCGGTTCCAGCGTATTGGTGACGACGACGGAGGCGGACGCCGGCTGGCTGGGCAGCGTCAGGCCAAGGTGTTCGGGTTCGAGCATCCCGCTGTCGCCGCACAGGATGACGGCGCGTTCAACGACGTTTTGCAGTTCGCGAACATTGCCCGGCCAGGAATGAATTTTAAGTGCGCGCACGGCCTCGTCAGTAAAGCCTTTGATGTGCACGCCGTGCTTGCGGGCAAAGCGGCGCATGAATTCCTCGGCCAGAAATCCCACGTCTTCGCAGCGTTCGCGCAGCGGCGGCACGTGCATCGGAACGACGTTGAGGCGGAAAAACAAATCCTGGCGAAACTCCTTTTTCTCGACGCTGTGCTCGAGGTCGCGGTTGGTGGC
>Ga0182021_10001733_pt1 | contig 25290 bp, 34 predicted proteins | sample 612E3MmetaG_FD_120493 | JGI IMG/M metagenome (GOLD analysis project Ga0182021, IMG submission 120493) | Permafrost microbial communities from Stordalen Mire, Sweden - 612E3M metaG (Illumina Assembly) | ecosystem: Environmental > Terrestrial > Soil > Wetlands > Permafrost | place: Sweden... | reverse complement strand
TGTCTTCTTTGCCAAAAAGAAAAAATGTCATTGAAATTAATAAATTATCCTTTAGCTATCCGACAAAGAAGATTAAAGTTTTGGACGGTATCAACTTAACTATTAAATCAGGAGAAAAGATTGGTATCGCAGGTGCCTCTGGATGTGGAAAGAGCACACTCATAAAAATCCTTTTACGGCTAGTCCACGGTTATTCCGGCAATGTTACTCTTTTTGGCAAAGACTTGCAGAGTATAACGAGGGATGAAATTGGCCAGAAAATTGCCTACGTCCCGCAAAAAGATTACATTTTTTCCGGAACGATAAAAGAAAATATCATATATGGGTGTTTCCGGACAGATGTTTCCGAAGAAGAAGTTATATCTGCGGCTAAGAAGGCTCATGTTTATAAAGAAATCGTTGATTCCTTGGGCGGTTTGAATGGCAGAGTTGGAGAAAATGGTAATAATCTCAGCGGTGGCCAAAAACAGAGGTTGGCAATAGCCAGGCTGATACTAAAGTCACCGGAGTTATTTATCTTTGATGAAGCAACTTCCGCCCTTGATAATACCAATGAAGATCTGATTCAGAAAAATATAGAAGAGCTCTATAAGGATAAAACGATGATTACGATTGCACATCGGCTAACCACGCTCAAAAATACCGACCGAATATTTGTGCTTGGTCAAGGGCATATAGTGCAAGAAGGAACGTTTGAGGAGTTATCCCATAAAAAGGGGCTTTTCCAGGATTTTTTACAGCAAAGGATAGAAAAGGTCTAAGCAAGTGCGATTCCACTTTGTAATTTCTTTATCTCCTCCCACCGTTGTCTCAATTCACCAATATATCGCAAGTCCTGAAATGCCTGAATAATACAGTCGAATTGAAAAGAATCAACCATTATAGTAATTCGAGGTACGGGGAGCAAAATTATTTGGAGCATATTGACAACCTATTTCAGTAATCGCGGATGGACGTTCGAACCTCTGATATAATTGAGTAGCAGATTTCATTCCGACGTATGGCAAGTGGTGACCTTATTTTAAAAGCTAAACAACAATCAACGTATATTCTATTGATAATTGGACTACTTCTTATAATTGCCTCGCTATTTGTGGCGTTTATTAGCGGATTGCAATTTACGACTTGGTATTTATTAAGTATTGGAATAATTTTTGTTATTTTTTCCATCCTTTATCTTGCTAACCCAGGGTATTTGTTGTTAACAAAGGAAGGAATAACAATAAAATATTCTTTATTTAAAAAATTGCAGACATATAAATGGACTGATATTAAAGATTTTAAAATTTTTGAGAAAAAATTAAATCCGAGAAATGTAACTCTTACAAAAGTTGTAGGCTATGTGTTTACAGAAAAATATGTAAATCAATTAGATGGAATTTCTAAATTAGATGCAGAATTTAGCAGAAAGCACAGTATGGAGGATGGTGCGGTTGGATATGGAGAAAATTATGGCATGGAGGTAACAGGATCGTGCACATTACTTAATCAATGGAGTGCAAAATATAGTAAGGTATAAGTTATTTTTAATCGCCTAATTAGTATAATAAATAGTCCGAACATCCTCTACCGCTTGGAGCATTTTAATTTTGGAGCATATTGATGCCCCAATTCTTATTACAGTTTACTTCCAAAGGCGATTATTATTGTTGTTTCTTAACATCTTTGCAGGTAATTGTTAGGTAGCCAATAAAAAGAATAATAAGAATAGTTAAGACTATACTCGTTCGTCCAGTACCAAATCCAATACCACCCATATCTGAAGTTCGTCCAAACCAGTCAGCAAATGATGCACCGAACGGTCGAGTCACAATATAGGCAGCCCAGAAAGTCAGTACTTCATTAACGCGAAATAGTTTGTGTGCTACCAATGGCAGAGCAAACAATATTGCAAATAGAATTCCTGAAGTTAAATAACCTAAATTTAACGTGATTGCAGTCATATCACCTGTTGCAGTACCAAGCGCAAACGTCACTATGACAGTAGCCCAGTAAAATAATTCGCGGCGTGGAGTGTAAATACTATGGATAGAGAGAGTTTTCTCAGTTTTGTACCAAAAAATAAAGATAATAGTCAATACAATTGCGAAGGATATGGTTGAGATTAGATACGGAATACCTAAAACTATGTGCATCACGTCAGCAGTCATAGTCCCAAATATGGCAACCATGGTGACAGTGAGCCAATAAATCCAGGCAACGTATTTCCGAACCGAAAACTGTAGCACAATGGCGACAGCAAATCCAATGCCTCCTACTACTACAGCGATAACTGGGTTAATATGATGGACCAAGAAGTCAGAAGTTGACTCACCCATTGCCGTCGTGAGTAGTATCATGATCCAGAAGAAGATGGTAATTTGGGGTACCTTTAGAAATCCTTGTGTCGTTAGTATCTTTTTAAGATTCATTTGTAATATGTGAAATATCTGACGGTTATTTACCGATGGAATAATAATACCCTTTCTGTGATCGTATCTCTAGAGCAAAGCAGAAGTGCTATATCAGAAATTTAAGATTAAATAGTTTCGAACATCGTCTACTGCTCGGAGCAAAAGTTGATTATCGGCGTAATTTAGTATTGTATCAAAGGGTTTTATAGCTTCATAGTGCACCGTTTCACCATCTACCTTAAGGTTCTGAAGTACAAGTTTAACTAACTGACGTTTTTTCATCACCTTCAGAACGGATGAACAACCATATGCCCGTTTGGATAGTTCTAGCAGGTATAGCCGTAATGTAGTATTTATCTTCAGCCTCTTGAAGCTTAAATAGGCGGGTATCTCGTTCGGTTATTTTATTCCGTAGCGACTGGTAAAACTTGTCGTACTCATCATCAGTAATTCTACCGCCAAAAACATGTCTCTATATCCTGTCCTGAAGAATATATATAATACTTCTCATTACATAACGCGTGTCTGCATTATTCCGGTGACACAAAATATTGTTATTTTAAAGCTGACGCCATTAAGCTTGCACACATGTTCCATAAAGCCTAAAAACATATGAAATTTCATTTCACGAATGGGAGTATTCGTAAATTATTGCCTAGTAAATATCATTTGTTGTTGTCTATTTTTTCAATCTTCATTACCCTGGCTTTATTGGAAATTGTTTTGCAAATTGACTTCAGGCTAAAACAAAAATTTCAGTCTTCCCCGGTTCTCACGGAAACAGAAGAGATGCTCAGTGAATATGAAAATATAGAATATGAGTATCGCCCATATATTTTATGGAGAGCAAAGCCTAACGTTTACACAAAATATTACAGTACGAATAGTCTGGGTTTGCGCGGTAACGAATTCCAAAAAGAAAAGAGTCCAAATGTTTTTCGGATTATTCTCTTAGGGGGATCCGCGGCCTGGGGCTATGACGCCGGTTCGAATGAAAATACAATTAGCGTTCAATTAGAAAATATACTTCAAAAACAATTCTCTGAATCAAATAAGAAAATAGAAATTTATAATTTTGCAGAAAGTGGATATACCTCTTCACAGGAGATTATACTCTGGAATGAAATAAGCGATTATAATCCGGATCTTGTTATCCACTATACCGGTTATAATGACATTTTTGCAGGAGTTTACAGACTGAAGCCGGGATGGAATCACCATTTTATTCAAGAAGATTTGATCCTTTCAAAGGATAATTGGCATATCATTTTTACCTTGCTCAGTGTGCAAATTGATACTATGCTTCAAAATTTTCGATTATATGATTTGATTAAAGGAAAATTTTTTAGCGCCCCTCGCATAACTTCAATCGCTAGCAATGGTACAAGGACCTATTCTAATTTAGGAGAAATAGCTAATATCTTCGTGAAGAATATGTTTTTCTCTCAACAGATAGCAAAAAGCAAAAACATCCGTTTCCTGATTGTATTGCAACCGTCAATTTTTACGGATCAAAAAATATTAACGAACCAAGAAAAGAAAATCTTTGACGAATTTAACACAGCGTTTCCTTTGTCAGCAAACTACTTTCGCGACGGTTATCAAGATTTAGCCAACGGTCTCACACAGCTTGATATTCCCTTTATGGACGGTTCAACCTTTTTTAAGGACGAACAAAATACGATATATTATGATACGGTTCATTATACTGACACAGGAAATACACAGGTTGCAGAATCGCTGGCAAATTTAATTATTAGCGAAGGACTCCTTGACAAATGAGATAAGAAATATACCTCTTACTTTATACCTATTCTATTTCGTTTCAGAATTGAATTGATATGTGTAGATATAATCGGGTCTATGCTTTTTTTAGCTGCCCGCCCTAGAACCAGATAATTGATGCTCATTTGGACGAGGTAGTAAACGCACTTGTAAAAGTCGTAGAGATAACATCAAAGGGTCAGGCGTAAGCTGGTTGTAGTTGGAAGGTTTCAAATACCGTCTGAATGTTCTGTAAGCTAAAACCAAACTCTATTTTATGATTACGGAACATATCTACTAGGGGAGCAATTTCTACGGATTTCTTCGGATTTTCTTGCTTCTGTTATAATTTCTCCATGAGAACAACAGATAATATCGCAGTTATAGATAAGTATTTATCAATAGTTAAGAGTTATTATCCTGATGTTTCTGCCGATACCATAACGGTATTTCAGGATGGGTATGACCACGACGTTTTATTGATAAATACGCGTCAGGCATTTCGATTTCCTCGCACGAAAGATCACGGGAAAAAAGATCTTGTAGAAAATATATTTTTACGTGAGTTCGCGCCGTCTTCTCCGATCACGGTACAAGAGATGACCGGTCAAGCTGATCCAAAAACCGGTATTGAGTATCAAATGTACCGATACATACAAGGCGTTCAACTCTCAACGAAAATCGCTTCAACTCTTACAGAACAGGAATTAGCAAACATAGCGATAGACATGGGAAAATTTTTAACTACACTGCACTCTTTTTCGCTCGTTGAAGCACGCTCGATGGGGATGGACGAACTTGATCCTAAGACGTATTGGAAGTACTTTGAAAGCCTTTTTGGAAAAATCAGTGTGACAATCTTCTCGTTATTATCAACAAACGAACAACGTTGGATAGAGGAGCTTGTAAAAGATTACGTCAGCATAACAAGAGACAACCCTTTCGAGTTAAGAGTAACTCATTCCGATCTTCTTGCAGAACATATAGTTGTTGATGAAACAACCCACAAGCTTAATGGTGTTATTGATTTCTCTTTGCGTATCGCTGATCCTGCAAATGACTTTAAATTTTTTGATAGATATGCACCCATTTTCCTCCAAACAGTCTACAAGAACTATTTACCTGTAGATGAATATTTTGATCAGAGGAGAAGATTTTATGCAGCGTATGTTCCGGTTGTTAATCTTTATGAATCGATTGAAAGGAAGGACAACAAAATAACAGAGATATATCTAACTCAATTGAAAGAATATATTTTTCAAAGTAGCTTATAGATAATCCCAGTAAGTGAGCAACTTCTATGGATTTGATACTTTTTGGCCCCGGATGGGTTCGTAACTCACTTTTTCCTCTCCATCAACAAGTATTTTTTTAAACTGTGCGGGCAACGCATTCGCTTTGTGCATTAATGGTCCATCTTGGAGATTGAAATGGATGTGTGGTTGAGTCGTATTTCCGGTATTACCGCATAAACCTATTACATCACCCTGCTTGACCTTATCGCCAATTTTTACTCGTATTGAATTATGTTTGAAATGACATAGAAGACTATATTCTCCGTTTTGGTGATCGATAATAATTGCATTCCCTACACCGACGCTCCGGTCACGTTCTCCCGGAAGTACGTCAATTGACCCGTTAATGATTTGTATAACTAATCCGTCACCCGGAGCGAGCACTTCTTTCCCAAAAACCTTAAACTCCACAAGTTTTATTTCTTTTCCTGTATTTTCCATTCGAAAATCGTATGCATACAGTTGGTTTTGGGGGCCTTGCTCAGCTGGGCGTACATGATTATTTGTATCAGTAGTTCTGCCGCCGTTACTTACTAACCATGTACCGTGAAACGGAAGAATAAGATGTGTTTTTGTTTGGTAATCCATCATTTAGATTATACAGTAATAGGTCCGAACATCCTCTACAGTTTGGAGCGCATTGGACTAAATTATTCAGGTTTTGCCGCTTCAGAACGCGTCCCGACATATGGATAATGATCCCCGGGTGATGCAAAATTTAAATGGAGGAGTCTTTCATTATTAGGAAAACTGGCATAAACATACCTATCACCACAACGGGAATCAAGCAAACGGCTCTCGGTTCTCTCTTTGTCAAAAAAATCTCCTGTTAAATCCCAACTATCTATTGATGCGATAATATACGTAGATAATCTTTGTCCCTGCAGCCCCAAAAATCCTAAGACTTCGCGGGCAACACCGTCCGAACCGTTTCGTAGAGGAGCGTCTATAGAAGTCTCAACGCCGATCCAGCCTCCGCCGCTACGTTCTTGTGTAATTGGTGCGCCCTCGCGTTTTGTGAAACTGCCAAACTCCGGAAATATTCTTTCAAGTAAATGTAGTCCTTCAGGGTCGGTTAATTCGTTTGAGATATATACCAATTTCCCTCCGCCTTGTTCAAACGTTTTTAGGTGTTTTTCGTTCCAATCGCACTGAGGCACAATGAACGGCTGTTCCGCTCGTTTTCCGTACACTTCGTATTTTGCCTGCCAATATCGGGTAAGAAGTTCCGGCGTATGAGGTCCTTCTTTCACCGCCAGCGTCAATTTTTCTAACAGAGCAATTGCTACCTGTGTATTTGTTTCTCTCATATATTGTATTTAAGGAATTAGAATCATTTGTCTTACACAACTTGCTGAGCCGGAATCTTGATCTGCAGCATCAATAGCGCGAGCATTTATGGAGAAATCGTCAAACGCATATATCAGAGCTGCTTTATCAGGGCCAACTTCAGATCCCGGCAAATCGACGCTATGGAAATTTACAAAAATCTCAGGATGGACTGCAAGCAAACCCATTCCGTCATGTATGGTTGCGCCTCTTCTTTCGTGCGACCTGGTAAGAAGTATTTCTCTTACAAACTCAACCGTTCTACCAACACAAAGACCCCCATCCATCACCCATGTAAGATATGTGGTTTCGGGAGTTTTGTATTTTTGAGGATCCTTGGACCAATCGGAAATCAAAACTCCACTTCCCGTATCGTCATAAACCTCTCCTATTAATTCTCTTTGATCCGATACGGGAATTTGACCAAAACCAACTATCGGAATATCAAAACGCCAATGTTGAATTTGTTGTAGCTCAGCGCCCGCTTTCATGATAACATCTTTCAGTTTACCCGCGGACTTATGAACATTCTCGTGTGTATGAAATCCTAATTGTCGAAATATGTCCGCCTGTCTTTCAAGTTCCGCCTCAAATGCTCCGGGGTCGGAATATTCGGGCCATCCTCCCCAACCTCCTAAATCGTGGATAGTAGGCGAATATCTATCGGCCATCCTCTCGCTCAAATTCATATGAGCCCGTTATAGCAATCTATAGGCTATTTGTCAACTTAGATTTACATTTACAATTAATCCTGTGGCTCAAAATGTAATTTCCTATTTTTTAGCTTTGCCTTGTTTCGTCAATATACCGTAAGCCCTGAAATGCCCGAATAATACGACCAAACTGCGGGGAATTAATCATTATGTAATTTGAGGTAGGGGAGCAAGCAAAATTTACCTTGCTCTTCTAACATGTTTTGTGTGCGTGGCGAGGTGTCTTGCGATGACATCTAAAAATTCCGGAGTTGTGTATATATGACCGTCTTTTTTATACGTCATCTTGGGAACTCCTTTTTCCACTATGCTCACGTAAAGAGAGTTTTGGGCTTTCCCTAATCTGTCAATTAATTCCGGGATTGAATACTTTTGAAGCGATGCTACCCCATCTGTATTGAGTTTATAGCCAGGTCCGTTCAAGAGTGGCGGCTCCAGATTTTCCGCAAGTGCTCTGTAATTGGCGGCGTAGCTTTCGTGCCAAAAGACGATGTGACAAAGGACGTCTTTTACCGTCCATATATCTGTTGCCATCAACGTGGATTTTTTCTTTCGAATCTTTTTCGTAAATATATCCAGATTATTTGAAAGTATCGCGAACTGCTCCTTATACTTGTCGTTTTCCATGCCGTTATTATATTAAAAACACTCCAATTCGCCTGTATGTAAGATTACATATTTTGCTTTAGGAGATTGGTACCATGCAACTGGGAGTGTAGAGTAGTATGAATAAACAATTGCTTAAGGATGGACTTGGTTGGGGTGTTGTACTTTGGCTTATTGGATACATTCTGGGCATTATTCTTTTTATGATGGTGCCGCCCTCAATGCTCGGATGGGTTATTATGCCGATCGGGATAATAATAACACTTTGGGTATTATTGAAAAAAATAAAAACGCATTCGTTTCAATATTATTTAAAATTGGCAGTTATCTGGACGCTCATTGCAATTATTTTTGATTACCTTTTCCTTGTTCACGTGTTTAAGCCCGCTGACGGGTATTACAAGCTTGACGTTTATTTGTACTACGTTTTGACATTTATAATTCCTCTGATTGTTGGGTGGAATAAAAAGAAACCAAAAGGTTAAGCTGCAGATTGAATCAGAGCAATCGTTATCTAAGAAGAAAATCTTATACTTTCGCTGAAGTTGATCTGGTGCTCACACGGTGCGCATGTGCAACACCCATGAAAATGAGAAAAGCAACGACGACTGCGCCGATTAAGAAAATGATACTATGCAGGAGTATTGAGACCACGATAGTGACACCAGACAACACGACAGACAACAAAAATGTCAGAAATCCTATGGCACCCCGGCTGATTCCGCCGAAAACCGGTAATACATCCAATATGACGCTAATTGGCCCGAAGAATAGCATAAGTCCGATCCACATCAGGAGAAATCCGACACCCCTGAATATCCAAACCCATAACTGGTACTCCTTGTGAAGCGTGGCGACTGCATTACCCAGAGATCCTTCAAAAAGGCGGTAGAGTTTGTGTCCGCCAGCGTCATAATAGGACGAAATCATTGTATTGTCTTGGCTTCCCATTGCTGTCAGCGTTGTATTGTCGGCAAGCCCCGTGTAACTCACCCGCATGTCGCCAAGTTGCGGGGCGGCAAGTGTGCCGTGGCCCGTATACACATAATCCGGACTCACCGTTGTGGGAACCTCGACAATCGTATTGTTCTGGTCTAGAGGAATTGGTGAAAACGATGGCAGATCAATCGTTTGCATATCGAGAACATAATTTCCAATCTGGGCGGATTTGACCCGAAGTGTTGTGTCTTCAATCGTTTTTTTCGGATTTTGATGCCCTGCCGGATTTTTGAACTCTGACGAGTCGTGGGGCGTATCTGTCCAGTCCAGAGCATATGTATAGGTCGTTGTTGTTGTGTTGGATCCGCCGATATTCGTTTTGGAGCTTGATTGTTGGCTTTCATTCCACTCAAATATTTCCGCTTTTCTCGTTAATGCGAGCATGTGTATGGGTTTCAGATACAGGCCGTCGCCAAGGGTTTCTGTTGACGTGACCGGTCCCGTTGCTGCTATAAGTTTTCCATTGAGCCCCGCGTCCGGCGATTGAGTGGCTGTTACCTGTACGGCTTTTTTAGCATCTTTCGATAAATCAAAATGTCCCTCGTTCCAATATAGAAGAACAAATGATCCGACAAATAACAGAAGGCCTATGAGGATGCCGAGAAAGGAGTTGAGTATTCTCTGAAGCCAACCTGTTGTCGATGTTTCAACTATTTGGTCCGGCATAGTAGTACATTTATAAGATTATTGCGAAGTACCGATCATTTGTCAACAGATCCGTATCCTTATTGCAGATTTGTGCGTCTATTAATCGGTATAGTTTTCTGATCGGATATAATGAGACGTATAATGCAAGACGTGTTGCGCCGATAATAGAACGGTAAAAATCAATGAGAGGCGATTTGTCTGAATGTGAATCCTGAGACAAGTCCTACCGCAACAAAAATCACAAAAGTAAATAATGCCATTTGTAATGCCCGCTGCTTCGCCTTTTTCTTGTCAAAATGATGCTGATATTCGTCATACGTGATGATGTAGGCGATAATGCCGGCAAATGGGCTAAAAATAATGGTAAATGCTAAAATGAGAGAAGATGTGATGTCCATCAGTTTAATTGTAGTTTTTCTTCCCCTTTAGTATATCACCTCGGGTATTCTCAATGTTCGAACACGGAGACTTATTGACCATACGTAACTCTGTGTAAAAAACGTAGTTAAAATATTTTATAATCAGTTTTTATAACCTTTTTGTTGTAATGCTTCCTCAATTAGGAAAACTTGATTACTTCGAAGGAGCGGCATTGTGTCGTGTGAGAAAAATCCATATGCAGAAACTTCCTGACTGGGAGTAAATTCGCCGCCTATGAATAGGCCGGTATAACACATGTCTAATCTGGCTCCGGCGCGGTCAGTACGCGTTTTGAGTGATTCGTCTGCGCTTACCACAAGTTGGGACTCTTCCTGTATTTCCCGTTCAAGCGCTTCAGCGGGGTGTTCGCCTGACTTTAAATAACCGCCCGGAAGACTCCACGCCTGTTGACGATATGTATGTTTAAATAGTAACACCTCATTTTTTTCATTAAAAATTACGCCGGTCACGCCGACCAGAAATTGATTTTGAAAAAAACGCATGAAAAACAACTGTACGCCTTTCGGTAAGTTCAATGACCTCCATAGCTTTGCGATAAATGATTTCACAGCGCATTATTATCCTGGGGTTCGACAACCGTTGAATTATTTTTGAGTCTTTCGTTTTCTAACTCCAGCTGGTGAATCCGTTTGGTCAGATTAACGATTTCACTCTTACCTTGTTTGATTTTAGTATCTTTTCCGTGCATGGTGAAGGCGGTAAAAATTGAATTGATGAGATAACCCAGATAGGCTAACGCAAGACCTGTGATGAGAGAACCAATAATTATATAAAAGAGGGGAATACCGGGAAATACGTACGTTCCTAGATGTAATGGCACGAGTATAAGGTTGTTTTGAGCCAGATATACGAGGATAGAACCGGCAACTAGAAATAAGATAAGTATAAGCATTGGTAACAGTATACATGATTATTACAATTAATACAAATAAATGTAATTTGACAATAAAGTGTAATTAGTGTAATCTATCACTAGATAAAGAAGGACGGTATGATTAAAAAAGAGATGAATGTGAAAAGGATAGAAAAGCAGAGGCTGACCGCTTTTGTTGATCCTATACTGATCAAACGGGCTAAAGTTCGGGGAGCGCTCGAAGGGTTAACGATATCAGAGGTTGTGGAAAAAGCTCTTGATGGGTATGCTCCGCAGATAGAAAAAAATACCAATACAAACATTAACCTTAAATTCGCAAACGGGCCAGTCATTGATACGCTGATTTCTGATATACGATTAAGGGATATGAGAATCGCTCCGAAGCATTCGAAACATCTGGTTATACCCCGATAAAATTATTTATAATGGGTTTACAGGCATATACCTGTTTAAATCTGATCATTGTTTACTAGTCAAGATACGTTAAAGATAGCCAATCACTTTTTCTATAATTTTCGCTTCACTAATAAACATCTTCACCTTTAGACAGATATATGGATATAAATACCTTAAACCAACGACCGCGGACCCTCTTTAAGGGTACAAATATAACGCTGAAGCAGGCAAATCGTGTGCCTGAAGTTTCCATCACCCGGAAGATTCCTCAGTTAACGGATCAGACCATCCAAGAGGAGGGAAAGAAAGAGCAGACGAAAAATGAAGCAATGAAGAAGGAAGAGGATAAACAAACCGTCAACGATTTAATCAAAAAATCCAATAGATGTATTATCAGTCTTTCTTCCCATTTTCCCTGGACGTTATTCCCCAATACGATAGATGTCGAAGAAGGTAGGGTAACGTTCATATTTCGTCAATTTCTCTCTTCCCAATCGCATAGTATCGATATCAAAGATATCTCAAGCGTACTTATTGAATCGTCGCCATTTTTTGCCACGCTTCACATTGTTTCCCGGACGTATATCGAAAACGAAATAACCATTGGTCACTTAGATGCAACGAAAGCCTGCAGGGTGCAGATGATTATCGAAGGGTTACGGACATTCGCCGAGCATAACATTGATACGTCCAACTACGAAGTAAAGGAATTGATCGAGAAAATTGAAGAATTTCACACAAACAAAACAACATAAAAGGAGGTGAAATACTATGACACAACAACAGGACGCAGAAGTTCAGGAAGTAACGACAGTATCAGCGCCGCAAACACAACAGGTTGTCCGGCAGACAAAAGTAGTGAAACCTGCAGTCGTGATAGATTCTCCCCAAAAGACATACGACACTAAAAAGGCGATTTTTCGGAGCTATCAGATCATATGGTATATCCTCGGTGTTATTGAAGTGCTTCTCGCATTCCGTGTGATGCTCAAACTGCTTGGAGCAAACACCTTTAGTGGATTTACCAGTTTCATTTATGCATTCAGTAGTCCGTTCGCCAGTCCGTTTGCAGGAATACTCGGGGTGACAGCGAGTTCAAATTTTGTATTTGAGTGGTCGACACTCATCGCGATGGCAGTATATGCAATCGTCGCGTATGGAATCGTCGCCCTTTTTCAACTCGTGAAACCGACGAATCCAGGAGAGGTTGAACAGGCAGTTGATAGTCAATAAACACGTGGTTTTGTCCTCCTTCGTTCTGATTATATCGCAGACTTCGGAGGACCTAAGAAACAGTAATCCCCAATACAATTGAGAACTGTTTCTAAGGGAGGTGAAAATATATGACAACAGTAGTAAATAATCCCGCTCCAGCGGCAGATACAGGTGGAAATAGTTTTCTTATAGGCATAATAGTCCTCATAGGATTCGTTATGGTGCTTTTGTTTTTCGGTATACCGGCGCTTCGACGTATGGGTCCTGTGCAGGTTAACGTTCCGGCACCGCAGGTTGTCGTGCCAAGCAAGTTAAATGTGAACGTAACACAAACAAAGTGACGCACGCGTAATTAATAAAAGGAGGTGAATAAAAACATATGACAGACGTACATCAAAAAAAGGCAGTAAATAATGGAAATACAATGAATACCATTGTTGCAGGAATTGCGGGAGCGGTCGCGGGAGGAGCGGCAGTTGCAACAGCCATGGTTATGAGCGATAAGAAAAATCAAAAGAAGGTTAGTAATGCATTGGCTGGAGCGAAAGAAAAAGTGACGCAGTTTATAGATACGGTTAAGTCGCAGCCGATTGTTGAAAAAAGCACGCACAAGGTGGAAGAAGTTGCTGCAGACGTGAAACAGAAAGTAGCGGTCAAAGTCTAACCCGACTGCTACTGGGATTTGAAATCAAAGGAGGTGAAACATATGGGATTGTTAGATATCATTATTATTATTTTAGTTGTTGCATGGTTGGGGGGACTTTCTCTCAGGATTGGCGGAGGTCTTATCCATCTTCTGCTTGTTATTGCAGTCATTGTGTTAGTTGCCCGTTTATTGGGGGTGAGTATATGAAAAGGTTCATTATTAAGGAGGTGCAAAATATATGGTAAAGCGATCCAAAAACTATTCTTATGGGGAAAGGCCATTATGGCAAAAGATAGTACTATATCTTGTAGTCGGCGTCATTGTGTATGGAGCTGTTTACTTCGCATATTTTTCTAAAAAAGTTACCTACGCAAGTTTAGGAAGTATTGAACAAAGTACTGCTCAATATAATTACGCGAAATAATATTTGATCTGATTGGGAGTGAAATACTTTTAAAAAGTATAAAGGAGGTGAAATGTATATGGGTATATCTACGTCTAATTTAAGTCCGTTAACATCACTTGTATTTGGTGTATTGATTCTAGTATTCCCGAAATTTCTTAACTATTTTGTCGCTGCGTACCTGATCATTGTCGGTGTTATCGGACTTGGGTTAATTCATTAAAACACCTGTTACTAAAATAGTAGACGAAATAGCAAGAAATCGGTCCACTAAGCGAGCTAAGAATACGGGTAAAAAGTCCAAATACCCTCTACCGTTTGGAGCAAAACGCGTGATGTTAAGACGTCTGATATAATTTATGTATCAAACAGCTTACTAAAATAATACTCCTCATTGCAGTGTTAATCTCCATTGGTGTTGGTGTACTGTTATTTCTTAATCAAAATAAACAGTTGACCCAACCCGAAGCACAAAAAATACGTTCTTCAACGGGAGGTGTTGCGAGTTACACAAATATCCCTTCGCCCGATCATGTAGTTATTATTATGATGGAGAATAAATCGAAAAATGCCATCTTGGGGAGCCGCGAGGCTCCATATATTAATTCGTTGATTCAAAAATATAGTCTTGCGGGTAACTATTTTGCCATCACACATCCGAGTTTACCCAATTATATTGCTCTTATTGGTGGAAGTACATTTAATATTACCAGTGATTGCACTGATTGTTTTATTGCGTCACCGAATTTTATCGATCAATTGGAAGAGTATCATAAAACGTGGAAGACATATATGGAATCGATGCCGTCTTCCTGTTTTCTTGGGAACGATGGCACCTACGCACAAAAACACAACCCATTTATATATTTTGATGATATTCGAAATAACCCGGATCGCTGTCGGAATATAATTCCATATACCGAACTGGAAAAAGATTTCAAATCAATAGCGACAACGCCAAACTTTGCGTGGATAAGTCCGAACCTTTGTCATGACATGCACGATTGTTCCATTGCGCAGGGTGACTCGTGGCTTTCCCGGGAGGTGCCTCTTATTCTTACTTCGCCGGCATTTAAACAACAACAATCATTGCTTATTATCACATGGGATGAGGGAGAAGAGTCGGGGAGTAATCAGATTCCCACGTTGTTTATCGGTGACATGGTTAAACCGGGTTTTGTCACGCAAGCGCACTACACACATTATTCTTTGTTACATACCATCGAGAGTTTATGGAAGATGCCGCCGCTAACCGTCAATGTGGCGAATAGCGCTTTGATTACTGACATTTTATTAAAGGGTAATTAAATATTTTTGTGTGTCTTTTGGAGTGTTTCCTCAGGGTCAATATTTTTCAGTTGTTCTAAATTGACGTTTTAAATCGCTGTTCTAAATAAGTGGTTCCTATCTTTGTTATAATCACTCTGATGCCGATTAAATGTCTCAAACCCTTCGTGAGAATGGAATTCAATAAAGATGGGGAGGTGTATTTTTGCTGCCCGATGTTTTCCGTCCAAGGTCCAGTCGGAAATATATTAACTGACTCAATAGATACTATCTGGAACGGTCAAAAAATCCGGGAAATCCGCAAAAAATTTTACGAGGGAAAGATCGAAGGTTATTGTAATGCAAAGTATTGTCCGATTGTTTCAAGCCCCGATATTGTTAATCTGGATGAAGAGGTCCGGAAATGGCCGTATCTCAAAGATGTAATGAAACCCATTAAAAAACAATCGGACAGGTTATGGACAATGCCTAAAATCATTGAAATTGCCGATAACGGGCAATGCAACCTGAGGTGCAAGATGTGTATTTCAAACGAATCGTATATCCCTACAAACCCCCGTCTTACAAAACGGATATTCGATTATGCTTTGCCTGCGCTCTTACCGACAAGTGCATATCTCAATTTAGCCGGGAACGGTGATCCAATTTTCCGTAAGGAATCACGGGAATTTTTACAGAAATTCAATCCAAAAAAGTACCCCCACCTCAAAGTTAATCTGCTCACAAACGGATTATTGATGAACCCCGGTATATGGAAGAGCATGCAGCATGTGAGGTTTGCCAATATCGCTGTATCGGTTGATGCAGCGAGTGAGCTTACATATAAAAATGTTCGAGGAGGAAATTGGCAAATTCTGCAGCGCAATCTGCAATTTTTAAGTGATTTACGGAAAGCCAATAAATTTGAATCATTCCATATAAATTTTATTGTCATGCGGTCAAATTATAAAGAGATGGTAGATTTTGCACGTATGGGCATCAAGCTCGGTTGCGATTGCGTGTATTTTTCAAAGATTTTTGGCGTCACGCCTGATTGTGTCGACGAGAATATTTTTCTCTTTAACGACAGAAAAATAATAAAGGAGATTAAACATATTCTAAAGGACCCGATATTTGATAATCCGCGAGTGGATGTCAATAATTTATTACATTTTGATGAAAGCATCGCATCGTCTGTGCATTCTGACAGTTATTATCATGTAAAACAATCAGCATATAAACTTGTCTTCGGTGTATATTATGCCATTCCATTATCGACGAGGCGTACTATACTTCCGTTATTGCGGAAACTTATCCCGTCACAAATTCGGAATGTCCTCATGACGTGATAATTAGTTACTTGTACGTATAATGGATACTATCTTCTTTGATCTCAGCGAGTCGCTCCGAATGCGGATTTCAAAGGACCAAGCAGATCTCCATGAATATTAATTTGTAAGGAATACATTTCCCCCCCGCTGTTTTTTGCGGAAGGTAATTGAACAGTACGCCAACGTTGCCCTGCTATAATATGTGTATGTCTGAACAACAGAAACATAACCCGGAACATATCTACAAGGAAAAATAACGGATCAGTAAGGTTTTCCAAATCCGGGAGGTCGTTTTCGGTGCGCAGGATGGTTTACTGGTTCCACTCGGTGTTATTTCCTCGGTTGCGGAAGTATTTAGTAATAATCATATTGTCATAGTTGCCGGTATATCTGAAGCACTGGCCGGTGCATTTTCAATGGCGACCGGTGCATATCTTGCGTCCCAAGCGGAACGACAGGTACACAAAGCCGAAATCATAAAAGAAGAAAAAGCGATAGAAACATATCCGGGCGGTGAAAAAATAGAAATACGTTTATTGTTTAAGCGGGAGGGAATCCCTGCACATGACGCTAAATCTGTCGCGGATTTACTCTGGAAACATAAAAGATCATTTATAAACACTATGGTGCAAAAGGAACTGGGACTTGAACCGGATCCTGCAGGAGGAATTGTGCAGGATTCGCTTATTGTGGGCCAGTCGTATTTACTTGCGGCGATGATACCTCTGTTCCTATACTTTTTCTTTAAAGGGATGCCCGTAATCATTACCTCAATCCTCGCGACGTTCGTAGCGCTTTTTTGCATCGGCTTGGCTAAAGGAAAGGTCGCGGTTCTCCCGTATTTTAAAAGCGGTTTTCAAGTTCTATTGGTCGGAGCCGGAGCTGGAATCGGCGGATATTTTCTAGGAACAATACTGCCACATATTTTAGGAATTAAATAACCGGGTATTTGCAAAACAACATGTTATAATAACTACATAAATTTCTCCTAGGATTTTTTCGCATATGCAATCATCGATTATTACGGTTACTAATCTTACAAAACAATTTAACGGGTTTACTGCCGTTAACAATATTTCATTTACCGTGAAACAAAGAGAAGTGTTTTCATTTGTCGGTCCAAATGGAGCGGGAAAGTCAACGACGATCAAAATGCTCATTACGCTCTTAAAACCTACGAGCGGTGAAGCCATTATTGATAATTGCAGCATTATGGATAGTCCCAGAGACGTCCGGCGTGTGATCGGTTACGTCCCGCAAATGATCTCTGTCGACGGGACATTGACTGCATATGAAAATATGATGCTCATGGCGAAGCTGTATGACATTCCTTCAAAAGAACGGAATAATAGGATTCATGACGTATTGGATTTTCTGGAACTCCAACCGTTAGCAAAAACCTTAGTGCGGAATTTTTCGGGCGGAATGATCAGAAAGCTCGAGATCGGTCAGGCAATCCTTCATCGTCCGCCCGTTCTTTTTTTGGATGAACCAACCTCTGGACTTGATCCGGTCGCGAGGCGGAGTGTCTGGAAACACCTATTTGAACTCCGTGACTCGTTCGGCACAACAATTTTTTTTACAACGCATTACATGGAAGAAGCAGAAGAGGTGAGTGACCGTGTCGCAATTATGCACAGCGGAAATATCGCTGCAATAGGAACGGTTGATGAATTGAAGCTAAAAACAAAATCGTCGCATGCATCTCTTGAAGATGCGTTTATATTTTTTACGGGAGCGACCATGCAGGAGGGTGGAACATTCCGGGATGTAAAAAGGGCACGAATCCAGGAACGGAAACTACGATAACGTTATGAACTATTTCCGGCAGGTTATTTTTAAAACATACGTTATGGCAGAAGTTGAAGTAAGAAAGCTGCTGCATGATCCGACGGAGCTTGTCACCCGTGCGGTTCAACCGATCCTGTGGCTTGGTATTTTTGGAGAAGCGCTAAGTAAGGTCAGGGCGATACCGACAAACGGGCTTACGTATTTGCAGTTTATTACTCCTGGAATTCTCACACAGTCAGTTACGTTCATTGCTATTTTTTATGGCTTGTCCATCATTTGGGAACGTGACATGGGATTACTGCAAAAACTATTAGTGACACCGACGCCGCGGCTTGCTTTGGTGTGGGGGAAAATGATTTCGGCTGGCATCCGCGGATTGAGCCAGGCGATCATTATTTTCCTTTTTGCATTTGTTCTCAGGATCCAGTTGCAATATACGCTCTTATCCATTATCGGAGTCATTACAGTTATTATGCTGGGGGCGGGATTTTTTTCTGCACTTTCTATGATTATTGCGTCAATCGTAAAAACGCGGGAGCGATTTATGGGGATTGGGCAGGTTATTACGTTGCCTCTGTTTTTTGCCTCAAACGCCATATACCCGATCGCAATTATGCCTCCGTGGCTTCAGCTTGTGGCCACCATAAATCCGCTAAGCTATATGGTTGACGGCCTTCGGGCGCTTTTGGTTACGGGCGATATGTCTCAGCTGCCATTTGATATTACGATTCTTTTTCTTGTTACCTTTGGTATTTCCCTCTTGAGCGCATATATGTATCCCAAGGTTGTTGAATAATATTTGGATATAAATCGCGCAGCCGCCTCATATTACATGGTTGATGGTACAATCGAAATAGATGAAACTACTTGTTTCACTTTTCATTATTGCTGTCATTACCGCTCTTGTTTATCTATGTATTTCTAAACCGAAGAATCATCAAAAAACACAAAAACATGCTTCTTATAATTGGAAAGCACTTACGGCATCAGGTGTTGTGGCCTTCCTACTATTGGGGTTTGTCGCCAATACAATGTATAAAGATGCAAGTGGGCCTGATATGCAGTGTACAACCGCACATACCGCAGCGCCTCGTCCTCCGGCAAGCAGCGATTCCGCAATGGACTATTTTTCAGAGGGAAACTATGACTATGATACGGGAGATTGTATAAAGGCCATTGCTGACTATTCAGAATCAATCAAGCTTAATCCGAATTATCCACAGATATATAATAACCGTGCCTACACATTGATGCGACTACGGAATTATCACGCTGCATTATTGGATTTAAATAAAGCACTTGCCTTGAACCCTAACTACATTCAAGCGCTCATGAATAGAGGAGATATCCATAATTACTACTATGCAGTCGACAGGAGAAGCGCCATTGCCGATTATGAAAAGGTTATTGCGCTCAGAGGCACTCACGGAACGAGTGTGTGTGGGCATCTGTTTATGGCACTTCATAATGGTTGGAACATAGGAACGATTTTGGATTTGCCGAGAATCGTGTTCAGCGCGTGTCATTAGCCAGATGCTAGCACCATCAGTTGCACGTTTCAGTTCTTTTGTATGCTCAATATGTATTTCGTGGATTGTTCCGTTGTACGATAAAAGTAGTTCGTATAGATATGTTAATCATTCATGTTTCAAATAGACAATATTTGTAGTTTATGTTGAAGTCATTTCTCAAAAGTCGCAGTTTTATTGTGATCGTTTTGTTATTATCGATACCTCTTTTTTGTGTTAATATCCGTAATTTTCAACGTCTCAAACGTACTCCATATTGCAATAATTGCAACGTACTTCTCGTTACCATAGACACCTGCGGAGCGCGTGATATCCAGTGCTACGGATATAACAGACAGACCATGCCCGTTTTTTGCCAATACGCAACAAATAATATTTTTTTTGAGAATGCATATGCAAACTCCGCGTGGACGCTTCCAAGTCACGCGTCAATTTTTACCGGTCTTTACGAATCACATCATAATATTAGTACGCCGTACGAAAGTAAATTAGCGGAGAATATACCATTACTTTCGGATGTTCTTCACACAAATGGATACGAAACGGTTTTTTTCTTTCCACCTAATGAACCTGCGCTTCCTATAGATGATGTGTATAAACGCGGTATGACCCGTCTGGTGAGCGACGGATATGGTGAGGATAATTATATTGACAGAGCACTACAAATACTACAACAAAATACAATGGCGGGCAAAAAGACATTTCTGAATTTTCATTCATATACATGTCACGAACCTTACTTTTTTCGCGGAGCCCCATTGAAATTTACCAAAAATATTTTTCCATTTATTCCGACAAGAACGCCCGACGTATTTTACCCGTTTACTGAAGGATTTTATCAGTATATGCTCACGCGTATTCCTGAAGCACTCAAAGATAATGAGTACGGGAATTTAACCGATACATTACACCGCTTGTATAATAAATTGAAGCCTTCTCATGGGCTTGAAGCGGATAAACGAGTTTATAATGATACGTTATCGGGTGAAAATCTGGACCCAGTGGTATTGTGGGGATTCTACGATGAGTATTTTTATAAGGACAAGATCGATATTCATAACGCGGCGCAGATGGAGTACGTCAGATCCTTATATGATCAAAAACTTTACGATGTAGATGATACCGTTATTCGGAAGATTCGCGACGCGATGACAAAAACCTCCCTCAAAAATAATACCATCGTTATCATTACTTCTGAACATGGAGAGGAATTTGGTGAGCACGGAGTGTTTGGTCATACGACTCTATATGATTTAAACCTCAAGGTCCCTTTTATGATGTCCATTCCGCATATGGATCCCTTTTCAATATCTAATAATGTTCAATTAGTTGACATCATGCCGACGATTCTTAGTGTATTGGGGATAAAGAATCATTTTACGTTTGATGGGACGAGTCTGGTACCCTTATTGTCGGGGCAACAAATACCCGATAGATTATTGATTGCGGAAGGCGGGTATTGGCAGGATACATTGCCTCAAAAGGCCATTCGGGACGGAAATTGGAAAGTGCTCATCGCACTCAAAGGTACTGAAATTATCCCGTACGAACTATACAACATCAAGGTTGATCCCCAAGAGAAGAATAACGTAATTTTGTCAAATTATGCTACCGCAAAGCGTATTATTGAGAAATATAAACGAGCCTTGAATTAGAAGTGTTATTATTCATATTTTATCTTCTTCTATTAGATATTTCACAATATGCTAGAATACCTTTTTAAGGAGGACCTATGCAAATGAATCCCGTTGCCCATTTTGAAATGCCCACAAAAAACACCAAGCGCGTGGCCGATTTTTATTCCAAAGCGTTCGGCTGGCAGATGAAGATAACCAGTCCGGAGATGGGAAACTACGTCCTTGCCACAACGACTGCAATTGATGAGAACGGGCGCCCAAAAGAACCGGGTGCTATTAACGGTGGGTTTTTCCCGAAAGACACGAGTAAGCCTGCGCAGTATCCGTCGGTCGTCATCGGTGTCGGAGATATAAAAAGGCTATGAAAGATGTCGCGGCGGCCGGAGGAAAAGTGCTTGGACACCCGATGGAGATACCCGGTGTTGGTTTATACGTCTCATTTCTGGATACGGAAGGCAACAGAGTTAGCCTATTACAACCACACATGTAATATAAGGAAATTTATGGTATTTAATCTCATCAGAGTAGAACGACACGATATTGGTAAAAGATCATATCTATGAATAAAACAATCGTTACAGCGGAACCCAGTAAACAGGAAATCATTATAGCCCGTGAATTTGACGCGCCGAGAGATCTTGTATTTAAAGTGATGAATGATCCCAAAGAGCTTCCGAACTGGTGGGGCCCGAGAGGACTTACCACCGTTGTTGAGAAGATGGATATGCATGCAGGAGGCACATGGCGGTTCATCCAAAAAGACAAAGAGGGGCATGAGTTCGCGTTCCATGGTGTTTACCATGATGTCACCGTGCCTTCGCGTGTGATTGATACGTTTGAATTTGAAGGACTCCCTGAGACAGGACACGTGATTTTGGAAACCATGAAGTTAGAAGAGCTGCCGGGTAATCGTACAAAGCTTATCACTCATTCCGTTTTTCAGTCAGTTGCCGATCGCGACGGCATGGTGGCATCCGGTATGGAACGTGGCGTCAAAGAAGGGTATGAACGCCTGGATGAATTGCTGACGAAGATCTGATTATCCTATTTCAAACACTTTCATTTTTGATTTCGCGCCGCGAAGAAGTATCACTTGTGATTTTTTGATATGAAAATATTCAGCTAACGCCTCCGTGACCGCTCTGTTTGCTTTTCCCTCAAGCGGCGGCTCATGGACGTACACGTGGAGAGTTTCCAGCAAATCTTTTTCAATGCGCGGCTGTTTAGCATTCGGGTGGGCGATAACGGAAATTTTCATATTCGTATTGATAGTATCAAACGGATGCTTATTATGCACCTCGGAGGTGGGTGGGTATGATGTTAGCTTTATTATCCAAACCGGAGCAACTATAATGCCCATATATGAAACTCATATCAACGAATCCCTCAAAGAATTTTGAACGCATCGGAGATGCGACTGTTTCCACAGAAGAAGAAGTTGCCCAAAAAGTTGCCCTAGCCCGTGAGGCGTTTCCCTCCTGGGCTGGCATTGGACTTGACGGCCGGATTAAACACATAAAAAAATTGATTGCTGCGTTTGATACAAAGAAGAAGGATCTCTCCGCTCTTATGTCCCAGGAAATGGGGATGCCGATTCTCCAGGCGGCGGATGATCTTATCTATGGCATTGAATTTTTCCTATGGTACTGCGACCACGCTCACGAAAGTTTGGACCCAGAAACCACCTACGAAGACGAGAAAGAATTACATCAAGTGTTCCGTGAACCAAGAGGAGTCGTGGCGGCTATAGTTCCCTGGAATTTTCCGTTTTCCAATTTTGTTTGGCAGGTGGGTCAAAATTTAGTGTGTGGCAATACCATTGTATTTAAACATTCTGAAGAAACTCCGTTATTTGGGAAAGCAATTGAAGACATCGTTCGCGGGGCGGATTTACCGGCCGGTGTATTTAACGAGGTGTGTGGCGCGGGAAAAGTTGGTGATGCGTTAGTCCATCAGGATGTAGATATGATCTGTTTCACTGGCAGCACCAAAGTCGGCCAATATTTGTATACTGTCGCCGCCAAAAAAATGATTCCGATCCTTATGGAATTAGGAGGGTCTGCGCCCGGCATTGTTTTTGAGGATGCTGATATTAATGCGGTCATAGGTACAATCTATAATAACCGGTTTATGAATTGCGGGCAGATTTGCGACGGACTCAAGCGCCTCATGGTTCACGAATCCCGGTTTGATGAGGTGGTCGCGAAACTCAAAAAGATTATAGAACGTAAAGTCATCGGAGATGCTGAAAAGAAAACGACAGATATTGGTCCTCTCGTGGCCAAACGGCAGCTTGAATTATTGGAAGAGCAGGTCACCGATGCGGTCAATAAAGGGGCAACGATCGTGACCGGCGGGGGGAAGCCTGAAGATCTCAAAGGCGCGTACTATCTCCCAACTATTCTTACAGATATTACCAAAAATATGCGGGTCTGGAGCGAAGAAGTATTCGGTCCCGTCCTCCCCGTCATACCGTTTGAGTCAGAAGCGCAAGCCATACGAATGGCGAATCATACACAATATGGTTTAGGTGGATACATTTTTACCGAAAGTAGTGAACGTTTTGACCGTGTTGCAGCACAACTGAAAACAGGTATGGTAAGTCAAAATAACGTGAGTTATGTAAAAGCGTCAAACCCGTTCGGTGGATACAAAAAATCCGGTCTCGGGCGCGAACACGGAACATACGGATTCCATGAGTTAACCCAGGTGAAGGTTATCTCCAAGACAAAATAGACCACGTAAACAAATTTCCCGTCAGGGCACCAAAGAGCGACAGTTAGCTAGTTTTCGCTCTTCAAGTCTGTTGTATGAAGTATTACTTCGCTCTCGTGTACCAGTAGTATAGTGGTAGTATGGAATAGGAGTATGGTAACTGCTCATCATTTTATTCGTGGATTTAGTCTGAGAACAAAAATTCTTCTTGTGATCGGGCTGGCGGCGACTCTCCTTACGGGTCTTTTATACGTTTCCCTTTTGCGTTTTATAGAGCAAAGCTATATATCATTGGAGACGGACAGTGCTATTAAGAGCCTCGGTCGTGCGGAAGAAGCGGTAGCAGCAGATATTGAGGCTGAGTCCAGTAAAGCCTCCGACTGGGCAACGTGGGATGATGCGTATACATTTGTCCAAGATGCCAATCAGACATTCCTGAAAGTAAACAGCCAGGATGCAACCTTTGATTCGCTTTCGATAAATCTTATTTTATTTGTCAATCCGCGCGGGAGCGTTATATACGTCAAGCATTACGATTTCTTTTCCCACGCTGATTCGACGCCCTCGGCGACGTGGGCGGGTGTGATAGCATCCCACCCAATCCTGCTTCAGACGGATGTAAATAAGAAACTGTCTGGAGTTATTATGGTGGATAAGAAACCCGTATTTATTGCGGCGTTGCCCGTTGTGACGAGCGAACATAAAGGGCCCGTCGCCGGAACGCTCATTTTCGGGTATGACCTTACGGGTGAGGTTGTCTCCCGGCTTGCAAAACAAGTAAAAATGTCCGTTTCCGTGGCGTCTTACGGGAAGCCCCTCACAGATGAATTTGCTTCAGTCGCACGCGAATTTACCTCGAATAACCATATGGTCATCCGTCGCCCGTCGCATACGATGCTTTTGGGGTACACGCGGGTCGATGATGTATTTGGAAAGCCGGCGCTTATCATCAAGGAGGAATTGCCCCGAGACATCTATATGCATGGTCTTGACAGTATGCGGATATTTGCCGCAATGTTGAGCGCTTTTGGTTTTATTCTCATCGTGCTTATTCTTTTTCTTTTGGAGATACAGGTGTTGAGACGCTTAGGTCGGCTCACCCAGGAAGTGAAAGATATCGGCACGAAGGGATCGTTATCCGCGCGCGTGGGAGTATATGGTAAGGATGAGATGGGAAATCTCGCAGATGATATCAATGAAACCCTTGAAGAACTTGAGGCCGTAACTAAAGAGAAAGAGTACCAACGGAGTCAGAAAGAGTCGATTCTTGAGATTATGGGAGAAGGTGTCGTTATGACT
>Ga0182021_10001732_pt1 | contig 25301 bp, 27 predicted proteins | sample 612E3MmetaG_FD_120493 | JGI IMG/M metagenome (GOLD analysis project Ga0182021, IMG submission 120493) | Permafrost microbial communities from Stordalen Mire, Sweden - 612E3M metaG (Illumina Assembly) | ecosystem: Environmental > Terrestrial > Soil > Wetlands > Permafrost | place: Sweden... | reverse complement strand
CTATACAAGCCGTTCGCGAGCAACTACGAAGCCTGGACGGGGGTTCGGGGTCGAGTCGCTTGTCCGATATGTCTGACCGAGGGCGGACGCGAAGAGGTCATCGCTGGACGTATCGACCTCGGACATATCGTCCCTCGGCGGATACAACCGCGCGGTTCTTGCGTGCTCCTCTGCAAGACGTGCAACGGGCGCAACGGCGGGCTGTTCGATTCCCTCCTCATCGATCACAGACAACTCGGCCTCCGCCCTGGCGAGCGGATCGGCAAGGTGAAGGTGGGGCGATCTACGGCCCGGGTCGCCGTATCGGGCGGAGCCAAGCCTGAGCACATGCGTTTCGTGCTCGACGACAGCCCGTCCCGGCGGATGCTCCAGACTTGGGCGAAGTCGCTGCCCTTCCAGGTGCCGGTCACCATCACTGTCGGCAAGGACCCCGCTTGGCGACTGACCATCGCCCACCTCTCGATCGCCTACCTGACGCTCGTTAAGTACTACCTGTACGCGCCGGTCTTGATGCCCGCGATGGACCGTGTACGGGCGCAAATCCTGCATCCCGACGAGCGCATCCTGCCCGACGTGTTCGTGTTCCCAGCGGACGGGGGAACCTGGGGCATCTACGAAGACTACGGGCCCCTGGCACTCCCAGACGAGCCCCGGTCCTTGCGGGGCGCGGTCGTGCGTGCCCTTGATCGGATGGTGATGCTGCCACTGGCCTACCGGGCGATGTGATCTACGAGCGCCTGAAGACACTCGTGGACTTGGCCCCGAACCCGGCCGGCGAAGTTCAGGTCGAGTACGGCAACATCGCAATCCCTTACCTTCGTAACCTGCTTCGCGCCGGCATCGCCGACCAGCGTTTCCAGTTGTGGCGGACAGAGGACGGAGTCAAAGAGGCGATCATAGGCGGCCCGGAGGCCGAAGCGAGAGGCGCCGCCATAGGTCGTTCCCATCTGGACCAGGACGGCGACCAGGATCACTGACCGAACCCGCAGCGTGGACGCGTCGGCGTCGGGGGTTCGGAGGCCCGCGGGAGCTTGTTGCGCTCCTGGTGGAGCAGGTGGACACCGACGACTGTCGCGTCTACCGCGCAGTCTGGACTCCCGCTCCCGGCCCTTCTTCGCCGAAGTGGCGCGAGAGTGCGCGAGTGTGGCGCCCCCGGCCGGACTCGAACCGACGACGCCCGCCTTAGGACGGCGGCGCTCTGTCCACTGAGCTACGGGGGCTCGCAGGGATGTTACCGCGTCCAGGACCAGGGGCGAAGCAGCCGCGTTGCGCCTCGCAAGTCAACGAGCCTCAGACGCTCGCCTCGAAGTGGTAGCGATCGCGATCGCGAACGAGCTGGCCTACCGGATGAACTGGCTCGTGCGAGAGGACGATGGTCCATTCCTCGGCGGCGGCGCGAGCAAAGAGCGACGCCTTGACGAGGACCGAGTCGAGAGGATAGTCGTCGAAGGCGGTGACCCAGCGCGGGTTTGCGCTCCAGGGCCTCATGCACAGGTCGCCGAAGAAGCCGACGGTCGTGTCGCGGCCACGGATCACGACGCCCTGATGGCCGGCGGAGTGGCCTCCGGTCGGGATGACGGTGACGCCGGGCAGAATCTCGGCCTCGCCATCCACGACGCCGCGCAGTCCCAGATCGCGCACCAGGCTCAGCTCCGGCTGGTCGTAGGCGGCGACGATGCGCGGATTGTCGCCCATGGCGACCCTCCACTCCGCGAGCTGCGCCACGAACCTGGCCCGGGGGAAAGCGAGCTCACCGTCGGCCAGCAGGAGGCCGCCGGCATGGTCGAAATGGAGATGGCTCACGGCCACGGCATCGACGGTGCCCGGGTTGAAGCCGGCTCTCTCGAGCGCCGGAACGATCCACGGCCCCTCGTAAGCCCGCATTGACCTGATCTTGCCGGTGACCCGGTCGCCTATCCCGGTCTCGACCAGAACGCGGCCATCGGGCGTCTCGATGAGCAGGCAGTTGAGCGCCTGCAGGATGCGATGCTGCTCGTCGATCTCGTCGGTCACGAGCCGGTTCCACATCATGCGCGGCACGACGCCCAACAGCGCACCGGCGTCCGAGCGGAAGGTGCCCGCCTGGATCAGGGCGACGCGCGTCCCCCCGCCCAGTTCGGCCGACCAGTGGACGGCGTCGTTGAGCGTGGTCATCGGGCATCGTCCGTCACTGGTTGTTGGGTCCGGCGAGCTGCTTGGAAGTCCTCGAAGAAGGCCGAGGCGGTCGGCTCCGACTGACCCTGGTATTTCGACCCCAGGCCGGCCGAGCCGTACGGTCGTTCGACCCGGCTCGACATCGTGAGGAAACTGATCTGGCCGATCTTCATCCCGAAATACAAAGCGATCGGGAGCTTGGCAACGTTCGACAGCTCCAATGTGAGCTTGCCCTTCCAGCCGGGATCGACATAGCCGGCGGTCGAATGGATGAGCAGACCGAGCCGGCCCAGCGACGACTTGCCCTCCAGCCGAGCCACCAGGTCATCGGGCAACTCGACCCATTCGACGGTCTGGCCGAGGACGAACTCGCCCGGGTGAAGGATGAACGCCTCGTTGTCGTCGACCGACAACAGGTCCGTCAGGTCGGGTTGTGCGACTCGAACGTCGATGAACGGATAGCGGTTGTTGCGGAAGACCCGGAACGTGCGGTCGAGGTGCAGGTCGACCGACGACGGCTGCAGGTCCGCTCGATCGTACGGCTCGATCTTGATCTGGCCCGTTTGCAGGGCCGCCGCGATGTCGCGGTCCGACAGCACGCTCACTTGACCGTCGCCCCGCTCTCTCTCTGGGCGTAGAGATTGTCCACCTCGCGCTTGAGGGCCTCGAGATCCTCGAAGCTCTGATAGACGCTGGCGAATCTGATGTACGCGATCTGGTCGATCGCCCGCAGCTTCTCCATCGCCAGACGGCCAACCTCGGACGAATCGACCTCCGAGAGACCCGACGCCCGCAACTCGGCCTCGATCTGGTCCGCGGCCCTCTCAGCGGCATCGTCCGGAACCGGACGCCGCGTCAACGCCTTGCGGAGTCCGGACGCCAGCTTCTCGCGGTCGAATTCCTGGCGCGTGCCGTCGCGCTTGACGATCGACAGACGCGGGGCCTCGATCCGCTCGTTGGTCGTGAACCGAGCCGAGCAGGCCGCGCACTCGCGACGGCGCCGGATGCTGACCTCGTCGAGGTCGCGCGAATCAATGACCCGGGTTTCGCGTTCGCCGCACCGCGGACAGCGCATCGGCTCCGTCTCCTCGACCACGATGCCCGTGGCCTGGCAGGGAGAATAGCACCTGCGAACTCGGCGCCCGACGGGGCCCGTAGAACCCGCATCAGACTGGTGGCGGCGTGGTGATCGCTCAGCCGCCCCCGCCCGAACGGCGCGTCTGAGACACCAGCGCGATCGTCTCTCGCCGCTGGTGAATCGCCTCGCGGGCATGAACCAGGTTCAGGTATCCACGCTTGACGGACGTCTCCCCCTCGCCCCAATCGACGCCGCTCACGTCCGCGAGCAGCTCACCACCATGCACGATCAGATCGATGGCCCGTTGAGCGCGTTCCATGTCGGCTACCAGCGCGGCCGCGGTCGTCGCCCACGGCCCGCTCCGACTGAGCGCCGTCGCCTCCTGGACCTGGCGCCGCAGAGCATCCTGTGCCCCGGCCATCTCCGGCGCGGCATCCTGCGACGACAACCTGCGGCGCCGCAATTCGTCTACGACGAGGAGGAGATCGCCCAGAAGAACCTCAGAACGGCGCGCGATCTCCGCGGCCGCGACGCCCGATGCTCTCTCGCCCCGCGCCCGACCGCCCGCCACAACGACCCGCCACAACAGCCACAGGACCGCGGCGCCCATAACGAAGAAGATCACCAGGGGCAAGACGACCTTGGCGTCGAGCATGGAATTCTCCTTCGCCGCAAGCGCGCGCCGCTAATGTAGCGACAGAACGCCTGCGCGGCGCGCCCCAAGATGATCGCCAGCACCGCCCAAACGTACTACCCACCTGCCGGCCAATGCGGGCCACAAACAGGAGTCGGCGGCCCTCCGGGAGGTCTAGGAACCGTACCTGCGTGGCGGGATGCGGCCTCCGGCCCCGCGCGGCGGGCCCGAGATTCGGCCGGCAACCCGCGCGCCCCTCGGCACCCTGGGATTCTGACCCGGGAATGTGTCCGGCGCGCGCTGCCAGGCATCGCCCTCACCGGCAGAGCGCGAAAGCACCTTGATCCCGCGGACGGCCGCCGAGGGGTCCCCGTCGCGGACCATGTCGTAGACGGTCAGGGCTGCCACGGCGGCAGCCGTAAGCGCTTCCATTTCGACGCCGCTCGCACCTATCGCCGCCGTCTCCACTCGAATGCGGACGACGCCGGCGGCACGGTCCGGAACGGCACGCACCAGCAGATCGGTCAGAGCCACGGGATGGGATAGTGGGATCAGGTCGCTGGTCCGCTTCCCTGCCATGACTCCCGCAAGCTCGGCCACGCTCAGCACGTCGCCCTTTGGGTTCGTCCCATCCACGATGGCGCTGAGCGTCTCGTGCGACACGGCCACTTCGGCCTCCGCAACCGCTCGCCGGGCGATCAACGGCTGCTCGGTCACGTCCGTCATGCGGGGCCTGCCCACTCGATCGACATGGCCGGTTCGGCGCCGCCCGGCCCTCGAACTGTCTTCGAAAGCGTCGCGTGGGTTGACCTCGTCGCGGGGCTTACCTTCGTCGCTCATCGGGCCCTCACCTCTCACGGCTCACTGATCGTCGGTGTCGTCTGATGTGTTGTCGTCCGAACCTTCCGGTCCAGCGGGCGGCACGGGCCCAACCGGCGGCGCAGGCGGGCGGGGGGCGCCGGGAGGAGCAGGCGGCGTTCGCCGTCCGGGGAATCTTCTGGCCTGGAGCAGCGGTCCCAGGGTGCGAGCTTGTTGCTCCGCCCGCTCGTGGATCAGCTGCGCCGCGGATCGGCGCGTCAGCAGTGCCGAGACGTGCTCTCCGGTCCCGACCAGCAAGCCGTCCAGACCGGAGCGCTCGAGCGTTTCCAGGGCCGACCAGAGATCGGTGTCGCCGCTCGCCCAAGGCACCTTGGTCAGCGGCACCATCGCCTGTTCGGTTCGCGTCAGCGGCCAATTTCGGCGAGGTATCCGTCTGATTTGCGCCGTCCCAATCAATCCGAGCAGCTCCTCGCCGCGTTCGACGAGGGCCGCGCCACCGAGCCGTTCGCCCATGTACTCGCCGGCGAACACGTCGAGCGTCAACTGGGGCGGGATACGAGCGGGCTCCGAGTCGAGGGCGTCGGACACGTGCGCACCCACGATCAGCTTCTGGAGCATCAACCGTCGCTCGAGAATCCGGCTCGACCCGACGAACAGCCAACCGGCGATCATCAGGGCCAGACCGGGCCAGAGATCCACGACCGCAACAACGACCGCGCCGAGGGCCATGATGCCAAAGCCCACCATCCGTCCGACCCGACTCGCGACTGTCGTCCCCACGTCGTCACGGCCGGACCTTGCCCAGGCAAGGGAATGGACGATCCGGGCGCCGTCCATCGGGTAGCCGGGGATCAGATTTACCACGGCGAGGAAGAAGTTGAACAGCGCGAGCACCTGGGCCACGAAGCTCACGGCCGCGACGGCCGGCGGAACGTCGTTCGAGCTTCCCCAGCCTAGCTCGACGAGCCCCACGAACACGCCGAACACCGTCATCAGGACCAGGCTGACGACAGGCCCGGCCAGCGCGACCCGCAATTCCTGACCCCACGCCCGTGGCCGCACTTCCATGACGTAGCTGCCACCGAGCATCTGGATCACGACGACGTTGCCGCCTATGCCGTTTCGCCGCGCAATCCATACGTGGGCTAGCTCATGGAAGGTCACCGAGGCGAAGATCAGCGCAGCCGCCGCAATAGCCGTGCCCCAGCCCCAGAGCGCGTCGAACCCGACGTTGGTCTGAACCGCGAGTTCTTCCCCGAATACGACCGTAATCAGGGCCAGGAGGAAGATCCACGTCCAGTGCGCTCGGATCTCGGTCCCGAATACCCGGCCCAGCGGGACCCCGGAGTTCACCGCGAACCGCCCGGCATCATCGCCGGCGATGCAGTCCCCGGGTCCGGCAGCGTGAGGTGCGCGTTGGTGGCGATGCGGCCCGCCGCGAAAACGACGACCAGGGCCAGCACCAGCACCGCCCCGGCCAGGGCAACGCTGGTTTCGGACCAGAACTGGTCGGGGAACAACTGCACCAGCTTCTCCAGGCGTGGATCGAAGGAGTACGTGCCCGGCGGAAAGAAGAGTTCGTGAAAGAGCTCGAAGGCCTGGTCGAAGAAGACCGCGAAAGCGAGCCCGACCACCACGACACCGACCGCGAGCACCTTGCCGCCGGTCTGAGCGGCACGCCAGAACCACGGCGCGCCGCGGCTCATCAGGCCCAATGCCAGCAAGACGATCGCGGCCAGGAGCGCCACCAGGCCCATGCCCGTGAGCACCGTTCTCACGTCGGCCATGTGGCCTCGCTCGCGAACGTCCAGAACGGGCGACCCGTTCACCGCCACGTCGAAGTTCGGCGGCCCGAAGACCAGGTCCGACAGGATGCTGCCCGTGACCTGGCGAACTTGAGCAGGCGAGTACCCGGTCAGTCCCGCGACATCACTTCTGTCCTGATCGAAGCCGACCCAGATCGGATTCAGGAAGAGCAACACGGCCACCGCCACGACGACACACGGCGTGGCAACAGCGACCGCGACGGCGCCCAGGGCTCTGGCAAATGGGGTTTTCACGCGTCAATCGTACCGCCCCGCGGCTGTGGACCCTCAGGCGGCCGAAACGGCAAGGACGGCGGCCTCGCGCCGGATGATCTCCCAGACCAGCTCGAGGTCCACATCCTCGGTGCGGAGGTTGGCGAGCGCCACGCGTATAGCGAAGCGACCGCGGAGCCGAGTGTGGGACAGGAAGACCTCGCCGGTCCGGTTGATGGCGTCCATGAGAGCCAGGTTGACCCGGTCGAGCTCCTCCGCGATCTCGGGCTCGTCCGCCCTGTCCGCAAGGGACGCGGGTCGATAACGGAAGCAGATCGTGGAGAACGGCACGGGTGCCAGGCGTTCGAAGTCGGGCGCGTCGTCGATCCAGCGCATGAAGCGCTCGCCCAAATCCAGGTGGTGAGAAATCCGCCTGCGCAGCCCCTCGATGCCGAAGTAGCGAAGCAGCATCCACAGCTTCAGGGCCCGGAACCGTCGACCCAGGGTCGGCGTGAACTCGTTGTAGTCGCGGATCGGGCCTTCGTGATCCAGCGTGCGCAGGTACTCCGGCACGAGGCTGAAGGCGTCACGCAGAACCGGCATTCGGGTCGTCAGCAGGACGGACGCATCGACCGGAGAGAAGAACCATTTGTGCGGGTTCGTGACCACCGAGTCGGCGAGATCCCAGCCGGCGAACTGATCGCGTCGTTCCGGGATGAGCGCCACAGCACCCGCGTGAGCCGCATCGACGTGCAGCCAGATGCCTTCACGGGCGGCGATCTCGGCCATACCGGGGATCGGATCGATCGACGTGGTCGAGGTCGTGCCGATCGTGCCGACCATCGCGATCGGCCTGACGCCCATCTTCTTGTCGGAGGCAATCGCCTGCTCGAGAGCGTCCAGCCTCAGCTCGAACCGGTCGTTCGTCGGAATCTTCGTCAGGCCGTTCTGGCCAAGGCCGAGCGTCATGCAAGCCTTCTCGATCGAAGAGTGGGCCTCGGCAGAAGCGTAGACGCGCAGCTTCGGCACCTCAGGACGACCCGGCAATCCCTTGACCGCGGCGTCGATTCCGGCCGTTTGACGTCCCGCAGCGAGCGCGATCAGGGTCGAGGTGGAGGCTGTGTCGGTCAGCAGGCCGTCGAAACCAGAGGGCAGCCCGAGGGCCTGGCGGAACCAGTCGACCACCACCTGCTCGAGCTCCGTCCCGACCGGGCTCGTACGCCACAGCATCACGTTCGAATTGAGAACCGCCGTCAGCATCTCGCCGATGATTCCCGGCCCCGACGCGGCGCTGCTGAAATAGGCCAGGAAGCGCGGGTGCTGCCAGTGGGTGATGTTCGGCTCGATGAGGCGCTGATAGTCGGCCAGGATCGCCTCGATCGGCTCGGGCGACTCCGGCGCCTCGGCTGGAAAGAGCGAACGCAGGGTACCGGGCTCGACGGCCGGCATCACGTCCCGCTTCCCTACCCCCGCCAGGTAGTCCGCCATGATGTCGACGGCGGCGTGTGCTGCCGCGCGAAAGTCTTGCGGGTCCATGTCGCCCACGCCGGATCGCTGCTGTTCGTCCAGAAGATCCGGGTCGGGCCGGCGGCCTGCGCCGCGCCTGTCCAGTTCATCCACGGTCGCCACTCGTCCAGGGTGCATCTCGGCCGGCCGTCGGCCGGTCATCAGCGGTCGAGTTTACCCTGGGATGGCCGATCGGGCTGTTGTGCTCCCCTCTACAAACAACAACCGGGCCGCGGTATCCGCGACCCGGTTGTTGTGGTCTGGAGCGAAAGTTAGAGGCTCTTGCCGATCGTGCTCAGGATGGTGTTGATCTGGCCGCTCAGGAAGAGCAGAGCCGTGATCGCGAGGATGGCGATGAGGGCGAGGATCAGGGCGTACTCAGCGAGACCCTGGCCTTCAGACTTGCGAAGAAACATGGGGCACCTCTATAAGTTCTGCGCCAATATTGGCCTACCCGTATAGTCCGGCACCGGAGCCTGGGAGCCAATAGCACTTAAGGCCAAGTACGATAGCCAACCGGTATCCCCCTCCCGGTCTCCCGGGACCGTTACTCGCTCGCTTTCGGGCGAAAAAGTAGCCCCTCCGGCGACGCCGCAGGGGCTTTCCAATGCTCCGAAGATGGTCGGGGCGGAGCGATTCGAACGCTCGGCCTCCTGAACCCCATTCAGGTGCGCTACCAGGCTGCGCCACGCCCCGATCGGCCGACAGCATAGCAGAGACAGGAAGCCCCCCGGCCGCCCGGGCTCGTGCGTTGGCGCGCCCGGCTTAGCTCGCGCTGCCGCGCTGACCCGGCGAGCGCCTGACACTGCCGGTGACTCCGTGGCCGGGCGTCCTGGCCGGCGCCGTGTGGGCTTTCCCCGGCGCCTTGCCGGTCCGCGGCCCGCCCGGGCGTCGTCCCTTTCCGGACGTCTTCTCGCGCCCAGCCCGGTCGCTGGCCCGTTCCCGGAAGATGAGCCGGATCGGCGTGCCGTCGAAGCCGAACTCGGCTCGTAGCTGGTTCTCGAGGAACCGCTTGTAGCTGAAATGGACCTGGTCCGCGTGACGCGCGAAGAAGACGAACGTCGGCGGAGCCACGGCCACCTGGGTCGCGTAGAAGATCTTGGGCGGGCCGAGCTTTCCGGCCGGGGGCGCCTGACGCAGTGAAGCGGCCCGAAGGACTCGGTTCAACTCTGGTGTAGAGACGCGCTTGCGCCGCTCGCCCCAAACGTCGACCGCGAGTTCCAGGACCTTGCCGACGCGCTGACCCGTCTTGGCGCTGATAGAAACGATCGGAGCGAAGTCCAGGAATGGCACTTCGGCTCGGAGCGCCGTCGCGAACTCATCGAACGAGCGGTCGGTCTTCTCGGCCAGCAGATCCCACTTGTTGAGCGCGAGCACCAGCCCGCGGCCTTCTTCGACGACGAAGCCGGCGACGTGGGCGTCCTGCGATGTGAGCCCCTGGAAGGCATCGATGATGAGAATCGCGACGTCGGCCCGGTCCACGGCCTTGATGGCCCGCAACGTCGAGTAGCGTTCCGCGTCGGGTCCGCTGGCCACTTTCCCGGGCCGGCGCATGCCGGCGGTGTCGATCAGGACGAGGTCGGTACGGCCCCAGCGCATGTGCGTGTCGATCGCATCGCGGGTGGTGCCGGGTATGTCGCTGACTATTGCCCGGTCTTCGCCCAACAGCGCGTTGAACAGGCTCGACTTACCGACGTTGGGCCGCCCGACCAGGGCGATGGAGACCTTCTGGTCCTCGTCGCCGAAACTCGGCTGACCGTCCTCGCCCGCCTCGTCGCCGTCGATCTCGATGCCCTCTTCGTCGCCGGCCCGGACGCGCGCGAGCCGGCCTTCCGCCATCTCTCGCGCCCACGCGTCCGACTCTGCCTCGCGACGTTTGCGCTCGATCTCCTCGGGGCTCTCGGGCGGCATGGCCCACACGATCGCGTCGAGCAGATCCGCCACTCCGCGACCGTGCGCGGCGCTTATCGGATATGTCTCCTCCCAACCCAGGGAGTAGAACTCTGCCGCTTCCAGCTCGCGCTTTTCGTTGTCGGCCTTGTTCGCCGCCACCAGCACCGGCGCCTTGGCAGTCCGCAGCAGATCGGCCGCCTCGTTGTCCGCAGGAGTCAGACCCGAGATCGAATCGACAACGAAGATGATCACGTCGGCTTCGGCGATCGCAATGCGAGCCTGTTCCTGGACCTTCTCTTCGATGGGATCGCCGGGCTTGATCTCCAAACCGCCCGTGTCGACGGCGATGAAGCTCCGCCCGTTCCAGTCCGCCTCGCCGTAGATTCGGTCGCGGGTGGTCCGGGCGCGGTCTTCTACGATCGCAGCCCGATGGCCGACCATGCGGTTGAACAGGGTGCTCTTGCCGACGTTCGGGCGCCCGACGACGGCGATGATTGGAAGTGGGGTCACGTGTGGATTATGGGGCCACGTCGCCCGCAGCGCGACAAACGCCGCGCAAGGGGCCTCCGGTCAGCGCGCGACGGCTACCAGCGGGTCCGGCAGCGAGGTGGTTCGACCGGCCGGGGTAGCGGCCGCGGCCAGCGCCGCATTGGCCAGTTCCCCGGCGTGTGCGGCGGCGTCGGCGGTGCCCGCCAGCCGCAGAACCCGCTCCGCCACGCAGCGCAGATCCTCGATTGGAGTCGAGGTTCCGCCCGTGACGCCGACGATCCGGGCGTTCCCGAAGACCGAGGCGTCAGTCAGGTCTCCTTCGGACTCGATCTGGATCGCGGGCGTGCCGACGATCCCGCACAGCCGAGTGAGCTCCTTGGTGTTGGCGCTCGAACGGCCGCCTACGACCAGCATCAGGTCGACCTCTCGGGCGGCTTCGACCGTGTCCTGCTGGCGGTGGATCGTGACCGGGCAAACGGTGTTGGCGATCTTGAGTTCGTGGCAGCGGCCGACCATGAACGCGGCCAGCTTCTCGAACTTCCAGGGCGGCTGCGTGCTCTGGCTGAGGAGCGCCATCTTCTTGCGGCGCGGGATCATCTCCCAGTCTGCCTCCTCGTCGACCACGATCGCGTCGGGGGCGAAGCCGAGCAACCCGACGACCTCGGGATGGCGCGGGGTCCCGAGCAGGACGATGGCGTAGCCCTCTTCGACGAGCTTCGTGATCTCCCGCTGCTCCTGGATCACCCACGTGCACGTACCGTCAATGACGTCGAGACCGCGCTTCTCGGCGTTGGCCAGCACGTCGGGCCGGACGCCGTGGGCGCGAATGACGACGGCGGCGCCTTCCTTGACCTGGTCGAGCGTGTCGACGGTCTCGATCCCCTGGGCCTGGAGCGCGGCGATGACGCCTTCGTTGTGGACGACCTGGCCGAGCGTATGAGTCACTCTGCCGGATGCCGCGGCTTCCTTGGCTTTGTCGATTGCCTCGCGCACGCCGTAGCAGAACCCGGTGCGCCTGGCGATTCGGACCTCTCGAACGTTGCCCATCTCGACTGAGTATGGCACTTGAACGGCGCGACGCAGGGCCCGGGGCCGGGCGTCTCACCCGCAGAGCCGCCGGAGTAGAGACGTGGGTTGCGTCGGTCGCGCTCCCCTCGACGAAGGTCGAAGGTGAGGAGAAGGGCCCTACCGTAGGTCGGGAGTAGCCCGGTCGGTCGCTTCGACCGTCCCGGCGTATACCCCGCGCTGCTCTTCGGGGAGCAGTTCCGCGACGTGGCGCATCATCTCGGCCGTCGCGGCTCGCAGCGACTCGCGGCGATCGGCGCCCTTGGGCACGGTCAGCTTGAACGGCTCACCCACTCTGACCGTCATCCGGCGTCCGGGCCGAAACAACAGCTTCCCTTTCGGCCAGAAGCGGTGCGAGCCGGTGATCGCGACTGGAAGGATCGGCGCGCCGCTTCGCACGGCCAGCACCGTGGCGCCCTCCTTCGCCTCCTGCAGCGCGCCGGTCGGCGAGCGCGTCCCTTCAGGGAAGATCGTCAGAACGTGGCCCTCGTCGAGGACCCGCTTCGCCAGCTTGAACGCCTCCAGATCGCCCGCGCCGCGACGGACGCCAAACACGCCGTTCTGACGCATCGCCCAGCCGAACAGGGGCCAGCGAAGGGCTTCTTCCTTGCCGAGCCAGCCCATCGGCCGCCTCATCGCCGGCACGACATAGGCCATCAGCAGCATCCCGTCCGCGTTGGAGGCGTGGTTGCAGATGACGAGCACCGGTCCCGAAGCCGGTATGTTCTCGAAACCCTCACGCTTGACCCGCGTCAGGCAGGCGGCGGCGATTCTAAGGACGACGCCTGAGAACCGCGGGAAGAGCGGAAGCTGATTAGCGGCCACGATCCCCACCCCTTGCGGCCTCTACCTCACGGATCGCGCGAACCACTGCCGCAACCGTCTGGTCGAACGTGTTGCCGTCCGTCTTGAGCAGGATCGCGTCGTCGGCGGTCCGCAGTGGCGCGGTCTCGCGCTCGGAGTCGATGGCGTCGCGGCGGCGCATGTCTTCGAGAATGCCGCCCGCCTGGGTTTCGTCCGCCTTGACTCTGCGCTGGGCCGCGCGACGGCGGGCTCGCTCCTCGGGCGAGGCGTAGAGGTAGATCTTCACGTCTGCGTTGGGCAGGATGACAGTGCCGATGTCGCGCCCGGCCATGATGATCCCCCCGTCCGCAGCGAGCGCACGCTGCCGTGGCACCAGTGCGGCCCGCAGCTCGGCAACCTTGGAGTAGTTGGAGACCGCGCGATCCACCTCGGGTCGGTGCACCTCGGCGGTGACGTCGCGGCCGGCGGCCTCAACGTGACGAAGCCGGCCGCGCCTGTCGGCGACGAGCTCAACCTCTCCCGCGAGCGGGACCAGCTCCGCCGTCTGATCCGGGGCGACTCCACGCTCCACGGCCAGCCACGCCACGGCGCGATACAGGAGGCCCGTGTCGCAGAAGCGGTAGCCGAGCCGGCGGGCGGCCTCGGCGCCGACGGTGCTCTTGCCGCTCGAGCTCGGGCCGTCGACGGCGACCACGAGGCGGGCTGAGGTGCGCTGGGTCTGGTCGGTAGTCACGGCCGGAGGATACCTTCCCGGAGGGCCGGCTATTCGGGCGAGCCGTCCTCGGCGGGGCCCGGCCCGACAACCGGCCGCCGCTGCAACTGCCCGGGTTTCGCGATCGGCGCGGGTTCGGCGATCGGCCCGGGTTTCGCGATCGGCGCGCCGACCCTCGGCGGACGGGTCGTGGTCGATCTTCGAGCGCATGAGGCCAGCTGCGTGACCTCCTGGTGGGTCAGCGGTCGAGCGTCGCCGGTGTGGATGTCGACCAGCTTCAGCGAGCCGACTCGAACCCTAGCGAGTCTTCGGACGGGCATCCCGACTGCGTCGAACATGCGGCGGATCTGCCGCTTCCAGCCCTGCGCCAGCACGACGCGGTACCAGCGCAGCTCGGCGTGCGGAGGCGCCAGCAGGTCGAGCAGCTTTCGGACCTGGGCCGGCGTCGCGTCCTCCAGCAGGTCGACTCGGGCAAGGCCTTCTTCGAGTTCGACGCCGTTGCGAAGCGCCAGCTTCTGCTGCTTGGTGACCGACCGCTCGAGGCCGACCATGTATTCCCGCTCGACGCCGTAGCGTGGGTGAAGCAGCAGGTCCGCCCACGCGCCGTCGTTGGTAAAAAGGAGCAGACCTTCGGACTCTTCGTCCAGCCGGCCCACGGGGTAGAGGCGCGCGTCGCGCCGGGCGTTGGGCGGCAGCAACTCCATGACGGTGTGTTCGGCGTGGCGGTCCCGAACGGTCGAGACGACACCGGCAGGCTTGTTGAGCATCCAGTACGAGCGTTGTTGTTCGATGGCGGGGAGCGACTTGCCGTCGACCTGCACGTGCTGCATCTCGGGATCGACCTGCTCGCCGATGATCGCCGGCCGACCGTCCACGGTGACCCGCCCGGCGCGGATCAGATCCTCGCCGGAACGTCGCGAGGCGACGCCGGCCGAAGCGAGCACCTTCTGCAGCCGCTCTCGAGTCACTTCAGCCGGCCCCGTCGGTCGGCCCGGCGGCAGCCGACCCGAATGCCGAAGCTGTCGCCGGCGCCATTTCGCCCCGTGCCTCCGCTTCATCGTCGGGGGCGAACAAGCTCTCGGCAATCGGCGCATCCAACGGCGGAAGCTCTTCCAGGCTCGTCATCCCGAATCGTTCCAGGAAATCGAACCCGGTCCCGTACAGGATTGGGCGGCCTGGGGCTTCGGATCGGCCGAGTTCCATGACCAGGCGGCGATGGAGCAGGGTCCGGATCGTGTACTCAGAATCGACCCCTCGGATCCGTTCGATGGTGTTGCGCGTGCAGGGCTGCCGGTAGGCGACGATTGCGAGCGTCTCCAGCGAAGGCGAGGACAGCCGCGGCGCGTCGGCACCGACGTAGCGGGCGATCAGCGCGCCAGCCCCCGGCGCGGTGGCCAACTCAACCTTCTCGCCCGACTCTACGAGCCGGATGCCGCGCTCGGCCAGGCTCACCGCCAGGTCCCCGATCCGCGCGTCGACCGTTTCGCGGTCAACTCCGGCAAGGGTGGCGATCTCGGCGCGCGCCAGCGGCTTCTCGGCCACGAAGAGTAGAGCTTCGAGCTGCGCCTCGGTCAGCTCACCCGACTGAGCCGATTCCGCGGCAGACCTGCCGTCGAGCGCCTCCGCGTCCGCCTCTTCCACGTCTGCGATTCCGAGTACCCGGGCCTCGATCTCCAAACCGCCAACTTCCTCCGAATTCATGCGAATGAACCCAGACTCTCGTCGATCTCCACGTCGATCTCGACCGGGCCTGCGTCAATGATGCGGCGGGCTACGATCGGACCCCAGGGTTCGGCCTGCTCCAGGGTGATCTCGCGCCGTTTCGATAGCTCCAGCATCGCCAGGAAGGTGACCGCGACCACGACTCGGTCTGTCACTCCGCCCAGAAGCTCCTGCAGGATCACGCAGTCCGACTTCGAGAGCGCCGCACGGATGATCGCCGTTCTCTCCGCCAGTGTGATCGTCCGCATCACCATCTCGGCCGCGTGCAGTACAGGCGGGACGATGCGGGCCAACCGGTCGAGGGCCTTTGGCAGCACCGACGGCGGCAGCGGCGGCCTCTCCGGCGGCCGGGCGCCGGCCTTGCCGGCGAGGGCGGCGACTTCGGCGTCGCGGCGGAAGAGGCGGTGGACGCCCAGACGCTCGCCCAGGGCGGCACCGGCGTTGCGGAAGCGGCGATATTCGATGAGCCGCGCCCGAAGCTCCGCTTCCGGATCGGGCTCGTCGTCGAGCTGCACGACCGCGACCTTCGGCGGCCGCGGCAGCATGGCCCGGCTCTTGATCAGGATCAGCTGTGCGGCCACGGCCACGAAGCCGGATACGCTCCCAAGTCGATCGCCTTCGAGAGTGGCCAGGGCGTCGAGGTAGGCTTCCGCCAGGCCGCCCAGCCGCACCGTCAGCACGTCCATCTGGCGGGCTTCGATCAGGGCAAGCAGGAGCGCGAGCGGCCCGTCGAAGTCGCCCGTTCGAACGTGTGTCGCCCTATCCGGTCGCCCGCCGTCGAAGACCACTTCGGGCGCGGCGCCCAGACGAGCCAGCGCGGCAGCCCGTGCCGTAGCCGCGCGAGAAACCCGTCCCGGAGCGGGCGCGTCGAGTGCCGTCATCAATTCGCCTCGTCGGCCGCGTGCAATATCTCGCCCGCCTTATCCACCGGATTCTCCTGCAGGCGGATCAGCTCCACCGTGCGCCGGGAGCAGCCCGCCGCCGCAGCCAGTTCCGCCGAACGATCGGCGTGGTTTCGGAGGCCGTCCAGGCCTGTACGAAAGGTCGGCATGTGGCTCGTGGCGCTCCAGATCCATTCCCCGTATCGCTGCCCCAGGGACCAGGCCACGCGATGCGACAGGCGCAAGCGCGGTCCCTTGCCACAATCATGGAGCAGTCCGGCGACCAGCAGATCCGGATCTGTGGCTCCGACGTCCCGGAGAGCATGGACGACATCGAGTCCGTGGCGACGATCCGCCACTTGCATCCGGTCGAACAGGAACAGCTGAGCGTCTGTCAGCCAGCCGGCCAGCGCCGTGCGCTCAGCAGTCGAGACCCGGGCGCGAGCGTATCTCGCGGTCCGTCGGAGTTTCGCGGCCCACCAGCTGCGCACGCTACAGGTAGTACTGCACGCCGATGAGGAGGTTGACCAGATAGCCGACCACCGGTCCGATGATCTGCCCCGCGAAGATCACGATCACGATGAGTATGAACAGGCCGTACTGGGTCATGAAAATCTCGACTCGCCGCGCGGTCATCGGATCGAGCAGATCGATCAGAACGTGGGAGCCGTCGAGGGGCGCGATCGGGAGCAGGTTGAACAACATCAGCACGACGTTGAGCGAGACGCCCGTGACGAACACCAGCTGCAGCATGTTCAGCACGGAAGTGTTGTTAGGCCACGCCCCAGCCGAATAGAGGATCCGAAAGCCCACCGCAAACGCGGAGGCCAGGATCAGGTTGGAGAGCGGCCCGGCCAGCGCCACGCGCGCGTTGGCGTAGCGACCGCGGAGGTTGTAGGGATTGACAGGCGTCGGCTTGGCCCAACCAAAGGCGATGCCACCGCCGGAGGCGAGACCCAGCAGTGCCGTGACGATCAACAGCATGCCGCCCATCGGATCGAAATGAACCACTGGATCCAGCGAAACGCGGCCGAACAGCTTGGCCGTGCCATCGCCCAGTCGCAGGGCCGTGATCGCGTGGGCACACTCGTGTACCGGCCCCGAGACCAGGAAGAAGAGGGCGATCCAGATGATCGTTCGGGCGATGTCTATCGACTGCAAGTTCAACCTCTGGTCTGCGGGACGGGCGGAGGTATCCTACCGTGCCGCCCGTCGTCCACCCTGGTGAATTGCCGTTGGATTACAGCCGGCCGAGCAGCTCGGCCTTCTTGGCCTCGTAGTCCGCGGGTGATATTGCGCCCTTGTCGCGCAGGTCGGCCAGCCTGGCGAGCGTGGCTGTCACGTCGTCGGAGCTCGAGGGCTTGCTCGTCGCGGCTGGGGCGTTGGGCGCGGCGGCGACCGGCCTGGGGGTGCTCACCGCGCCTCGGTAGCCATCTTCGAGGTCGTTCTTGGCGTTGAGCATCGCCTTCTTGAAGTCGACCACGTGGGCCAGCATTTGATACTTGTCGATTGAGTCCTCATTCGCGGTCAGGATGTCCAGGTCGCCGTACTTCAACAGACGCGCGAGCAGGCCCTGCTTGAGGACGGCGTCGTTGATCTTGTCGAGCGAGCTGTCGCCGCTCTTCTTGTCCAGCACGCCCTCGACCTTGAGTACGCGACGCGAGCTGATCACATACTCCTCGGACGTCCAGGTCAGATAGATGATCCCAATCCAGACGATGCCGATGATGAGCAAGAGGGCGCCCAGACCCGCCATGATCTGCCAGGCGACTCCGTCGGCCTTCCAGAGTGTTGCCAGGAAGAAGATCGCCAGCCCCAGAATCACGAGCGCGAGGGGCCGCAACGAGTCGGAAACGGGCGCCAGCCAGTGCTGTCTGGCTCGATACAGGATCTGCTCGTCCTTCGCCATCAACGAGTCCGCGTAGCTCATCCTCGTCTCCTTCTGGCCCGTCCACCGCTGGGCCATTGGCTCTCAGGCCCGCGGGTGGGAGCGGGCGTAGACGTCCTTGATCCGTTCGCCGGTCAGATGCGTGTACAGCTGTGTCGTGCTGATGTTCGCATGCCCGAGTAGCTCCTGAACGATACGCAGGTCGGCGCCTCCCTCCAATAGGTGAGTCGCGAACGAATGTCGCAGCGTATGAGGGCTGACCCCACTCTGAAGGCCGGCCCGACGGGCCGTTGCGACCAGCATCTCCCAGGCCCGGCGGCGGTCGAATCGATCGCCCCGCACGGACAGGAATAGCGGCCCGCCGTGGGGCGACGGCGACGTCGCAAGAGCGAGCCACGCCGGCCTGACCTCCTCGATGTACCGCCGGAGCCAGCTGAGCGCCACTTCCCCGACCGGCACCTGGCGCTCACGGTCGCCCTTGCCGATCACCCGGACCAGCCCCTCTTCGAGGGACAGGTCGTCACGATCGAGACCGACCGCCTCCGAGATGCGCAGACCGGAGGCGTACAGCAGCTCGAGCAGGGCGCGGTCGCGGATGCCGGCCGGCGACGCATCGGTTTGCGTTGACAGCAAACCATCGACCTCTTCGACCGTGAGGACTTCGGGCAGGAGCCTGGGCTGCCGCGGGAGGTCGAACCGGGCGGCGATGTCCGTGCTTATCCGGCCCTCGGCGTAGCAGAACCGATAGAAGCCACGCAGCGAGGCCGCTTTGCGGCGCAGAGTCGTGGGCCTCAGCGGCGTCAGGCGGCCCCGGCCCGGCGACCCCAGCATTCCCAGATATCGAACCGTGGCGTCTGGGGACGCGTCCCACCCGGCGCCGGCTCCACGACTGGCGGCAAAATCCAGGAGATCCGCCCGATAGGCCGTCAGCGTCGCATCCGACAACCCGCGCTCCACGCGGAGGTGGATCAGGAACTCCTCTATCGCTGCCTGCAGCCGATCCGTCTGATCCGCGCCGGCGCCGGCCACCTCATTCGCCCCTGGCTGATCGGCGCCACGCGTCCGCTCTCTCCAGGAGCTCCTCGGCACTCGCCCGCGCGCCTGCACCGCCGTCCGCTCCGGCGAGCATCTGCGTCAGCTCCTCGACACGCTCGGCGGCGTCGAGGCGGTGGACCTCGGTCACGGTCCGGCCGTCGCGCTGGTGCTTCTCGATTCGGAACTGGGCGTCGGCATACGCGGCGATCTGGCCGAGATGAGTGACGCACAGGACCTGATGCGAGCGAGCCAGCTCCCAGAGGCTGCGACCCACCGGCTCCGCGCTGCGCCCGCCGATGCCGGCGTCGATCTCGTCGAAGACGAGGGTCGGCGTGTGGTCCGCTTCGGCCAGGATCTGCTTGATGGCCAGGGCCACGCGCGAGAGTTCGCCGCCGCTTGCGATGCGGGCCAGCGGCCGCGCCGGCTCGCCGGGATTTGGCGCGATCAGGAAAGCGACCGAATCGGCACCCGAACCGTCGAACGCGACTCGCTGGCCGTCAATCTCGACTGCCGGCTCAGACGGTCCGGCCGGGCGACGAGTTACAGCCACCTGGAAGCTCGTCTGGCTAAAACCCAGGCCGCCGAGCGCTTCCTCGACGGCCTTGGCGAGCAGCTGCGCCGCCGTCTGACGGCCACGGGAGAGGACCGACGAAGTGGTACCGACCAGCCGAAGCAGGCGCGCGGCCTCGGCCTGACGTGTCTCGCGAGAGGCCTCCAGCGTCCGCAGCCGTTGGGCTTCGGCTGCCGTTCGCTCGCCATATGCGATCACCGCCGCCTCGTCCTCGCCGTACTTGCGCTCCAGTGAGTAGATCTGCGACAGCCGCTCCTCCAGCAGAGAGAGCGCCGCCGGATCGTGCTCGACGCTCTCGGCTAGACCGGCGGCCTCCGCGGCGGCGTCTTCCAGTTCCGCGGCCAGGCCCAGCAGCCGTTCCGCGACCGGCTCGTACCGTTGATCGAGCTTTGCCAGGTCGCGGGCGCGGTGGGCCGCCTCGGCCGTGGTTTCGCGGGCGCCGGTCCCCTCCCCCGCCAGCAGGTCGTGCACCTCGGCGCTGCCTCGTGCGATCGACTCCGCGTGTTGTGCAGATGAGAGTCGGCCGCGAATGTCGGCCGCCTCGCCCACGCGCAGTTTCGCCCCGGCGATCTCCGCCAGCTGATGGTCGTGGAGCTCCAGGCGACGGGCCAGCTCCCGCGGATCCAGCGCCAGCTCGGCGAGAGCGGCCTGGTTCGCCCGCCAGGTCTCGACGGCCGCGGCCGTGGCGCCGCGCTCCCTGTCCAGGCCGCCGAAGGCGTCGAGCAACTCGCGCTGCCAGCGCTCGTCGAGCAGCCGCTGCTGTTCGTGCTGGCCGTGAATCTCCACCAGCCGTCCCGCCACGCTCGCCAGACGGGCTGCCGTGACGGACTCGTCGTCTATTCGAGCGGTGGACCGCCCCGCCGCAGAAACCTCACGAACGCAGATGAGAGGCTCCGGGAGCCGGTCGAAGAGCGCCTCGACGCGCGCCGAATCCGACCCGTGTCGTACCAGGGACGTGTCGGCGCGCGCGCCGACGGCAAGCCCGAGCGCATCGATCAAGAGACTCTTCCCTGCCCCGGTCTCCCCCGTCAGCACGTTGAGGCCCGGCTCGAACGAAATCCGCAGCTTCTCGATCAGGGCCAGGTCGTGAACCGCCAGCTCCGCCAGGCGACCGCCGGCCATGGGCCGCGCGGCACTTGCCTCCGGGCTCGCCGAGGGGTCCTGCGTGCCGGCCTCCGCGCCTATCTCCGGACTCGCCGGCGCGGCGTCATCCGAGTCGGGCTCGGCAGTGGTCGCGGAGCCACTTGCCGCGGCGGAGCCACTTGCCGCCGCGAAGCCGCCCGCCGCCGCGGAGCCACTTGCCGCCGTGGAGCCGCCCGCCGCCGCCCGGTCCACCCGACCTCGCTCCCGGCCGACGGTTTCGGCCTCCGCGGCTTCCGTCATGACGGCAGCAGCTCCGACTTCTGTCGAAGCAGGTCCCAGAACGGGACGGCGCCACGCGGCTCGATGAACCGGATCGACGCCGGCAACTCCGACACGCACACGACATCGCCGACGGAGAGACGCCGATCCTCACGCCCATCGACGCTCATGAGGACGTCGTAAGCGTCCAGGATTCGGATGCGCACCGTGTGTCGCGGACTCACTACCACGGACTTGATCGCCGAGAGATAGCCCGCGATCGGAGTCACGATCACGTTCCGGCTGGTCGGATCGACGATCGGGCCGCCTGCCGAGAATGAATATCCGGTCGAACCTGTGGGGCTGGACACGACCAGCCCGTCGGCGGTGAAGGTCGCGAGGTGCGACGGGCCGATCTCCACTTCCAGGCGGCAGACCCGCGCCAGCGAGCCGCGCGCCACCGCCACGTCGTTGAGTGCGAAGAAGGTTTCGCTCGCCTCCGCCCGACCCGCGGGATGGATCTCGGCGCGGAGCGCCATGCGGGCCTCCAGCGTGAAATCGCCCGCAGCCAGCTGGCCCAGGACCGTCTCCATGCCGCCCGTCTCGACCTTGGAGAGGAAGCCCACCTTGCCGAGGTTGACGCCCAGGAGCGGCACGTCCACCTCCGCCACGGCTCGCGCGGCCCGCAGGAAGGTTCCGTCGCCGCCCAGCACGACCAGCGCGCCCGTTCCCGGAAGCTCGCGAACGACGGCCTGCGTCTCCCCCGCCGGCGCGGCCCAGTGGGCAATGCCTCGCACCTCGCACCAGCCTTCGGCCCGTTCACGCAGGTCCAGGGCCGCCTCTTTTGTTGGATTGTAGGCGAAGCCGATGCGTTCGAGCTTCATATGCCGGCCAGCTCTCCAAACCTGAGCGACCACTCCGAGGGCAGATCGACCGGGACGGGCTCGACGGGCTGGTAGCCCGCGGGCACCTCCAACTCGACGAAGAACTCGCGGTTGCCGGCCGGTCCCGTGATCGGCGAGGCCACGGCGTTGCGCAGCCGCAGGCCGATCCCCAGAGCGTGGCGGCCCACCGCCTCCATCGTCTGGCGGTGTATCTGCGGGTCGCGGACGACGCCGTCGCGGACCAGCTGGCGGCCGGCCTCGAACTGAGGCTTGACCAGCGCCACGATCAGTCCGCCCAACGGCCCGAAGCAAGTCGCCACCGGGCCGAGGATCCGATCCAGCGAGATGAACGAAACGTCGACCACGGCCAGATCCACCGCGGTGGGCAGAGATCCGGGTCCCAGGGCGCGGGCGTTCGTCTGCTCCATCGAGACGACACGCGGGTCGTGGCGGAGGGTTTCGGCCAGCTGACCACGGCCCACGTCCACGGCGTAGACGCGGCTCGCGTCCCGTTGCAGCAGCAGGTCCGTGAAGCCGCCCGTGGACGACCCGACGTCCAGACAGACGAGCCCGACCGGCTCCACTCCGAACGCGTCGAAGGCGGCGCGCAGCTTGATGCCGCCGCGCGACACGAACGGCGGCGGCGCCTCCACCTCCAGGGCGATCGTGATCTCCACAAGATCGCCGGCCTTGCGGTCGGTGCGGGCGGCTTCGCCTTCTCCGACACGCACGTGGCCGCCCAGGATAAGCGCCTGGGCGCGCGTCCGGGACTCGGCCAGGCCGCGTTCGACCAGAAGCTGGTCGAGGCGCTGTCGGGCGGGTCTGGCAGCAGGGCTCATGGCCGCAATCCTGTCACAACCGGATCATCTCGTGCTGCGCTGGGGCGCGCTTTGCGCAAGACATCGCCCGTTTCGCCGCCGTACGTCACGCCGGCGCGGCAGATCACGCCGACGGCGTCTCCGAACGCCCCGCAACGGCGACCCCGGCCGGGCCGCTCTTCGGCGTGGCTCGGAGGCGCGAGAGCGTCTCGCGTATCTGCGACGCGATGCCGGCAGCGTCGAGGCGCAGCAGCCGGCGCAGATCGTCCACGGAACCGTGGTCCACGAACTTGTCTGCGGGAATACCGACGATGCGCACCGCAACGTCGCGATATGCTGGATCGGCGGTGCGAGCCTCTTCCATCACCTCCAGGACTCCCGTCCCGAATCCGCCGGTCACCACGCTCTCCTCCAGGGTCACGAGGAGCTTCTTGCCGCGCGCCTGATCGAGGATCAGCTGGCGATCGAGCGGCTTGGCGTAGCGGGCGTTGATGATGCCCACCGACCAGCCGTCCTTCTCGAGCAGGTCGGCCGCGTGGCGACCACGATCCACGATCGGCCCGAATCCGACGATCAGGATCTCACTGCCCTCACGCAGCACCTCGCCCACGCCGATGGGGAGAATCTGCGGCGTCCTGACCGGCACACCAAAGCCTGGGTCGCGCGGGTAGTGCAGCGAGAACGGATGATCCTGCGCGAAAGCGGTCTTGACGAGCGAACGCAACTCCTGCTCGTCCTTGGGGCTGGCGACGATCATGTTCGGCAGCTGGCGTTGCGTGGGCAGAGTGAACATGCCCTGGTGGCTGGTGCCGTCCTCTCCGACCAGCCCGGCCCGATCGACGGCGATGACCACCGCCAGATCGTTCTGGCAGACGTCGTGGACCTCCTGGTCGAAGGCTCGCTGCAAGAACGTGGAGTAGAGCGCGACGACGGGCCGCTCGCCGGCAAGGGCCATACCCGCGGACAACGCCACAGCGTGCTGCTCGGCGATGCCGACGTCGATGAAGCGGTCCGGGAACTCCTCCTGGAAGGCGTGCAGGCCGGTCCCGGTGGGCATCCCGGCGGTCACCGCCACGATCCGGCGGTCGACTCGCGCGAGATCGATGAGCTCCCTGGAGAAGTGGTACGTGTAGTTGGGCGGCTTCGACGCCGCCGCGACCCTGGCCGCGACGGACGGCGTGCCCATATCAGCGCCGCCGGCCATGGAGTTGCCGTTGCCCGACGGCTCGACCGGGGCCTCATCCGGGTTGCCGGGTATCGGTACGCCGCTGTCTTTCCTGGCCAGCGCGGCGCCCGTCATCGGCTGGTGGCCGGCCCCGATGTGGACTTCGGGCGTGGGGCCGTCGGCGAGCTCCGGCATCGGCGGCAGCGCCGCCCCATGGAAGCCGATCTGGTCGCGCTCCGCCGGTCGGTAGCCGCGACCCTTGCTCGTCCGGACGTGGACGAGCACCGGGCCCGGAACCTCCAGCGCGGCACGGAAGATGTGCTCCAGGCCGCGAATGTTGTGACCCGGAATGACGCCCAGATACGTGATCCCCAGATCCTCGAAGAGCTGGCCGGGCTGGGCGAAGTTGACGACCATTCGCCGAATCCGGCGCGACAGGCTCAGGGCGGGCTGGCCGACGACCGGCAGCGACTCGACGATTCGGTCGTAGGCGGTCTTGCTCTGCTTCCAGGCGCTCGAAAGCTTGAGCGTGGAGAAGTACTGGCTGAACGCTCCGACTGTCGGGCTGATCGACATGGCGTTGTCGTTGAGCACGATGAGCAGCTGGGTCTGGCGGTGGCCGATGTCGTTGAGCGCCTCGAGCGACAGACCGCTGATCAGAGCGGCGTCCCCGACGACAACCGCGATCCGCTCCATCGAATGGCGCATGTCGCGGGCCGTGGCCAGTCCCTGCGCGATCGAGAGCCCCGTGCCGGCGTGCCCACCGTCGAAGACATCGTGCTCCGACTCCGCACGCCGCGGAAACCCACCGATGCCGCCCAGCTGTCGCAGGGTGCCGAACCTGGCGTAGCGCCCCGTGAGCAGCTTGTGGGCGTAGGCCTGATGCCCGGTATCCCACACGATCTTGTCGCGCGGCGACTCGAGCACGCGATGGAGCGCGATCGCCACTTCGACGACGCCGAGCGAGGAGCCCAAATGACCGCCCGTCTTCGAGACGGTCGCGATTATGTATTCACGAATCTCGGCGGCGAGGCCGTCCAGTTCCTCTCCGCTGAGGCCGCGCAGATCGCTCGGGCCCTGGAGAGTTGGAAGGATTGGCAAGTCTTCACTCCCGGGCTGACCCCCGTCGCCCTTGTTGCGGAGGCGCTCTCGCGGTTTGGGTGAAGCGCCGCCTCTCTGTCTGCCGGGCAGTCTACAGCTAGTCGGTCTGTTCCTCGGCCCGGGCATCGACCGCGACGAGTTCGCCGGCCGCGCGTTCCACCAGGCGCTGTACCCGCAGCTCCGCCTGGCTCAGAAGCCCGGCGCAGCGCTCGTGAAGCGCGACGCCGCGCTCGTACAGCTCGATCGAACGCTCCAGCGCCAGCCCGCCCTGCTCCAGCTCGGCCACGGTCCGCTGCAGCTCCGCCAGCGCCTCGTCGAATGTCAGCGAGGCGGCGTCGACGGCAGGAGCGGTCGCCACCTGATCACTCATCAGCGGTTATCTCCTCACTTGGGCCGGGCTCATCGGCCGCGGCACGCGCCTCGACGGCGCGATCCAGACGCTGCCCCAGCAGGATACCAATCCGAATACAGAATACGAATGCGACGACACCGACCGCGATCAACACCACGGCAAGCGGCAGCTCCTGCATCAGCGGGAGCCTCTCTTCGGGGCGGGGGCGACTTCCGGGCCAGGATCAGCGGCGGTGGCGGCGGCGATTGCGCCGATCTCGCCTTTCGCGAGCCGGACCGATAATCGTTCGCCGGCCGGCGCCTCGGCGGGGTCGCGGACGATCAGGCTGTCCGACCGCCGACGCACGATGGCGTAGCCGCGGTTCAGCGTGG
>Ga0182021_10001731_pt1 | contig 25311 bp, 22 predicted proteins | sample 612E3MmetaG_FD_120493 | JGI IMG/M metagenome (GOLD analysis project Ga0182021, IMG submission 120493) | Permafrost microbial communities from Stordalen Mire, Sweden - 612E3M metaG (Illumina Assembly) | ecosystem: Environmental > Terrestrial > Soil > Wetlands > Permafrost | place: Sweden... | reverse complement strand
GTCGGTTGGGGTTGTTGTGGAGGCATTGGATGACGCTGCCCGTTCCTTCTACCTGCACCACGAATTCATACCGCTGCTTGACCACCCCAGCAGGCTCTTCCTAGCCATGGCCACTATCGAAAGATCGTTCCGGGCAACGTGAAGACGCGGCGAGAGAGGGAGTCAACTTGCTGTGTCAAAAATCCAACTTTCTCCAGGCGGTTTCCCAGGTAAACTCCTTTTCCAGCAACAGCCTGCCCGCCGCACCCATCCTCTGCCGAAGTTCCGCGCACGCCAATAGCCGCGAGACCGCCTCCGCGAATGCCGGCCCGCTATCCGCCAGCAGCAGATTCTGGCCGTCGCGCGCTCCCAGGCCCTCCGCCCCCAAGGTGGTGGACACCACCGGCAGCCCGGCCGCCCACGCCTCCAGGATCTTCAGCCGCGTGCCGCTGCCCGCCAGCACCGGGACCACCGCAACCCTGGCGTGCGCCAGTTCCCGGACGGCATCCTCCACCGGCCCCTGCGCCTGGATGCGCGCATCGCCCGAAGTGAACCTTCTCACCGCCTCCGGGTTCTTCCCAACCAGCCGCCACACCAGCCCCGGCCAGCGTTCCCGCAGAAGCGGCCAGACTTCCCGGCGAAAGAACCGGACCGCCGAAATGTTGGGATGGTACTCCATGTTGCCCGAGAATACGATGGCTTCCTCGTTGCCCCCGGGCGGCAAAGGTACCAGTGGGAGAGCGTTAGGGTACACCCTTACGCGTGCCCCCGGCGCAATCGCGCGCGCGCGTTCCGCATCGCTCTCCGATGCCGCCAGGACCTCGGAAAAACGCGGCAGCCAGATTCGCTCCAGTTTCAGGGAGGCTCGGCTAAATACCCGATGGGCCCACGCTCGCGCGCCGCTTTCCACCTCCGCGCATCGCTGGTCGAGGACCGACTCGACGTTATGCAGATCGAGCACCGTGCGGCCGCAAATCCTGGCCATTTGCTCGCCGTACGGCGCGCACCAGGAGTGCTCGACAATGCCAATGTCGTACCGCCGGCCTTCGAGCGCCCGCTCGATTTCTTTCCCGAAGCCCCCGAACCGGTCCACCAGCGGCGGCACTCCGCGCGCCAACCGCAGGGCGTTCCGTAGGGCGCGGGCCGTGAAGCTTCGTCCATGCACTGGCAGATCCACCACCGACACCCGGCGCACCAGTCCCACCGGCAAATCCTGGCCGGGATCCGGAGCGCCCGGCTGCCGGAAGACCACCATGTCCACGTCATACCGGAGCGCCAGGTAGTGCAGCAACGATGCCGTGCGTAGGGCGCCGCCACCCGCTAGAGGGTAGGGCGTTTCAGCGGCCAGAAGCAGCGCCGATGCCCGCGCTTCAGTCGCCAAAACGCCTCCTGGCTTCCTCGTAGACCTCATGGGTCATAAGTGCCGTCCGCTCCCACGAAAACTCCCGCGCGCGATCGAGCGAGCGCGCCGCAAGCTCCGCCCTCCACTCCGGCCGCGCCACCACTTCGCGCATGGCTCGCGCCAGTTCCTCGGGGGTGTCGGCGTAGACCGCCGCGTCGCCCGCCGCTTCCGCCACGGCGCGCGAGGCAATCACGGCCGCGCCGCACTGCATGGCCTCCAGCACCGGCAGCCCAAAGCCCTCGTACAGCGATGGGTACACAAAAGCCAGCGCGCCCGAGTAGAGCGCGGGCAGCGCTTCATCCGGGATCTCGCCCACTATCCGCAGCCCTGGCTCTTCCGCCAGAGCGGCGAAATCCGAGCGCCGCCGCCCGGCCAGCACCAGTTCCACGGGGTGATGCCGCCGCACTTCTCGCCACGCCTCCACCAGCGCCGGCAGGTTCTTGCGTGGCTCCAGCGTACCCACGAACAGGAAATACGGCGTGGCGGGCGCCGCCGGCACGGGTCGAAACCACGACGCTGCCGCTTCCGGCACCGCCACGATCCGCTCCGGCCGCAGCCGGAACCGCTCGATGGCCCGCTTTCGCACGGCCTCGCCCGGCGTCACAATCATGGTGGCGATCCCCAACTCCATCAATATGGGCGTGCGCCGCCTCACCCGCGTGGAAGGGGGGCGCCAACCCGCTTTCATCCACGGCGAGAGATCGTGCAACGTGAGCACGCTGGGCCGGCGCGGAATATAGGGCACCGCGAAATCCGGGCCGTGGACCAGGTCCGCACCCAGCCGCCTCATTTCGTGCGCCAGGCCCCACAGCCACCAGCGCCGCTCCATGGAATTGCGTGGGCCGCCGCCGCGTTTGAGGTTGGAAGGGCTGCCCGGCGGCATCCGGAACGGCTGATCGGAGCAGAGAAAGTACTCATCGTCCGGAAAGCACCGCGCCAGTGCCAGGCTTAGTTCGGCGGTATAGCGGGCCAGCCCGCCGCTCGAAAGGCCCAACGATGCGGCTTCAATCGCCACGCGCATGTGTGGTCTCAGGAATAATTCAGCCGCGCAGGCGGAACCGCCTGCCGCCTTCAGCCAGCCACTGTCCGGCCGCCATAGTTCTTCTCGTAATACGCCCGATACTCGCCGCTCCGCACGCGCTCGACCCACGGCGAATTCGCGGCGTACCACTCGATGGTCTGTTTCAGCCCCGTCTCGAAATCCACTTCGGGCCGCCACCCGGTTTCGCCCATCAGCTTCTCACTCGAGAGGGCGTAGCGCCGGTCGTGCCCCGGCCGGTCCGTCACGTACCCGATCAGGCTCTCGGGCTTGCCGGCGAGGCCCAGCACCTTCCGTACCACATCCAGGTTCGGCAGCGAGCGGTTCCCGCCGATGTTGTAGATCTCGCCATCGCGCCCCTTCCGGAGCGCCGCCAGGATGCCGCGGCAGTGATCCTCGACATACAGCCAGTCCCGCACCTGCTGGCCATCCCCATAAACGGGAAGCGCGCGATTCTCCATGGCGTTGGCGATCATGAGCGGGATGAGTTTCTCGGGAAACTGGTACGGCCCATAATTGTTCGACGCCCTGGTGATCACCACGGGCAGCCGGTAGGTCACGAAATACGCCGCGCCAGCAGGTCCGACCCCGCCTTCGAAGCCGAATACGGGCTGCTGGCGTTCAGCGGAAACTCCTCGGTGGCTTCGAGCGGCGCCGCCAGGCTGCCGTACACTTCGTCCGTCGAAACATGGAGGAAGCGCGGGGTGCCGTGGCGTCGGGCCGCGTCCAGCAGCGTGAATGTGCCGTGCAGGTTGGTCCGGATCACCGGCTCCGGCGAGAGAATGCTCCGGTCGACGTGCGATTCGGCCGCGAAGTGCACGATGGCGTCGGGTTGCTCCTCGCTCAGGATGGAATCCACCGCCCGCGCATCGCAGATATCGCCCTGGACGAAGCGGTAGCGCTCGTTTCCATCCACCGCCGCCAGATTCTCCAGATTGCCCGCATAGGTCAGCTTGTCCAGATTGACCACGCGCCAGTCGGTCTCGCCGATCGACATGCGGACGAATGCCGAACCAATGAACCCCGCCCCACCCGTAACCAGAACCTTCATAGAGGTGCGCTACTTATGCTGCGTCTCCCAATCGTAGCCGATCGAGGAGTCGTCGTAAGGGATGCGTCCTTCGTCCCGCGGATTGTAGAACCGGTCCGTCATGTACACCAGCACCGCTTCCTCGCCGCCAATCACCTTGTACCCGTGTCCCACCCCCGGCGGAATCAGCACCTGCCAGGGGCGCAGCGCCCCCACGTACATGGTGTTGCGCAGGCCGAATGTCGGCGATCCCAGCCGCAGGTCCACCAGCGCGACCTGCAGCATGCCTTTCATGGGGATCCAACAATCGGTTTGGTGGAGGTGGTAATGGAAGGCTTTTACCGTACCCAGGTAGTTCACCGCCGCGGAAATCTGCGTGGTGGCGGCCGGAAACTCCGCCGCCAGCCCGCTGCCCAGGCGCTGCACCTCGAGAAAGTACCCGCGGTCGTCGGGGTAAATCGAATAGGGCTCCACCCGTACGCCGGCGATGAGGTTCTTGGAATCGACCGCGCCGATCACCGCGCCGATGCCCTTGGCGCATTGGGGAACCGCCAGTTCCAGACTACCGGCGGAAGCCAGCCGGCGTCCCGCCGCCTCCGCGGCCGTTTCGCCCGCCATCAGCTTCTACCCGTTCCTTCCGCCGCGGCCGCCGGTTCCGCGGAAACCTGCTTCCTGGCCGCAATTTGCGCTACCAGGTTCGCCGCCCGTAACAGCGAATCGAAGGTGCCCGCATCCGTCCACCACCCATCCAGGAACGAAAAGGTCATGCTGCCTTCCCCGATGAAGGCGTTGTTCACATCGGTGATCTCGAGTTCACCGCGGTTAGAGGGCACCAGCGTCCGGATCTTCTCGAACACGGTGGGGTCGTACATATAGAAACCCGTCACCGCATAATTCGATTTGGGGAGCCGGGGCTTCTCCTCGATGCCCACAATCTTATCGCCCGCCAGTTCGGCGACCCCAAACCGCTCCGCATCCGGCACTTCCTTGAGCAGAATATGCGCGCCCCGCGGCTGGGCGGAGAACTGCTCCACCGCCTTCCGGATGCTGCCCTCGATGATGTTGTCGCCCAGAATCACGCAGATCTTCTGGCCGTCGGCGAAATGTCTCGCCAGCGCCAGAGCGTCGGCGATGCCGCCCTCGCCTTCCTGGTACGTGTAGTTGATGTGTTCCAGTCCGAACTGCTTGCCGTTCGCCAGAAGCCGCAGGAAGTCGCCCGAGTTCCTGCCACCGGTCACGATCAGGATGTCGCGGATTCCCGCATCCACCAGCGTCTGGATGGGGTAGTAAATCATCGGCCGGTCGTAAATCGGCAACAGATGTTTGTTGGTGATCTTGGTCAGCGGGAACAACCTGCTTCCCGTGCCCCCGGCGAGCACAATACCCTTCATAGGCAGTTTCCATCATAATACAATGCGGAAACTGGCGGCCAGTGCTACCAGCGGAAGGCGGTCACTGCGTCGAGACGCGGCGCGACGGGCGGGAAGCCCCTTGCGAAACGGCAACGGGATCCTCTGCGTACAACGATTCGTCGCCTTTGCCGATGGCGCGCAGCGATTGAACGTCGCAAATCGCGACTGCTTCACGGCGCGGCCTCACCATCCCCCGCGCTTCCCACGCCGAGAGCAGCCGGCTTACGGTAAACAGCGTCGTGCCGGTCATCTGCGCCAACTCCTCGCGCGAAAGGCCGATTTCCACCCCACCGTTCACTGGTTTGCCTATCTGCTCCATCATCCGCAACACCTGACGGGCCACCCGCGGACCAACTCTCTCGGTCGCCACTTCCCTAAATCGCTCTTCCATCTCGAGCAGGTGCCCGCCCAGTATTCGAGCCATGTTCTGGTGCAGAACCGGGTGGCGCACCACCAGAGCCTTGAAAGCGGCTGCATCCCAGACCAGTGCCCGGCACTCCCGAAACGCTTGCGCCGTTGTACATTGGTTGCCGGCGGAGAACAGACCCAGCGCACCCAGCACGTCGCCGGGTACCCCGAGCCTCAGGATGACCTCCGTGCCGCTGAGTCCAAGCTTGTTGAGTTTGACGAGGCCCGAGGTGAGCAGTAAGACCTGCCGTACAGGGTCGCCCTCGAGATACAGCACCTCTCCACGCGTGAACTCCTTGGCACGCCCGGCGGCGGCTATCCTCGTGTAGTCCTCCAGCATAATGCCGGAAAACAGCGCGGGACGGGCCCCCCCGGCCCCCCCCTGGTTATCTACAATTCTGTGGTGGGCCATACCCGAAGCATTGGCCCCATTGGGCCGGTCGGAGTAGCGTCCCCCTTGAAACGGCTTGCTCTCTCTTTCCCACATTGCCAGACTCAGCCTCCCGCGATTCGCTTTCTACGGCGCTTTCACCCCGAGGCGGCCGTTCGCATCCCATTTAGTCATTGGTCATATGATGGATCGAGCTCTCGACAAGTTTCAACTCATCCGGGGTTTACCTCTGTTGAAATAGCCGACAGGTCGAGGGCCGATCGCCTGCTACCGATGCTAGAATGCTCTCCATGCAACTCTACGACTGGAATGAGCTGGAACAGGAACAGTTGAACCCGCGCGTGGCCCGGAAGGTCATCCACGGCGCCAACATGACCATCGCGCGGCTGGAGATTCGGAAGGGTGCCGTGGTTCCCGCGCACAGCCACGTGCACGAACAGATCGCCACCGTGGAAAAGGGCGTTATGAAATTCTTCATCGAAGGCGGGGAGCAGATCGTCGGCGCCGGCCAGTCGATCGCCATCCCTCCGCACGTGCCTCACGGCGTCGAGGCGCTGGAAGACAGCCAGGTAATCGATGTCTTCTCCCCGGCGCGCGAGGATTGGATTCGCGGCGACGACGCCTATCTGCGCCGCTAGTGCGTCATCGAATACACCACGTAGTTCACGCCGATGCGGATTCCCATGCCTGAGAACTTCTCCGGATACTCCGGATTGTCCGCATGCTCCCAGGAATCGCCCAGGTCCATGTCGAAGCAGATGGCCACCATCAGACGGCCTTTGTCGTCGTAGATCCCGCGCCAGTGCGGCACGTAGCCGTCGTACTCGTACGTCCGGCGCGACCGAATGTACTGCGCACCGGGTACCTGGAAGCGGTCGTCCAGATCGTAGATGGTGTGGAAGATGGGGTCCTTGTTGTCGATCTCCACGATGGGCCGGTCCGGAAACACCCGCTGCATGCTGTTGACGAAAACCTCCCACTCTTCCGTCCCGTGGAAATCGTCGCACATGAAGAAGCCGCCGCGCAGCAGATACTCCCGCATGGCTTTGACCTGCGCGTCGGTCAGGTTCCAGTGGCCCACCTCCACCGCGTAGAGCCAGGGCCAATCGTACTGGTCGCCTTCGTCCAGGTTGACCGGCTGCTCGACCGACCGCGTGTGCACACGCGTCAAGCGCCGCAAGGCCTCCGAGAAATGGCGGTCCGACCGCGGATAATCGGTGGTCCAACTGGAGCGCCCCTGCGTCCAATCCCAGGCGGCGAAGCGCCCGCCGAACCGGCCGAATCCGCCGAAGCCGCCGCGTCCTCCGCGCCCGTGGACGCCAGGCATAGGAGGGTACATCAAGCGGGCGTAGGCCCACTCGGTCTTCTCCTGCCAGTCCTTGGGAATCGGGAAGTTGCTGTATTCGACGCCGGGGTATTCGCGGAACGGCCGCTGGGCAAATAAAGCCCCCAGAAAGACCACTCCGCCAAGCCATAGCCAGCCGCCCTTGGGAAAACCCATTTGCCCTTGCCTTGGATTGAGGATACCACGCGCCTCATTTCGCGTCTCGCCAGTTGTCCCCCACTCCCAGATCCACCACCAGCGGCACCTTCAGTTGGCAGGCCCCTTCCATCTCCCGCTTCACCAGTTTCGAGACCGCCTCCACCTCCTCCGGCGGGCACTCGAACACCAGTTCGTCGTGAACCTGCAAGAGCATCGCGCTCCGGTATCCGCCCGCCTGGAGCGCGGCGTCGATGCGCACCATCGCCAGTTTGATCAAGTCCGCCGCGGTGCCTTGCAGCGGCGAGTTCACCGCCGTCCGCTCGGCGAATCCGCGCGCGTTGGGGTTGCGGCTATCGATATCGGGGATCGGCCGCTCGCGTCCGAACAGCGTGCGCGTCACCCCCGTTCGCCGCACCTCCTCGATGGTCGCATCGATGAATCGCCGCACCCCGGCGTAGCGCGCAAAGTAATTCTTGATGTACTTTTCCGCTTCCCCGCGCGAGATCCCCAACTGGGCCGCTAGTCCGAACGCGCTGATGCCGTACACAATTCCGAAGTTCACGGCCTTGGCCTCGCGCCTCGCCTCCGGCGTCACCATCAGCGGCGGCACGCCCAGCACCTCGGACGCGGTGCGCGTGTGGATGTCCTCTCCTTCGCGGAACGCCTCCACCAGCCGCTCATCGTCCGACATGTGCGCCAGCAGCCGCAGCTCGATCTGCGAGTAATCCGCCACCAGCAGCTTCCAGCCCTCCCGCGGCACGAAGGCCGCGCGGATCTCGCGCCCCAGCTCGGTGCGGATCGGTATGTTCTGCAAGTTGGGATTCGAAGAGGATAACCGTCCGGTGGCCGCGCCCGTCTGGTTGAAGCTGGTGTGCAGCCGCCCGGTGCGCGGGTCGAGCAGCGCCGGAAGCGCGTCCACGTACGTGCCCTTCAGCTTGGCGAGCTGGCGGTACTCCAGCACGTGCCGCACAATCTCGTGGTCCGCCGCCAGTTCTTCCAGCACGTCCGCCGCCGTGGAACGGGTCTTCCCTTTTCCGCGCTTCACCGGCGCCGGCAGATGCAGCTCGTCGAAGAGCACCTCGCCAAGCTGCTGCGGAGAGCTGATGTTGAACGTCCTCCCGGCGAGCCCGTGGATCTGCGCCGTCAGCCGCGCGATCTGGCCTTCCATCAGCTCCGACAGCCGCCGCAGCTCGCCGGTGTCGATGCGCACGCCGGCCCGTTCCATGCGCGCCAGCACCGGCGCCAGCGGCAGCTCGATTTCCGCGTAGAGCCTCCACAAACCGCGCGCCTCCACCGCCGGCGCCAGTTGTTTCCACAGCTCCAGCGCAATATCGGCATGCTGTTCGGGCGAAGGCCCCAGTTGCACATCCAGGCGTCGCCGCGCTAGCTCCTCCAATGCGCATCCCGAGGGATCGGCATCCAGTAGAAACGCGTACAGCATCACGTCGTGCTGGAAACCGCGCGCCTCGATGCCCAGCCGGCCCAGCGCCAGCAGCGCCGATTTCACGTCGCACGCCACCTTCGGCGCGCCGCCGTCCTCGAGCCACCCTTTGAGGTGCGGCAGGTGCTCCGCCGTCACCGCGCGCGCCTCGCCCACGCGCCACGCCAGGCCCACCGTATCCAGCACAAATTCGCCTTCAGCCCACTTCGATGGCGCCACCGCCACCGGCGCCCCGCCCGCCGCTTCCAGCCACGCCTTCAACTCCTCGGCCGACTCCACCACGCGGTAATCCCGCGCCCGCGTGTCTACGCCCGGCCCCAGTTCCTTCAACAGACTATGGAACTCCAGCTCCGTGTAGAGCGCCTTCAGCAACGCCGTGTCGGCGGGCTGCGCTTTCACGGATTCGAGCGAGAAGGCAATCGGCACGTCGGTCGAAATGGTGGCCAGCCGCTTGCTCTGCCGAACTTGTTCGACGTGGTTCTGCAGGCCCTCGCGGTACGCCTTGCGCTCCACTTCCGCGGCGTGTTCCAACGCCGCTTCCACCGAACCGAATCGCTCGATGAGGTCCTTCGCGCCTTTGTCCCCGATCCCCGGCGCGCCCGGAATGTTGTCCACCGCGTCGCCCTTCAGGGCCAGCAGATCGGCCACCTGCTCCGGCCGCACGCCCAGGAACTGCTGGACCTTCTCCGGGGTGTACCACTCGTCGTCCTTGGCCGGATTGAGCATCGAGACCCGCTCGGTCACGAGCTGCATCATATCCTTGTCGCTGGAGACGATCACGACCTCGAAACCGGCCTGTTCCGCGCGCCGCGCCAGCGTGCCAATCACGTCGTCGGCTTCGAATCCGGGGTATTCCAGCACCGCGATCTTCATGGCCTCCAGCACCCGCCGGACGTACGGAATCTGCTGGATCAGATCGGGCGGCGTTTCCTTGCGATTGGCCTTGTAGGCGGCGAACTCCTGCTCGCGGAGGGTCGGCCCTTCACTCTCGAAGACCGCCGCGATGTAGGGCGGTTCATGCTGCCGCGCCAGCTTTCGCAGCATGCTGTTGAAGATGTAGACCGCCTCCGTAGACAGCCCGGTGCTGGTGCGCATGGGTGGAGCGCCGCTGCGGGCGCGGGCGTGGTAGGCGCGAAAGATAAACCCGAACGCGTCGATCAGGAACAATCGCTGGTGGGCCACTTGGCCCATCATAACCGGGCAGGATGCCCCAGGGGTACCTGAGAGTCTTACTTCGTGTCGAAGATGGTCTGTACGTTCTTCTTGGCGCCTTTTCGTGCGCTCATGCGAGAAAAGGCGTAGCCGACGAGAAAAAGACCCCCAACTACTGAAAGAGCGAAACCCATATATGATTTCCTTTCCGAAGTATTTTGTGCTGCCACCTCGAACCACTGCATTCCGCCTGCCAAATGTCTGCTGCCCAAGCTGCCGTGGGGCAGGATGGCATCCTGCGGACCCACTTTCCAGCGGGTCCAGCCGGCCGGAAGGCCGGCTGCGGCCAGGATTGCCCGCCCCACAACTGCCCACATGCCGGCACCCGCCCTCCGCCGGCGCTCGTGCACCAGCGCGGCGCCACACGCAGCCAATGCCGCGACGACGTGAACCGGCGCGTTTTCGCCACAGCACCCCCGCAAAGCGTGGCTTTTTAGCCACACCACAACAAGTTCAAGTGATTGCGCATCAAATAGTTACAGTTGGGTGTCCGAGTTGCTTTAGGATAGAGCTTGAGCCTGCGTTTTGAAACTACGGTGCAGCGCCCGGTGGAAGCCACTGGGGTGGGACTTCATAGCGGTGCTCCCGTTCGAATCCGCATTCTCCCGGCTCCCGTCTCCACCGGGATTGTCTTCGTTCGCACGGATCTCGAGAACTTCCAGATCCCCGCCAGTTGGCGCCACGTGGCGCGCGTCAGCTACGCTACCAGTCTGATGCGGCAAGGCGTTCTCATCTCCACCACCGAGCACCTCCTGAGCGTTCTCTACTCCATGGGGATCGACAACGTCTACGTGGAAATCGACAACCTGGAAGTCCCCATCCTGGATGGCAGCGGCCTGCCGTTCGTGCGTCTGATTGAGGAAGCCGGCATCCGCCAGTACCGCCGCAAGCGCCGCTACTTCCGCATCCGCCGCGCCGTTTCGATTGAAGATCGCGGCAAGCGCATCTCGATCCTCCCCGCCGAGAGTTTCCGCCTCACCTGCGACACCGACTACCCCTACCCCGTGGGACGCCACTCCATCGAGCTCGAAGTGACGCCCGAGCGCTACGCGTCCGAGATTGCCTTCGCCCGGACTTTCGGCTGGCGGGCCGACGAGGACCAACTGCGCAACATGGGCCTCATCCGCGGCGCCTCGCTCGAGAACTGCGTCGGCTTCGACCACGGCGGCGTACTGAACCCCGAGGGCCTGCGCGCGCCCGACGAGTGTTGCCGCCACAAGGCGCTCGACCTCCTCGGCGACCTCGCGCTCCTCGGCCGCCCGCTATTGGGCCACGTGATTGCCGAGCGCGCCGGCCACGCCATGCACGCCGCCCTGGTGGCCCGCATCATGTCCGACCCCTCGCTCTACGAGATCGTCACCTTCGACCAGCTCGCCTCGCGCGTGGCTCAGGCGCTGGTGTCGTAGCGCCGCCCGTTGCGATGCAGGGTTTCTGAGCTGAAAATCGGCTCGTTGTGCGGATCGTCCAGCAACGCGCGCGCCGCGGCAGGCAAATGCTCGGTCGAAATCGTCCGGCACCTGGATGCGGCCCGCCATGAATCCCAACCGCCGGACCTGCCCGGCCACCGGGGTGTCCAGCGGCGTGACTTTTACCAGCGGTTTGCCCGCTTTGGCAATCACAAATGGCTCGGTGCAAGTGAAGGGCGTCGGCTGCCCGCATCCGTTTCACACCCAGGTAATCTAAACTAATGAATATATGTGGATGCGAGCACTCCGCTGGGGGGCGGTGCTGGGTTTTCTGCCGTTGTTATGCGCTGGCGCGCCCAGACCAGCCGACTGGGTTCCGATGCGCTGGCCGTGGTCCGACCCGGCATCTCTCGAACTGCTCTCCGGCACCCCCATCAACTGCCTCCTGCTGAAGACGGTTATCCCGGATTTCGTGCGTGCGGCCACGGCGCGTGGGGTGGTGACGCTGGCGGTGATCGCTCCGGGCGGTGATGTGGCTGGCGCCATGGCCGCCAAAGTCACGGGCATCGCGATCGAGGGCGATTTCCCGGATGGCACGCCCGCCACTGTGAGGGAGGCCGCCGGCGGCGCGCCGGTAATCGAGTTGACCTCGCGCGCCCGGATGGCGCTCGGGTCGGGCGCTCCCATCTTCGGCACCTACCAAGGGGTTTGGCCGGGCATCGCGGTGGAAGAAAACGGCGCCAAGAGGGCCGCCCCCTCGGGTTCGGCATGGATCGATACCAATACCGGCTTCATCCGCGCGGTCCGCGCGTGGGGCGACGCCACGCTGTGGATGGCCAACCAGCCTCCGCCCAAGACCGTGGTGACCGGCGCGCGCTACCTGCAGGCGATTGCCGACGCCGCCATCTCCGGTGCGCGCTGGGTGCTGGCACTGGACGACGATTTCGCCGCGCGCCTGGCCCGCCGGGAAGCCAAATCCATGGCGGACTGGAAGCGCATGGCCGAACTGCTCCGCTACTTCGAACAGCACCCCGAATGGCGCGGTATGCGGGAATACGGCAAACTCGCTATCGTGCAGGACCCGGCCAAGGGAGGGCTGCTCTCGGGCGGCATCCTGGATATGATCGCGGTCAAACACACGCCCGTGCGGCCCATTCCGCGCCAGCACCTCTCCGCCGAGTCGCTGGCCGGCGCCACCATGGCGGTGAACGTGGATGCCGACGCGTTGACTCCCGAGCAGAAAGAGGTGCTGCGCGATTTCACCCACTCCGGCGGAATGCTCCTTACCGGCCCGCCCGGCTGGAAAGATCAAAGCCCGCCCGGCGACCAGATCACGCTCGACAAGGCCGAACTGGAACGTCTCAACGACATCTGGCGCGACGTGAATTCCATGGTGGGGCGCAGGAACATGGGAGTTCGGCTGTTCAACGTTTCCTCGATGCTCTCCAACCTGCTGGCCGCGGCGGACGGCAAGACGGCGGTGGTCCACCTGGTGAACTATTCGGACTACCCGGTGGAGAACGTGGCGGTGCATTTTCCGGTCGAGTACAAGCGTGCGACGCTCACCACCCCGGAAGGCATCGCGAAACCCCTGGAAGTGTACCCAACCGAGGAAGGCGGGGGTGTGGACATCGACAAAGTCCTGGTCTGCGCCACCATCAAGCTGGAGCAATAGTATGACCCGACGAGAATGGCTTGCCATGATCGGTGCGGCGCCCCTGCTGAAGGCGGCGCCCGGACCCGAACCACCAGCCGCGCCCGTTTCCATCGCACGGTGCGCCTCCTACGACGAGGACGTAACGGGAAAGTTGGCGACGCTCTTCGACCAGTTGGGCGGAATCGCCGGCCTGGTCCGGAACAAAACGGTGACCGTCAAGCTCAATATGACGGGCAGCCCGGGGATCAAGTTTCAGGGCCGGGCGCCGGGGGTGACGCACTACACCCATCCGAAACTGGTGGGCGCCACGGCCTACCTGCTGGGCCGCGCCGGCGCGCGCCGCATCCGTTTTGTGGAAAGCCCCTGGGCCACCGCCGGGCCGCTCGAAGACGTGATGCTCGATGCGGGATGGAACGTGCGCTCGCTCCAATCGGCCGCGGCCGGCGTGGAATTCGAAAACACTAACGCCCTGGGGAAGAGCCAGAGCTACGCGCGCTTCAAGGTGCCGGGCACCCCTTACATGTTTCCCGCCTACCTCCTCAACCGCGCCTACGAGGATACGGACGTTTTCGTCAGCCTGGCCAAGCTCAAGAACCACGACATCTGCGGGGTGACGCTCTCGCTCAAAAACTGCTTCGGGACCGCCCCGGCCTCGATTTATGGCGACGACGCGGGCGTCGACGAGCCCAACGAGAAACCGACTTCGGGCCGCGTGGCCGTGCTGCACGAGGGTAAACGCCAGCCGTCGAAATCGGCCCCGCCGGAGTTGCACCCCGATGCGAGCCGCGAACCCGGATATCGCGTCCCGCACATTGTGGCGGACCTGGTGGCCGCGCGCCCCATCCACCTGGCCATTATCGACGGCGTCGAATCCATCGCGGGAGGCGAAGGGCCGTGGATCAAGGGTATCCGCATGGTCCAGCCGGGCGTGCTGATGGCGGGCCTGAATCCGGTCTCGACGGACGCCGTGGCCGCCGCCGTCATGGGCTACAGCCCGCGCGCCGTCCGCGGGACCGCGCCCTTCCGCACCTGCGACAACACCCTGCTGCTGGCGGAAGCCCACGGCATCGGCACCACGGACCTCAAACGCATCGACGTGCGGGGCCTCCCCATCGAGCAGGCCCTATACCGCTACGATACATAGTAGATGGCAACTCAAAAACGGACCCGGCGGTCATACCGCGTCTTCCGGCTGGAATCCTGGGAGGCGTTTCTCGGGCTGATTGTCAATCCACCGTATTCGAACTGGGCATTTCGCGGCGAGCGCGACGAGCGTTGGCCGCTCTACAGTTCGCTCTCCCGCTATTTCCAGAATTTCGGCGTGGTGCCGACCGCCTGGCCGGAGCAGGAGGGCCGCATTCTGCGCATCTTCAAGCGCAAGGCGCACCAGTTTCTGCAAAAGCCGCCGGACCACGACGACGACTTCGAGTGGCTGGCTCTCATGCAGCACCACGGAGCGCCCACGCGCCTGATCGATTTCACGTGGTCCCCATATGTCGCGGCGTTCTTCGCCCTGGAGCGGACCCTGGCCGACGGCGTGGTATGGGCCATAAACCCCGCGCGCGTCCACAGCCGCAGCATCGCGGGGAAACCGGTGCGCATGGACCCGCGCGCCACGGGGAACTTCAGCCGGTACTTTCTGAACGGCAACCATCGCTTCATCTGGATGGGAGAGCCCCACACCATGAACCGGCGCCTCATCGCGCAATCCGGCACATTCGCGGTGCCGGGCGTTCTGGACGTGCCCATCGAGCAGATCCTGAGCGACGCCGATCAGGAGAATATTCTGGCGAAGTTCATTCTGACGAACGCCGTGCGCGAGGTGGGAATGCGCGAGTTGTACCGCATGAACATCACCTACGCGACGCTCTTCCCCGATCTGGACGGCCTCGCGAAATCCCTGGCCTACGAACTCGAGTTCCACTGGGCCTACAACCCACGGACCATGGAGCGGTATCATACGTAGTGGGGCAGTGCCAGGCCCTATTAGCTCCCGATACTCCGAATATGGCGATATACTGGGAAGCCAGTGGCTTAAGAACGGAAGGAGATCACTAGCCCATGTCAGCGACACGCAGATCTTTCTTTGCCCGCGCGGCGGCGGTTGCCGCCGCCCAGGGGTTGATTTTGAAGGGACAGCAACCGGCGCCCGCCGCGGCTCCGGTGACGCACGCTCCGGGGAAGCAGTACGACCCCCGCATGGGCACCAGCAAGGCCGACAAGTATTTCAAGTATTTCGATCGCCGCTCCAAAGTGTCCCTGGTCAAAGGGGACAGCCGGCGCAAGAACATTTCCGATGCTCTGATCGCGATCGACGACCAGATCCGGCCCGCTCTTAAGGCCAAGAAGTACGTTTTCGTCAAGCTCAATGGCGTCGAGGCGGCCGGGAGGCTGCTCGGCTCCTCCCAACCCGATGCCCTCAGCGGCATCCTCGACTACCTGGCCCCCCGCTTCAAGGGCCCCATTTTCGTCGGCGATTCCGGCGATCTTCCGGGCACGCAGGCCGTAGGCAAGTTCGGCTGGGACAAGGCTTTCGCCGAGCACAAGGGCCTCAACTTGAAGTTTGAGATCACCAACGAGGAGCAGAACAAATACGGGCTCCTGTACGGCATCGACTACGACCTGCATGTGATTCCCATCCGGCTGGGATATCGATTCGTGGACCCCGATGCTTTCATGATTTCCGCCGGGGTATTGAAGACACACAATATGGTTGTGGCCACCATGGCGGTCAAGAACATGGTCATGGGCGCGCCGCTGGCTCCGGCCCTGGGGAATAACAACTACGCGGATAGCGAGAAGCGCAAGTTTCACGTAGGCATCCGCTCGGGCAACTACAACATGTTCCTAGCCATCCAGAAGATGCTTCCCATCAACTGGGGAGTCGGAGTCGTGGACGGGTACGAGGGCATGGAGGGCAACGGTCCCATGTCGGGCACCCCGGTGGGGCACCGCATCGCCTTGGCCTCCACGGATTTCCTGGCGGTAGATCGCGTGGGCCTGGAGTGCATGGGAATCGATGCCAGTTGGCCCGGCTATCTCAACTACGCCTACCAGGCCGGCCTGGGCCAATACGATCTGACCAAGATCGACGTGCTGGGCGCCAAGATCGCCGACGTGCAGAAGAAGTACCGGCTGCACGCCGACACGGATCGAATGCTGGAGTGGCGCGGCCCCATGCAGGACCTGCCGTCGAACCTGGGCCGCAACCGGCGTCCCGAAGACGAAGACCTTTCCCAGTACGTGTGAGGGCGGTGGTCGATACAACTGTGCGCTTGGGGCCGGGCATGCTCGGCCCCTGCGCCTCGTCCGGACCGCTAGCTTCCGCCGCCCAGCACGTTCTGTACAAAGGCCCGCTCGATGGGCCAGTATCCTAGAACGCGCCGGCCTTCGTTCCTGAAAGCGCCGGAGGTCAGCACGCCGCTCAAATCGGCGGGGTTGGGTTTCTGGCGCTCCCGCTCCATGGTCTCCCGCAACAGGCTGGTGGTGCGTGTGAGCTGGGATGCCAGGTCCGCCGCATCCCGCTCGTCGCGGCAGCGTACGTCCAACCGGGCCGCCAAGCCGTGTCCTTCGGGCGCGAATGCCAGGGTCACGGTCTCGGCCCGCTCCATGCCGCGCGCGAACAGGCGCGTGCCGGCGGGAAGGCCGTCGCCGGATTTCAGCACGGAAGTGGGAATCGAGAGCCACACCGGCCCGGCGGGGACCAGCGGGTCCGGCCCCGATGCCGCGCTGTTCAGGCGCAGGGCCGCCGATTCGTCGGGGCTCACCGCCAGCGCCATCAGGTTCGCGCGCAGGGGGAAGAACGAGATGCGCCGCTCCGGAGCGCTGCCGGTCATGCGGCAGAATTCGCTGGCGCACCTGCCGTTCTGGCTCTCGACGTAGGCACGCAGGCTCTTCCAATCGAAGCGCCCCTTGAGCAGCAGGAACCTGCCGGTGGGGGCAAACGCGACGATGGCCGCGTCCAGATCCTTCTTGTAGTCGAACCGGGTCTGGCGAACGAAATTCCGGTACTCGGGGTCCTCGCCGGCTTTGGAGCCATCCAGCAGTTGCAGAACGCCGCCGCGGCGCAACTCGCTGAAATCGATGTACGCCACCAGGGCGTCCTCCGCCGGCATACGCCGGAGCAGCGCCGCGGTGGCGAGGGAGCGCGCCCGGTACCACGCCACTCCCCAGACCGAGACGCCGCAGACGGCGGCGATCCCCACGACCATCAGCCAGGCGCGCGGTTTATGGCTCACCCCAGCAGTATCACACAGCCACGCTTTCGGCGGCGCGCGCTTCCTTCCACAACCGTATGTACGGCTCCAGGGCGCGCATCATTCCGCGGAAGTCTTCGAGCGCCAGGGACTGCGCGCCGTCGCTGACGGCTTTTTCGGGGCAGGGATGCACCTCGATCAGCAACCCGTCCGCCCCCGCCGCCACGCCGGCGCGCGCCAGGGCCGGGACCAGGCTGCGCTTGCCGGCGGCATGGCTCGGGTCGAGAACCACCGGCAGGTGCGTCAACTCGTTGAGCACCGGGATGGCGGAGATGTCGCAGGTGTTGCGGGTGGCGGTCTCGTAGGTGCGGATTCCGCGCTCGCACAGGATCACGTTGGGGTTGCCGTGGGCCGTTATGTATTCGGCGGACATCAGCAATTCCTTGATGGTGGAACTCATGCCGCGCTTCAGCAGCACCGTGCGGCCGCAGGAACCCAGCGACTTCAGCAGCGCGAAGTTCTGCATATTGCGCGCGCCCACTTGCATGCAATCGCAGTACTCGGCCACCAGGCCGACATCCCGGTCGCTCATGATTTCGGTGACAATGCCAAGTCCGGTGGCCTGCTTGGCTTTGCGCAGAAGCTTGAGGCCCTCCAGCTCGAGACCCTGAAAATCGTAGGGCGAGGTGCGCGGCTTGAAGGCCCCGCCGCGCAGTACGCGCGCGCCCGCCGCCGCCACGCCTTCGGCGGTCCGCATGATCTGCTCTTCGCTTTCCACCGAGCAGGGCCCCGCCATCACGATGAGCTCGTCGCCGCCGATCTCCACGCCGTTTACCTTGATGAGCGAGCGCCCCGGCTTGAATTCCTTGCTGACGAACTTGTACGGCGCCGAGATGCGCATGGCGCTCTCCACTCCGCGGGTGCCTTCGAGGGACTCCAGGCAGGCGGTTACGTCCCCCATGCCCACCACCCCGATTACCACGCGTTCCTCTCCTTCGATGGAGTGGACCTTATAGCCGAAGTCGCGAATCCGCTCGCAGACGTGGTCGATTTCTTCCCTGGTAGCGTGTGGCCGCATCGAGATAATCATGGTTCCTCCAAAAACAAAAAGCCCACTCTTGCGAGTGGGCTGGCTCAAAAGGTTGTCTCCGCCAACGCCACTCTACCGGCTGAGCCGGTAGGTAAACGAGCTGGCGAAGCGGTACGACATCGAAATACGAGTATACACCAATTCACTTGCGCAATGCAAGCAAACCCCAACAAGGGCATGAATCTTGGAGCACCACGGAGCGACGGTGTACCTTACTGCAGGGTCGCCTCCACCGGCTCTGATCGCGCGCTCTCGTTCCCGGTCTTGTCGAGGGCGCTCACGGCGTAGCGGTAGGTCTTGCCATGTTCGACGCCGTGGTCCGAGTAGCTGGGGGTCGCAACCATCTCGCCCAGCTTTTCGAACGGGCCGGCGCCGGTGGCGCGGTAGATGCGGTATCCGGCCAGGTCCGGTTCGGTGTTGCCTTCCCAGGAGATCTCGATGGAATTCGGCGCGGCGGCGGCAGCGATCCCTGCCGGAACAGCGGGCGGGAAGCGATCTTCCGGCGTGATGCCGGCCTCTTCGGAAAGGTCGCTTTCGGCTTCCAGATTGTTGGGGAGCTTTACGATGGTCTGTATCTGGTAGACGTAGTGCTTGCCGAACTCCGCGCCGGGGTCGGTCCAGGACGCTTGCGGCACATCGGCCACTGGCGCGAAGCGATCGCCTCCGGTGTGCCGGTAGATGCGAAAAGTGTCGCCCCTTGCCCGCCAGGTGAGGCGCACACCATCGGCGGTAGCCTCGGCATGCGCATCCGCGGGCTTGTCGGGAGGAGCAACCACCGGCAGATTCACAAAATTCGACCAGCCCAGGGTCTTGCCCCTGGCGCTCGAAACGCGTACCGCCAGGGTGGCTTCCTTACCGGTCCAGGCGGCCGAGGGGATTTCGTAGCGAGCCAACCCGTTTTCGACGGGGCCCGCGGGGACCTCGGTGGCGTGAGCGGCCCACACCTCTTGACTGAAAGGCGGCTCCGCCGTGCCAATGCGCAGGTCGAGCTTCAAAGGCGTCTTGATCGCCACGCCCTCGGTGGTACGCGGCGGCACCGTGAACTGAACCATGATGCGGCCACCGCGCTGGATGGCGGCCAGATCGAGGACGCGGGTCGGAATGTTGGCCAGCGGCGGCAGCGGGTCCCCCGTGTACCCGCAGCCGCTTGTCAGTAGCGCAGCCGCGACTATCGCCGCGGCAAGCAATCGATGCATCAAAACCAGTGTAGCGTGGACTACTGGATCACCACCGGGTATGCCGCGGAGCAGGCTTGCTGCGAGCCGGCGGTGGCGCAGACGATCAGTTGAGCGGTGCCGGCGGGCAGATCGTCCGGTATCGCGACATTGACCTGCTGCACGCCGGTAAGGCCCGGGGCCGCGCCGGCGTACTGCGGGATCAGGTTCCGCCGATCCGCAATCTGCACCGACACCGTGGCGCCGGTGGAAATGCCGGTCGCGAAGATCTGCAGGACGCTTCCCGCCTTCGCGGCGCTCCCGGCCTTGTTCTCGGTGTTGTCCTGGTTGAGCACGCCATGCGCGAAAATGGCGGGCCAGACGGATGCCAGCGCCACGGTCTGCGGCGTGCTGCTCACTCCGTCCACCGTCACCACCAGGGTGGCGGAGGTCTTGGCTCCCAGAATCGGTGGAACCTGGAGGTTGATCTGGCTGGCTCCCACATAGAGCAGCGTGGCCGCGCTGCCATCGAGGGTCACCGATACGTTCTTACCGGACAGGTTGGCGCCGAACAGCGTGCCCAGAGAACCGGGCACCAGCGGCGTCACCGTGAAAGTGGCGGCGTTCACCACCCGGTTCACCGTCACCACCGGCGCGGGCAGGGGAGGGGTGCCGGCCAGCACCGTAAAGATCACGGGGATGGTAGCATTCCCGGCGAGTGGCCCGGCATCGATGACGATCCTGGCCTGATACGTGCCCGCCGCGAGGCCTTGCGGCGAAGCCCAGGCCCGCACCGTGCCGTCGTTTTCCCCCGACGTGCGATCCAGGATCAACCAGCCGGAGCCGTTCGTGTAGCTGACGAGGGCGGCCCAGTTCATGATGCCGCCGCCCACATTATGTACCAGAATGTAGTCGTCCGAACCGATCGTGGCGCCGACGAGGGCGGTTCCAGTGATCCGGATGGAAGTGGGAGGGATCGACAACTTCGGGAAGTAACTGGCTTGGCAATCGCCCACCACGGTGCAGTCGGACGCGGGTGTCGCCGCGGCGAACCGCGGAACCGGCGCGCTAACGGACGCGCTCGCGAGCGAGGAGACCGGAGCGTAAGAGACTTTCTCCTGCGCCACGGTGGCGGCAGTCGCGTTGGGAACCGAAACGAACGTGGGAAACTGCGCGCTCTGCAGGACGACGGGATTGGTGTCCGCCACCTCATAGACCGCGTAGCCCGCTCCATTGGTAAGCGGCACTTCGCTCACGGAATCGAGCGTCACCGGACCCATGCCCGAGGGCGCCGGAAACGGATAACCGCCGGCCCCGGTGGAGTCGGCGAACTGGACACGCACCAGCAGCAAGGTATTGCTGCCGGGAACGTACTGGCCGACTGCCTGCGACAGGCCCAGATCGCCGCCAGCCGTGGGAACCAGTGCGCTGGAACCGGCCACCATGTCCGGGATGTAGACGTGCGCGTTCAGCGGGAAGCCGGAATAGCCGATGAGGAACCGTGTGCCGGTGTCGTCGCCGGCGCCGCGCGTCGAAAACGCGTTGGCGAAACTTCCGGTGAGCCGCGTGGAAGCGAAAACCGTCTTGGCCGCGAAGAGGGCCGAGAGGCTCGTGGTGGAAGGCAGCAGCGTGCCCGTACACGGAATATCGGTGCCGTACAAGGTAGCGAACAGGCTCGTCCGCGGGTAAGCGACCACCACTTGCGATTGGCTGACTGGAATGGAACTGCTGCTGATACTCGCCGTGACCGACGGCAGCGCCCCGACGGCGGCGCGGATGTTGGAAAACTTGATGGCGAGATTGCCGCTCGCGGGCACGGTGAAGCTGATGCCGTTGAAAGCGATGCTCCCGCCCGTCACCTGACCCGTACGGCTGGGCACGAAGCCGCTCCCGTAATCGACAGAGAGCACGGCGTCCAGGGTCTGGTTGTTGGAGTCTACGCGGTTGGTGATGCCGACCGGCAGGGAAACGGTGAGGTTGCCCGACAATACCGTCCCGGGATTGGAGCCGGAACATTGTAGGACAATGTCGCCCATGCGTTCCGTGAGGCCTTCCGCTCGCACCTGAAGGGGTACGGCGGCAACCACGCATGGGGATTGCGTTTGAGCAAAGATAGGGCTACCTGCCAGGGCAAAGAGCGCCCCGAGCAGGACGGCTCGTTTACAAATCGGATTATTGGGTCCCATAAGTCCACTATATCAGATCCGCTCCGCAACCAGCGGCACCATCCCCGTCTATCGGGAATTCCGCAACCCTCTATAGCCTCGATACGTCTCCGGATGTCGGGTGTCGAGTGGCTCAATGTGCCCGGCGAGCCGTGGGGCAGCCATTCCTGGCGGCAGCCGGCTTTCAGCCGGCGACCGCGGCTCCAGAGACTCTCACACCGCGCGAAAATGCCGCCTGAAAGGCGGCTGCGGGCAGGATTGCCCGCCCCACAAAGCAGGCCCACTACAGCAGGACGGCAATATTTTATGGAACGAAATTCGCTTTTGATCGTGCGCGCTCTGGCGGGTGTGCTCCTCGCGCAAGCCGCACCGGCGCAGGTCGCCTCGGTCAGCCGGTTCGTGCAGGACGCGGATCTGGTGGTGGTGGCAAAGGCAGTCCTGGTCGCACCGAACGGGACCGACGCCTCGATCAACCTACAGATCGAGCGAGTTCTGAAGGGTGCTCCAGGCGGCGCTTCTTTACTGACGGTGAAGGCAATGGACCGGCCCATGTCCGCCGTTCCCGACCGAATCTGCGGCATCTGGTTCCTGAAACAACTGAAGGACGGATTCGTGGTCATTCCCGTGGAACACGCCGGGCCTTTGAATTCTCTTCGTATACCGCTGGCGTCTTGCGCACCACCCCAAACCAACAGCTATGCCGCGCAAGCCAACGCGCCCGACAAAGTCCTCAGCGAGATCGCGGAATCCGCCGAGGCGTCGCAAGGGCTAGACGGTCAGGCGATGACCTTGTACCGGGCGTTGCACAAGAGCGGCTCGGCCCTCGAAACGCCAATCGTTCAACGGCTCGCCGCATCCTCCGTTGCGGACTTGCGTGCCGTGGCTCTTGGTCTAGGCATGGGTGAGGGGCAGGCATCGGCGTTGAACCAAGCCGAAACCGAAATCCGGCAGGTGAAGAGCGCCCAGGCCAGGGCCATTTACGTCATGACGATTTCGGACTTCACCGCGCCGGATGGAGTTCCCGCGCTTGGTCGTCTGGCAAACGGCTCTAGCGGCTCTCCGGCAGCGGATCTGCCGGTGCAGCGGGCCGCGGCGCGAGCGCTCAAAGCGATTCACAATCCCGCGGCGCTGAACGTTCTGTATGTCTTGCTCGACCACGCGGACAAGGAGATTCGGGAGAATGCGGTGTCGGGCTTCTCCCTCTTTCGGCTCGGCATGCAAGCGGGACTGACGGGTCCCGCTCTGGATCGCGCCCTCCTCTCGGCCGCACAACCGGGGAGCAGTACTTCACCGCGGAGCAATGAGGGGATTCACCTTGGCCCGTTCGCCTCGGCTGCCGAAGAATCCGCTGCCATCGGTTTCTACAAGAGCTGGTGGCCTCGGAATTCGGGCCAGGCCGCCAATCCCGGCGCGAGCCAAAGTCCCGCGCGCTAAACACCTGTCGCCATTTGCGTGACGGCCCATTTACCAATCGGCGTACGGGGTCCCATCAAGTCCTGTCTTATCGGACCCGCTCCGCACATCGAAGATGCCGGGCTCCGATTGGTTGACGCTCTGTGTGGCGTCTTCCATGATGGTCTTCCACGTTTGACTGGAGGCGGTCGTGGGATCCATGGGGATCTCGCGCAGATACCCGTCGGTGACCAGGTCCTGAAGAGACTGCGGGGCCTTCTGCTTGTCGTAGGTGTAGTTATCGATGACCGTGCGCAGGGTGAACAGGTTGTTCTTGAGCACGCTTTCCTTGGCGCGCGCGATGGACCGGCTGTAAATGGGAATGGCCATCGAGATCAGAATCACGATGATGGCGATGACCACCATCAGCTCGACGAAGGTGAAGCCGCGAAGGCGCCGTCGCACATGCGGCCGGCCGCCGCCATTACCACTCTGCGTATGAAGTTCCATCGGGAGCCTTTTGGGTGGTCTTGGTGTAGATGTCGAAAACGTCCTGGCTGCCCCAACTGGTGGACTTGGGGTCGTCCTGATCGCTGCGCAGGCCCCAATCGGCCTTGCCTGTGAAGGGGTCGCGCGGAATGCGCCGCAGGAAGCGCATCTTCTTGCCTTCGGGCCCGGGCAGCTTCACGCCCTCCACCAACTGCTCGAGGGTTTCCGGGTAACAGTTCGCGCCCAACTTCTGCGGGCCGAGGTAGCCCATGTCGCAATTGTCCTTGAACTTATCGATAGCCTGCCGCACTTCGCGCTGGGCATAGCGAAGTTCGCGTTCGTGCTCCGCCCGCACCTTGTTGCGCGCCAGGGGGACTGCCATGGCCGTCAGGATGAGCATGATCGAAAAGGCCACGATCAACTCGATCAGCGTCAACCCTCTCCGCTTCCGGTGCCCCATACTAACCAGCCTACTTCACAGTGACGGTGAGTTGGGGCGTGGAGCTTGACACCACCGCCCCTTGGGCGTTCTTCACGGTCAGGTTCGGAACCATGACAACCGTAGTGCCGCGGGCCACTGCCTCGAAGTCCAAAGTGACCAGCGTACCCGACCCGTCCACGCCCGGGGAGCGGGGCGGACGGCTGAGCTGGACGACGGCCGTGCCGGTGTCATTCAAAATGTTCTTAGTGAAAACGGGTTGCTGGCCGCCTTGGGAGAGGTAGCCGCCCAGGCTCACGTCGTTCAGCCGCAGGAATTTGGGGTCGAACTGGATCTGCATGGGCGCTGAGACCACATCGGCGCCGCCCTCCGCTAACAGGGAGACGGAGAGGCGTTCCGTCGGGCTGGCAGTCGCCTGGGAAGGTGCGAAGTAGACGCGCATGTTGGCGGCCGGCGCGGGGGTGCCTGCCGGGCTCGGTGGCGCAGTAGCCGGTGGCGCGGTAGCCGGTGGCGCCGCAGTTGGCAGCGCGACGGCCGCCGGCGCGTTAGCTGAGGGCGTCGCGGCCCGTGGCGCGAAGACCGACGGCGCGGGGGTGCCTGCTGGGCTCGGTGGCGCAGTGGCCGGAGGTGCGGTAGCAGGTGGCGCGGTAGCAGGTGGCGCGGTAGCAGGTGGCGCGGTAGCAGGTGGCGCGGTAGCAGGTGGCGCGAGGCCTGGCAACGGGAAAGCCCGTGGCGCAGCAGCCGGTGGAGCGGTGGCCGGCGGTGCGGGGGCTGGTGGCGCGGTGGCTGGTGGCGCGGTAGCCGGTGGCGCGGTAGCCGGAGGTACGAGGCCCGGCGGCGCGAGGCCCGGCGGAACGGCGGCTGGCGGCGCTGGGGTGCTCACTGGGACCGGCGGGGCGAGGGTGGCCCCTGGAGCCGGCATTGGCGCGGCCCCTTCCGCACCCGGCTTGGCGGCGGGTTCAACCGGCTTGGGCGCGTAGTTCACTTTGACGGTGGTGAAGTTGCCAACCGCGATGGTGCGCAGATTCTCGGGCGTGATATCCGGCCGCCGTATGACGTGGGGGATCAGCACAATCATCAGCTCACTGCGGCTGCGGTCGGTGCTATCGCCGCTGAACAAGTGCTTCAGGATGGGAATGCTGGAAAGGCCTGGAATGCCGGTTACGGTCTTGTCTTCAGTTTGATTAATGAGGCCGCCCAGGAGGCCCACCTCGCCCTCGCGCATGCGGATGTCGTGCGAGATCTTCTTCTGGCTGATGACGGGCTGCGAGATGCCACCCAGGTCGACGTACCGGCTCACGCTGTTGATATTCAGATCCACATGAATCGTGACATCGCCGTTGTCGTGCACGCGCGGCGTTATTTCCACGTTCACGCCGGTGTCGATGTACTGAAACTGGGTGTTGACCAGCGGGTTGATGCCCACGCCGCCGATGCCCGGCTGGAAGCTGCCGCTGGCGGTGGGGACGCGGTCGCCGATATTGAGCGTGGCCTTCACCCCATCCACCGAGCGGACTTGCGGAGCT
>Ga0182021_10001727_pt1 | contig 25326 bp, 22 predicted proteins | sample 612E3MmetaG_FD_120493 | JGI IMG/M metagenome (GOLD analysis project Ga0182021, IMG submission 120493) | Permafrost microbial communities from Stordalen Mire, Sweden - 612E3M metaG (Illumina Assembly) | ecosystem: Environmental > Terrestrial > Soil > Wetlands > Permafrost | place: Sweden... | reverse complement strand
TCAACGGTACGCTCGGCACTATATTCATTCCATAAGCCAAGAAAAACGCTTACGACAATAATTCCGAAAATATAATATGAGCTGATATGTTGTCCGAGAAAATATGAAAAAAGTGTGGCAATTCCCAAAATAATAATCAAAGGATTTCCCGTAAATTGACGAAGTAAAATAACCAGCAGGTTAATTTTCTTTTTATGAATAATGTTTAATCCGTATTTCTTTTGACGGGAATGTACTTCTTCTGCGGACAGACCCGCCGCAGGAGAAATCTTCAGCGTATTCAGTATTTCCTGAAAAGATAATTTTTCAAATAAATCATCCTTTTTATCTTCCATATTTTTATTATAGCAAGTAAATTAATAACTAAAGTGATTTTATCCTTTGACAGATATTTAAAATTTGATTAAGCTAGTATTATGAATAAAAATTTACAATTGCTCTTCTCCCCCAAGTCCGTGGCTATAATCGGAGCATCCGCTTCGCCTGAAAAAGTCGGAGCTATTATTTTAAAAAATGTTATCGCTTCGGGATTTTTCGGCAAAATTTATCCTGTTAATCCGAATGCGGAAAATATAAACGATTTAAAATGCTATCCGAATGTTGTGAGCCTGCCCGAAGTAGTAGATTTGGCTTTGATTGCTATCCCCGCAGCCGGAGTAATTCAGGTCTTAACTGAGATCGGCGAAAAAGGAATTGAAAATGTTGTGGTTTATAGCGCCGGATTTAAAGAGATCGGAGAAGAAGGAAAAGCCCTGGAAAATTCTTTGATACAAACCGCTCAAAAATACGAAGTAAACTTGCTCGGTCCGAATTGTCTGGGATTTGTAAGTAAACTCTGTCCGATTAACGCCACTTTCGGACAGACGGTCCATCAGGACGGAGATTTACGGTTCATATCTCAATCGGGAGCGCTGGCGGCCAGCCTTTTTGATTACTGCAACGCCACGGGTTTGGGTTTTAGCGAATTTATCACTCTTGGCAATAAATCTGTCGTCAATGAAAATGACGTTATGAATTATTTCCTTGAAAAAGACGAAAAAAATAAAACCGGCGAACAGGAAAATCCGCTAGGATTATATTTAGAATCAATCTCGAACGGTAAGGAATTTCTGGAAATTGCCCCGAAATTATCCCGGAGAAATCCCTTATTCATTATCAAGCCGGGGAAAACTTCTGCCGCAATCAAGGCTATGCAATCCCATACGGGATCTATTGCCGGAGCAGATAATGTTTTGAATGTTGCCCTGGAACAAACCGGCATTGTCCGTTGCGATACCCTCGAAGACTATTTTGATCTATCACGCGCTTTTGCCTGGGAAAAAGCACCGCTTGGACCAAAGTTGGCAATCGTTTCCAATGCCGGCGGCCCGGCTGTAATCAGCGCCGATGCCGTTCTGACCGAAGGATTGGAACTGGTTCAGTTTGACCAACAAACCCAAGATAAATTACATCAAGTTCTACCCCGCTACGCCAGCGTCCTGGATCCGGTTGATGTTTTGGGAGACGCTTTGGCGGATAGAATTTACCAGGCTTGCGAAATAATCTTGCAAACCAATCAGGCCCAAAGCTTGGTGGTCATATTAACCCCACAGGTTATGACTCAAATTACAAAAACCGCCGAATTAATCGGAGACTTATCCAAAAAATATAAAGTACCGATTTTCTGTTCATTTATAGGAGGGAGCTTAGTCGCAGAAGGAGAACAAAAATTGAACGAGTATAAAATCCCCTCTTTCCGCTTCCCCGAACGGGCAATTTCGACCATTGCCTTAATGTGGAAATGGAAAAAATGGCAGAAGTTGAATTCTGCAAGTACAACTAATAATATTGATTGTCAGATTACGGCCGAAGACAGTCAAAAAATAAAAAATGTAATTGCAAAAGCAGTAAACAATAACCAGAGCACGCTTGATAACCTGGGCGCAAATGAAATTCTGAGCCTGTCCGGCATTCCCACCCCGCCCACCCAAACGATTTCCAATTTAGACGAAGCTAAGAAATTTGTTCAGGAGAATAATTATCCGGTGGTCTTAAAATTATCTGCCCCGGGACTCCTGCATAAAGCCGATCTTGGAGGGGTTATCAAAGACATTTCAAATGACGAAGAATTGGGAAAATCAATAATTGATCTTGATCAAAAGATCACCAAACTGTCTGCAGGTTTTAAGGGAAATATCGTCAAGCAAATTCAAAAATATATCCCGTCAGGAACGGAAGTAATAATCGGCATTAAGAATGATCCGACTTTCGGTCCGGTCTTGTTGTTCGGAGCCGGCGGAAACTTAGCGGAACTGATTGTTGACAGAAATTTGCGCTTACTGCCGATTAATCTGGAGTCGGCCAAAGACATGGTTGAAAAATCAAAGATTTATAAAATTCTTAATGGTTACCGAGGCGAGAAACCGCTGGCTTTAGATAAATTATATGAAGTAATTGTCCGCCTGGGACAGACCTATGCATCACTGCCCATAACTTCGGAAATCGAAATTAATCCCTTAATTGTCACCCAAAGCGATACTTGGGCGGTTGATGGAAAAATTGTTTTAAAGCCCCAGGAGCCTAAGCCGGTTGCCGCCGGCCCCAGATTTAAAATTGCCAAGGCTTTGGAATGCAAAACTCTGGCGGGCAAGTTCCATAACTTTATTTTTGAAACGGAAGCTCCGATTAGCTACAAACCCGGACAATATATTAGTGTCAAAGTGGCCGATACCAGAATTAACTGCTATTCGATTGCCACCAATGAAGGTGAAAATAAATTTAGTCTATTAATCGATACTTCCCCCGGCGGACCGGGATCAATCTATTTTGAAGCCTTAAAAGCCGGAGATAAAATTAATTTCTTGGGACCTTTCGGGACATTTGTTATTAGGCCTGATAAAGATGTCAAACATATTCTCTTCTTGGGTACCGGATCAGGGTGCGCACCACTCCGCTGCATGATCGATGATTTACTGAAAGTACAAAAGGTTAAGACTCCGATCACTCTCTATCTGGGCTTAAGATTTCAAACTGATATTTTCTGGAAAGATTACTTTACCAAGCTCTCTGCCGATTATCCGAGTTTTAACTTTATTATTGCCATCAGCAAACCCGATGCTACTTGCCAAGAAAAGACGGGGCATATTACGGAATGTATCGATCTGGATTTTCCCGATGTCTCAGGCATGTCGGCCTACTTATGTGGTAATATGAAAATGATTGAAGAAACAACTAACATGCTGATTTCCCGCGGCATGGCAAAAGAGAAAATTTATACCGAAAAATTCTAAACTTCAAATTTATGGCTCAAGATATCTTTTCACTAACAATTGGCGGACAAGCAGGCCAAGGCATCAAGGCGGCCGGGCTGTTGTTGGCCAAAATCGCCACTCGTCTGGGCAAAAATGTTTATACCTATTCCGAATATCCTTCCCTTATTAAGGGCGGGCATAATCTAACTCAGGTCTCAATTTCCAAAGATGAAGTAACCGCCCCCAGAAAAACAAATGAATTCTGGATCGCCCTCGATCAAAAGACCTTAGATGTTCACCTGTCGGAATTCAAAGACGGCTGTGAAATTATTATCGATGAAGAAAAGAAATATGACCTGACAAAAATCAATAAAAATGCTAATCTAATTCCCATTCCCTTGGGCAAACTGGCCAAAGATGGCGGCGGATCATTGATTATGAGTAACACCGTCGCCATCGGAGCGGTAACCGCTTTGCTTGGCGGTGATTTGCAGGTCTTCAAGGACTTACTGTCGGACGAATTCGGACGCAAAGGTGAAGAAACGGTAAAAATGAATTATTTGGCGGCGGAAAATGGCTACAATTATGCTTTGGAACATTTCGCCAACAATAAAAGGACTGTTTTGACCAAAGAAGATGTTGTTGAACAGAAAATGGTGGCCAATGCCAATGACACGGTAGCTTTGGGCGCAATCGCGGCGGGACTGCAGTTTGCGACGATTTATCCGATGTCGCCAATCTCCAATATTCTGCATGTTCTGGCCGCTTATCAGGAAAAATTCGGCTTTATCTATAAGCAGCCCGAAGATGAAATTGCAGCTATAAATATGGCTATCGGCGCCTCCTTTGCCGGAGCAAGGTCAATGACGGCCACATCCGGCGGCGGATTCAGCCTGATGGTTGAAGCTTTAGGCCTGGCGGCAATGACGGAAACACCGCTGGTGATAATTGACGGCATGCGGCCCGGTCCGGCAACAGGACTGCCGACCTGGAGCGGACAGGGAGATTTAAGGTTCACTCTTCACGCTCATCAGGGAGATTTCCCGAGAATTGTGTTAGCGGCGGGAGACGCTGAAGAAGCCTTTTATTTAACCATGCAGGCCTTTAATCTGGCTGATAAGTATCAAACTCCAGTCATCGTTCTGGTTGATAAGAACATCTGCGAACATGATCAAAGCCTGCCGATCTTTGATATTAAGAATTATGAAATAGACCGGGGCAAGTTTACGACCAAAACAGAAGAAGGATTTGAGCGATATAAATTATCCAACGATGGGATTTCACTCCGCTCTGTGCCGGGATCGGGAAACTTTTTCATCGGCAACTCTTATGAACACACAACGGTCGGACATGATACCGAAGAGATAAAAGATATTAATGACCAAATGCGAAAAAGAATGTCTAAGCTCATAACCTGCGCCACAAATGAAGACACTTCACCAAAATTATACGGACCAGAGAATGCAGATGTGACTCTTGTTTCCTGGGGAAGCAACAAAGGCAGTATTTTGGAAGCCTTAAAGAACTTCCAAAATATCAATTATTTGCACATTACTTGGATGAGTCCGTTCCCTGCTAAAGTGGTTAAGACAATCTTGGAAAAAGCCAAGCATATTGTTAACATTGAATGTAACTATTCCGCTGCTTTGGGTGGACTGATTAAGGAGAATACGGGCATTGAAATTACTGACAATCTCTTGAAATACGATGGCCGTCCATTTTTTCCGGAAGAAATTAGCGAAAAATTAAATACTATTTTGAAAGGATAATATGACTTTAATTACAGATTTAGCCACAATTTGTTCTCCAACCTGGTGCCCGGGCTGCGGTGACCTGGCAATTTGGGCTGCTTTTAAAAACGCCTGCGTAACAAAAGGCTGGGACAATACCAACACCGCTTTAACTGCCGGCATCGGTTGTCATGGACACATGCTAAATTATGTCAAAATTACTTCTGTCGAGGGCCTTCACGGGCGGGCACTGCCGATTGCAACCGGCATTAAAATGGCCAACAATAAATTAAATGTTTTTGTTTTTACTGGTGACGGTGACAGCCTGGCCGAGGGCGGAAATCATTTCGTTAATACCTGCAGAAGAAATCATGACATTACGGTTATTTTGCATGACAATGCTATTTATGGCTTAACGACGGGACAAACTTCTCCCCGCTCGCCTCATGGTTTTAAGTCAAAGTCTACTCCGTTTGGCAATCTTGATGAACCCATTTCGCCGGTCTCTCTGGCAATCGCTTCAGGCGCGACTTTTGTTGCCCGCGAATATGCATCTCATATTCAACAATTAAGCGAATTAATCGCTAAAGCCAATGATCATAAAGGAATTGCTATTATCGATGTTTTGCAGCCCTGCGTTTCCTTCAACGAATTGTATACTCATGATTTTTACCAAAAAAATACTTACTATCTTCCCGAAAATTATGATAAGACCAATCCAACCAAAGCCTTCGAGAAGTCGTTGGAATGGGGAGAAAAGCAAATCCCGTTAGGAATATTTTACCAAATCGAAAGACCTTCTTATGAAGATCAAATCGTGCAAATTGCCGAAAAACCGTTGGTCGAAGATCCGCCGACAAAAAAAGACCTGTCCGAAATATTTAAAAAATATTCTTAAGGTTTTAATATCCGGTAAAAATCTCCATTGAAATATTTTTGGCCTCTACTCCAAATTCTTTAAGCAATTTAAATGCTTGAATAACAAAACTCTGCTCTCCTGTTATGTAATAAATTTTATTATTTAATTCCGGCAAGTCATCTTTTATTAAATCCGGATTTATTGTTTTTGTTTCCGAAAAAACCGGGAAGAATTTAAGTAGTTTATTTTCTTTTGAATAAAGTTCGATTTCATCCAAAAATACTGCCGTTTCCTTGTCCTTACTTACATACATTAAACTTATGTCATAAGGCAACGATTTTTCTTTAACAAAACGTAAAATGCTCATGAAAGGCGCTATGCCGATTCCGCCTGCAATTAAAACGATTTTTTCATTAATGTCCGAAGGCAAAACCGTATGTCCGCCAATTGAATCAATTTGTACTTGCGCACCGATAGGAAGCACCATCAGTGATTTTTTAAAGGCGCTGATGCCGATTTTGGTAACCATTGCTACTTTTCCAAATTCTGTCGGACTGTTTACAAAACCGAAAAAGCGACTGTTGCCTCTTTGATCAATAAAGGAAGGATTTAATAAGGTTAATGCGAAAAATTGGCCAGCTTTATACGAAAGCGTTTGACCTAAAAGGTCAAATTCAAGATATAAATTATCTTCATAAATTGTTTGCCTTCGTAAAATCTTTACAACCATAAATTTGTAAGTCTTAGTATAATAATAGTTTATTTTGCATCTTGCAAACAAGCAAAAAAATGTTTAATATAAATTAGTTATGGATAATCAAGCTCCGTCGGCAGAAGATAAAGAAATTCAGATCGGTAAATATAAGATTAAAGTTATCAGAAGTCTTTGTATCGGGGCTGCGTCTTGTGTGGCAGTGTCCCCTAATATATTTAAACTTGACGGAGAAAATAAAGCGGTGATTCTGGAAGGACAGGATGTTCCGGAAAATATTTTAATGGCGGCCCAATCTTGCCCGACCAAAGCCATCATCATCACTGATACCGAAACCAACACTCAAGTTTGGCCTGCGTAGCTTATGTCTTCTACTCTTAAAAAAGGCATTTACTTTGCGTTTCTGACTGCTTTTATTTCCGGCGTTTCTAATTTTGTTAATAAAATTGCCGTTGACGTGATTAAACCACCGTTAGTTTTTACCGCCGAAAAGAATGCGCTTGTCGGACTTTTAATTATCGGAATCTTAACTATATCCTTTAAGTGGAATAAAATTAAAAAATTAACCGGAAAACAAATTTTATATTTGGTACTGATAGGCATTATCGGCGGCTCTCTTCCCTTCTATTTATTTTTTACGGGCTTGTCTCAGATTCCGGCCATTAACGGCGCCATTATCAATAAAACCTTGGTCATTTGGGTGGCAATTTTGGCGGTGCCGTTTCTTAAAGAAAAAATATCGCCCCTACAAATCGTTGCCGTCTTGCTTTTGTTCTATTCAAATTTGATTATCGGTGGGTTCACTAAGTTTCAATTTTCCCAAGGGGAGTTGTTTGTTCTGTTAGCTACTATTCTTTGGGCCATTGAACATGTCCTGGCTAAAAAGATCTTACCAAGTGTTGATCCCGACATTGTCACCGGTGCCAGAATGGGTTTGGGATCATTAATCTTACTTTCGGCTGCGGCAATAACTGCGCCGACTGCTTTAGTCAAAAGTTTAAATATTTCATTAACTCAGGGATTTTGGATGATAGCGACCGTAGTATTTTTGCTTGGCTATGTAACCGCTTGGTACAGGGCTCTGAAGTTTGCCCCTGTAACCGTTGTCGCGTCTATCCTAGTCAGCGCAACGCTAATTACGAATGTTCTTTCGGCTATTTTTGTCACCCACGTTTGGAATGTTCAGCTCGGAATTCAGGCATTTTTGACTGTTTTAGGAGTTATTATTCTTTGCTTTACCGTTGCAAGAACAAAACCTAGTCCCACACTATCTTACGAGAAAAGCTGACAGACTTTTGCAGACCAAAACTCAAGATTCTTTTCCTCCAAAGGAGTCAAAATTTTAATAACCAAGTTCCAATGTGCCGCAACAGCGTCGCCCACTTTCAACCCTGACGTGAATTTAGAATTAAAAGGAACTGATGTTTTAATTTTAGCTAAGATATACGCGCTTTTTCCTTTCTTTTTTAATGAATTTAGATTTATTACCGCTTCTTTCTTGGAAAGTTTTACGACTTTTCCCCAGCGGATCATGCAGTTATTGATCGACTCAAGATTGAAAGGCACCGCTCCGCTGGCTTTGCCGACGCCAATAAATAGAACATGAAAAAGATGATTCGGAATAAATTTCTTTGGTTTTTTAACTTTTAATTCATTAATTAAAAAATCCGGGACTCCTTGCTTGGAAAAATAATTAAGTAATAATAAATAATCTTTTTGTTTAGTTTTTTTTAATTCGTTATTTCCCAACCAGTAACTTTCAATAACAGGATATGACCAAAATGGTTTACCGATAATTCTACTAAGAGTTTTAAGGTACGGATATAGGACAATAAAATTGCTTAATTCTTCCCTGACTCCGTCGCACTTGTTGAAACTGATGCATTTTTTAAATTTAACAACCGCGCTTTTTTGGCCACAATAACCCAATGAATTGGGAGCCAGAGAAAAGCGTGATTCCAGTTGTAGGGCCGAATCTTTCATTACCGACAATAATACTCATTATGCTAAACTAAATCAAATGAAAGTTTACGTTTTTGGCAATGATGACCTGACGGAAGATAAGCGCGCTTTTGAAGTAGCCGAAAAATTAACCGGCAAAATCGAAAATGTGGAGTTCGTAAAAGTTAAACCGAACGAAGATGTGCCCTTTATTGACGAAAAGTTTGTGGTAATTTTAGATGCCGTTCAGGGAATCGAAAAAGTAACGGAAATTAAGGATAATGACTTGAATAAATTAATCTTACCTCCCCGCTCTTCCGTTCATGATTTTGACCTCGGTTTTCAGATTAAGTATTTGAAAAAAATCGGTAAACTCGGCAAGGTCACAATTATTGGCTTACCTATAAGGGGAGAAATCGATTATTTTCTGATCCAGTCTATCTTGAGAAAATTGGTAGCGCAGGAAATACAGGGATCATAAGCCCGGACGATTTTCTCCACCGCCAAGTGCAGAAATGCCTCATCTTTGTCAAGATTTTCATTGAAATATTTCTTCAAATCATTTTCGATCGTAATTTGATTCTGGGCGGTCGGCACGATTACGTCATAATCTTCAATAATCCCTTTATCGTTTACTTTGGCCATATGATACAAAGTTCCCCGCGGCGCCTCAACCACTCCGACTCCGACACCTGCTTGCGGCGGCTTTGTTACCGGCCTTTCCTGAACAATGGTTGTGGTTTTTAAAATATCAATGGCGTCATCAACGCACTGCAGGATTTCAATCGCCTGAGCCAGATTATTGTGCTGTAAATTATTTGACGGAAAAACATTAAGATATGGCTCAACGTCCGCTTTAGTCCTGGGATGCAAAATGTCTTTGTTGAAATTAAGTCTAGCTAATGATCCGACCAGAAAATCTTCGTGAGTGTCAGAAAAAACATATCCCTCTGATTCCGAGTACGGAATAATAACTTTCTTCATAAAGCTCAGAAAGTCTGTCGGAGCTACGCGTTTGCCGTTGGAATTACAGATATCGCCCTCCAGGAAATCAAATTGCTTATCATTGCGAAGATACAGATAATCGGAATTTCTGACGAAAGTCTCATTCCAGTCATAAAAAGTTTTAATGCCCCTTAAAACTTGCGGACGGATCGCCTCAAGTTTCGCAACTAAGTCGGGGAATTTCGTCTGGTCGGGACTTCTTAAAAATCCTCCCGGTATAGGCAACGGAGCGTGGATAGCTGCGCCTATAATTTGATTCGTAATTTCCGTACCGATTTTCTTGATATCAAATGAATCATGCAACAGAAGGTGTCCAAGATTGTCATGCTCATCGGGAATATCCAAAATTGAATCGACTCCCAAAATGTCAGGCAAAACAAAAAAATATAAATGCAAAGCATGGTCTCTGATCATCAGTCCGTCATAAGCCAGACGTCTTAAGATTTTTGTCTGCTCTGTGACTTCAATTCCCTGAGAGGCTTCAATAGCTTTGATGGCTGCAAATAAGTGGGCTACCGAACAGGTTCCGCAAATTCTTGATAGAAAAGAAGGGGTAGCCACAGTCGGTTTACCTTTAACGGCTTCCGTATAAAAACGACGGTAATCCTGAAGGATAAATTTCAAGTCAGTAACTTTACCGTCGGCAACCGTGACTTTAAGCCCGGCCGAGCCTTCAATCTTGGTAATATTGTCAATTGTAATTTCTCCACTATGCATATTGAATTCCTTGATTAATTTAAAATAGTATGAAATTCCGCAAAGCGGGATTAAACTCTCTAAACAATTCCGAAAAGCTTCAAATATTTTTCAACCGTCAATGTGAAAGTCGCCACATTCATCGGACATCCCTGAACATAATCATCTACTTTTATGACTTCGTCCAGCTTCTTAACTTTTTGCCCGTAATTGAAGGTCTTAATATACCACTGAATTTTGTCGTTTAACTCTTTATCGGCAAATGAGTTCCTGCTGGCCGAGGGCATGCCCGTACAGGCGCAAGCGCCGATAGCTACTACGTATTTGGCATTCCCGCGGATTTTTTTCATTTCTTCTTCATGCTTTTCCGATGAAGCCGCCCCTTCGATAAAGGCTACGTCTAAATTGGCCATGTCGTTTTTGGTTTTCAGAACTCTTATGTGCTTAAATTCTATAACTTTTTTCCATTCATCCAAGTGGTCGTTCAGAAGTTCCGTTAAAACAATCGTGCTATCTTCACAGCAGGTAAAGGAAAACCAACCGACGACTAATTTTTTGTGTTCCACGACTAATCTATGATAACAGAAATTTCAAAATAAAAAAATGGTAGAATAAGAGTGAATATGTGTATTGCGGTACCGGGAAAAGTAATTAAAATTGAAGGCAAAAAAGCTCTGATTCAATATCCGGGCAATGAAACAGGGTACGCGATGATTACCGATGGGAAAGTAAGAATAGGCAGTTTCGTCTCGGTCCAAATGGGATTAATTGTAAACATTTTATCAAAGACCGAATCCCTCTCCGCCCAAAAAGCCTGGGAGAAAAATTAATTTATTTTAATCCTTTTCGTAGTGCATTAAAACAAAGTAGGGCGCAGTTGTGGCGGGCCGCCGTAATTGAAGCAGGAAGATTTTTAAGAACATCTTCATTTTTAAGTTTTTTGATTTTTGTAATCGGCATATTTTTTATCTGCTGTGTAAATAAAGATGCCGAAGCTTTGGAAATAGCGCAGCCTTCCCCTTCGAAGGCCACTTCCGTGAGTTTTCCGTTTTTGATTTTCCCGGTTAATTTTATTTTGTCTCCGCAAGTCGGATTGATTTGCGACACATCAATATCTGGATCCTTGATCCTCCCGTAATTTTGCGGATTTTGCCAGTGCTCCAAAATTATTTCTCGATATAAGGGGTCTTGTGTCATACTTTAAATATCTTTTTGGTCTCTTCTAGTCCCTTTACCAATTTATCAATGTCTTCGGTTGAATTATAAATAGAAAGCGACGCCCGTAAGGTACCAGCTGTATTAAGAGATTGCAGTAAAACATGAGCGCAATGATGGCCGGCACGGACGCAAATTTGATTACGATTTAATATTTCCGAGACATCATGCGGATGAAGATTTAAAATATTAAAAGTGAAAATCGGCAGTCTGTTTTTACTTTTTTTGCTTCCGTAAATTTTAATCCCTTTTATTTTATTTAAAGTCTTAAGTCCGTATTTTACCAGATATTGATCCAAACTAGTGATTTTCTTAAATCCGATTGAATTAATATAATCAATTGCCGCTCCTAGGCCTGCCACCGCCTCCAATTTCCCTGTTCCGGCTTCGAATTTTGCCGGAGGCGGAAGAAAAATTGCCTTTTTCTTGGTAACTTCTTCAACCATGTTTCCGCCGCTAAAAATCGGCTCCATTATCTCCAATAATTCCTGCTTAGCCCACAGCACACCAATTCCCGACGGCCCATACATTTTATGAGCAGAAAAAACCAGAAAATCACAACCTAATTTTTGAACATCAACTCCGACGTGTGCGACCGATTGCGCCGCGTCGATTAAAAACTTAGCATTCGAACATTTCTCCTTTAAAATAGGAATAATTTTTTCCAAAGGATTGATTGTTCCCAAAACATTTGAGGCCTGCGTCAGGGAAATAATTTTAACTTTTTTAATATCCAAATTTGCCTTAAATAGCGCTTCGTAATCCAATTCAAAATCTTTATTAACCGGCAGATAAAATATCTTTATTCCTAATTCTTCTTTCAAACGAATCCAGGGAACAACGTTCGAGTTGTGTTCCATTTCGCTCAAGATTACGACGTCTCCTCCTTTTAAATTTTTCTTAGCATGTCCCCAAGCTATCAAATTAATTGCCTCTGTTGCATTGCCTGTAAAAACTATTTCCGATGAATTTTTGGCATTGATAAAATTAGCGACCTTAGCTCTTGTACCTTCATAGACTTCTGTCGCCTTGAAACTCAAATCATAAACTCCGCGGTGAACATTGCTGTTGTATTCTGTATAAAAATTTATTACCGCCTCAATCATCGATTTTGGTTTCTGCGTAGTGGCCGCATTATCCAAATAAATAAGTGTTGGACGGTTGGTAAAAATCGGAAAATCTTTTTTGAAATTATTTTTCATAGTTTAAAAACCCATTCAAAAATCCTTGAACTATTAAATCTGTCGCTTTTGCCTTAGACAAACCGCGGGACATTAAATAAAATAATTCCGCATCATTTATTTTTCCTATTGTCGTCGCGTGTCCGGCTTTTACATCATTTTCCAAAATTTCCAAAGCGGGAACGGCCCGGCCCTTGGCGCTATCCGATAATAGCAGTAAATTCGCGCTTAGCCAAGCATTGGAACCTTTGCTGCCCTTTTCAATTTTTACCAAACCGTTAAAATCAATACTTGCGCTATCATCGACTATGCCTTTCACAATTATCTTACTTTTTGTTTCTATATTTTGATGATCAACGTTCACTTGAATTTTTACTTTGTCTTCTTTTTTTCCCAAAAGCAGCATTAGAAACGTCAGACTTGAACCAACTCCTGCAAGTTTAATATTGTAACTAATCTCTTTTTTTTTACCACGCCAGATCACAGGTAAAACTAAATTTTCATTTTTTTTGATAATAATATTTTTCATGCGATGGCTCCTTCCATTGAAAGATTGATTAGGCGGTTTAATTCAACCGCATATTCCAAGGGCAACTCTTTAACAATCGGCTCAATAAAACCATTGACGATTAATGACGTGGCTTGGATTTCATCTAATCCCCGCGACATCAGATAAAAAAGCTGTTGTTCTCCTACTTTTGATACCGACGCCTCGTGTCCCAATATCACATCCTGCTCTTGAACATCATTGACGGGATAAGTATCGGATCTTGATTTATCGTCCAAAAGTAAGGCATCACATCTAACATGCGAGCTACTGCCTTTGGCCCCCTTGGCAATTTTAACTAATCCGCGATAACTTGCTCTTCCACCATTCTTGCTGACCGATTTAGAGATAAGAGTGCTGGTTGTATTGGGAGCCAGATGAATCGCTTTTCCTCCCGTATCCTGATACTGATTTTTTCCCGCATAGGCTAAGGATAATAACTCCCCGCGGGCCCCTTTCCCCTTCAAAATCATGGCCGGATATTTCATGTTGACCTTTGATCCTAAATTTCCGTCAACCCATTCGCCTATTCCGTTTTCTTCGATTAACATCCGCTTTGTTACAAGGTTATAGACGGACCCGCTCCAATTCTGGATTGAGGTGTACCTGACCCTGGCACCCTTTTTTACAAAAACTTCAACCACTGCCGCATGTAGAGAATCATTCGTATAAATCGGCGCCGAACAACCCTCAATATAATGAACAAAACTTCCTTCCTCGGCTACAATAATTGTTCTTTCAAATTGTCCGACTGCTTTGGCATTAATCCGGAAATAGGCTTGAAGCGGAATAGGTACACTGACCCCCTTCGGAACATAAATAAAACTGCCGCCGCTCCAAACCGCGGAATTTAAAGCCGAAAATTTATTGTCATCTACGGACACCAGTGTCCCTAAATATTCTTTAACCAATTCCGGATATTTTTTGACGGCGGTATCCATGTCGGTAAAAATTACTCCGAGTTTTTCCCAATGATTTTTCAGATTCGAATAAATCACCTCGGAATCATATTGAGCTTCAACTCCGGCCAGAAATTTTTTCTCCGCTTCCGGTACGCCGATTTTATTATAAGTATCCAGAATATCCTTCGGAACATCCGACCATTTACGGAATTTATTGTTTGACGGGCTATTATAAAAACATAATTTATCAAAATTTAATTCGGAAAGATCCGGTCCGAAGGAAGGCATTTTTTTCTGTTTAAAAATTTTTAAAGCTTTGAGTCTAAATTCCCTCATCCATAAAGGTTCATTTTTGTAAGAAAAAATCGCCTCGACCACTTTTTCATTTATTCCCAAGGGGGTTTTGAAAGAAGACTTCTCGGGCTTATGAAATCCGTAAGTATATTGATTATTTATTGTTGAAGATTTTTTCATATCCATTTTTTTCAATTTCCTTAGCCAGTTCGGCGCCGCCTGATTTAATTATTTTTCCGTCAATCAGAACATGAACAAAATCAGGCTTGAGATAATGAAGAATTCTTTGGTAATGGGTAATTACTACCAGTCCGACGGGAAAATCCAGATTCGTAATTGTTTTTGAAATATATTTCAAGGCATCAACATCAAGTCCGGAATCCGGCTCATCCAGTATGGCAAATTGAGGTCTCAGAAGTGACATCTGTAAAATTTCGGCTTTTTTCTTTTCTCCGCCGGAAAAACCTTCATTCAAAAACCTCTTGGTAATATCTTCGGAAAAGGCCAATTTCGCGGCTTTTTCTTTTATCAAATTCCTGAAGGCAATCGGAGAAATTTTTTCATTCTTGTTTTTATTTTCATTTGCCGCCATGCGGAGAAAATTGGCAAAATTTACTCCGGGAACTTCAACCGGATACTGAAAGCCCAAAAAAATTCTCAACTTAGCCCGCTTATCGGGAGAAAGTTTTGTAATGTTTTTTCCATCAACCAAGATTTTTCCTTTGGTAATAACAAAACCGGGATGACCCATAATGACCTGAGAAAGAGTTGATTTCCCTCCGCCGTTTGGGCCCATAATCGCATGAATCTCGTTTTGTTTAATGGTTAACGAAACGCCCTTGAGTATTTCTTTTCCGCCAACAGTGCTGACATGTAAATTTTCTATTATCAGTGTTTTTTTCATATTTCTTTTTCAAGTTCTTTATTTATTTCATCTATCATTTTTTGCGAAGCCTTATCGCTCATGTGATGAATTCTTGTTCCCGTTTCCAAAGTATCAAAGCTGTTTAAGGGACAAGTTATACAAAGTAATCCATATTCTGCCAGATATTCCACCGCTTTGGGACAATCCCGCAGAATATCGCTAATAAGTGTTTCTTTCTTGAGAACGTAAGGTTTCTTTTTAACCATGGCAAATGAGTGGGATAAGCTTACTTTTTTAGGCTCTTTTTGTCAACTCCGAACCCTACTAGGCAACTATTCGTATTTTTCAATTGCTTCCATGTATTTCTTTCTATTATCCAACTTATCGACACATTCATTATTTTTTTCTTGCAACTCTTTTGCTTTACTGACGAGGTCTTCATTGCCGAGCTGTAAAGTAATATTGTGCACTCTCAACTCCTCCTTCATGACAAAGCGTTCTAATTCAAGTCTGTAAAGAAGTCTGATATTAATCCAGGAGAATACAATTGTAAAAACAATCAGCAATATTGCTAACACCGTAATCGCCTCATATGAGGCAAGAATTCCTGTTCTGAGTAAAACTGAAACTATATAGCCGACAATAAAAATCGTTGTTACATTGACCAGTAGGGATTCAAATGCATAAGTACTACTAATAGAATCTGTTGTAAACATACCCATGAATCCTCTGGCCGGCCACTTCAAGATGATTGCCAAACATAATACGGCGAAAGTTACCACCAAAATCAGCGGAGCATAAGGAATGACTACCTTAACAGACAACGACCGGAGATACAGCGATTCCAAAATAACCATTGAATTTATAATAAAGATTACGAAAGCAAACAATTGGGCCATGTGAAAACGGCCCAAAAATTTTAACCGTGGCAAGAATAAAGCCAAACCAGTTAGCATAAAACTTAAGCCGATGCTTAATTCAATCTGTTTTGTGTATATTGTATAAAACCCTGACATAAACGATATTCCCACAAAAAATATCAACAAGCTACATAAAATTGAGACCACAGTAAGGAATACTTTTACATAGCCGGGAATACTATTGTTCGATTGAAAAGCGTTCCCAATTATTTCCTCGATAAAAAGCGGTAATGACGTGAGAATAAAAATTGAGCCAACAATCGGAGAAAAAAATAAAGTCCCTAATCCGAGAACAAAAACAAACAAGGTCAGCAAAAAAGACAGTTTCTGAAGAAAATTAGTCAGCTTTTTATTTTCAGGTAAGTGGATTTGTCCGAGAGAATAATTACTTTCTGGCATCAATTTAAATATACCACTTTGTTTTTAATTTTTCACCGACGACGTTTTATTCGGCCGGTTTTTCTTCGGCAGCGGCGGCGATTTCCAGTGTTTTTAATTTGTCTTTTTTTTCAACTGTCCTTGTCCATTCGGCCGATATTTTGGCATTTTTTTCTATAAAATTTTCTGCTTTTCCAGTTTCGGATTTATCTTCCACTATGTTTGACCTCTGAAAATTTGCCATAATTGTTTCTCCTGATTTTCCGATCCGAACCAATAGCGCTATTCCTGCAATAATAAGAACCAAAGAAAATATAAGAATTAAAAAACTGCTTGTATCTAAATTGCTTACGTAGTAATACGCCAGATATAAACCCGACAAGGAGACTGCTAATCCCAACAATGTTTTGAGGATTATTTTTATAATGCTCACAACTATTATATTAATTAATTTCCAAACTACTTTCAAATGTAGTATATTTACATTATGGTAAGGAAAAATTGTTTACCTGTAAAAATTAAAAAGGGAAGGTTAAGAATTAAAAATAAAAAAATAAAAGCGTTATTAACGGATGGCGGTAGAAATAACGCCAAGGAAGATTTTCTTGAACTTTTAAAACGATCCGTTCATCCTTAATATCATGCGGGAGATTCCAGCTTCTTTTGAACAACCTTTAGCTCGATTACATTGAAGAAGGTCCACTTACGTACTTGCGCATTGGACAATAAATCTCCGTCATTCTGTTTCATGAGTTTTAAAGTATTGTTATATATTCTCCAGGCGGTTTTATATGTAACTCCGAGTTCACGCTGTAAGGTTTTTGTTGAGATATTTGCTCTAGTGTGAGTCATTAAGAATAGTGCATAAAACCATATCCGGAGAGGAGTTGTGGTTTTTTCAAAAATCGTACCGACTAACGGTGAAGTTTGACGGCGACAAAACTTACAAGCATAAACAGGTCTTTTTGATATTCTGTAATGTCTCGTGGTCCTCTTACATTTAGCACAGCGTATGCCCTCAGGGAAACGATATTTTCTAATCTCTTCGAGGCACACTTCATCATTAGGAAAACGCAGGGCGAATTGTCCTAAAGCAAATTTATGCACCATAAATTGAGTATATTAAAGCTAATTACGTGTTGTCAAGGGATAATAATACAAGTTGCTTATTGACTAATATTCTATTATTTGTTATTAATTATTTAGTATTATTTATTGTCCGATGAAAAACAATCTTAGCGTCTTTATAGATAAACTCATTACCCTGATACTATTAATAGTTGCAGGAATTACTCCGTTGCTCTTTTTTAATCAAACTACCGAGTTTTATGAAATGCCCAAACTTGTATTTTTAATTGTAGCAACTACAATTTTGCTGGGATTATCTATTTTTTCTTGGATACTAAAAGGCAAAGTAACAATTAACAGAACCCCTCTTGACGTTCCGTTACTGGTTTTCCTTGCCGTTGTGCTGATTTCAACCTATGTCAGCGGAACAAGATATCAGGCGATTTATGGAGATTTTCCTAACGTACATGGTTCTGCGGTCTCGTGGGTTCTTTATGTTTTGCTTTATTTCGTAACGGTTTCAAATCTAAAGGATATGGCTCGGATCAAAAATTTTCTTTACGTTCTATTTACGAGCGCAGGAGCAGTAGCCTTGATAACCCTTTTGTCTTTTTTTGGAATCTTTTTGCCTTTTGATTTTACCAGAGGAGTTAATTTTACCCCTACCGGCTCTACCTTTTCCACAATTGCATTCTTGATAATGTTATTGCCCTTACCCTTGATATCCATAATTAATCCGAATAAATATCTTCCCCGATATTTGGCCGTCATTCTAACAATTTTATTTAGCATCATTATTGTCTTAACCGGCTCCGTTGCTGCGTATATCACTTTATTCATCGTTTTCGGACTTAGCTTTTATGTCTCAAAAGATCACTTGTCCAAAAATGGTCTAACTTTATTTTTAGTTTCTGCTGCCGTTGTTATTTTAACTTTAGCGGCTGCTTATTTACCATTCCGAGGAAATAAAATACAACAGCTGGAAATCGGTTTTCCGAAGGAAATCCAGCTACCTCTTTCTATTTCTTGGAAAATTTCAGCTTCATCTTTTAGAGATGCTCCTTTTTTCGGTACGGGTCCTTCCAGCTATTTATTTAATTTCACTTCCTATAAACCTACTGAATTCAATCTCCTAAATTATTGGAATTTCTCTTTCGGTAATGCTTATGATGAATTTCTGCAGGTTCTGAGCACCTTAGGGCTAGTCGGTTTCTTTGTCCTAATTATATTGTGTGTGGTAGTGATAAGAAATAGTAATAAAATTTTATCTCTAACTCAGCCCAATGATCTTAAAGACACTCCGCGGGATACAACTCAACTTGCTTTGGCAATCAGCGGCTTGTTAAGCATTATTCTCCTGATGATTCATGCCGGTACTTTGGTCTCAATTGTTATTACTTTATTCATTTTTGCTACCTTAATGATGTCTCAAGAATCTATCCGCAATAATGCAACCGAACTTTCGATGGGTCTTAAAGCTTCAACTTCTCTTAACCAGCAATTCGATCTTCTCCCGGTTGTTATTTTTATAGTATATCTTGTCGGGGCGGTAGCTTTGTTATTTAAATTATCTGCTGTCGTTTCTGCCGATTATTATCATAGACTGGCTCTTTCACAAGCTAATAATAATGGAGCACTAACATATCAATATTTACAAAAAGCCGAATCTCTGAATCCCCTAGTGGACTCTTATAGGGTAGACATGGCTCAAACTAATTTTAGCTTGGCCAATATTATTGCTATACAAAAAGGTCCTACCAAAGATAACCCTCAAGGATCCTTAACTGATAAAGACAAGCAAACGATTCAAACTCTTCTTTCTCAAGCCATTAATGAAGGAAGAGCAAGCGTTATTTTAAGTCCCAGATCTTCACGGAATTGGGAAATTTTAGCCTCGGTTTATAAAAATATTACCGGAGTTGCCAATAACGCGTTGACATTCGCTCTGGATGCTTATGGCAAAGCCATACAACTGGACCCTATGAATCCCGCACTTAGACTGGCTGTCGGAGAAGTATATTATTCCATTAAAAATTATGATTTGGCTATCAGGTTCTTTACCGATGCTGTCAATCTTAAACCCAACTATACTAATGCATATTATGACTTAGCCATTGCCTACAGAGAAAAAGGTGATTTCGCCAATGCGCAATTAATAGCCGAACAGTCATTAACCCTTATCAATAAAGGAACCGATCCGAAAGATTATAAGATAGTTTCCGACCTGATAACGGATTTGAAAGCTAGAATCGTAAGTCAGCAAAACGCCAGCGAAACAGGGCTTAAGAATAAAAGTCTTTCAAACGTCGGCGTTTCCAGCTTAAATAATCCGCCGCAAATTTCCACTCCGTCAGCCGTTAAGAAAAATCCTCAAGTTAAATTACCCTAACGGAGACTAAATAGAGAAAAGACTCTCTTACTAAAATTTTAATTCAGTTCGAAGTACTCAGCAGGTCTTTTTCTTTCAACGGATTGCCGCCAATCTTTTTCATAATTTCATTAGCAATTTTCAATGCCAGATCAGGACTTGATGCGTACTGCAGATTAAGAAATTCGATACGGGTATTTTTATAAAAGTTCTCTCCGTACACACGGTCCAGCAATTGCTCAAGTTTGTCTTGGCTTTTGGAAAAATAAATATCCGCAAGTTCACTTTCCGAAATTCTTTTAGTCATTTGGTCGATTATTTTGGCAAAGACGGGATATCCGATATTCGTGCTTACATCTAAATCGTTTTTTATTATTTGGCGGGCAAAATATTCCGTTAAACCTTCTTCAAAGAAAACATCACTTAATTTTTTATCATCGGAAACATAACTCGCGTAATGTAAGTATTCATGTATCAATGTTTCGAGATAGTCGGCAATCGTATGAGAAGAGTCGGCGGTGTTAAAAGCTATCCTTATCACATCTTTAGGTATAAACGTGCCGAACTCATGAGGTATGCCCCCCCGAGCTAATTGCAAGCTCTGCCCAAGCCCGACATAGAAATCATAATAATCATTATATCCTTTCAGATTATCTTTATCTGATATTAATTTATTGCTCCGGTCGGATAATTCGGTTTCCTTATCTTTTAATTTAAAATTATTTAGCATATTTTTACAATATATTAAAGAGTAATTTCCATCCGATAAACATTGCTTATATTCCGAATTTGATTTATCAATAATTGATTTATCGTAGAGAATTTGATTATTGTCTTCTTCTATTGATTGAGAAATGGCAGCTATTTGTTTTTTATAATCTTCTATTTCTTTATCAATCTTTATGCTGCCGTTTTTAAAATCTTCCTCACGGTATGCCAAGTACTCATCGTTTTTCATAATCGATATTTTGGGATATGATTTAATTTTTCTTTCCGGGAAGTAATTTTGCACGAGAGAATAGCTGATGACCGGGCTGATTTCCTGAAGATCAGCAGGATTTAGCTTTGTAAAAATTAAGGTATTGTCTACCAATAACATTCCGGAATCAGATTCCTTGGTAGGTAAAACAAAAAAACCGGGAATAGATGAGAGAATATAGTATCCATAGAAACTGCCGGTACCGGTTATCGCGTCGGCAACTTTTACCGGCTCTTTATTCTGCTCGTTCTCACTGATGATAATTTCCGGAGGATAATTATTCTTTTTTAAAGTATTAATTATGACGTTTTTGTCATTCACTATACCTAATATTTTAGGGTTTATATTCATCAAAATAGAAAATACATTAAGCTCTATAAAAGCTATAACCAGTAAGACAATATACGAAAGAAAAAATGCCGTAATTAATAAATTAATAATTTGTAATATGGAAAGCGAGTAATTTTTTTTAAGTGAATAATTCTTATCAAATTTAACAAAGCGAAAAAAGATTACTATTAAAGATATAAATCCTAAAATAAAAATAAAATAATTCTGAATAATAAAATCTATTACATATAGAAAATAAGCGTAAAAAGAATTAGTTATTCCCTCTTGTAATGAATTTTGAATCAAGGCGGCAAAAATCAAAACGACAACAATTGACAATATTATTTTCCTCATCCGTTTATCTTGAATTACTTTTGATGAATTAATTTACTATCCACCAATTAAGCTTTACATCTTTGGCAACTGCTGCATTCAGCTTAATCGTAAACGAATCTCCTGCAATTTTATTTTCCGTCCAATACCTGACAGCCGGACTGTAATCTCCGTTAAAGGTAACATTAATTAACGAGTTGTCGGTTACGGCAGTGGTATTAATGATGATGTTGTCCGTATCTTTGGCAATGGTTGCGGTTCCCGCAGATGCGGACAAAACTGCGGACTGGGTAGACTCTGCTGAAGTATCGGTTATGATATTAAGCTTCCGAGTATTAATTTCTTTTGCCGTAATAGAATTCTGGACATTGACGTTTCCGTTCATGTCGATCGTGACTTTCCCGGACAGAATATCAACTCCGCCCAAGCCTTCATTCTGCAATTTAAGATCGCCGGACAAAGTATTAATGCTGGCTGTTCCGTTTTCATCAAGTCCTTTGATAGTCAAAACTCCGGTAGATATATTGCCCGTAACGCTTATATCGCTAACCGTAGTTCTGCCCAAGACCATCAGGTCACCGGAAACTGTTGCGCTTTGGATATTAACATTGCCGAGATTAAGATTAAGGTCGGCGGAATTGGAGGCACCGATTTGATTTTCCAATATCTCGGTTAAGAAGGCTGAGGTTGAAGCTTGTTCATCAAGTCTTTGGGACATGACATCCATTTTGGTTTGCAGGTCTGCTGTCTTAGCTTGGAGATCCTGGAACAAAGGATCATTACTTAAATCATAGTTTTCCTGTGAAGAGTTGGAGGCAACATAATCTTTAAGTGTCTGTCCGGCGATAGTCAGATTGTTGGTTGAGATATTCTGGGCATCTACAAAGCCTGTTTTTAAGTTGGCAATTGCAGCTTCGGAGAAAACTCCGACATTCTGAATAGTCTCTCCAAGTGAGTTCTTCAGAACAAAGTCCGAAGGATTGGATGATAAGTTATCTTTGGGAGTTATGGAATAACTGCCGGTTGAAGTAAGATAAGCATTAGGATCATACCAACCGGTCTGGAGATAGACCTTAACCGAACCTGTTCCGTTGGAGTTGTACCCTTCCAAAGCATGGCCCAGAATATTGCCTGCAGTTGTTGCCTTGACTGCAACTCCCGGGTCAGAAGAGAAGGTCAAAGCATCTCCGGCTTTGATCTCTCCGTTGGCAGTTGAGACAAAGACAGGCAACTGCCCTATCATACCGGCAACAATATAACTTGGATCATCTTCATATCCTGAATTTCCGACAGAGCCATAAGAGTCGGAGATAATACCGACAATTGCATTATTGGTTGAATCACATTTGGTGATTCCGCCGTTACCGTCTTTGGTGAAGCATACCAGAGTGTTAACCGGCAGATCTTCATTGACATCTTCTTTCCTGAACCATTCCGCATAATCTCCCCCTGCCTGATCATAGACAACCGTATTACCGTTGCCTGTGACATTACCGCCCCTTATTTTCCCTACAATTTTTGAGTTGCCTATCATAAAGTTAATGAATCTATCCCCCCATCCGGCAACCGTAGCGTCATTGGCAGCTCCAAGACGGATATTCAAGCCTGAATGACAAGCAGTTCCCGGATTACAAAGGCCGTTATTATTATTATTATTAGAGGCCGTATTTTCGATCATAGCGGAAGCCGTACCGGCCTGAGAATCGGTCACTTGCAGTTTCCAAAGCGGAGTTGTATTGCCGATACCGACATTACCGTTAAAGTAGCTTTTTGCACCTCCATCGGCATAGAGTGCGTAATTTGTGGCAGCGGCGGTATCGCCAATTCTTAAACCATAATTCGCGGTTGATCCGCCCGATACACCGGCAATATTTATTCCATAGTTTGTAGAGGTACCTGTGCCAGCAATTGCGCCAATATTGAGACCATAATTGGAGATTCCAGTGGCTCCTCCTGTAAAACCGGCGATATTAATGCCTGTTACAGAGCTATTCCCGCGTGTACCAATGGTTGAAGTATCAACATTTAATCCTGTAATGGTGTTATCACTGGTGGTTCCGACATTAGTGTCAATGTTTAATCCTGTTAAGGCACCGGTTAAATTGGCAGTAGTATTGCTGATTGTGGAAAGCGTTCCGGTTGTGAAGCTCGACGTTCCAAGTTGGCTGACGGCGCCGTTCTGGAGTATCCTAAATACCGTTGTTCCCGAATCGGAAGCAGTAAGGATGTCGCCCGTGCTTGCTTGGTTAACCGAAAGCGCGGCGTAGGCATTCATGCCACCAATATTAACAGCGGGCAAGGTGCTGTAGGTGTTACTGACCATTAAGGTTTGTGGGGCATTAATACTGTAAGTGCCAGAACAGATTCCGCGTGTACCGGAGACGGTCATTGTCGTAGTGCTGCCAACAGCAGTAATGGTTTCTTGGGTTCCGTCAGGCATGGTAATAATATCTCCAATCAGGGCGCTAGTCCAGTTTGTGCCGACACCGGTAACAGTTTGATTTGGAGTAGGACTATTTACGCTTCCCGTCGGAGTTTGAGAACAATAATTTTGATTTGAACCCTGAGAAACGGTAGTGCCGGTACTATTATAAGCCGGAGCGTGGACATTCATTGTGCCGTTCATTTCCAAAGTGTATGACGGGTTGGTGACATTGACGCCAAGAGCTCCCAAACCTGTTTTTGTGCTCGGGCTTGTTGCGGCATTGCTCCAGTATAGACCGCTGGCAAGCGGGGATACCGCATTCGCCCCGGCAATATAATATTGGGAGGTATTGGTACCGAGCTTGGTCACGAGTAAACCTTTGATATAGTGGGGGTTGTAGTTGCCGCCGGTACGCGAAGCGAACCCGAAATTCAAGCTGGCGGTGTCACGGCCGAATTGATCTGCTACAGTTAGGATAACGTTGCCGTCCCAGCGGACAACAATCTGGTTCCAAAGAATCTGAATATCTACGTTGTGCCAATTTTGGTCATCGATATTGGTGAGGGGCGTGGTGGCTATAGGATAAGGAGCGCCAACGGATCCGCCACTGGTTATACACTGATTCTGGTCCGCATACGGACCATAAGAAATACCTGCACATTTATGCCATTCGCTGAAGTAGATCAAATAACCTTTGGAAAAGTCTCCGCCCGGGCCGCCTGCACCACCAAATTCACTAGTCGGGATATGGTCGGCATAACTATAGAACCAGGTGCTGTCGGCATGGTTGCCGCTGGCGTCGCCTGCTTTGAATTGGAACTGGATTTCCTCAAACGGCACCTGGGAAAAATTCCAGTTAATAGCGCCTGTTTCGTTCTGGTTGTCGTCCGTTAATTGTTCTCCGTTGGCAAGAGTCCAGTTTGGAGTATAAGCATGTGTGCCCAGAGAGGTTACTGAAGCTTGCGGATAGGACGCGTTAGCTGTAGCAGGATTTGCAGTAGCATCCCAGTAGGCCAGGGCCGGTGAAGTTAGAGAAATACCGGCGCTGGAGAGGCCGACATTGCCTAAGGTGTCGAGTCCGAGAAGCTGTGAAAAGCTTGATGACGCCGGTGAGCTACTGTTGAGCTGGGTGAATTTCAAACCTGAAGCATTTGTTGTACCGGAATTTACCTCAAGCTTCGCTGAAGGAGCTGTTGTTCCGATACCCACAAACCCGTTTCCGCTTGCCGGCATGAAGGCGATATTTCCGGTTGTATTTCCTCCCAGGATTAAGGTATTGTTCTTTAAGGATTGGATTGTAGAAGTTGAAGAACTAAGAACCAGTCCGTATCCGTTGGTTGTGGCGGAC